>Ga0326727_10001829_pt1 | contig 76188 bp, 75 predicted proteins | sample MB2enrmetagenome_FD_207643 | JGI IMG/M metagenome (GOLD analysis project Ga0326727, IMG submission 207643) | Lab enriched peat soil microbial communities from McLean, Ithaca, NY, United States - MB29MY | ecosystem: Environmental > Terrestrial > Soil > Wetlands > Peat | place: USA: New York... | reverse complement strand
GTCCCATGGTGGTCTTTACCAACGTCCAAAGCGTCGACCGCATCATCTATGCCATCTTTAACCGCTTCAATGAAGATTGGCAAAACCACACCCTGGAGCTTTTTACACAAAGAACTTGACGACACCCAAATGTAGCGCCGGCTTCCAGCCGGCATTGAGCCCCGACAAGTCGGGGCGCTACGTTCAAACGCCGCTACATCAAACGTACCTTCCCTGACCTGTGTCCATAGGGAGTCGAAATACAGGGAACGGTCAGCTTGATCCCGGCAGGCGCTGACCGCTCAGCCTTGCAAGCTCGCGAATCGAGTCCAAGGGGGAAGTTCTTCTAAGCCGGAGCTCGTCCCCAGGTTACGGACAAAACTGATGTCGGGAACGTAGATGATGATTCCGGTCATCTCGCGTTTTGGATTGTACTCGCCCCCGCAAACGCCCTGAATCTGGACATTGGCATCAAGCAGGTCGGTCATCGCACTCTTGGGGTAGTTCAGCACCGTGACCTTGACCCGACTTGCCCCCACGCCGAGGTGAAGGATAAGTTTCTTCGAAGCCTCATCAATTTCAGCGGAGTATACGATACCCGTAATCTTAATCCACTCGCAGTCAAGCCGCCCCAAGTCTAACTGGGAAGTGGCGGGGCGTCGGGGCTCCGGCAGGGGCGCACGGCCGAGAACGCGAACCTCGGGCCTTTCTATCTGGTTTCTATACCATCCATGCGCCGTGACTCCCTTAACCTCCACAAGGTCACCAGCCTTGAGGTTAAGTTCTTGGGCCGACGCTTCCTTAACAAAGGTTCCACCCGTGGAATCTTGCAAGAAAAAAGTTGGGGCCCCGTGATCAGGGTGATAAGAAGGCCCGTCATAAAAGGTAACCACCCCGCGAACTCGGACAGGTTGCCCCCGGTCCGCGTCCTTATCCGGAAGTTGCAGAATATCTCTGATCTGCGTTAAAACCGCGGAGGAAGAAGGCTCCGCTGGGGAGCGGCTCTGCTGCCCCCACAGCTTCCAGGGCCCCGTGGAAACGAGGTTACAGAAGAGAATAATAATGACCAAGTTCAAATGATTTCGGATTCTACCCATGGCGTTTCATCTCCTTTCCGCGGAACTCAAGTTCTTACCCCTCTCCCCGGCCTCTACTCCGTGGCCGGGTACTGTACTTCGCGGTGTACGGGATGTCGTGGCACCCTCGGCAAAGGATGTCATGGCGCCCCACACTTACGTGAACAGCACTGTGAATAGCCGTTCAGTGGAATTGTCGCAGAGTTTTCTCTCCTTCAGTGTGGGCAGAAGCCCACACTGAGGGGAGAGGAATACGCGGGCCGTACTGCTCCTCGGCGGAGAGGGTTACTTCCCGAGGGTGGGAGCAGAGCCCGGCAGCGTGTAGCGCAGGTTGAAGAACAGCATATTTATACTTGCATTCGCGGGCATACCGGTCGCCACGTACCAGGGCGAGCGGGTCAGATACGAATACTGGCCCATGAAATTCAGGGCGCCGTATTTGGCATCTTTCCAGAGAGTCTGATTGAAGCCAAAAGTGATTTCCTGGATTTCCCGATTCTGGCTGTTCGCTGAACCGGTGTAGCCGTAGCCGACGAGTTTCTTGGTGGTGTCGATGGCAGTGTTGCGCATGATGTAAATGCCACCATAGTAGCCATAAATCATGGTCTTCTTCGCGGTAAACTCGAAGCCACTCACCGTTGAGCCGCTATGAATTAGCGAGATGGAGCCGTCGGCGTGGGCGATGAGGTCCGGGGCTTCACCGTAGATGTACCGGCCACCGCCGTCACTCCAAAAGTTGTTTGTCAGCAGGCGGAAACCCTTGACTACTTCCGCGCTCGCATTCAAGAAACCGCCCCCGCCCTCTTTCGAGAAAGTGCTGGCAGGGATGGCAGCCACGGCAGCGGTGGTACTGGTGGCAGCGACGGCAGCGACGCCGGGATAATAGACCTTGAAGTCCCGCTCCACTCCCCCGATTTCAAAGTGAAACTGCTTGACCGGGTCGAAAGCCAGTTTGGCAATGATGTCGGGAGCCAAGTTGGGGGAGGACAAAGTATTGCCGCTTCCATAGTCCAGTTCGCCCTGATAGGTAGATGAGGTAGCGAGAGCGGCAGGGAGAACGATGCTTCCGGACCCCCCATTACCTCCGGCGTATTGGTCGGGGTTGTCGAGAGCAATAGCGAAGGCCACTGTCTTCGCGGGGTGGTAAACAAAGCGCAGTTCAGGAATACGCCCAAAAACCAAGCCCGCCTGGTAGTTCAAGTCTATATCTTGCGAGTAGAAGATGTCGGAGGGGAGGGGCGATATACCTTTGCGTCCGGGAGTGATCAAACTCCAGGTTTGACCACCCAGCAATTCAAAATGTCCGGTGTTAAGGTCAACCCAGTACAGCCGCTCGCGCATCGTGTTACTGTCGGTGGCCACGGCAACGTTCGTCGCGTTGTTTCCATGGAAGTCCGCTTCCATGTAGCCGATCACGTGAGCGCCGTGTACATCGGCATCGGCGCGAAAGCCGATGCGGGAGTTCTCCGAGCTGAGGCGAAACTCGGACAGATTAGTGGTGTAAGGGTACAGGCCACTCGATGGCGTGTTGTAGGGAATACTCCCGAAGTTCGTCCCGATGTTGCCGTTGGTATCATGGTTGCGATATACGCTGGTTAAATCCATGAAGGCAACGGGTGTAAGGGTAGCATCGCCGATGTGAATCTGAAGGGGCGAGGTTTCCGTATCGCCGGCGGCATTGCTGTTGGCGGCGATCGTGGTTCGTCCCGATGCCGGAAGGACAATTGCGTTTTCCGTCTTCTTTTGGGACTGGGGGATCATCGGGGTGGTGGAAGCCACCTCGCCGAGACTGGCAGCGTGCGGTTGAGCGGGTGGCTGAGTGGCCGCGGCTGGTTGGGCGGGTTGGGCCGCTTGCTCGGTGGCCGGAGCGGGCTTGGTGAGTTGCTCGAGAAGCCGTTTCTGCTCCGCCAATGCCTTTTGCATTTGTTCGATCTGTTGCTGTTGAAGAACCATCTGTTGCTTCAGAGCGGTAATCTGCTCGCTGGCATTGGCGCTGGGTTGCGCCGCGCTGGCCGCGGGAGGCGTCGTGGTGTCGGCGGCAGGCGAATTTCCGTCGCCCGCCAGAACGCCTAATGCCCACAAGCACATGAGAAGAATCGCCAAACCCACAACTTTAGGGGTGACAAGCTTGCATTTGTGCATCATTTGCTCCTTATTTGTTTACTTTTAGAACTGCCCGAAAAGAGTGCAACACTCCTCGTGCGGGATCAAACCCGGCTTTACTAGTAATCCTGATTATGGTGGAAGAACGGGATTAAAGAAATGTGAGAAGAATGTGACAAGACCGTTACATCCCGTGGTTAACCATTGTGGCAATATATGCAAATTATTACGGGCAAATTGCAGCCTTTTTGCCTCGCCATTCCGGTATGGAAACCAAAGAGCCATAAGGGGACTTGTTGAGTATTGCACATTATAGCGACAAGACCCCCTCACGGCGCCGCGTTGGGACAGGGGAATCATCGGGGTTGTGGAAGCCACCTAGCAAGGCTGGAAGCGCGCGGTTGAGCGCCCGCCCAAAGCATGAAGTTGATGCCGGCCTCTCCCGCCACTTTCGCATTGCTGTCGGCCGGGCAAGGGTGGCGGATGTGAAGTTTTCGTGAAGAGTTTGTGTCGCCTTCACGCAGCGTTCGTGCAGTTTTCATATGACGTTAATGTTTAATTGGGAAATTCCGGGTAAAGTCGATGGGTTTCATATACTAAAACGGCATACATCAGAGGTGACGGATGAAGGTATCGGTCGGGTATGAACTCGGAATTATCGCAACCCTGGTAGCAGTAGTGCTCATCGTAATCGGGGTGCTTTCTTATGAGAATACGCAGCAACTTATCTTGGCCAACAGCGCGGTGGCCAGGAGGAACGAAGTCCTGGCAGCCATCTCCCAGACACTCGCCGCCATACAGGACACGCAGAACCGGGCGACGGATTTTGCCATCGTCCGGGACGAGCAGTTTCGATCGGGCTATTACTCCAGCGCCGCCGAGGCGCAAAGGCGGTTCGACCATCTCCGGACTCTGACCTCCGATACTCCCCACCAACGGGCGAGAATGGACGGACTTGACGATCAACTCGAAAACGCCTTGAGTATCTTTCACCTGGTCATGAACCTGCCCGCGGGCGAGAAGTCCTCGGCAGCGGACGCGGCACAACTCCAGATCCGGGAAGAAAAAAGCATGGATGGAATCCGCCGCGACCTCCAGGCCATGGAAACGCAGGAGCACCGGTTGCTCGACCAACGCCTCGCGGAATCCGCGGCCACCGCCCACAGCACCGTCACTACCTTTGTGATTGGAAGCGCGCTGGCGGTGGGCATTCTGATAGTGGCCAGCGTGATCCTGCACTTTTACATTGCCGAGGCGTGAAAGCAAAGAGGGCACTCAGCGCTTCGGAACACCGTTACCGTCTATTCTTTCGGGATAATCCGGCGGAGGTTTCTCTCTTCGCTCGAAGATCAGATCCACGAGTGCAAGAAAGCTCTGTTCACTTGGCGTGGTTCCCTTGCCGCGCAGAGGTCCCGCGCCGAAGCGCCACGGACTTCCACATTCAGCCGTGGACCGCGAGGCCTCCAACTATAACCCCCGCCTCCTGCCGGCAAATTCGCCGTCAGGCCGGGGCGCCACGTTGTCCAGCCAATTGCCCCAGCCTGTATTAGAATGCGGGATTGATAATCTGACTCGAAAGGAGGATTCATGCTTGGTGCATTGCCTTTCGCTATCTGTGTGATCATGCATTATCACTACCATGACCGGATTCCCTGGTATATCTGGGTATTCGTAGTCTTCCTGTCGTTTAGCGATCACGTTGTGAAGTTCAAGAGGGCATGAACCGTCGATTTCGTGGGCCTAGGGAGTGATCAGGGCGATGATGGGGGCGCGAAGTTCAGCTCTATGGCGGGATCATGCGTTCCGCTGGAATTCTTGCCCCCAATTCAGAAGAGTTCCGCGGGCGGGAGCGGACGCCAGAGAACGGCCGCGAGCGCCCGCCTGCGGTTCCTTTCCTGGTGACGGCCAAGACGCGCATGCCTACTGATCTGGTCCGCGCCGCTCACTCCAACCGCTTGCTGCCGCTGCGGACAAGCAAAAACCGGAGTACAATGTTGCGGGTGAAAGAGGAACAATACAGAATCCAGGAAAAAGGAGACATGTCATGGCAGGGACCTACAAAATCATTGAGCTGGTGGGGACATCACCGGCGAGTTTTGCTGAGGCGGTGCGCGCGGCAGTCGCGGAGGCAGCTAAGACGGTGCGAAACATGGCGTGGTTCGAAGTGGTTGAGCAGCGCGGGCGCATCGACGACGGCAAGGTGGCGGAATTCCAGGTGACTATTAAGGTCGGGTTCAAGCTGGAGAGGTAGGCCTATTCAAACGAAATCAACTTCAGTTGGGCAAGCGGGACGGAAAAATCAAAGACCTGTTGGCTGGCCGGGGCATAATTCTCAGTAATGCCCAAGACCCGGACCTCCGCGGGCTTGGTGGTAGGAATCAGGAATTTCCCCGTGACGGTCTTCCCTTCGCGCTCGGTGATGCTGAGCCGGACTCCCTGAATCTCCACGCGATCGATCTTGTCGAATTCAACTTCATCCGGCACTCCCTCGTCGGTCTGGAGGGGAAAACTGGTGATGGGAGCAATCGACTCGAGCAGGGATCCTCGTCCCCCCGGCGGATAGAAGTCGAGGTAGAGATCATAGACGTGAGTGATCTTACCGGCCTGATCGGTGATGGCCGCCTTGTAGCCGAAACGCTTCCAGACCTCCACAATCTGCGGGCGCTCGCTGGGGCTGAGTTGAACGCGAATGGGCAAGCTGCCCCGGTTCAGCCGCACCACCGTGACGCGGCGCTCCTTGAGGTCGAAGTGCTTGTACACGACGAAAGACGAATCCTGCTGGATGACAATGGCCTCGCGTTGCAAGATGATTTCCTTGCCCTGCGAATTGGTTTGATAGATTGTGTCACCGAAGAGCGGCGGCGCCAGGATTGCCACGCATAAGCCGATCAGCCAGGGTGCTTTCATCCGGAATACCTATCAACGAGAAGCCCCGCAGCGGGGTTGCGAACCGCGCTGCGGGGCTTGGTGTCTTACCATAGGATTATTTCTTCTTCGGGGCTTTGTATTCCAGGCTGGTCTTGTTCTGGAATGAGTCAATGCTGGCTTGCGCCTGGGTAGCAAATTGACCGTTGGGATCGAGCTTCAGGTAAGTTTGGAAGGCTTCGACGGTGCCGGGTGCGGCAACCATCGTCCCATCGGGCTTGACTTGCGCCTTGCCGATCAGAGCCATACCATACCAATACCAAGCTTGGGCGTTGGCGGGGTCGATTTCCGTAGCCTTCTTCAGTGCGGCCGCGGCTTCATCCATTTCCCCCTTGTTCACCATGATGGCGCCCAAGTTATAGTAGTAGCTCGAGGCATGCGTGGGGTCCAGATCTGCTGCCTTCTTGAACTCCGCTGCGGCTTCCGTCGACTTACCCATATCGGCATACAGATTGCCCAAGTTGTTGTGCACACTGGCATCAGCAGGAGTAAGTTGCAGGACCTTATTGTAGTAATCCAACGCTTTGGCTTGGTCCGCATTCCGTGCGTCACGATCGGTTTCGGCGTCGGCGGCCTTGGCCCATGTGTCACCCAACTGGGCTAAGATGACCGGAGTATTCGTGGGGCCAGCGAAGGGCAAAGCCTTCTCGAACGCTGCGACCGCATCCTTGTATTGCTTCTGTGCATAGAGGGTGCGTCCCTGATCGAACAGCTCCTTCAAATTCGCATTTTGCTTTTGTTCTGCTACCTGCTTCTGGTACTCGGGATTGGTCGCCTGTGTTTTCTTGGCTTCTGCCTGGAGCTGCGCCATGTCAAAGTTGACTACGGTGGGGTCGCCGAGCCCCACTTTCTGAGTAATGAAATACATGGTTTTGCCTTCAGGGTTCACAAGCGAGATTTTATACACCCCCGGCATCAAACCGATATAAGTGTACTCACCTTTCTTGTTGGTCTTGACATGTGAAGCCCATTTAACCTCAGTGCGCTCAACTTGCACCGTGTAGCCCGCCAGCAACACGCCTCCTTCCCCCGTACACTTTCCCGTCAAGCCTCCGGTCTGCGCGAAAACCGGAATGCAAGTCAAAAACGTCGCGAAGACGATTGCCACCCCCATCAATCTCCGCGTGCAAGAACTAGCCATAAATGCCTCCTCCCGTATTTGGTATTTCGCCCCCCATTCTATCTGTTTGGCGTCCGGGACTCAACAGGTACGCAGCATTAATTAGCGGCCTCAGGATTCCTGCTTCCGCGGGTAGCGGGGGCGCTGGAAGTAGGGAAGGGGATCGTCCACGCCTGCCTCCGCGAAGGCCCGCAAGCGCAGGGCGCAGCTATCGCACACGCCGCATGCCACGTCCTGCCCCTGGTAGCACGACCAGGTGAGTTCGAAGGGCGCGCCCAGTTCGCGGCCGCGACGAACAATCTCACTCTTCCGCATGTGAATGACCGGGGTCACAATCTCTAATTGCGTCTCGGGTTTGGTTCCGGCAGCGATAACGCGATTGAACGCCGCGTAGTATTCCGGGCGGCAATCGGGATAACCCGAGCTGTCTTCAGCAACGGCCCCCACGAAAATCTTGCGCGCCCCTAAAACCTCGCCCCAGGAAACCGCAATGGAAATGAAGTGCGCATTGCGAAAGGGAACGTAGCTCGAAGGGATGTCCTGCCGCTCCAGATTGGCCAACTCCACCGCGATCCTGGCGTCAGTCAAGCTTGACCCGCCGATTTGTTTCAGGTGATCCAGCCGGCATACGAGGCGATGCTCTGCTTGGTAGAAATCCGCCAGGGAATTGAAGGCACGGAGCTCACGCGCCTCCGTCCGCTGGCCGTATTTGATGTGAAGCATCGCGAGACGATAGTCAATCTTCGCCATCGCGGTCGTCACACAACTGTCCATGCCCCCGCTGGCGAGTATCACGGCTAAAGGCTTGTCCGTGGTCTGTGAGTTGTTTTCAGTCATCAGTTTTCAGCCGTTAGTCTGTAACCCTCAGCTACCTGCACTCCGGGCTCGACTATTTTCGAAAGCCGCAATCCGAAATTCGAAACTTGCGTCCCGAACCCCGAATCCCGTGCCTCGTATCCCGTATCCCGGCTCTTACACTCCATGCGTTTCCGGGTCCCAAATGAACTTGTGAATCTGTAGGCCCAGACGGACGTCTAATCCGTCGCGTAGAATCCAATTGGCGAGTTGGCGGGGGTGCAACTGCCCGAAGACCGGCGAGAGTAAAACTTCGTCAACCCGGCCGCGCAGATCATGCTGGAACATGAAATCGCGGGCGTAGCGATAATCGTCCTCGTCGACAATCACGAATTTGACCTGATCTTTCCTCTCCAGGGCGCCCAAGTTATCAACACAGAAGCTTCCGCCTTCCCCGCTGCCGGGACATTTTACATCAAGCACCTTGATGACCGCCTGCGGGAGACGGCCGATGTTGCGCTCCCCGCTTGTTTCCACCAACACCCGAAAGCCTTCGCTCAACAATCGCTCCGTCAGCGGATAGATGTCGCCTTGAAGCAGCGGCTCACCGCCGGTCAACTCCACCAGTTTGCCCCCCAACTGGTGTACCCGCGCCATGACTTCATCCACCGTCATCTTCTGACCGCCATGAAACGCGTATGCCGTGTCGCACCAATGGCACCGCAAGTTGCATCCAGTCAGGCGGATGAAAACGCAGGGCAATCCCGCAAAAATGGACTCGCCTTGAATCGACTTGAAGATTTCCGTTATGACCATTCGTTTACGGGACTTGCCGCTGGTTGCGAATTTCGCCCCTCATTTTACCCCATTTCCTCGCGGCCTGTAGACCTCGGGCTGCGAGGAAGAACGTCGCAAAAGCGGAATCTGAGTCTCAAAATGGGCCAAGGCGCGTCTAACAGGTCATGCTTCCAGCCCGATACTTGATGTGTGTCATATTTTTTGTTGTGTCTAATTAGCTGAAATTAAGGCGTTTTCCTCTTCAGCCGATATTGAAAAGGGAATATATGCAGACGATGGCCCCCAGGTTGCATCGAATAGAGTGAAGCGAGGGAGCGGGTTATGCTAAGCCACGACGAACTCGAAAAGATTCGGGAAGAACGTGAAGTCTTGGAAACCTGGCGAAGTTACTCCCGGCACGTGGTTGCAGATATGTTGGAAGCCTGCGCCATCTGTGGGACCATCCGGGAAAAAGTCCAGTTGGCCCGCTGCCGCTGGTGTGATGACACCTACATCTGCAAGGAAGGTGTTTGCGCCCAACAGCACCAAGCGGCATTGCATCCCGCGGTGGCTTTCTGGACTTGGTAAGAAAGCCAGAAGGCAGAAGTTAGAAGCTAGAAGAGGGCTGTGCAATCATCGAAGCGGCCCCGAGTTCCGAGTCCTGACTCCATCTTCCGGCTTCTGCTCCTAACTCCTTGCTTCTGATTTCTGACTTCTAATTCCCAGCTTCTAAATTCACTCCTCATTATTTCGGGCGATAAGTGGCGGAAGTGGTATCTGTCTCCCAAATCGTCACGGCCTGAATTTGCAGCCCCCGGTTCCTAACCGGCGGTTGAAGCTCATCACAAAAATACTTGGCGATGTTTTCCGCCGAAGGATTCAGCTTATCGAAAGGCGCCAGATCATTCAGGAAATGGTGATCCAGGCGCTCCACCAGTTCTTTAATGGCCTTTCGCACCTCCACGAAATCCATCAACAAACCCGTTGAATCGAGCTGCTCGCCGCCCACGACCAATTGGACTTTGTAATTGTGCCCGTGAACGTTTTCGCACTTGCCTTTGTATCCGCGCAGGGCATGTCCTGCGGCGAACGTGTACTCTACGGAAACTTCAAACATGGAAACCTCAAGGAGGAGTCAGGAGACAGGAGCCAGGAGTCAAAAGACAGGAGTTAGAAGCTAGAAGTTAGAAGGCGCCGTAAATCAGCGAATCGTGACTTCGATTCCTGGTTTCAAACTCCTGGCTTCTGGTTCCCCACTTCCAACTTCTAGCTCCTAACTTCTAGCTTCTGACTCCTGACTCCTGTCTTCTGACTTCTGACTTCTGACTCCTTCCTTTTTATTCTCTCATGAAGGCCTTCACGTCTTCCAGCCGATTCGTCTTGTGGTAAGGGGGGAGGCTTTCCAGGAAGACCCGTCCATAGGGCATGCGAATCAGGCGGTGGTCCAGCATCACCAGAATGCCGCGGTCGCTTTCACTGCGGATGAGCCTGCCGAAACCTTGCTTCAGGGTGATGACCGCTTGCGGCACCTGATAATCGGCAAAAGCGTTACCGCCTTCTTCATTGATTTGCCGGATGCGGGCGGCGGTAACGGGGTCGGAGGGCACGGCGAAGGGCAGGCGGTCAATCAGCACCGCGCTCAATTGTTCACCCTGCACATCCACGCCCTGCCAGAAAGAACTGGTGCCGAAGAGCACGGCATGGGGGGTGGAGCGGAAGCGGTCCAATAATTCCGTCCGTGGCATCGAACCTTGAATCATCAGGGGATACCGTAAGTGTGGGTGGGCGCGCTCGTAAACGTCGCGCATTTGTGCGTGGGAAGTGAAAAGCACAAAAGCGCGTCCGCGCGTGGCCTTGAGCAATTGCACTATTTCTTCCGCCGCCAGGCGCGCAAAATCGGGCTGGCGCGGGTCAGGCAAATGGATCGGGGTATAGAGCAGCGCCTGGTGAGCGTAATCGAAATGGGAGTCGAGAATGCGCTCTTTGGCGTTTTGCACTCCCAGGCGCCGCTTGAGGAAATCGAACGTTCCCCCCACCGCCAGCGTCGCCGAGGTAAGGATAACGGTCTCCACCTGCTGAAACAATCGCTCGCGCAGCAGCATGGAGACATCGATGGGCGTGGCCTGCATAAACACGCCGCGCCCGCGCCGCTCCCACCAATACACCATGTTGCGCTCGTGACTTTCCAGCACCACTTCAAAACTGGCGCGCAGCTCCTGAGCGCGCCTCATCAGATTATTGATTTCCTCCGGGCGCTCCGGCACGCGGCTGAGTTCCGTTTGCAGGAGGAGCAACGCGTTGGTCAGGGCCGAATAGGCGCCGCGATTGACTTCCAGGAAACTCTCCCGATTGTCAAAATTAGAGCGCCCTTCCCGGGGCGGGAAAAGCTCAAAGAATAAATCGGCGCGGCGCCGCAGTTCACCCACCGCGGCCAGAACTTCATGGCTTTTGATGCCCTTCATCCGCAACGCCGCTTCCGCGTCGCGCGCCAGTTCCTCCACGCGGTAGTTGCTTATCTCCACACCGAAGTACTGTGTGGCCACGTCTTCCATCTCGTGGGCTTCATCGAACACCAGAGCCGCGTAGTCCGGCAACAGCGCGGCGTACTCCCTCTGCCGCAGGGCAAGGTCAGCGAAGAACAAGTGGTGGTTCACGATGAGCAAGTCGGATTCTGTCGCCCGTTGGTGCATGCGGGTGATGAAGCAACGCTCGAACTCGGCGCACTTTTGCCCTGTGCAGGCCTCGCCGCGGGCATCCACTTTCTTCCACAATTCGCTCGCGTCCGGCAGCCAGCGCAACTCCGCGCGGTCGCCGGTTTCAGTCCGCTGCTCCCACTGGCGCAGCTTCGGGTACTGCTGCACCTCCTCCATGCCGTTTAGGACGGGCTGCTTCTCGATGTCATAAAGTTTCTGCCGGCAGAGATAGTTCTGCCTCCCCTTCATCAGGGTGACGCGCATCTGCGGGAACATTTTCTTGAGAAAAGGAACGTCTTTGTAGAACAGTTGCTCCTGGAGGTTCTTGGTTCCCGTGGAGATTACCGTTCGCAAGCCGCTGCGCAACAGCGGCACAAGGTACGCCAGCGTCTTGCCCGTCCCGGTGCCCGCTTCCACTATCAAGTGCTGGCGGTTTTCCAGCGCCGCTTCTACACTCTCCGCCATCTCGAGCTGCCCCGGCCGAAATTCATACTTCGGATGATGGCGCGCCAGCCACCCCCCGGGAGCAAAAACTTTGTCGAGGGGGAGCTTGTCAGGCGGTTTTTGGTTCGTGGAAGCCATAGGATGCAATCAGCGCTCCACTATCATAGTTCAGAAGTCGGAAGTTAAAAGTCTAAAGTGTGAAGGGTAAAGTATAAAGCTGCCGTCAGCTATCAGCGGTCAGCCGCAACCCCAGAGATTCTGTGCGCCCTTTCGAGGGACAGCATTTACTTCTTTTCGACTATATGCTATACGTGCATCGACTGTTATCGAGAAAGTTAAACCCCCAGGAGACCCCTTGCGATGAAACTCTTCATAATTAGCGTGCTTATGCTGAGCGGCTTAACCTTCGCTCAGATTGAGGCCCCACGTGGCAAAGCGCTAAACCAGATTGAACTGACGGCACTTCTGGCGACGGGATCGACCAGCGAGCGCCTTGCTAGGCTCGTCCAGGACCGTGGCATTGACTTTACTCCCGACGAAGTCTTTCTGAAATCCCTTCAAGAGGATGAGGCTGGGGATCCGCTCCTCACAGCTCTGAAATCCGCGGGGGTGAGGCGCGAGGCCCCCTCCAGCAAGGACCCGGCTACGTCGATGAAAGACTCAGCGGCTCTGGCCCATCTTCACCGTGCCGCGCAATTGAATCGGAATAACTTTCATCCACAGGAAGCAGAACCTGAGTTTCGTGAAGCCGTTGCGGCTGATCCAGACAACCCTTTTGTTCACTTGGCGTTGGGCAAGATCCTGGCAAGGTCCGGGAAGACCGGCGAGGCAATTGCCGAGGGTCGTACCGCCCTGAACTTGCAGCCCGACAGTGCAGAGGCGCACCTTGATTTGGGTGATGTTCTGCTTCAGAGTTCAACCCAGCATCGCGAGGCGCTGGAGCAGCTTCAGGAGGCTGTGACTCTGGCTCCTTCCGACGCGCTGACTCATTACTCCTACGCGACGGCCCTTTCGCTGGCCGGTGACAAGGAGGGGGCGGCCCAGCAGAGGAAGATAGGTGAGGAATTGGGTGGTAACCCCTCCCCCATACGCGTCTTTGTTGGCGGAATGGTGATGCAAGCGAAACTTATCTCAAAGCCGCCACCCCACTATCCCCGAGAAGCGAAGGCCGCTCACATTGAAGGAAAGGTGCGAATGAATGTGCTGGTGGGCAAGGACGGAGCCGTTAAGGATATCGCCGTCAGGAGTGGTGACACGCTACTATCCGAGGCAGCGATCAGAGCAGTCTGGAAGTGGCGTTACCAGCCGACGCTGCTGAATGGTCAGGCCGTCGAGGTGGCGACGGAAGTCGATGTCATTTTCAACCTGAAATGAGTGCGTGCGCAATCGCCATCGCAGGGGGTTCCGGCCGCCGCCGCCAGCCTCACTCGGAAGGAACCATCTCAAAACGGGAAAGACCCGGATCAACCGGCAAAACCTCCTCGATCTGGAGGTCCCTGTCGGGCCGGGGAATGACGGGGGCCCTTATTGTGCCCTCAACACTTCTGGATCCCTGATTCAGTTCCCGTGACTTTCGCCAGCCATTTCTCGGCTTCATGTGCCGAGTGGCGGCGTGGGCCCTTCCACAACCAATCCATCACCGAAGCCCCTGCGAGCTGGCGAAGGATCTTGGCGCGCCGGGCTTCATCGGGCACGGATTTCTTGACCATCTTGCGAGCTTCGCGCAAGAACTGCAAGTAGCCGCGGTATTCGCGCCCCAGGGTGAGCTGAAGCTTCTGTCGCAGGCGGCGGGCCAGCGCCGGGCTCGCCCCGGAGGTTGAAATGGCGACCAGCAAATCACCTTGGGCAAAGGTGGCAGGCACAATGAAATCGAATTCGCGCGCATCATCGGCGGCGTTCACGAGTGCCCCGATTTTTTCCGCATCTTTGCGGACGGCCTTCTGCGTGACAGGGTCGTCGGTAACAGCGAAGACCAGCGTGGGGCGGACTCCGCGCGAGGTTTCGGCCCGTGCCGACGCCAGTCCTTCCAAATCGCCGGAACGGTAAGCACGCCGGGTAAGGTCAATCTTCTTGCGTCCCGCCAGCAGCGCCAAGCGCGGCGTCACCGCCGGGCTGATCACGCGCACGCTGGCGCCCGCGCGCAGCAGCGCTCTGACCTTGCGCTCCGCCACGCGCCCTCCTCCCACCACGATGCAACGCCGCCCCCGCAGGTCCAGAAAGATGGGATAATAGCGCATCAGCTTGACACACCCCCCGCCAGCAGCCTAAGTTGGTTTATCGAACCACAGGGGTCGCAAATCCCGGCGTGAGGGAGCACGAAGGACAGGATACCATACCGGGGATGGTTCATTGCCGATTGCCGATTGATGATTGGCGATTGGTGATTGCGGAATGCTGAAAGCTGATAGCTGACAGCAGCTTTACCCTTTAGATTTTAAACTTTAGACTTTCTTCCCATGCCCCACCTTCCTCGCATCGTGATTCTCGGCCGCCCCAACGTGGGCAAGTCCACGTTGTTCAATCGCCTTTGCAAGCAGCGCCGGGCGCTGGTGGGCAACGAACCCGGGATGACTCGCGACCGTCTATACGCTCGCGCCGAGTGGCTGGGCAAGCCTTTCGAAGTCATCGACACGGGGGGAATCATCCCCTCGGACAAAGAGCTGATCCCCATCGAGATTTATCGCCAGGCGCAAATGGCGATTGAGGAAGCCGCTCACTTGATTCTGGTGGTGGACGGCCGCGAGGGCGTGGTGCCGCTGGATGAAGAGTTGGCGCAACTCCTGCGCCGCGCGGGAAAGCCCCTGGCCGTGGCGGTGAACAAGGTTGACGAGGAGCAGCATCAGCCGCTGGCCGGGGAATTTCATCGTCTGGGAATCAAGCCCATCTTTCCCATTTCCGCCGAGCATGGCCGGGGTCTGGACGATTTGCTGGACCATGTGACCGCGGGTTTCATCCATGACGCCATCGTGGAGGACGAATCTCCCAAACAACACAAGAGGGATCGCTCCGTCCCCCCGGGTCCGCCGGAATCTGAGGCGGGAGACGCGTCACCCGAGGGCGAGAGCCCTGCTCACCCGACCACCCGATCACCCGATCGTCCGATCCTCGGCTCCCCCGATAACCCGATTCATGTTGCCATCATCGGTCGGCCCAACGTAGGAAAGTCTACCCTGCTCAACCAGCTCCTCAACGAAGAACGCTCGATTGTCTCGGCCGTGCCGGGGACCACGCGTGATGCCGTGGACGCGGAAGTGGAGCTTGACGGTCTGCACTTCCGTTTTGTGGATACGGCGGGCATCCGGCGCAAGGGAAAAACCAAATTACTGGCGGAGAAGCTCAGCGTCATCCAGGCCCGCAAGCACCTGGAGCGCGCCGATGTGGCACTGCTGATTTTGGACGCCCAGGAAGGCGTCAGCGCGCTTGACACCCACATCGGCGGGTACGCGCATGAAAGCCGGCGTTCCGTCATCATCGTGGTGAACAAGTGGGACGCCATTCACAAGGGTCCCACCACCACTCAGGATTTCACCGAGGAAATTCGGGATCGTATGAAGTATCTGGATTACGCCCCCATCGTTTTTATCTCCGCCCTGCGCGGGCAGCGGTTGGGAAACTTGTTGCAGGCCATCGTGCAGGTCGCTGAAGCCCGCCAGCTTCGGGTCAGCACGGCGGAAATGAACCGATTTCTGGAGGAGGTGGATTTCGAACGCGCTTCATCGCCGTCAGGAAAGCCCACCCGGCTTTTCTATTTGACCCAAGCGGGGGTGGCGCCGCCTATCTTCATCGCCTTTACCAATCGCCCCGGCAAGCTGCATTTCTCCTTCGAGCGCTTTCTCGAAAACCGCATCCGGGAGAACTTCGGTTTCACCGGCACACCCATCGTGATCAAGGCAAAAGCACGCCGATAGTATCTCCAGAGCCAGGGAATGGGGGGTATTTCTAAAAGAAGTGCTTATCATTAAGTAATCCCCCTGCTATCTTAACTTGTTTGATCCCGCCGGAGGGGGTGGTATACTCCATTTGTCATACCGCAAGGGAAACGGGGGCCGGTATAAATATGTCGTTAACGGCGAACTGGTTCCAGAAGGGGGGTCAGCCCTCATGTCATGGGAAATGGGAGGCGTCCGTGCCGTCTTTATCATCATCATTACCGCTGCGGCAATACATCTCCATCCTTTTGGTTTGTCCCGAATCGAATCTGCTCTCTTAGGATTGGCTTTAGGGATTTTCTTCATTTTCTTTGAAATGCGGCTGGAGGAAGCGAGCTTGAAGCGCCTGATGGGGGCGGCCTTCGGCTCCATCCTGGGAATTCTGGGCGCGCTCATGATCAGCCATCTGTTGAGCCTAACGGCGATCGACAGATCCTCCATCTCATTCCTTCAGGTGACGCTGCTGCTGCTGATGGCCTATGTGGGACTGGTGCTGGGCGCCAATAAGGGTGATTTGCTCAATCTCTCCGCCCTCGGCGGACTTTTTGCCACGGAAAAGACGCCTCGCAGAAATTACAAAGTACTCGATACCAGCGTCATTATCGACGGCCGCATCGCTGACGTTTGCGAAACGAGTTTTATTGACGGAACGCTCATTGTCCCTCAGTTTGTGCTGCGGGAGCTTCAGTTGGTGGCGGACTCATCCGATCCCCTGAAGCGCAATCGTGGGCGAAGAGGGTTGGATATCCTCCAGCGCATGCAAAAAATGAGCAACATTACGGTGCAGATTGTTGACGAGGATTTTCCCCAACTCCGCGAAGTCGACCTGAAGCTCATCGAGTTAGCGCGGGTTTACGAAGGGAAAATCGTCACCAACGACTTCAACCTCAACAAAGTTTCCCAACTCCAGGGCGTCCCAGTGCTCAACATCAATGAACTGGCCAATGCTTTGAAGCCCGTCGTTCTCCCCGGCGAGATTATGCGGGTGTTTATTCTCAAGGAGGGCAAGGAATACAACCAGGGCGTCGCCTATCTGGATGATGGCACCATGGTGGTGGTGGATAACGCCAAGAAGATGATCTCCAAGACCATCGACATTTCCGTGACGAGCGTTCTCCAGACCACGGCCGGGAAAATGATCTTTGGCAAATACGATGAGCGGAGAGCCGCGGTTGAGGCGGTTCACCAGTAAGTTAAGACTTTTGAGGCAAGAGAGGCGACGGAGGTCAGGCGCGCTCCGTCGCCTTTCTGTTCCTGCGCGGCCCGTATGCTTGGTGGGTCGTTTAAGGTGAGGACGGGAATCTGCAATGTGTGGGGCATAATCACGGAGACGGCATGAGCGTTTTAGCCATCATTCCAGCGGCGGGCACGGGCATCAGGATGGGTGGAGTTACGCCCAAACAATTTCTCTCGCTCGAGGGCGTGCCGGTTTTTGTTCATACCCTGAAGAAGTTCGCGGATTCCGAAGCCATCGACGAGATTTTCTTGGGTGTGCGGCCGGAAGAAATGGATCGGGCCTCCCAACAGATGGCCCTCGAGCATTTTGCCAAAGCTGTGCGGCTGGTGGCGGGAGGCGCCACCCGGCAGGAAACTGTGGCCCGGTGCCTTGATCAGGCCCCGCCGGAAACAGATGTCGTGGTGGTCCATGATGCGGTACGCCCCTTCATTGAGCTTGCCATGATTCGCCAGGTCGTTGACGCCGCGCGCAAGAACGGCGCCGCCATTTTGGGCATTCCCAGCGTGGACACCATCAAAAAAGTGGAGCGGCATACCATTACAGGGACAATCCCGCGCGAACGCATTGTTCTGGCCCAAACGCCGCAAGCCTTTCGCTATACCCTTCTGCGCAAGGCCTTTGATCGCGCCTTGGCGGAGGGTTTCTACGGCACCGACGAGTCCAGTTTGGTCGAACACGACGGCCACGACGTGACCGTCCTGATGGGATCGGACCGGAACATCAAGATCACTAAACCCTCGGATCTGCCCCTGGCCCGCCTCTACATTGAGCAAGAGCGTGGACACATCCGGGATGACTCCTGACTTGGGCAAAATGAATCCTTCACGCATTACGCGGAAACGTGGCGGCAAGGGGGCTTTTTCCGGGCGCGGGACCAGGGTGGCCAAGCCCTCACCGGGAGCACCAGGTTTACCCATACTGTTGCGCGTGGGGATCGGCAACGACCTCCACCGGCTTGCAGGTGGACGCAAGCTGATTCTGGGAGGGGTGCGCATTCCCTTTGACCAAGGTCCAGTGGGCCATTCCGATGGCGACGTGCTGGCCCACGCTATCTGCGATGCTTTGCTGGGCGCGGCGCAACTCGGGGACATCGGGCGCCACTTCCCCAATTCCTCTCCCCGGTGGAAAAACGCATCCAGCTTGCTCTTCTTGCGCCATGTCCGCCGGCTCCTCGGAGCCGCCGGGTGTAGCATCGTCAACATTGACGCAACAGTAGGTTTGGAGCGGCCCAGGCTGGCGCCGCACATCCCCCTTATGGAGAGGAAAGTTGCCTCGGCATTGGCCCTCCAGCCCGGCCAAGTGAGCGTCAAAGTCAAGAGCGGTGAAGGCCTGGACGCCGTGGGCCGCGGCGAGGCTGTCCGTGCTGACGCCGTGGCGCTGATTTTAATCCGCACATAATTGCAAGGCTGTTCACATAAATGGTTGCAGGAAATTATTCATCATTTTGTGTCCGAAAGCCCCCCTCATCCACCCTTTTGCGGAGGGGCCCCATGTTCCGCAGGTGGGGGGAGGGGTCGAATATTGGGCAGGGTCAGCTTGGGTGAACGGATTCCACCTACCTCGTATTCCTCAGTACTTGAACCCACGGGCTTTTAATGGGATACTGTGCTGGCCTTCAGAAAGTAAAAATGCATTTACACTTAAACCTAATTGCCCAATGCGGCATCATAAGATAGGCTGATCAGGCGGTTCGGACGAACCCGCCCGCTGCATTTGAAGAAAAAGAGGAGAAAGCATGGCAGACAAAGATCCCACTTCTGGCCACTCAATGTTTGGCTTGAACGATGCACCCACACGGCGCGTGACCTCGCCGGGGGAGGCGACCGCGTCGCCGCAACCCCAACCCGGAGCCCCTCAGTACGTACTAGTACAGCAAGCCCCCCCATCGGTTTCCACTTCGGGGAGTGGAAAAGCGCTGCCCTGGCTCGTGGCAGTGCTGGCCGTCCTGGCCATTGCGAACCTGGCGTTGGTGATCATGGTTCGCTCCCAGTTTAGCGATTACACCACGAAGCAGGCTGACACGATGAATCTGATTACCCGGCGCTTGGACTCCAGCGATGAGCGTTACGCGCAACTGCGCGGGCAATTCCAGGTTACCTCGGAGAAGCTTGGCCTGACCCAGCAGGAACTGGGGCGCGCGCACGCCCTGGCCGCGGAAGTCCAGAAACAACAGGAGACCGCGGTGGCCCAATTGAACCAGGCCATCGCCCAAAAAGCCAGCGCTGAGGAAGTGAACAAGCTACAGGCTGACTCCAACCAAAAGATCGGCGGCCTGAGCACGGATTTGGCGGGAACCAAGCAGGATTTGGCCAATACCAAGTCCGAGTTTACCAATGCCCTTACCGGCACTAAGGGTGAGTTGAACGGCGCCATCGCTCGCACTCACGACGAACTGGTGGCCCTGGCGCACAAGGGCGATCGCGACTATTTTGAGTTTACTTTGCCCAACAAGAAGGCTCAACAGAAGCTTGGAACGGTAACGTTGGAATTGGAAAAGACCAACCCTTCAAGAAACGTCTTCAGCGTTTACCTCTATTTTGACGATAAGAAGACTGAGCGCAGTAACAAAGCCATGAATGAACCCGTGTTCTTTTACGTGCAGGGGGCGTCGACCGCCCTGGAGTTAGTGGTCAATAAACTGGGCAAGGATTCCGTATCCGGTTACTTGAGCACGCCGAAGGGGTTCTTCCCCAATACTACGAATGTGCTCGGCCAACGGCCGGGGGCTTAGCCGGACGGGGTTAGGGATTAGGAGTCAGGGTTAGCGAGGCGAAACCTGGGACGCGAATCCCTAATGCCTAATCCCTAGTCCCGAATCCCGAACCGAGATTACTTGCTGCCGTTGCCGTTGGCGTAGCGGCTGAGCACCTGCGCCAATTCCTGTTCCGACCGCAACCCTACCAACTTATCCACCACGTTGCCTTCCTGCAACAAAATCAGCGTGGGAATGGACCGAATACCGAACTTATTGGCGACATCCGGGAGCTCGTCCACGTTGACCTTCGCGAAGGTGACGTGTTCGCCATACTTTTCCGCCAATCGCTCGAACGTCGGTGCGAGCATTTTGCAGGGACCGCACCAATCCGCCCAGAAGTCCAGGAACACCGGCTTGGCGCTTGTCTCAATCCCCTGCCAATCGGCGGGTTGAACGTGCAAGACCTTTTCCATGATTTTTTCTATATGCCTCCCGCAGTTTTAGATGCATGCCATGACAAATCGATACAGGGGGATGCTGGCTCTTGGCAGACCTTCCACACCATGTGTAGTAGGGGCGGTTCGCGAACCGCTCCTACGCAACCCCACGACGAGACGCGGTGCACAGGCCGGAGATTTCCCGTACAATGGCTCCTTTCTCCATTGCCTCACGGGAATTGTGAGAGGAGATGCAAATACAGGAAACAATCCTCCCATGCCCAATGCCGTTCACGAACTCGCCCAACTTCAGCGGCAGGTGATTGCCTGCACTCGCTGCGCCAACCTCATCGCCTACTGCCGACGAGTGGCCAAAGAGAAGCGCCGCATGTATCGCCATTGTGATTACTGGGGAAAACCCGTACCGGGCTTCGGCGACCCCCACGCCGAGCTGTTGATTCTGGGCTTGGCGCCCGGAGCGCACGGCTCTAATCGCACGGGGCGTATGTTTACGGGTGACCGCTCGGGCCATTTCCTCTATCGCGGCCTCTATGAGACGGGATTCGCGAACCAGCCCACCTCGCGGGATCGGAACGACGGGCTGGAGCTTCGCAACTGTTACATCACCGCGGCGCTTCGTTGCGCGCCCCCCAAGAATAAACCGAGCCCGGAAGAATTGCGCAACTGCCAGCCGTACCTGGAGAGGGAACTGGAAATCCTGACGCGGGTGCGCGCCGTGCTGGTGCTGGGGCACATCGCATTTGAGGCCTACCTCCGCATACTCAGCAAGCGCGAGGGCTTCTCGCGCCGCTCCACCTTGGCTTTTTCCCACGGGGCGAGTTTCACCCTGCCCGCGGTATTCTCGCACGGGGCAAGTTTAAAGCCGCCTCCGGGTCTGCCCCGTTTGTTCTGTTCCTACCACCCCAGCCAGCAAAACACGCAGACCGGCCGCCTGACCCCGGAAATGTTTCAGCAGGTGCTGCGCGACATTCGCGATTTTCTGGGTTCATGAATCGCCGCGGCCCGCACTTGACCCGAATGCGGAGGTTCAAATGAGAGCACAGGGGCCACAGGGAAAAAAGCTTCCGGCTGAACGGGCAGGGGTTAGCCCGCATTTCTCACCAGCTTTTGCAAGGGGCGGCCTCAGCCCCGTTGCTACAAGGCCCTTCTGATCATTCCCATGCCCCGTGCTGCAAAGAGCCTGTCTGCGCGTGCGCCCCTCGGTTGCCGTGATCGCACAAAATGATTGCGGATCGGATGGGCGTGAAAAGGGGCAGCCCAAAGACAAGCGAATGGAGAAAGTCCAATGCGGGTCCACCCCCTGCGCGACCGCGCGGAGGAATTACTACCGCGCTTCCACCGGCACAAGCAATTCGGTTGGATTCCTGGGGGCTTGAAACATGATGTCAGTATACCCGGAGGGCGAGAGGAGGCGCGCCCAAATGAGGCCGTCAAATCCGCTGACGCGAACGTCGGCCGCGCCGAGCCCTTCGGCGTGGGCCAAGATCGTGCTCGCCATCTCAGCGGGGTCGGAAATGTTATCCACGAGGATTTCCACCGGGTGAGGCCGGCCGCGCAGTTCGCTCAGCGCCTGGACCACCTGTGACTGTAGGGCCAGGCACGGTTCGGTATGGCAATCCAGTAGCTTATCGACGGCATAGAGCGCCGAGTAGTTGATGCGATCGGAGAAGGCTAAGTAGAGATTCTGGCTGGTGGCAATGTGGTGGACGGGGACCATTTCCGCCACTTCCAGGAGGGAAAAGGGCACCAGATGGGCACATTCCAGAAAGCGCCGGCTTTGGTTGAGGGGGAAGACGGGGATCGACAACTGCAAGCCCAGAATCTGGGTCACCTGCTCTTCGCTGACGGCCCCAATGTGCCGCAGCCATTCCCCCACGCGCCCACTGCCCGAATCCTTCTGCGCTTTTAACGCCTGCTTGAGTTGATCGTCATCGACAAGGCCACGCGAAAGCATCAGCAGTCCCAGGGGAAGCCGGTGATCCTTGGGCGGGGGATGGACCGTCTCGAGAGAAAACTGCCGGATGGTGGCAGCGAGGGCGCGTCCGAAGCACTCCGGACTGCAATACCAGCGTCCATCCAGGGAGTAGCCGCGCAGGGGTTCAAGCAGCCCCCACCACAAGCGCCGGCGGCGGGAGCAAACGGGGGATTCACATTTTCGTGCCGAACGCTCAGCGTTCATCTTTGCCATGCGGAAAGCTCCAGGGAATCGGATGATCGGGAGATCGGGTGATCGGATGAACAAAAGCCCAGTCGGCCTGGACAGGTCTATGTTCACCCGATAACCAGATCACCGGATCTCCTGATCACTTCACGCTCTCAAGGACTCAATCCTCTCCATCGGGCTTACTATTTCCGTCACTCGCAGCCCGTAGCTTCCGTCCACCACCACAACTTCCCCGCGGGCGATCACTTTCTTTCCCACCAGAAGTTCCACCGGGTCCTGGACATACTGATTGAGCTCCACCACCGACCCGGCACTCAGGTCCAAGATGTCGTGCAGCGCCATTTGACGTTCACCGAAGCGCAGGGTGACGTCCAACTCCACATCCATGAGGAGTTCAAGCTTGGGATCCCGCGTCACCACCAGAGGGGCAGGCGGCGGGGACGGAGCCGGCAGTTCCAGAGCCTGGGGTGCGGCGGGGACGGCGGGGTTCAATGCCGTCACCAACGCGGAACCGAGATCGAAGAGCAGAGTCAGAGGGGTGAGTCCCGGGCTGTTCCATTGGATGCCGGCCTGTACCGCAGGCTCGCCCGGGAACGGATCCAACCCCAACCACTTAAAACTCACCTCTCCGCCCGCCATACCTTTGAGGGCAGAGGCGGTGGCGCCGGCAAATTGGCGGAACAACTCGCTGACGGCATCGCGATGGTCATCGCTCACCACCGAGCTGCCATCTTCCGGCTCCGCCAGCAGTAGCTGTGCCAGCCGCACCACATCTTTGTTCGACAGGACAAATCCCTGGTTGCCGGACAAGTGCTGGGTCGCCTCGAATTGGATGCCGATACTATTCCCCTTCAGTGAAGCGGCCAATGCCGGCATGGCCTCGGGGGAAAGTTCCTGCCAGGTGTGAGGCGCGCCCGCCACCTCCTGAAGGACGCGCCCAATGCTTGCGCCCCAGGCTTGCTTATACTCCTGTAATCTCGGGCTGGGCGCTTTCTGATTTCCCGTGCTCATGTGCTCTCCTTTAGAACCGTATCCAAAGACCGCACGCGCCCATCCACTTGTGCGGCGCGACGGCCTCCCATGCGAACCGGGTGTGCGTTGAACAAAACCTTGCTGTTGACCAGGAGATTGCCAGTCTCCCTAAGGGAACATTTCAGCCTCAGAACGTCGCCTTGTTCCAGCGCCAGGATTTGGGAGACGCGGACGGGCTGCTCCGGGAGGACCAACTGGACGGGGAACAGAGAATGGTCAAGGCGCGCGCGCATTTGCGAAGTGCTATCCACTGTGCCCCGCTGCTTTCGGTAGGAAGCTTGCTGCGTGAGCTTGCGCAAAAGGGCGTTAGAGACGGCGGCGGGCAGGGCGACATTCAACATCCCACGCGCTTCGGGCATGCGGATTTCGAAGCTGAGGGAGAGGATTTTCTCACTCGGCGGCATGAGGCGGGAAATGTCAGCCTGACGGAGCCGCTGGTCAAAAGTGAACTGCACTTCCAGCACCGGATGCCAGGTGTTTTCCAACTCTCTGCCGATGATTCTCACCACACTTTCCAGGATCTGCTCCTCGATTTCGGTGATCTCCCGCACGGCCGCTTCCGCCCGGCCCGGGCCTCCCAACAACACGTCCATGATGGGAAACGCCAGGGGCAGATCGAGTTCGATCGCCGCCGAAACTGCCATGGGGTGAAGCGTCATGGAGACCAGGTAAGTCACCTCCGGGATACGTTGCAGGAACTCACCATAATTGAGTTGTTCCGCCGACACCAGATTGACTTCGAAAGCGAGGCGCAAATAGGCGCCGAGGGAATGGGTAAGGTTGCGCGCGAAGAGCTCGTGCAACTGGCTTACCGCCCGGAGTTGCTCCTTCGAGATTCGCGCCGACTGGCGAAAATTGCAGCCCGCCACCGTGCGCTCCACGGCGGGGGCCTTCGGTTTCTCCGCCACTCGCCCTTGCGCCGCTCGAAAAAGGGCGTCAATTTCCTCCTGGGTTAGTATCTTTTCCATTGCGTCTCCATGGCGCCGGTCTGGGGCGGAGGCAGACTATCCATTCGCGGCGGCGAGGCTTCCAATAGCGTCCGCATTCTGGCGCGCAGCCGCACGAGGGCGGCGGAGTGGATTTGCGAGACCCTCGCTTCCCCCACCCCCAGCACCGCCCCGACCTCTTTCATGGTGAGTTCTTCGAAGTAATAAAGAGAGAGTGCCTGCCGTTCGCGGGGGGGAAGTTCGCTCACCGCGTGGGAGAGGAGGTCGCGGAGCTCCCCCTCCAAACATCGCGTGAAGGGTTCCTGGTCAGGCCCCAGCGTGGGCGAGGCTAAAGAATCGCGTTCCTGGCCGGACTCGGTGAATTCATCATGCAAACTCCCCAGGTCCAGCCCCCGCAAGTCGCCCAGCAAGTGCTGCAAATCCGTCAACTCCATCCCCAATTCGATCGCCAGTTCGGGTTCCGTCGCCGGACGCCCGAACTGTGCCCGAAGGCGCTGGTGCGCCTGCTCAAGCTGGCGCGCTTTCTTGCGCAAGGGACGCGGGCTCCAATCGAGATCCCGCAAGCTGTCGAGAATAGCCCCCTGAATCCGGTGTTTCGCGTACGTCTTGAGCTCAACATTCTTGCCGGGATCGAATTTATGAAGGGCTTCTATGAGCCCCAGAATTCCCGCTTGCACCAAGTCGTCAAGCGGAATGTGAGAAGGCAGGCGGTCGTGAATCCTACGGGCGATATAGCGCACCTGCGGGAGCTGTTCCAAAAGCAGGCGCTCCTCGCCCCCGGCTTCCATGTGAGAAACGGACTCATAGGCTTTTTTTGCATCGTTCATGATTCTTAACCTGTTCCTTTCGTCAAGGGATCCCCTGTCCCTCACTGCACGACCCCCAGGGATTGAATGGATACCGCGGCGGGAATCTCCGCGGGCGACAGAACCACCAAGCGGGGGAGGAATGGCTCCATCAAGCGTCGCAAGTGGAAACGTGTTGGACTGTTGCAAAGAACGATGGGTGAAGGAACCGACAAAGGTTCGCCCAAAAGTTTCCTTATGCCGTCCAACACCCGGCGGATCAGCGAAGGCTGCAGGGCGTTGGTGGATCGGTTGGCCGGTTGCGGGTCCAAAACCTGCGCGAGCTGTTCTTCCACCGCGGTGTCAAGCTGGATGACGGTGAGTTTTCCATCGTCCCCGAGCAAGGGCTGAACCAGGGCGCGACCCAGAGCCTGCCGCGCGGCTTCCACCAGCAGAACCGGGTTTTTGTTGACGCTCGCGGTGTCAAGGAGTGTTTCCAGAATGGTGACCAGGTCGCGAATCGAAACCTGTTCGCGCAGCAGTTGTTGCAGCACCTTCTGAATCTCGCCCAAGCTGAGGAGTTTGGGGACGAGTTCTTCCAGCAGTTTGGGTTGTGCTTCCGCAGTGGCGTCAAGCAACCGCTTGGTTTCCTGCCGGGTCAGCAGCTCGTGAGCGTGCTGCTTGATAACTTCTGCCAGGTGGGTGGCCAAGACCGAGGTCTGATCCACCACGGCATAGCCGGCGGTCAAGGCCCGGTCGCGAAGGTTGGGCGCAATCCATTTGGCGGGCACACCGAAAGCCGGCTCGCGGGTTTCTCGTCCCTCCAGGGGCTGCGCCGTCGCCTCCGAGCTGATGGCCAGCAGGCTCTCCTGAGCCATTTCCCAGCGGGCGATTTCCGCTCCCCGCAGGCGGATGACATACTCGCGAGGACCAAGCTGCACGTTGTCCGTAATGTGAACGGGAGGAATGATGAAGCCCAGTTGCAGGGCGAGGTGTTTCCGCAGGGCGCGAATGCGCGCGAGCAACTGGCCACCCTGCGCCTGGTCGACTAACGGGACGAGTCCGTACCCCACTTCCAGACTCAAATCATCCAATCGCAGTAGGGTCTCCAATTGTTCCTGAGGCTTTTCCGGCGGCAGCGTGGTGGGGGTCACCTTATCCGCCCCTTTGCCTGCACCCACGGCCGCCCGCTGGGCCCGGCGGGCAATCCAGGCGAGAAGGCCGGACATGATGAAAAAGGGAATCTTGGGCAAGCCCGGAATCAGCCCGAGCGTGCCCATTACGCCGGAGACGATCCACAACGGTTCGCTGCGCGGAAGCAGTTGGCGAGTAAGGTCAGATCCCAAAGTCGATTCGGAAGAGGCCCGCGTGGCCACCATCGCTCCGGCGACGGAAACCAGCAGCGAGGGGATCATGGTAATCAGCCCGTCCCCGACGGTGAGGATGGTGTAGGTTTTCAGGGCTTCGCTGAGCGGGACGCCATGGTAGAAGACTCCAATCAAAAAGCCGGCGATGATATTGATGGCGGTAATGAGCACGGTGGCCAAAGCATCGCGCTGGCTGAAACGCGCCGCGCCATCCATAGCGCCGTAGAACTCCGCTTCGCGGCCCACCAGCTCGCGGCGCGCGCGCGCCTGGGCTTCGTCAATCAGCCCGGCGCCGAGGTCGGCGTCAATGGCCATCTGTTTTCCGGGTAACGCATCCAGGGTGAAGCGCGCCGTCACTTCCGCGATGCGCACCGCCCCGTGGTTGATTACCAGGTACTGAATCGCGATCAAAGCCACAAACAGAACGAAGCCGACAATGTAATTGCCCCCCACCACGTACTGCCCGAAAGCTCCAATTACGTGCCCGGCGGCATTGGCGCCCTCATTGCCGTGCAGCAGGATGCGCCGGCTGCTCGCGAGGCCGAGGGACAGGCGGTACAATGTCAGCAACAGAAGTAATGAAGGGAACACGGAGAACTGCACGGGGCGCGTGATGTACATCGCCACCAACAGCACCAGGACGGAGGCCGTGAGGCTGGCCGACAGAAGAAGGTCCAGCAAAAAGGGCGGCAAGGGAATCAACATCACAAACACCAGCGCCACGGCGATTAAGGGAATTATCCAGTCCAGAGACCCGGACTTAACGGCGGGAGCGGGTTTGGGGGGTGCGGGTTTCATCGTCAATTCCTAAGAACGTGCCGGCGGCCGGAAAGCCTGGCGGGTTTAACCGCCGTGGGGATGGGGCCGCATTTCGCTCCCCATGCTGGAAACCAGGGGCCGTTCACTCCTGGTCTTCATTCTTCAGATCCCGAGTGGGCGCCCGGTGGGCTTCCCCCCTTGGGCCGTGGCCGGATTCACCGACCGTTGCGTGCGGTAGATGAAGGCCAGGATTTCCGCAACCGCGGTGTACAATTTCGCCGGAATGGTCTGACCGATTTCGGCGGCACGATAGAGCGCCTGCGCCAGAGGCGGGTTTTCCACAATCGGGATTCCGTGCCAGCGCGCCTCGCGCTTGATTCTTTGCGCAAGCAGGTTGCGGCCCTTCGCCACCACCACCGGAGCGGCCATGGTTTCCGGTTTGTACTCGAGCGCCACGGCGTATTCGTTGGGGTTGGTCACCACCACCGTGGCGCGCGCCACATCGCGCACCATGCGCCGGCGCCGCATCTCCCTTTGCAGCCGCCGAATGCGCCCGCGGATTGCCGGGTTACCTTCCGTTTCCTTGAAGTCCTGGCGCACTTCCTGGCGAGACATGCGGAGTTGGCGCTCGAAGTTCATGCGCGAGAGCAGCAGATCGAACCCCGCCCAGAGGGTGAAAATCAAGCCGCCTTTCCAGCAGATCTCAAACATGCGCGACAACAGCCAACCCAGCGACGACCGCACTCCCACCCGGCACATTTGCAGGATCTGGCTCCAATCCCGAGCCATAATGGCCACGGCGATGTAAAGCACAAAGGCGGAGGGAACCATAGACTTCAAAAGTCCCTGCAGCCCGCCGAGGGAAAGCAACTTTCCGAGGTTGTTGGCGGGATTCAGCCGGTCGGGTTTGGGGACAAAAGCCGACGGAGCCATCACAAACCCGCCCAGGGCAAAACTGCCGGCTATGGCTACCAGCCAAGCCAGGGCCATGGCGGGCCCTGCCCAAACGCAGACTCTCCACACCACCCAACTGAGCACCGGCGTGCCCGTCGCCATGTCCGTGTGGACGGCGGAGGTGAGAGCCCGTTCCATGAGTTCCCGCCAGTCATCCTTCCAGCTATGCGGGTACCACCAAAGGAACAACACCGCCGCCATCACCGCCAGCGCGGCGGGAAACTCCCGGCTGCGCGCGACGTTGCCCTCGGTGCGGGCACGTTGCCGCCGTCGCGGAGTTGCTTGTTCTGTGCGACTTTCGTCTGCCACGCGTTGTGCTCCCTATCGCGCCAAATGCATCAGCCGCTCGCTCGTTGCCAGCGCTTCCCCGAAATACCTCTCGAGCAGCCCCGGCCAAAACCGCACCGTCCCCACCACCACCAGCAATGCCACGACGCTCTTGACGGAGAACCCCACAAGCAGCACCGGAAGCTGGGGCGAGGCCCTCCCCAGAAAACCCAGGGAGATATCGATGAGAATCGTCGCCACGAGGACGGGGATGGCAATCTGCACCGCCATAACCAGCATGCCTCCGGCGGCCCGCCAAACCTGCTCGGCTACCACGGAATTCACCACTACCATTCCCGGCGGACAATACTGAAAGCTCTTCACCAAACCCCGCAGCACCCAATGGTGAACGTCCAATTGCAGGAAGATGAGCAGCGCCACCATTTGATAGAAATTGGAGAGGATCGGGGTTTCAACATCATTAAGCGGATTGATGAGGTTCGCCAGCGAATGCCCAACCTGGAAGCCTACGATCTGCCCTGCCAGCACCACGCCTTCAAAGACGAATTGGAGAGTGATTCCCATGATCAGACCTATTACGAATTCACCCCCCACAACCAGCCACCCTGACGTGCCGGAGAGAGCCGGAAGGCTTGCCCCCACGACGGGGTAGAGCAGGGCCGTCAGCGCCACAGTGAGGCTGGCCTTGATGCGGGGCGGAATCGTGGCGCTGGCAAAAAAGGGGGCAAAAACCATCAATGCGCTCACTCGCGAGCCCACAATCAGGACACGTCCGATCGTTGTTTCCAGTCCCAAACCCACGTTTCACTCCTCGCGCCTTACCCCAGGCAGCGATGGAAATCCGCAAACAACTGCACGGTGAAGCCCATTAGTTTGCGCAACATCCACGGCATCAGGACAAAGGCAGCGAGGGCCACAACCGCGAGTCGCGGAACCGTGGCCACCGTATGCTCCTGAATGGAGGTCATCACCTGGGCAATGTTGATCAACAGGCTCACCACGGTCGCAACCACTAGAATGGGCGCGGCCAGCAGCAGAGCAGTCTGAAGAGTTTCGCGAGCCAACTGCACGACGACATCAGGGGTCATAGAGAACCTCGTGAGGAGTCAGGAGTCAGAAGTCGGGAGTCAGAATGACAAGCCAGCGCAGCCTGAATTGCTTTTCTTGGAAAGCCACTCGTGAAATTGCATTCGCGAAGCACAAATTCATGAGCCTTGCCCCAAACCGGCAAGTCCTGAAATGTTCCGGCAGGTTGTCGCGCTGCGTCCATACTGACTCCTGTCTCCTGACTCCAAACTTCTGCCTTAATAAAAACTTTTCATCAGCGAGCCCACCACCAGGTTCCAGCCGTCCACCATGACGAAAAGCAAAATCTTCAGGGGAGTGGAAATCACCACGGGAGGCAACTGCATCATTCCCACGGAAGTGGTAATCGACGCCACCACCAGATCGATGACCAGGAAGGGGAAGAACAAGATTGTACCGATTTGAAACCCGGTCTTTAATTCCGAAAGGATGTACGAGGGGATAACCACGCGCATGGAAAGGTCTTCCGGGCGGCGCGGACGGGGCTCCTTCGCCAACTCCACAAACAGCGCCAAATCCTTCTGCCGCGTGTATTTCAGCATGAACCGCCGCAGAGGCACCGCACCCCGGTCCAATGCTTCCAGGGCCGTGATCTGATTGTTCTGGAGAGGAACGATGGCGGTCTGATACACATCCGCGCCCACGGGCTGCATGATGAAGTAGGTCAAAAAGAGCGCGAGGCCAATGAGGGTTTGATTAGTGGGGGTGCCCTGTGTTCCCAGCGCCTGTCGCAGGAAGTGGAAGACGACCAGGATTCTAACGAACGGCGTCATGGCGAGGAGCAGGGCGGGCAGCAGGGTCAGAAGGGTGAGCAGGATGACAATATTCCAGGGCACCGATGTACTGCCCGGCGCGAGCCCCGGAATCACCAAGCCGTTCGGCGTGGTCGGCGGCGCGGCACAAACCGTCGAGGGAAACGCCACGGCGACGATTCCCATCGCCAACGCCATCGCCGAACGTAGAGGCCAAGATTGTTTCATAAAAGACATCACCGCCCTCAAAGAGAGCGCGACTGCCGCGGCAAGGTGGGTTCCGTTACCACCGTCCCCTCTTGCAGCCGAGCCAGGAGCGAGAGAGAGTTTCCGCTGCCTGCCAGCAGGAATTCCTGCCGGTCGAATTCAATAACCGCCAAAAAGCGCCGGTCACCGAGCGATAACGTTTCGCACACACGCAGGCGCTTGACTTTGCGGGGCTTTACGGCGCTCCGGACCCACCGCCATAGGAGTTTCCCGGCAGCCGCCCAGGCCGCTTCGGGTGGGGATAGTGTCTGGCTTGCAGCATGGGCTTCCATAATCTTGTTCCTTCCTCCGGGTCTGGTCCGTTGACGCCGGTCAGACCATTTCCGTCATCCGGACTGCTAACCGGCCATCAATCACATCGAATTCCGCCCACGCCACCATGATGCTGTTCACCAGTACCGGCACGTGCGCGCCCTCACGACGTTGCGTATCCACCAGCGAGTTGGCGCTGAGAGAAAGCAGGTCACGAACGGTAAAATGAGGAACTTCTAAGGCGACGTAGAGCTGGCAAGGTAGTTCCAACGCCTCCGGCCAAATCTCGTGGGGCGAGGGAACCGCGTCCACCACACGAGTTTGACCCTCATTTGCCATAGGTCACCGCTGCACCAGGAAATCCGTGAAATAAACTTCCTTCACTCCCAACTCAGGCACACGCTTTCGAAGCTCGCGGACGAGGGCTTCCTTAAGTTTCTGCTTGCCTTCTGCGGCCAGTAGATCGTCAGAGCGCCAGGTCGACAGCACTGACAGAATGGAGTCGCGGACGCGCGCTGTGGGCACTTCACCTTCTCCGCCCTTCCCCTCCTTGGCAGGAAGTGGGTTTTCCAATCCCAAGTCAACGCCTACACGCAGGAACCGGTTTTCCTCCGGATCCGCCAGGTTCACGACAAAACTCTCGAGATGCAAGACTGCCTTGACCTCCGGAGCACGGGAGTCTTTGCCCGGTTTGTTGGAGGCTGGGGAAGAACTCTTGCACCCGGGAAGGCCCACCGTGGCAGAAACCGCCAGTCCTAAGAGCATGAACAACCCCCACCCACACTTCGCCTTGCTCCCTTTCCGACCTGCTTGAGACACGTCCGCTATATGCACACTTCCAGAAAAAGCAAGTCGCTGCCCACAAGGAAGGGAATCACCCAGAATGCTCTGGGGATTGGGAAGAGGAAGAGAAGCCTTTATTCTTGCATGGGTTCCGGCGTGTTGAAGTGCGCTCCCCCGTCCTTTCATGGTCGCCGCAACGGGCCGGAGGAGTTCCAAATTGGGAAAGGCTCATGAATGTGTTCCAATGTGGCATGGGTAGCGCACAGAAGCCAGGGGTCAGAACAGATCTCAGGTCCAATGTTAATCGGACCATCGGACTGCAGAAATCGAAGAGCCAGGAAACAGAATAAAGGCGAAGCCGACCAAGTCATGACTCTTGACTCCTAACTTCGCAGTCAGAGTGGTTGGCGTGCGATAGAAGATGCGCTAGGATACGGCGTTCGGTTGCAAACGTCTCGGAAAGAGTGATCCGCAGGTTGCGCGGATTATGCCGATGATACCGGCATGAACCTTGGGCAATCTGTGTAACCTGCGTGATCTGCGGATCCAAAAGGAGGTTGGGATGATTTTGCCAGGACAAGTGGCTTTGATTACAGGGGCCTCAAGCGGTATTGGCAGGGCGACGGCTGAAGCCCTGGCGCGCGAGGGCGTCCGCGTGGGAGTGAACTACCTCAAGAACCAAAAAGGCGCAGAGGAGGCGGTGGAAACCGTTCGCAAAGCGGGGGGCGAAGCTCTGGCGGTTCGCGCCGACGTTACGCGCCAGGATGAAGTTAATGCCCTGGTGGCGGCGGTGCGCAAGGAATGGGGGCGCATTGACATCCTGGTGAACAACGCCGGCGACCTGCTGGCGCGACGCACTCTGGCGGACATGACCGAGGAGTATTGGGACCAGATCATGGACTTGAACCTGAAAAGCGCCTTCCTCTGCACGCAAGCCGTGTGGAAGGAGATGGCGGCCTGCCAGAGCGGATGCATCATCAACGTCACCTCCATCGCCGCGCGCAACGGCGGAGGCTTGGGCGCCGCGGCCTATGCGGCGGCCAAGGGCGGCATGCTGACCTACACCAAAGGATTGGCCAAGGAACTGGCGCCCCATGGAATTCGCGTCAATGGGATCGCGCCGGGAGTGATTGCCACTCCCTATCATGAACGCCACAGCCCGCCCGAGCTCATGGCGAAATTCGTGGCGGGCATTCCCCTGGGCCGCGCCGGAACGCCGGAAGAAGTCGCCGATGTCATCGTGTTTCTGGCCTCCTCCGCCGCGCGCTACATTATCGGTGAGACCGTGGAAGTGAACGGCGGGATGCTGATGGACTGAGGTTACCGGGCCATCGGATCATTGAGTCATCGGGTCATCGCGCCATGTTGAAATCGCGGGCGATCACCCGGTAGAGGGTCTTGACCTGAGGCTTGTTCAAATTGGGTTTTCCCTACCCCGCACTGTGGTTATTCCACGAATCCCCAAGGGTCCTAGCCGCTCCCATGATGCGCAGCACAGAGTCAAAATGTCGCTTTCCCAGGCTTTGGGTTGATCCTTTGGATCTCTGCCACTATTTCCGTTAATTTGGCCATCCAGTTGTCCCAACCTGAACCCGCGTCGCCAAGGAGGCCATCACATTGACAAAAAGTACTTAAACGGCAAAGTTGGAGCCGCCCGCCCCTAATCCGGACCACCCTGGCTCCGCATCAACAAATCACCCCTCACTAAAACGCTGATGCACCTGCTTGTATTCAGAGGCGGTCGGGTGTATGTTGCTGGCCTGAAAATGAAGATCCCAATTCAACTTGAACCAGATTACGGGTGGGAACAATGGGCGAGTCTCAGGATGAAGCATCGAGAAGGGACATTTCCAACCGGAACTCAAGGCGAGGCGGCTTGAAGCTCGCGGCGATAGCCTTTTTCATCTTTCTTGCCGCCGCGGGCGCGCTCGGACAGGCTTCCTCCCCGGGCAATACCAAAACTGACACGACTGCGGACTACTCCAAAGAAGCCTTCATCATCGAGAAACTCCGCACCGTGGTCAGCTTTGAAAACGACGGCACGTCCCGCCTGGCCACCACCAGCGCTGTGCGCGTGCAATCGCAGGCCGGCGTCGAGCACTGGGGTGTCCTCTCGGTCGGTTACAGCAGCACGAATGAGCAGGTGGAGATTGATTACGTGCGTGTGCACAAGGCGGACGGAACGGTGGTCGAGACGCCGTCCGATAGCGCCCAGGAGGTAACTTCCGAAATCATGCGCGTTGCACCCATGTACACCGACTACCGCGAAAAGCACGTAGCAGTCAAAGGACTGGGAGTCGGCGACGTACTCGATTACGAAATCACCAAACACCTCCATACCCCGCTCATCCCCGGCCAATTCTGGTACGCCTACGGCTTTGACAAGACGAATGTTGTGCTCGATGAAGAGGTTGAAGTCAGCGTGCCGAAAGACCGCGCCGTCAAGGTCAAGAGCCCGGACCTGAAGCCCACGATCGTGGACGAGGGGAAGCGGCGCGTCTACACCTGGAAGACCCTGAACCGGGAAAGCCAGAAGAACGACGAGCCGCGGCGCGAATTTCCGGCGCCGGCGATTCTGGTCAGCACGTTCCAGAGTTGGGAAGAGGTGGGCCGTTGGTGGAACGGGCTGGAGCAGCAAAGCGTCACCCCGACGCCGGAGATTCGGGCCAAGGCGGCCGAGTTGACCCGCGACGCCGCAACCCGGGAAGAGAAAGTGCGCGCCCTTTACAACTACGTGGCCACGCACTTCCGCTACATCAGCATCTCGTTTGGCATCGGCCGCTACCAGCCCCACGGCGCCCTCGATGTCTTGAAGAACGAATACGGCGATTGCAAGGATAAGCACACGCTGCTCGCCTCATTGCTCCAAGCCGTGGGAATCGAGGCTTACCCGGCCCTGATGAACTCCACGCACCACCTTGATCCCGATGTGCCGTCCCCGGGGCAGTTCGACCACGTCATCACCGCCGTGCCCGAGACGCCGAACGGCGGCAAACTCATTTGGCTCGATACCACCACAGAAGTCGCACCTTTCGGATTCCTGGCTTTCGTTCTCAGGGACAAGCCGGCTTTGGTAATCCCCAGCACCGCGCCGCCCTCGCTGGTGACCACACCGGCCGACCCGCCATTCAAGAACTTTGAACGCTATGAGATTGACGCCAAGCTAAATGACAACGGCGTCCTGGAAGGCAAGGTACAGCGCAGTTTTCGCGGCGATTCGGAGTTGCTGCTGCGAATTGTTTTCCGCCAGGTTCCCCAATCGCAGTGGAAGGACCTCGTGCAGCGGATCTCGCAAGCAACAGGATTTGCGGGAGAGGTGAGCGAGGTCGAGGCGGGATCGCCCGAGGCCACGAACGAACCTTACAGCTTCACCAACAAGTACACGCGGAAGGACTATCCCGACTGGGCCAACCACCGCATTACGGCCCCGGTGGGCTTTGTCGGTGTTCTGGAGATTAAAGAGAGCGAGAAGCGGACCCAGCCGATTTTTCTCGGTGCGCCGGAGGAGATTATCAACATCGCCAAGGTCGAGTTGCCCACGGGGTACACGCCCAAGCTGCTGCCGGGTGTGGATCTGGTGCGCGACTTTGCCGAGTATCACTCGAGCTACGCGTACAAGGACGGCGTTTTCGTCACCGAGGTTCGTATAACCATCAAGAAGGCCGAAATCCCGCTCGCCGCTTTGGACGATTACAAATCGTTTCAAAAGGCCGTAAGCGACAACCAGAACCTGTACACCGAGTTGAAGAACGCGGCTGAGTCTCTGTATGCGACGCCAACACCGACGCCGGCCCCGTCGCCCAACCCCGAAGCGACGAGGCTGGTCCAGAAAGCACGCGAGGCTTATGCGCACCGCGACGTTGACGGTGCGTCGGAAATGCTGGAACGAGCTCTTAAGCTTGACGCCCACTACGAGGACGCTTGGTTGCAGTTGGGCGACGTGCGCTTGGATCAGGGCCGTTTTGATGAGGGATTAACAGCCTTCCGCAAGGCAATCGACAGTGATCCCAAAGACACTCGATCCTACATGAGGCTCGCCTCCGCATATGAGAGCCTGCTCCGCCCGGAAGAATCCATCAAGGTCTGGCGGGAGGCTCTGAAACAGGATCCAAATCAAAGAGATGTACACTTCAAGCTTGGAATCGCCCTTCTGGGGCTGAAGCGCTTTAGTGAGGCTGTTCCTGAGCTTGAAGCTGCGTTGCCGGTCAACGGGCTGGATGTCTCTCTGGAGCTCGATTTGGGGAACGCCTACTTGGGCTCAGGAAATTCCGACAAGGGGGTAAAGGCCCTTAAGGCGGCGGGGGAGGGATCCAGAGATCCCAAGACATGGAACGAGGTGGCCTCTGCCCTCGCCGATCATAACGTGAGCCTGCTGGATGCGCAGCTTTATGCGGTGAGAGCAGTGCATTCGGTGGAAGATCGCGCCGTGCAATTGAGCCTGACGGGACTTAATTCGGCTGACCTGAATTGCATGCCGCAACTTGCCAGCTACTGGGACACACTGGGCTGGGTGTACTTCCGGCAGGGAGACCCTGAGAAGGCACAGAAATATGTGGATGCGGCATGGAACCTGGAACAGACCCGGGTGATTGGGGAACACCTGGCACAGATCTACGAGAAGCAGGGCAGGAAGGAGGCGGCTGAACATCAACATGCTTTGGCCCAAGCGGTGCCGGATCCTGAAAGAGTGAGGATCGCTGTGGGGAACTCTGGCAACATCGTGGGGCCTCATAGACCCGAGCAGAACGCCCCCGCTCAGGAATTATTGCAAATGCGGCGAACCACCCTAGGCAAGTTGTCCGCGCAAAAGGGCCACGCTGAGTTCTTTGTGTTGCTGGCGCCGGGTGGGAGCGTCGAGGACGTGAAGTTCATTCGCGGCGACGAGCAGATCAGGCCCCTGGGCAGGCAGTTGGCCTCCCTCAAGTTCAAAGCTCCCCTTCCCGATGACGCGCCCGTCAAAATCGTGCGGCGCGGCGCTTTGTTGTGCAATGGGGGAGAATCCGACTGCGAATTTACCCTCTTTCATCCAAGCTCTGTCCATTTTACGGAGTGACGTTTCGTGATGACGTGAGGCGGGTGAGGAGCACCTCACCCATCCAGCCGACTGGCGAGAAATTGGCGCTGACTACATCCCCGCCGAGCCGCGTTCAATGGCTGACTGCCAGCCATTCTATCCTCGACAAGATTAGCAGGAATTACACCATCCCAGGCGCTTTCCTTCTTCATCCCAAGGGGAGCGAGCAAAACTGTTTGCATATTTGCATACTTCCAGTATAATCGAATTATGAAAACGCGCAAGGATTCCCAGGCTGTCACCCGCTATGCCGACATGTTTGCCGCCATGGGAGCGGAACCCCGGCTGCGCATCATGCAGCTCTTGCTCACCGCCCACCCGCAGGGATTGGTGGTGGGCGATATCCAGGAGGAGTTGGAAATCCCCGCCTCCACGCTTTCCCATCACCTCGACAAGCTCAAGATTGAGGATCTCGTCAGGGTGCGGCGGGAGGGCACCTTCCTGTGGTATTCGGCGAACCTGGAAGCTTTGCAGGAGGTCATCAACTTTTTGTATGCGGAGTGCTGCACCCGGAACAAGGGGAATTGTCGATTGTCGATTGACGATTGAACCGCCGAAGTTCGCTCTTGGCTGAGCCGGATTGTTCATGAAGACGATAAGCGGAGGGCATGTTTAAGACTGTTTCACACAGAGTTCACGGAGTGAATTATCGATGGAACCAGCGAACCCCATGACCACGGAGTGCACGGAGAAGATGCGGGGACCTCTCCGGGGTCTCTGGGCCTTCTCTCTGTGCCCTCTGGGCGAAATTCCTTACCTCCCTCCATCGCTCCTAGAAATTCGTGAATAACCCGGACGAGGGGCGATGGAAGAAAGTCCCGGACTAACCAGACCGAATGTGGGCAATCGGCAATCGGCAATCGGCAATCGGCAATTCTCCGGGGCGCGGAAAGGAAAAGTAAATGAGCGAGCAAAACATCAAGGAAGTAGTAAAAGAAAGATATGGACAGGCTGCCCTGCGTGTCATTAAAGGCGGCAGTACATGCTGTGGCGCGGCGCCGCCGGTGGAGGGCTGCACCGATCCGATCACCTCGAACCTCTACGACGGCAGCCAAACCAGCCAAATCCCGGAAGAGGCTTTGCAGGCCTCCCTGGGCTGTGGGAACCCCACGGCGCTGGCGGAACTGAAGCCCGGCGAGACCGTGCTCGACTTGGGGTCGGGAGGCGGCATTGACGTTCTGCTTTCCGCCAAGCGCGTGGGCCCCACCGGCAAGGCTTACGGCCTCGACATGACGGACGAGATGCTGGCACTTGCCAATGAGAACAAACGCCGAGCCGGCGTGGAGAATGTGGAATTCCTGAAGGGCGAAATTGAGAATATCCCCCTGCCTGATAATTCCGTGGATGTCATCATCTCGAATTGCGTCATCAACCTTTCCGCGGACAAGGATCGCGTGTTGCGGGAAGCATTTCGCGTGCTCAAGCCCGGCGGCAGGTTCGCCGTGTCCGACATTGTGGTGCGTGGGGAGGTTCCCGCCGCCATTCGGCGCAGCGTGGAGCTCTGGGTCGGGTGCATGGCGGGAGCGCTCGAGGAAAACGAGTACCTGGCCAAGCTCGCCCGCGCGGGATTTGAAGTGGTTACCGTGGAACCCACGCGCATTTACCGCGTTGAGGACGCGCGCGATCAGCTTGCCGCCAGTGGAATCGATGTGGACGCGATTGCGCCCCTGGTGGACGGCAAATTCATGAGCGCCTTCGTGCGAGCGAAGAAGCCCGGACTAGGGATTAGGGGTTAGGGGTTAGGGATTCGGGATTCCCGGTTCGGGGTTCGGGACGCGGGACTCTGGATTGTTGCGGAGTGATTCGGGATAGGGGACCCGCGGCCCTTGGAACGGCTCCCCTCCTCAGATGAGGAGGGGTGGCGCTTCGAACGCCGGGGTGGTGCTGAAAAGGCGTGGTGGTGCTGAAAAGCCGTGGTGGTGTAGGGGACTTGACTCGCAGGTCAACCCGCCGGCGGACGGACCCTCGCGTTATTAATGAGGGGAATCATTCGAACCTGGTTTCCGCATCCCTAACCCCTAATCCCGAATCCCGGCATATGAGGTTTATGCGAGTTTTGATTCTCTGCACGGGAAACTCCGCGCGCAGCCAGATGGCGGAAGGCTTGCTTCGGCACGATGGAGGCGCGGCGTTTGCGGTTTCGAGCGCCGGCACCAAGCCCAGCCACGTGCGTCCGGAAGCCATTGCCGCCATGCGTGAAATTGGGATCGATATCTCGGGCCACCGGTCGAAATCCGTGGACGACTTCGCCGGGCAGGCTTTCGATTGCGTCATCACCGTTTGCGACAACGCCCGGGAGAGTTGCCCCGTCTTTCCTGCCGTTACAGAGCGCCTCCATTGGAGCCTCGATGACCCCGCCGCTGTGCAAGGCACGGAAGAGCAGAGGCTCGAGGAATTCCGCCGCGTGCGCGACCAGCTCCGACGGCTCCTGCGGCATTTTGTAGAAGAGAACCGGTGACAGCGCATGCAGCGCAGGCCGGGGTTGTAAGTCCGCTGCTTGCAGCTTCAATTCTCTGCGCTCACATCGGCCGGCCAAAATACGCTCCCATAGTCCGCCTGTATCGCGTATCCTAAGGGGCGGAATCAGCCCATGCTTTGGACCTGTTGCTTTCAACTTCCGCCTCGCGAGAAGCGATTCTCGACTTCTCCCTCCCCCGACGAATGCTTTTTCGCCTTTAACGAATTCTATGCCGCGCGGGATGAATGCCGCCCATTGCCCGAGGGGTTGTTTGGAACCACGCGGCGCCGCTTGCATCCATATGAGCAGGAGGTGAAATTATGAAAATCGGAGTTTTGGGATCAGGAACGGTGGGGCAGGCCTTGGCGACGGGTTTCCTTAAGCATGGATACGACGTCATGGTGGGCACGCGCTCGCCTGACAAACTGAGTGCGTGGGCCGGGCAGAATCCGCGCGGACGGGCGGGGACTTTTGACTCGACAGCCCATTTCGGCGACCTGATTGTCCTGGCCGTCAAGGGCACCGTGGCCGCGGACGCATTGCGTGCTGCCAGGGCGGCTAACCTGGCCGGAAAAGTCGTCATTGACACCACCAATCCGATTTCGGACGCGCCGCCGGCAAACGGTGTCTTGCGGTTCTTCACCGATCTCAATGAATCTCTCCTGGAGCGGCTGCAACGCGAGTTCGCGGACGCCAGGTTTGTGAAGGCCTTCAATTCCGTGGGCAGCGCGCACATGGTGAATCCAAAATTCCAGGGGGGAAAACCCACCATGTTCATTTGCGGCAACGACGACGCGGCCAGGAAAACCGTGGCGGGGATTCTCGATCAGTTCGGCTGGGAAATCGCCGACATGGGCAAGGCCGAAGCCGCCCGCGCCATCGAGCCGCTGTGTATGCTTTGGTGCATCCCCGGCCTGCTGCGCAATGAATGGACCCACGCGTTTAAATTGCTCACTTAGGACGCGCCATTGCGTTTCGGTATAACCCCGGTTATACTACTGCCATGAAAACAGCCATCTCCATACCTGACCCTCTTTTCAAAGAGGCTGAGCGCCTCACCAAGCGGCTCCGCATCCCGCGCAGCCAGCTCTATGCCAGAGCCTTGGAAGATTACGTCAAGCGCCAAAGGTCCAAAGGAATTAAGGAAGCGCTGGATGAAATCTACAGTACGGAGTCATCGGAACTTGATCCCGTGATTGCCCAATTGCAGGCGGAGGCGCTGGGCAGGGAGGAGTGGTGATTCGGCGCGGAGAGATTTGGTGGGCATCCCTGCCGGAACCAGTGGGCTCCGAACCTGGCTATCGCCGTCCGGTTTTAGTGGTTCAAACCAATGAGTTTAACGAGGGCCGACTGCGCACGGTGATTGTGCTGTCCATTACCTCCAACCTGCGCTTGGCGGGCTCGCCAGGGAACGTCCTCATTCACCGGAGGGACACCGGACTGGCCAAGGAATCCGTGATCAATGTCTCCCAGGCTGCTACAGTGAATAAAATTCGGCTGACCCAGCGGATTGGAGTTTTGCCCTCGACAGTGATGCATGAAGTCGAGGCCGGAATGCGCTTGGTGCTGGGGCTGTAACTCCAATCGGATAGGTCAACATGGAACTGCAAACCCAGATTGAAGAACTTTACGCGCGCGAGACCAAGGAGTTCGGCGAGGAATACTTTCTCGCCTTTGATGAATTCAAGGCCGCGTTGAACGAGGGCCGCGTGCGTGCGGCGGAGCCGGATGCGAGTTCGCCTTCCGGCTGGCGGGTGAATGGCTGGGTGAAGAAAGGCATCCTGCTGGGGTTCCGCCTCGGACGGATTGTCGAGATGCCGCTGGCTGTAGCGGCGATGTCCCCATCGCCGCAAATGCGCGTCGCCGGTGGGGACACCGGCGCTACAGAACCCGCCGGTCTTGGACCGGCGCCACAGCATTCGCAGTTCCGCGACAAGCACACCTATCCCCTCAAGGAACTGCCCCGCGACCAGAACATCCGCGTGGTGCCCGGCGGCTCGTCGATCCGCGATGGATGCTACATCGGCAAGAACGTAACCTGCATGCCTCCGATGTATATCAACGTGGGCGCCTATGTCGATGATGGGACCATGATCGACTCGCACGCGCTCGTGGGTTCCTGCGCCCAGGTGGGCAAGCGCGTCCACATCAGCGCCGCGGCGCAAATCGGCGGCGTGCTCGAGCCGATTGGCGCCATGCCCGTGATTATCGAGGACGAGGCGCTAGTGGGCGGCAACTGCGGCGTGTACGAGGGCACGATTGTGGGCAAAGGCGCGGTGCTGGCCGCCGGAACCATCATCACCGGCTCCACGCCCGTCTACGACCTGGTGCGCGACACGGTGCATCGCCGCGAGGGCGACGCTCCGCTGCGGATTCCCGAGGGCGCGGTGGTGGTCCCCGGCGCGCGCGCCGTCACCAAAGGTCGAGGCAAGGAGCTGGGGATTTCCCTCTACACCCCAGTCATCATCAAATACCGCGACGAGAAAACCGATCAGGCCGTCCGGCTGGAGGACTTGCTCCGCTGATGAAATCGTCGAAATAGAGGTGATCGGCCGGTTTCGCCAAATCAGACGGGGTACGCAGCGACCGGTTTACAAAAATGAAACCGATGGACATTCGAGGATTCCATCATGCAGTTTCGTTAGGCTTAGGAAGGGCAGTTCTACAAGTGCCAAAGCAGCTTGGGAGTGAATTCGCCGACGTAATCTTGGATGCGTGTCTACGCACGAAAGCGCGAGATGCACAAGTCGAGGGAAGTCGGGCGCAGTACATGCTGGATATCGTGCGACGCACGGACAACCCGTCCTTCTATACTGATAAAGTTCTTGATGCACTCTCCGATGAAGTTGACGAATGGGATGCACTTCAACGCTTCCAGATTGCGAGCCTTCTCGCCCAAGAGGGCAATGACCATGCGCGGCTAGCGATGCCCAACGCATTCGAGCGGCGGATTGGATCATCGATGCAAGATTGTTTTGCTGGGGAGTTCATTATCCTCGACGGGATTCCCGGTCTGCTATTCGCGATGGGTCGAATTGGCCGTGGACTGAAGGCTGATCCCGAGAGATGGGTGGACGACTACCTGATTTCTATGGCGGCAGACACGTGGGGTCAAGAGTCTGTATGGAACGCTATTGAGGAGCGGGCGAAAACGGATGTGAACGTCTCAGCCTACGTCGAGGCCGTCAAGGCCAATCGCCTGCGCGGAGAATATCGGAGGATAGCCCCCTCAAGTGTTAGCTATGAGCAGATTCGGTTGATGATCGCATCCGGCAAGGCTGTGGGCATTCTGGCTGATTGGGGTCAGATTGCCGATCCGGCTGAACTGGAGCTGGCAGCATCCGACCTAATTCGAGAGGTTGATTCAGCAAGGCTGCGATCCTATCTCCTTATCTTTCGGAAACGAGCGTTCCCTCTCGGTTGCGACCCTCTCCTTCAACTCGCGGGCATGCCCGACGGCCCGGTTCCACGGCACGCACTGAGTGCGTTGGGAAATATTCAGGACGACAAGGTGCGCCGACTTGCGTTTGGCCTTGTCGAGGCGGGATCTCCACTTCGTGGATATGCCCTCAAGCTGCTGAAAAACAACTTTCGTCCCGGGGATCACGAACTGGTGAAGGCGTGGTGCGACGAAGAGCACGATCCTGAAATACTTAACGATTTTGACCGCAGCCTCGCCGACTTCTTCAGTGCTCGTCCAAACGACCTCATAGAGAGTCAAATTCTTACGAGCTTTTATGACCGCGAACCGTGTTCGCATTGCCGCTGGTTCATAGTCAAGCGGCTCCTAGAGTTGAAAAGACTCCCAGAGGACTTAAGGGCTGAGTCGGCCCACGACTGTTATCTCGAAACACGGGAATTGGTGAACGCTCAGTAGCTATTCAAAACCTTTAGATTTCTGGCGGCAATCATACAAAATCCCCGACGTCGTAGCCCTTCCCTCAACCCCATAAGTCTTCCAATAGTGGTCAGAAATCCGGGCTACCGAAATAGAGGTTGACGATATAATGGTCACGTGGTAACTTTTACCTACCGACTGGTCGGTATCGGGGCCCGGCCGGTAACTGAGAGCGACAAATGCCTAAGCTTGTTTCCGGTTCCGAACTCTTGCTGGAAAGTCTGAAGCGTCAGAAGGTGGACGTGTTTTTTGGCCTCCCCGGGGGGACGGTCCTGCCCCTTTACGATGCCTTGTACAGTGCGGGCATTCGCCACCTGCTGGTGCGGCACGAGCAGGCTGCGGCTTTCGCCGCCGACGGCTACGCGCGGGTTACCGGCAAGCCCGGGGTTTGTTTGGGAACCTCCGGCCCGGGCGCCACCAACCTGATCACCGGATTGACCTCGGCGATGATGGATTCGGTCCCCGTAGTCGCCTTGGCGGGCCAGGTGCCGGCGGCGCTGATTGGCAAGGACGGTTTTCAGGAAGCTGACATCGTCGGCATCAGCCTCCCTTCCACCAAGCAGTCATTTTCGATTCGCTCCGCCGGGGACATTCCCCGCATTATCGACCGGGCTTTCCATTCGGCAATCTCCGGACGCCCGGGGCCGGTGCTGATTGATCTGCCCAAGAACATCCTTATGGAATCGGCGGAGCCCAACTACCCGCCCACGCTGGGCTCGATGCGGCCCGAGCGCAAGCGCGAGTTTGTGGACGCGGACATCGAGCGCGCCGCGGACATGATTCTGGAAAGCCGCCGCGCGGTGCTCTACGTGGGTGGCGGAGTGGTGGCTTCCGACGCCTGGCAGGAACTTCGCGAGCTGGCGGAGCTGACCCACATTCCCGTCACCACCACCTTGATGGGGTTGGGCGCATTCCCTTCGCACCATCCACTGTCACTGGGGATGTTGGGCATGCACGGCTCGTACGCCACCAACATGGCGATCTGCAACTGCGACCTTCTTATCGCCATCGGCGCGCGGTTTGATGACCGGGTGACGGGCCGCTTGAACGGTTTCGCCACCGGCGCCAAGAAGATTCAGTTTGATATTGATCCTTCCGAGGTCAACAAGAACGTGAAAGTGGATTTGTCCCTGGTGGGTGACGCGCGGGAAGCTCTGAAGGCGTTGATGGATGTTTTGAAGCGCCGCAAGGCAGCGGGTACACCCGAGCGCCAGCGCTGGCTGCAACGCATCGAATCCTGGCGCGGCGAGCATCCTCTGACCTACGACCGTTACGCCAACACGGTGAAACCCCAGATGGTGATTGAGTCCATCGCCCAACACGCGGCGGACGACGCCATCATTTCCGTGGACGTGGGCCAGCACCAGATGTGGACGGCGCAGTTCTACAACTTCAAGCGTCCGCGCACGTGGCTTTCATCCAGCGGACTGGGCTCCATGGGCTACGGCTTCCCCGCCGCCATGGGCGCGCAGATGGCTTTCCCCGACCGCCAGGTGGTGGCCATCGTCGGCGACGGCGGATTTCAGATGACCCTGAACGATCTGGCCACGGTGGTGCAATACCGCGTGCCGGTGAAAATTGCCATCATCAACAATCGCGCCCTGGGCATGGTGCGCCAATGGCAGGAGATTTTCTTTGAGAAGCGCTACTGCGACATTGACCTCGATTTCGCCCCGGACTTCGTGAAGCTGGCCGATGCGTATGGCATTCGCGGTGAGCGCGTGGAGCACCGCGCCGACGTGCCGGATGCGGTCGACGATTTCCTGAGCGATCGCGAGCCGCGCCTGCTCGACGTCTGGGTGGACCCGGCGGAGAACGTCTATCCCATCGTGCCCCCGGGAGCCTCGCTGGCGGAAATGGTGGTCGAGCCGCCGCGCGTGCAAGTGGAAGAGGAAGCGTTGGACGATCTGTGGGCAGTGTGAAAAACCCGGGAAACGGGACACGGGATACGTGACACGGGAAGAAATGAAATTCGAGACTCGCGAATGTGAGGCCAAATCTCAGTTTTCGTTTTTCCCCGTGTCCCGTATCCCGTATCCCGGTTAAGGAGTTCACCATGCAGTGGCTTATCACGCTTGAAACCGAGCAGGACCTGATTGTGACTTGCCGCCTGATGAACGTTTTCCGCCGCAAGGGAATGAAGATCACCACCCTGGCGATGGCCACGCGGCCCCATTGCTTTTCCATGATGGCCGTGCTGGACTCGCCCGAGTCGGACATCGATCATCTCTTCAATTTCCTGCGCGCTATGGAGGGCGTGGAGCGCGTCACCTATTACCAACACCAGACTTCCGCCGACGCTTCCTTTGTATTCATCGATGCCGACGCTGACACCTCACGCGTGGCCGAGGTCCTCGAGACTTTTCCGGGGTCAAGGCTGATTTTTGCCAGCCATGGAAAATATCTCCTCGAGGTCCCCGCAGAAAGCCGCCGGCCAACCGCCGCGCCGGTTTTTGGTCTGCCGGAATTCCTCCCCTTCGCCTGCGTGAAAACCACCCGGACCGCGCCGCGCCCGGTATTGGTGGGCGCGCGAGCATGAAAGAGCAGGAGTCAGGAGCCGGGAGTCAGAAGTCGGAATAAGCGCTCCCACTGCCGAGGGTGGGTTCTGACTTCTGCACAACGGAGAAGGCGAAGATCAGGAATCAGAAAGACAATTCGGTCTCCTGGCTTCTGACTCCTGTCTCCTGACTCCTGCACTTGGTATATAATTCTGTTTCACAAATTCCCTAAACGAAAAGGACGGAAGAGTTATGGCTAAAGTCTATTACGAGAAAGATGGCGATCTGAAAAACCTGGCGGGGAAGACCGTGGCCATCGTCGGCTATGGCAGTCAAGGGCACGCGCACGCATTGAACCTGCGCGACAGCGGAGTGAAGGTGATCGTGGCCGAGCGCGCCGGCGAGCCGCCCCACACCAAGGCGAAAGACGCGGGCTTCGAGGTCTACGATGCGGCGGAAGCCGCGCGCCTCGCCGACGTGATCGTCATCCTCATTCCTGATCCCATTCAGGCACAGGTGTACAAGGATGCCATCGCCCCGCACCTTGGCCCGGGCAAAACCCTGGTGTTTGCTCATGGGTTTAATATCCACTACAAGTTTATCGTTCCTCCGCCCACGGTGGACGTCATCATGATCGCGCCCAAGTGCCCTGGGCATCGCCTGCGCGAGCTCTTTACCGAGGGTGTGGGCGTGCCCTCGCTGCTGGCCGTCGAACAGGATGCTTCCGGCCACGCTGAGGCAACCGGCTTGGCGTATGCCAAGGGCATCGGTTCGCTGAAGGCAGGAGTGATTCGCACCACATTCAAGGAAGAGACGGAGACGGACCTCTTCGGCGAGCAGGTGGTGCTTTGCGGGGGAGTATCAGCCCTCATCACCAATGCGTTCGAGACGCTGGTGGAGGCCGGGTACCAGCCCGAGATCGCCTACTTCGAATGCCTGCACGAGCTCAAGCTGATCGTCGACCTCATCTACCAGGGCGGCATCAAGTACATGCGCTATTCGGTGAGCGACACGGCAGAATACGGCGACTACACGCGCGGGCCCCAGGTGATCGACGCCCAGGTGCGCGCCACCATGAAGCGGGTTCTGACCGGCGTGCAAGACGGCTCCTTCGCCAAAGAGTGGATGGATGAAAACGCCAAGGGACGCCACAACTTTTTGGGAATGCGCGCCAAGGCTGCCGCCCACCTCATCGAAAAAGTGGGAAGCGAGCTGCGCAAAATGATGCCGTGGATTTCCACCTCCAAGAAAGAAGTCACGGCGGAGCAGGCGGCGGCGAGAGAGTAGGCAGTAGGCACTAAGCAGTAGGCAGCGGGCGCGTAACTGGGATTGTGCATTGGCAACTTGCGCGTGGACTGGCGTACAAGTGCGTGCCCTATCAGGAACCCGTGCAGGATGTAACACGCGGTGGGGAACAGGGGCATGAACCATTTCGAGGTGGCGCTGCTTGCTGGCTTTCTAACAGTTTGCTTGCCAACATTCATGCTTTTTCACATCATGTTGTTTAGGGTGAATCAGCATCTGCCGCCTGAACGCAGAATCCCTCACCATTCCTATTTGGGAGCCTGGAGCAGACTTCGCGAGGAATACCAGGGATTCTACCCGAGGAGCTTCCTGTATCAAGCCACGGTTACAGGCGCGGTCATGTGCATGGTCTTTGCCGTCGCCGTATTCGGATTTCGCTGGTGGGAATTCTTTGCAGGAAAATGAAATGCCCTAATCACGGCCCCGCCAGGTTTTGATTTATGCCTGAGCAAGTGGGCGGTTCGCGAACCGCCCCTGCTCGACATCTGAGGAACAATATGAAAACCACAGGCAGCAAGAAGGAAGCTCGCGGCGCGGGCGATTTCGAGACCAAGGTCAGGAAGCTGGCGCTGATTGGCTGCGGGAAAATGGGCGAGGCCCTGCTTTCCGGCATTCTGGGTTCGCAGCTCATCCCCGTGGAGAACGTGGAAGTGACCGTGGCGGAGCCGCCGCGCGTTGATTTCCTTGCCGGGAAATACGGCGTGCGAGCACATGGCAATAACATCCAGGCGGTGAAGGGCGCCGATCTGGTATTAATTGTTTTGAAACCCCAGCAGGTGAAGGGGGTTCTCCACGAGATCAAGCACGCGCTGCGCAAGGACGCGGTGATCATCTCCGTCGCCGCTTCCGTCACCACCGCGCTTATCGAGCGCGAGCTGGGGCGCGCGGCGCGCGTGGTTCGCGCCATGCCCAACACTCCCTGCCTGATTCGCCAGGGCATGACGGCCATCGCCGCCGGCACCCACGCCACGCCCGCCGACGTGGAGCTGGCGCGGGAAATCTTCACCGCCATGGGCCGCACCGTGGTGGTGGAGGAGAAGCACATGGACGCCATCACCGGCTTGTCCGCCTCCGGCCCCGCCTATGTTTACCTGATCATCGAATCGCTGGCGGAAGCGGGTGTAAAGCTGGGCCTGCCGCGCGACCTTTCCACCGAGCTTTCTGCGCAAACCCTGCTGGGCGCATCGGCGATGGTTCTGCACACCGGCGAGCATCCGGCCAAGCTGAAAGACGTGGTCACTACGCCCGCCGGCTGCACCATCGATGGCCTGCTGGAACTCGAGGAAGGCGGCCTGCGCGTCACCCTGATCAAAGCCGTGGTCCGCGCCGCCCAACGCGCCAAGCAACTTGTGGAAGGGCAGAACTCTTAATTTGTGATTTGCGATGGGTGATTGACGATTTGCAGTTCGTCATTTGTGATGGGTGATTTTGGATTCGCGAAGCGAGACGGTCGTCAATTGCCTATAGTCCGAGCGCAGGGGAGGCAATCACCATTCCCCATCGTCTCAATACGTTATAATACTAACACATGTAATGCCAAGTAGTGGATATGGCCAATGATAGGGGCAGGGGGAACCTATTGAATTCGAGTCCCCCCCTCCGAACCGGACTGGGGGGCTCCCGCATCCGGCTCTCCAGTCGGTGGTTTTGCCTGCAAGAGGAGTGATGACGGTGCCACCGGAGCCGAGGAAAAGGCACCGGAAGATCGGCCCAAAGCCGTGCCCTCGGCAGAGGGTCACCGCTATGATGTTCTTGATAGGAATAGCCCTACCAGGTTGCAATCAACCCACGAGCGCATCCATTGAAAATCCATGTGCGCGCCGCCTGCGGGTGTGGAATCTCGACCTGGGCTGCAACCTTGTTTCTCGCGCCCGCTAACTGGAAGGAAGTCTAATGATTCTGTTGAAAGTTCACCGCTCTTCTCGAATCAGGCAAGGGTATGCCGGCATCGTGCTTCTGTGCTTGTGCGCAGTGTGTCTTGTGCTGGTTGGGTGTGGCCGGTTTGATGAGGTGGGCCGGCGGATCGCCAGGCTTGAAGATGCCAACCCGCAGGTCCGAATGAATGCGGCCGAAGCGTTGGGAAGGAGCAAAGATCCCCGCGCCGTCGAGCCCCTGATCGCCGCCCTCAAAGATGGAGACGTGGGGGTCCGAATCAGTGCGGCTGAGGCGTTGGCAGAGATCAAGGATCCCCGCGCCGTCGCGCCCCTGATCGCGGACCTCAAGGATCCAAGCGGGGCGTATGCAGCGATGGCAGCCGTGTCGTTGGGGAAGATGGGCGCACCGGCCGTCGAGCCCCTGATCGCCGCCCTCAAGGATGCAGACGCGGGGGTCCGGCAGGACGCCGCCATGGCGTTGCGGGACAGCAAAGACCCCCGCGCCGTCGAGCCCCTGGTCGCTGCCCTCAGGGATTCAAGCGTGGCTGTCCGAGGATACGCGGCCGAGGGTTTGGGAGAGATCGGCGCACCGGCCGTCGCGCCTCTGATGGCTGCTCTCACGGATGCAGACGCGTTAGTGAGGGAATTCGTGGCCAAGGCGTGTCCAATCCTCAAAGACCCCCGCGCTGTCGAGCCCCTGATTGCCGCCCTGAAGAGTACAAGTCCCGGCGTCCGACAGTGTGCGGCGGAGGCGTTCCGAAACATCAATGACCCCCGTGCTGTCGAGCCCCTGATCGCTGCCCTCAAGGATCCAGACAAGGACGTGCGAGGGAGTGCCGCGGAGGCGTTGGGAAGGAACAAAGACCCCAGGGCCGTCGAGCCCCTGATCCTCAAGCTCAAGGACTCAGACGCAACGGTCCGACAACACGCTGCCGCGTCGTTGGCAGAGATCGGAGCACCCGCCGCCGAGCCCCTTATCGCCACCCTCAAGGATGCAAACGCGGGGGTCCGAGGATTTGCGGCCCAGGCGTTGGGAGAGATCAAAGACCCCCACGCCGACGAGCCTCTGATCGCCGCCCTCAAGGATTCAGACGCGCGGGTGCGACTGAGTGCGGCTCAGGCGATGCAAAAGATCCAAGACCCCCGGGCCACCGAGGCCCTGTTGGCCGCCTTGAACGCACGAAACCTTGCCGTGATTGCCACATTCTATCCGTCCCTTATTCAAAGGGGTGACCACGGCTCAGAGGGTGTCTTGATCGAGGCGCTCAATGCTTACGGCAACGAGCAGATGGCCAATGACTTCCTAAACTGCGGGAATTCAGCGTTGGAAGCAGCGGCGAGCAAATGGGCCGTAGCGCACGCCTATCAAGTGGGGTCCAGGCCTGGAGGCGCAGGCGTGCGCTGGGGCAATCCGTACTGAAACGGTTGTTGGCGACTCGTGGGAACTCGCAAGCCTGGTTGGCTGTCAGGCCAAATTCCGCTCGTTGTGGGTCATGCCGCGCCTATACAAAAATCCAGGTCTGCGCCACACGCAGGTATATACTGGCACCATCTTATTGAGTGCTGCAGATTAGAGTGACAAGACCCCCTCACCCCCGACCCCTCGCCCCCAAGGGGGCGAGGGGTCGGGGGTGAGGGGGTTCACTCGTCACCGTATTATGCAGAAGTCAGTGGGTGTTACTGGTTTCCAATCTGCGATCGTAGAGGGAGGACTGCCGTGGCCATCAGGATGCTTGCAGGTTTGCTTTTCGTCGCCGGCTTGGTGTCGGCGGCACAGCAAGCGCAACCCAAACCGCTGAGTAAAGAGCAGGTGGTGGCTCTCGTCCGCAACGGGCTGGGCGATGATTCTGGGGCAAAGATGGTCAAGGAGCGCGGACTCGATTTTGCTCCTGCCCGGGATTTTGTGGAATCCCTGCGCATAGTGGGCGCCCATGAGGTGTTCATCCAAGCCGTGCAGGAGGCCACTCACCCCGGTGGCGAGCTTCATGCGAAGAAGGCCCTAAACCGCGTCCAGGTGAAGGCCCTGGTTAATGCCGGCATCGCCAGCTCGCGCGTCGCGACGTTGCTGAGTGAACGTGGAATCGATTTCGAACCGACGGACGACTTTCTCCAGCAGCTACGGACGGATGGGGCGGGTCAGGATGTTGTGGATGCCTTGAAGACGGCGGAGCGTGTGAAGCCGCCGGAAGAAGCCTTGGCTCACCCACCGCAGCCTGATTCTGAAATGGGGACGCCGCAGGCTCCCGGCGGGGATACCAAGGCACATCGCATCCAAGTGGGCGGCCAGGTGCAATCCGCCCGGCTGATCTATAAGGAAAGTCCCGTATACCCGCCCCTCGCCAAAGCGGCCCGCATCCAGGGACTCGTTCGCATGGAGGCCATCATCGGCAAGGACGGAACCGTGCAGGATATCAAAGTCATTAGCGGCCAGCCGTTCCTCATCGAGTCGGCACTCGAAGCCGTTTCCCGCTGGCGTTATCAACCCACCCTCCTGAGCGGAGAACCCGTGGAAGTGGCGACCGAGATCGATATCAATTTCACGTTGGGGAAATAGGGGGGGCCCTGTCGTCGCCGCGGTGCCTAGTTCAGACCAACCTTGGCAGGTCACGCGCACCGTGTAGCACGCGAACTATTTCCACAGGTTTTCGGGCGGCGTAGATAATCAGGTATGAGCCCGTCGGCCAGAAGAGCACGGGTTTTTCGGTGAGGTCTTCCCGGGTGTGTCCGATTCCTGGGTTGTCGGCAATCGTCTGGCAAGCACCAAAAATCTGGAGGCGTATGCGGCGGGCGGCTTTGATACTCTCGGCTGCGGTATACGCCCAGATTTCCCGAATGTCCCGGGCGGCTTCAGGCGAGAGCTTGAAGCGCTTCATGTCCGTTTGCGCTTTCGCACCATTTCTCGTTCTTCTCGCCCGAGAGCCCGAAAGAATTCTTCTCCGTCCACTCCCTCGCCGCGCTCGAGAGATGCCCATCCCTTGTTGATTTTCTTCCGGAGATCCTGAATCTGGAGCTGCCGAATCCGGTCCTTCTCTTCAAAAAGCCGCAGCGCCTCGCGGACCACTTCGCTCGCCGAGTTATAGAGGCCCGCCTTCACTTTGTTCTGAACCAGCGTTTCCAGCTTGGGCGTAAGGTGAACGTTCACGGGCAGTCCTCCTGGACCTTCACCGTAAGAATATCGGCTCTGTCCATCCTTGTCAATGTTGGACACACCTCCTGATCGCGGCTCTTTCACACGCGAGACCGCAGGCGCCGACAGCCCCGCGGGTTAATTCAAAATCCAAAATTCAAAATACAATAGCCAAAACTCAAGATCCAAAATTCGAAATCCAAAAGCGAAGATTCAGAATTCAAAAGCGAAAACACCAAATCGAAAATACAAGAGCGAAAACTCAAAATCCAAAATCAAAAATCCAAAATCCAAAACTCTAACTTCTTAGCAGCGAGCGATAGCGCAATTCGGGGCGCGCGGGGAATTCGTGGGCGAAGTTCTTGATCTTCTCGAAAATGCCGTCGACATCCAGGCCGTACTTGGCGTGCAGCAGATTGGGCGCGCCGTGGGGGATGATGCGGTCGGGAACGGCGATGCGAAGAATGCTGGCGGGAATTTTCCTGTCCTGCAACAGCGTGGCCACCGCCGAGCCGAATCCGCCGGCTTCGGAGCCTTCTTCCGCCGTCACCAGAAATTGCTTTTCCGCCGCCAGGCAGCAGATCAATTCTTCGTCCAAAGGTTTAACGAACCGCGCGTTGATGACGGTGGCGCGAATGCCCAGAGCTTCCAGCCTTGTTGCCGCTTCCAGGCAGGGATAGACCATGGAGCCGAGCGCCAGGATGCCGATGTCGGAACCCTCGCGCAGAATCTCGCCTTTGCCAATCTCCAGGGCCTTCATCTCCGCGTCCATGGCCACGCCCATGCCGTTGCTGCGGGGGAAGCGCAGGGCGGCGGGCCCGTTGCAGTTGATGGCGGTGTAAAGCATGTGGCGCAATTCGTTTTCATCCTTGGGGGCCATCACCACCATGCCCGGCAGAACGGGAAGATAGACCAGGTCGTAGAGCCCGTGGTGGGTGGGGCCGTCGGAGCCCACCAGGCCGCCGCGGTCGAGGACAAAGGTCACGGGAGCGCGCATCAGGCAGGTGTCGTGCGCCACCTGGTCAAAGGCCCGTTGCAGAAAGGTGGAATAGATGGCGCAGACTGGCCGCATGCCTTCGCAAGCCAGCCCCGTAGCGAAGGTCACGGCGTGCTGCTCCGCGATTCCCACGTCGTAGAAGCGCTCGGGAAAACGCTTGGAGAATTCGTCCAGGCCCGTGCCTTCACTCATGGCCGCGGTAATGGCCACCACGCGCGGATCTTTCTCCGCCACCTCGCAGATGGCCTTGCCGAACACCGAGGTGTAACTCGGCGCCACCACCGGCCCCTTGTGGAAAGCGCCCGTGGAGAAATCAAAGGGAGTCACGCCGTGATACTTCACCGGAAGCTTCTCGGCTTGCGCGTAACCCTTGCCCTTTTGCGTCACGATGTGAATCATGACCGGCCCGGGGCGCTTTTTGGCCTTGGCAAGCGCCTCCAACAGCTCTTCCAGATTGTGACCGTTGATGGGCCCGATGTACTCAAAGCCCAGTTCCTCAAAGACCAGCCCGGGGATCAACATACTCTTGGCGGATTCCACCAGGTCCTGGGAGAGTTTGAGGAGCCGGGGGCCAAGGCGCGGAACGGAGCGGATCATCTTTTCCACTTCCTCGCGCAAGCGGTTGTAAGCCTGCCCGTGAACGATGCGGTTCAGGTAGCCGGCAAAGGCGCCGACATTGGGCGAGATCGACATCTTGTTGTCGTTCAGGATGACGATCATCTTCTTCTTCAGCGTCCCGAGATTGTTGATGCCTTCCAGCTCCAGGCCCGAGGTCAGTCCGGCGTCTCCCACCACCGCCACCACGTGAAAGTTTTCGCCCTTCAGATCCCGCGCCACCGCCATGCCCAACGCCCCGGAAATTGCCGTTCCGGCGTGAGCGACGTTGAACGTATCGTAAGGGCTCTCATCGCGAACCGGGAAGCCGGAGATTCCCCCGTACTGGCGAATGGTGGGAAAGCGGTCGCGGCGGCCGGTCAGGATTTTGTGGCCATATGCCTGGTGGCCCACGTCCCAGACGATTTTGTCGCGCGGCGTGTCAAACAGGTAATGGAGCGCGATGGTCAGCTCCACTGCCCCCAGGCTGGAGGCCAAGTGGCCGCCGATCTTGGCGATTACGGAGAGCATATAATCCCGCAGTTCCGCGGCGACGATGGGCAGGTCCTCGCGAGGAACTTTCTTCAAATCGGCCGGGGAATCAATGTGGGTAAGATAGCGATAATCCATGAGCACCTCTTTTAAAAGCAGTAGGCAGTAAGCAGAAGGCACTATTGCTGACGCCTCTAATCACCTAATCTGGCCTTCGAAACAGTGCCTGTTTCAGAATGGAAAAATCGTGTTCCTCTAGCTTCCCGTTCACGCGCTCCTGTGAGAAAGAATGTGGTCTGTTTGTATTTTGCACACGCGTATGAAAATCACAGTCAGCACAGATAAACCACGTTCTGTAGGAATCTGCCGCGGGACGCGTAAACCAAACAGAAACTGCCGCATGCCGACAATTCGGGCAGTCCAGATTGTCTAGACGACCGATCGCAGCATCCTCCAATAGGCGCAACTGCAACACCAGTCGACGTTCAGTTTGGGCCTGACAACTTTCTCGAGACATCGACCCCTGCCTTCTGCTTACTGCCTACTGTCTACTGCCTACTGCCTACTGCTTTCTGCCTACTATGTAATGAGCAATGCCTTGCAGAATCTGGGCTCGCTCGCCGTAGGGTTCCAGAGCCTCGCAGGCCTCTTCGATCAGCCGGGAAGCGATGCGCTTCGAGGCTTCGATGCCGTGGAGCGCGGGGTAAGTGGCCTTGTGCTGTTGTTCGTCCTTGCCGATGGTCTTGCCCAATTCGGCTTGAGAACCCAGCACATCGAGCAGGTCATCGGCAATTTGAAATGCCAGGCCAATCTTTTCTCCGTATGCCGTAACGCGGGCCAGATCGTCCTGGCACGCCCGGGCCAAAATCGCGCCGGAACGGAGCGCTGCGCGCATGAAGGCGCCGGTCTTGGCGGAATGGATATATTCCAGGCGCGCCGAGTCGCCGCTGCTGTCCGTCGACTCCATATCGACCACCTGCCCTCCCACCATTCCTCCCACTGTGCCGATGGCATGGGCGAGTTCATAAATGACTTGCAAGGTGCAATCCGCCGCGCCATGGCCCGAGCCGGAGATGGTTTCAAAGGCCAGGGTCAGCAAAGCGTCGCCGGCCAGAATCGCGGTGGCCTCACCGAAAACCATGTGCGAAGTGGGCTTGCCGCGCCGCAAATCGTCGTTGTCCAGAGCCGGCAAATCATCATGAATCAACGAGTAGGTGTGGATTAACTCGAGCGCGCTCCCCACCCGCAGCAGGGTTTTCTCATTACCATGGAACAGACGGCCCGCTTCCAAACACAAGGTGGGGCGAAGTCGCTTTCCCCCCGCAAACACGGAGTAGCGCATCGCCTTGTGAATGCTCGGCGGATACTCCTCCGCCGCCGGCAGAATGCGCTCGAGTTCCCCGTCCACCAGCAAGCGGGTCTGTTCAAGATGCTCGCGAATTGTTTCGGGCGATGAAACCATCATTGGAATCTGGTGTTGAGAAGCTAGAAGTTAGAAGCTAGAACCAGGAGCGATCTTCTTGTATCTAGCTTCTGAATTCGCACTTCTAGCTTCTATTGACACTTGCATAATATGGTGACGGGTAGACCCCCTCACCCCCGGCCCCTCTCCCCCAAGGGGGGGAGGGGAGAGTTGAGTGTTTTGTTTTGCGACCAGATCCCCTCGGTCGCCGCGGCGACAGAGGGGTCGGGGGTGAGGGGGTCTTCTCGCCATAATTTGCAGTGCTCAATAACTTCTCGCCTTTAGCTCTCTCCCGCCGCCCCGTCCTCCGCGGCGAAAGGCTCGGCCACCACCTTTCCTCCGGCCTTCTTGGTCAAAATCTCCACTCGCCCCTCGGCCTCTTCCAATTGTTTGTGGCAGAACTCGGAAAGCTTCATGCCTTCCTCATAAAGCACCAAAGCCTTGTCGAGCGGAAGGTCCGTGTCCTCCAATTCGTGCACGATGGCGTTGAGGCGCGCCAGGTTTTTTTCGAAAGGCTCCGGTTTGTCACTCTTCGCGGACTGGGACATGGCTATGTCCTTTCCAGTCATCAGTGTTCAGTTGTCAGTTCTCAGTCGCTGGAAAGACACTGCCTCTGGTTCTTGACTGAAAACTGAGGACTGACAACTGACGACTCTCTAATCAGCCTACTGGAATTCTATCACGGTTGGCTTGCGGAAGCGGCCGGCCGGGCGGCGCCGAGCGCTTGCGCCACCTCCACCGCCAGGGCGTAACGGCCGAAGGGGGCGGCAATCTGCACTCCCTGAACCAGGGAACGAATTTCCACCAGCGTTTCCCGTGCGATTTTCAGCCCCTCTTGCCGGGCACGCTCGCCGGAATCAGCCGCGCGCATGCGTTCCATTACCGCTGGCGGAACGGAGATTCCCGGCACCTCATTATTCAGGAACTCGGCGTTGCGGAAACTGGTGAGCGGCGAAATCCCGGCGATGACCGGAAGATGGGGGGCAAAGCTTCGCGCCCGGTCCAGGAACTTCGCCAGAGGCTCCACTTGAAACACGGGCTGAGTCACGGCGAAATCGGCGCCCGCCTCCACCTTGTGCTGAAAGCGGCGAAGTTCCTCTTCCAGGTTCAGAGCGTAAGGATTGATGCTGGCGCCCACCAGATAAGCCGTTTGTGCGCCAAGCGGGTTGGCCCCCACATCCAGGCCCCGGTTCAAATTGCCCAGGAGATTCACCAAACCGATGGCATCGACTTCCGAGGTGTCGCTTTCCAGCACGGTCGAGTATTGAGGAGTGTCGCGCGTCAGGGCCAAAACATTTCGCACCCCCAGGGCGTGCGCCCCCAGCAAATCGGATTGGATGGTCAACACGTTGCGGTCGCGCGAGCTGTAGTGGAGCAAAACCTCGATGCCAGCGCGTTGCTGGAGCAGGGCCGCCAGGGTCAAGGCGCTCATGCGCGCCGTGGCGCCGGCTCCATCGGGAATATTTACGGCATCAATACCTTGCTCCAGCAGGTATTGCGCTCCCTCCACTTCCTTGGTGGCATCGCATCCCTTGGGAGGGACCACCTCTACCAGGACGGGGAATTCCTTTCGCGCCAGCTTTCCCGCCAGACGCGAGCGGCTGGCCACGGGGACCGGCGGCAGGGTGGGGCCGGGCCGCACCATGACTTCCACTTGCGCGCGCGCCCGCTGCGGGCCCAATGAGCGCACGGCGGATTTGATGGCTTTGATGTGCTCAGGAGTGGTGCCGCAGCATCCTCCCACCAGGCGCGCACCCGCTTGGATGAATCGCCGCGCATAGCTCGCCATGTACTCAGGAGAGCAAAGATAGAGGTTGCGGCCCTCCACGGTGCGTGGCATTCCCGCGTTGGGCTGCGCGGAAAGCCTTTTCTCCGTCACCGCCGCAATGCGCTCCAGCGTTTCCAGCACGGCGGCGGGGCCGACGCTGCAATTCACGCCGATCAGGTCCGCCCCCCACTCATCGAGCGCCCGCGCAAAATCTTCCGGCAGGGTTCCGGTGGGCGTGATGCCATCGTCCTGAACGGTCATCTGCAGGATGACGGGAAATTGGCCTACCTCCCGCGCGGCCAGTAGCGCCTGGCACGCCTCGTTCAAATCCATCATGGTCTCGACGATGATCAGGTCCACGCCGCCCTCGACCAGCGCCGCAATCTGCTCGCGAAACGCCGCGCGCGCCTCTTCCCGCGAGGTGAGGCCCAGCGGCTCGAGTCGCATCCCCAGCGGTCCCACCGCGCCCGCCACATAGAGGTCATCACCGGCAACCTCCCGCGCCAACCGCGCGCCCGCCAGGTTGAATTCGCCAACCTTTTCGCCCAAACCGAATTTTTGCAGGCGGAATTTGTTGGCCCCGAAGGTGTTCGTCTCGATGACTTCCGCCCCGGCCTTGACGTACGCCAGGTGGACCTCCTTGACGACCTGCGGCATCGCCGCATTCAACTCGTCAAAGCAGCGGTTCAGGGAGATGCCTTTCGAATACAACATCGTCCCCATGGCCCCATCACACACCACGGGCCGCTTATCGATTCTCTCCAGAAAAGGTTCTCGCATCCCATAATTAGTCTAGCATATCTGGTGGTGGGTGCGGCGGAACGCGCAAGGCCATAGCTGAATATTGAGTTATGCCAGGGGTGGGGCCGGGTTTGAGGACGGTGTAATGTCGTAGGCCATTACCAGCGCGTCGTCGACGGGATCATGGTAGTAGTCGTGACGCGTGTACAGCAACTGGAATCCCGCCGCCCGGTAGAATGCCAGCGCCGGTTGGTTGGTAGCACGCACTTCGAGGAAAAGACGGCGCCCCCCGGATTCCCGCAGCATGCGGATTCCCGCCCGGAGCAGCGCGCGCGCAATCCCCTGCCGTTGATGCCCGGGGTCGATGGCGATGTTGCGCAGTTCTGCCTCATCCATCACGCGATGGAACACCGCGAAACCCGCAACCAACGGCAAGTTCGCGGATTCAATTTCCGCTACAAGAACTGTCCCGGCAGGATCACCCGCCACCTGGGGGTAATCCTCCTGGCGCCACTGCGCCGCTTGGGGACACTTCAACTGGATGGCATAAACGGCCGCAAGATCGGTGTCAGCGAAAACTCGAACCTTCATAGCGCGCGCCTGGGTGTTAGGTTCTGGGTGCTGGGGAGTTAAGGGTAAAGGGTGAAGGGTAAAGTGTAAAGGTTGGGCCTCTTCAGAATATTCCCTTTAACCTTTACCCTTTAGCCTTTCACCCTCGACCCCGTAATCTCAAGCGCGCAGGACCCAGCCCCCAGGTCAGTCCTTCCAATTGACTTCCGTGTCCGGCCGGCGGATGTAGTAGGCGTCCAAGTTAGCCGCGGAGGAAGGGCAATTTGCCAGCTCTTCCTTCCAGGCGATTTCCGCGATGGACTCAACCAGCGTGCCTTCCACCGGCTGCCATTGCAATGAAGTGGGCAGGCTCGCGCGCAGATCAGCGGCGGCTTGGTCATGCGCGCGCACCAGGCACGTGGCGCTCGCTTTTTCGGAAGGCGTTCGGCGAAAGGTACCCAGGAAGAATTCGCCCCGCCGTGCGTCCAGAATGGTGTAGACCCAAGCGGACGAGGGGCGTGCCTTGTTCACCAGCGCCTCGAGCAAGGAGACGCCGCGCGACTTGCCGCCGAAGGCCTTTCCCCAGGCGCGGGCTGCGGTCAGCCCTTCGCATATCCCCGTGAACGAGCCCGGTCCATTGGCGGCGAACAACTCGATCTGGCGGAGCTCGAACCGGGCCTGGGCCAGCGCCTGCTCCGTCATCTCAAACAGGGTCCCGGAGTAGCGATTCGCCGGGCACTGGTTAGCGACCCGCTCTCAGCGGACCAAGTTGCGCAAACACTCGCTGACTACCTGAGCTTCCTGCCCTCTCAAGGGCTTTTACCCGAAACTACCGACCTCCCGCCCTTATTGGGGACCGGCCTGGGAGAGTATCTCGCTCGGGACCTGTTCGGCCGAGGTAATCGGGCCGTTGTTGTTGATCGACACGTTGACCGGAGTTGCCGGCACATAAGGACTCACGCAGATTACCGGTTCATAGAAGTCGCTCGGGTCGAGAAAATAATTCTGCGTGTAGATCAGATTTCCCACCGGCAGACATCCGCCAAAATCGGAACCGTAGGGCAGTCCGGTCCCAAGGCAGTACAAGGGAATTGAAGATAAGGTATTACAGGATCCGAAATCGACGATTCCGACCGGGTCGTTGAGCGAGACATTCTGGTTCATGGTCACGAATTGGCTGCCGGCATCGGTGTAAAAGATGTTACCACCCGCGGCCGGCCGTTTGTCTTCGGCGACATTCAATTGGATCAACAGTCCGTTGGCAAAGCTCGGCCCCTGCGAGCCGTTGGTGTACACCGCCCCTCCGTCCCACAACTGTTGCAAGAAGTACTCGAATTCGTTGCTCGTGATCTGGTTATTGCTGGAGATAGTTGGGGTATTGTAGGTGCCCCACATTCCGGGGACCGCGCCCGGCGCGCCGGGAAAACTGGGGTCGTCAAGCAATCCCCACCCCCAGCCAATCGCCAGACTGCTCCAGGGCGTGTGACTCACGAGATTATGCGTGATGACTGTGCCGGTCGTGAATCCCACGAAAATTCCCGCTGAGTCATAGTAGTCCTGTCCGGTGTATGAAATCGTGTTGTTCTCGACGAGATTGTTGCGGGTGGTTTGCGCCGCGTTCGGCCGCGCGTCGTTGGGCGAGAGCCCGCCGACTTGCAGCGCGGTCGAAGATACATCGGTGAAGGTATTGTAGACGATGGAGTTGTTCTGGCTTCCCGTATCCAAATCCAGCGCTACGCCTCCCAGATGGCTGAAGATGTCGTGGCTGAAAGTGATGTTATGCGCATACCGCAGCGTGATGTTGCCCAACGTCTTGTAGGTTATCTGCTGATGGCCGATGATGTTGGACTGATAGCCGGTGCCCTCCAGGATATAACTGCTCTGGTCGCTGACGTACCCGTTGTTGGTATTGGGTTCCAACCAAGTGGCGTAGGAGAATTGCAGCCCCTCAAATGTTATATTCGTCACCGGCGTGGCTGGCGTGCCGGTCAATTCGACCAGGTTTTCCAGCACCGGCAAAACCGCTCCCTGGGGAACACCGCTGCCCGAATTGTAATAAGTCAATTGCTGAACGTAGGGGTCGAGATACCACATGTTGGGTACCGTCAGGAGTTCCGGGGCATTTTCGAGCCAACTGAGGATTTGAAAATTCTCCGGACTCGAATAAGTGTTGGCATTGTCCCAACAGGGGGATTGCATCACCAGCGTCCCCGCGGACAGGCTGGCCACCGGACACCGCATCATCTTCCACCCGAATACGGTGACCGCCTCCATCAGTTCCGGGTGGGTGAAAGACTCGGGCGTGGCCTGGGCATAGCCGGTCGGGACGCGCTGATAATTCAGATTGACCGGCTGGCCGTAATTGGAACGCGCGCGAATCGCGCGCTGGCCGTTGGCGTAAAACTGCCGCGGCATGGCGCCAGCCGGCAGGCCGGATACCGCGCTAGTGCAGAGGTTGGCAGCCGTGCAGGTGAAATCGGTCACGGGAACGCCGCCGGAGATGACGGGCGGCGAGCTGTCGCCGTCTGCCGCCCGATAGACAACCGGCGCCTCTGGCGATCCGGAATCGGCAGGGCCGAACACCAGCGGCTGGCTCAGAGCATAGGTGCCCGACTCGATGTTGACTTCGATGGGCCACTTTCCCCTGCCGCGGTTCTGCTGCACCACTTGCCGAGCGTGGTCCAAGGTCAGGAACGGGTCGGAAGCGCCGCCGCTGTTACTGTCGCTGCCGCTGGGGGAAACCCAATACGCCTGCCCGGACGCTTCCATCGAACCGGAACTCCCCGAGCGGCAAGCTGCACTGGTAAGCAGCAGAATTGACGTGATTAACCAACGAAGCTTCTCCCGTGGTGGTCTAAAAAGCATTGTTATTAAAGTAAACCGGAATTTCCATTTAGACCGAAATTTCCGGTTTGACTACCTCCTTGGCCGGCATTTATAGACCAGAAGGCCTGTTCCCGCAAGCTTTTTCGCCCAGCTTTTGGTCTTGCGTTCCACCCGCGGCGCCCGAAGCGGCCGGTTAAGCCTCCCGGGACCGCGCCACCCGGCTTATCCTGTGCATCCTGTGAATTCAAGTTCGGAGCTGAAATGATTAACATCGATGAATCAGGATCGACAGGATCAGGCCCGCTGCGGGTTTCCATTTCCGCCACAAGAATTGTTCCGCCAGGATCACCAGCCATCTGGAGGTAATCCCCCCGGCGCCACTGCGCCGCTTGGGGACACTTCAACTGAATCGCATAAACGGCCGCAAGGTCAGTGTCAGCGAAAACTCGAACCTTCATGGCGTACTTGGGTGCTGGGTGCTAGGTTCCTGGTGCTGGGGAGTTAAGGGTAAAGGGTGAAGAGTGAAGGGTAAAGTGTAAAGGTTGGGCCTCTTCAGAATTTACCCTTTACCCTTTACCTTTTAGCCTTTCACCCACGACCCCATAATCTCAAGCGCGCAGGACCCAGTCCCCACCTCAGTCCTTCCAATTGACTTCGGCATCCGGGCGGCGAATGTAGTAGGCGTCCAAGTTTGCCGCGGAGGAAGGGCAACTTGCCAGCTCTTCCTTCCAGGCGATTTCCGCGATGGACTCAACCAGCGTGCCTTCCACCGTCTGCCATTGCAATGAAGTGGGCAGGCTCGCGCGCAGATCAGCGGCGGCTTGGTCATGCGCGCGCACCAGGCACGTGGCGCTCGTGCCGCTCGCGATTCTCTCTTCCACAAACCCTCGCAGCGATTCCGGCTTAAGAACCCAGCCTCCGTCCGCTGGTTCATAATCCAGTCCGGTTGCAGCGCCGGTTTCTGAAGGCGTAGCGCCGTCCTTCAGGGCGGCATGTGCCGGGCTAAAGCCCGGCGCTACGTCCGTGACGGCGCGGGCTTCCGGAGTGGTTTTGCGAAAACTGCCCACAAAAAACTCTCCCCGCCGCGCATCCAGCAGGGGAAAGGCGAGATCCGAGGTCAGGCGCACCTTGTTCACCATGGCTTCCAGCACGGAGACGCCGCGGACCCGGCGGTCAAAAGCCTTTCCCCATGCGCGCGCCGCCGCCAAGCCCACCCGAATGCCGGTAAACGAGCCGGGCCCGTTCGCCGCCGTGTACTGATCGATCTCGCGGAGTTCCATGCGCGTCCGCGCGAGCGCCTGTTCCACCATTTCGAATAGGGTGATGGAGTAACGGTTCGCCGGCCCCTCGTTCGGGACCGACACCAGGCACTCAGCGTCCCTGAAGATTCCAACGCCACCCTTTTCGCTGGTTGTGTCAAAGGCCAGAGTCAACATGATTATTCGAAGATGTCATCCTTCCACAACTTTTGCCCGCCCAGCGAAGTATAGAAGCCCCACGCAGCGAGGGCCACGAACCCTGCCACCACGATTGCCGCATGGGCCGCGTACCACGTGGAGAAGTCGAGCGAGTAGGGGAGGTTCAGCAAAACGTTGGCCGTAAAGAGAGCTGCTGCCAGGACGATGAGCCCGAAGCGGGTAACGGCGGCGGCGGCGAGCAGGTAAACAATCAGCCAGACCGCCCACGCGATCTGGGGATGGTCGCTCTGGAGCGTGTTCAGTACGGTAAAGATGCCAACAAAGCAGACCAGGGCCAGCCACTTATTGCGCAGAAGCACCCGCAACAGGAAAAGCAGGAAGAAAAACTGAAGAGTGCCGAGGATGCACTGACCGATATTCCGAATCGATGAACCAAGGACTTGCCGGCTTCCCATTAAAAGGTCGCTGTCGGGGAGTTGCGGTGTAGCGCCTTCCCGTTTGAGGAAGAGAAAGCCCACTCCCACGATGACCGACCACAGTACGCCCAAGAGGACGCCCCAAAGAACATCCCGTCCCACCAGCGGATCACGCAGTTTGCCCGCCAGGAGGCGGCTCCAGGAGATGAGGGCGTGCGGCCAATTGCGCCGCACGTAAGGTTCGAGCGCCACATAGAGCATCCAGATTGAGGTGGAGAGAAACAGCGAGGTACTAACGGCCATGATGAAGCGCCTAAAAGTGGCGAGGGTGGGAATGTAGTGATTCAGGCACACCCAAAGCGCCATGTTGATCACCAAGACCGCGCTGGCAAGGCGGAAGGCGCCGCGCACGTCGCTCCTACCCTTTACGTAGTTTCGGCGAGCCAACAGCGCCCCCGCAGCCAGAACCAGAATGGCCATGATCACGTAAATAATCTGGCTGGCATGCTGCCCCGGCGTCAAATTGCTGTACTGAGTTCGGTCGGGCGTGGTCCAGGGTCCCCCCATGTGAAAGAAGACAGGCTTGCCCCGCCAGGCGGCGGCTTCGATACGCAGGGGGAAGTCGGTGCCCGGCCAGAGCCCCGTCCACGCGGCGCGCTCGTCAAAGGACGCGAGGGGCAAACGCTCGGGCGCAGCCGATTGATACTCAGCGGCATTGAGTCCGGCGGCGTCGAAGAGGACCTTCCAATCGACCTTTTGCGCCGGTGGCGGATGGGTCTCAATCTCATCCGGCATAGCCTGCAGGTAGTAAAGCCGGCCCTGCGCATCAAGAAAAACGTTGATCATGCCGGATTGGATGGCGGGGGGGTCGTCATAGGTCACAATGCCGGGCGTCATGAACGTGTGGAGACCGTCCGGGTCCAGGTACACGGGACTCTGCCGGTAGGAGTACAGGAGCGACGGGGGACGATGGGCAAGGACCTTCGGCCAGTCCGGACGCGGCTTGGTGTGCTCATGCACGTAGTCGGTAAAATTCGTGTCGTAGTAAAACCGCTCAGACTCATCCACGGCCTGAGCAGAGTATCCGAGCTTCTCGATGGTTTCTCGTGCCTTCTGGTGAAGAACCTCCGGGGGCAAAATGCCATTCATCAGTCGGAGGCCACTGACCTTTATGCCGATAAAGGCAACGGCGGCCAAACCTAAAATGACTGCTGCCAGGCTGGCAATCGCCAGACGCGGCGCGAGGCCGGTGGTTTCGCCGGCAGCGGCCACCATTTGTGGTGACGGCGTCTCGCCCGCCGCCAATGCTTCCGCCAGAGGATCGCCACCCGGCAAGGCTGCCGCCACGGCCAGCGCTCCAGTGGGCCGCTTGGACGGGTCAGCCTCGAGACATCGCATGATGACCCGCTCGACCGCTGGGTCGAGATCCTTTACCACGGTCGAAGGGTTGCTCACGGGCTGCTGGCTGCGCTGCTTGACGAGCTCCGCCACGGTCTCGGCGGCAAAGGCGCGCCTGCCCGTGAAGATTTCGTAGAGCACCAGGCCGAGGGAATAAATATCGCTGAGCGCGGTTACTTCCTGCCCGGCCAGTTGTTCGGGCGCCATGTAAGCGGGCGTGCCGTTCCGCACCTCCCTGCCCTCGACGCGTTCGGCCAGGCTGGCCAAACCAAAATCGGTGACCACCACACGCCCCCGGCCATCGATCATGATGTTGGCGGGCTTCAAATCGCGGTGGAGCACGCCTTCGCGGTGGGCGGCCGCCAGCGCGGCACAAAGTTGCCGGGAAATCTCCAGGGCCTTGTCGCCCACCAGACGGCCAATACGCCGCAGCAGCGAGGCCAGATCTTCGCCGTCCACGTATTCCATGGAAAGAAAAGTCAAGCCGTCGACTTCACCCACATCGTACACGCGACAAACGTTCGGGTGCGACACGCGCCGCGCCACGCGGATTTCATTGCGGAAGCGTTCCAGCGCGTCTTCGTCCTTGTCCACGGCTTCGGGCAGAAACTTCAACGCCACGGGTTGTTCCAAAATCAGATCGTCGGCGCGATAGACCTCGCCCATGCCTCCCTTGCCGAGAACGGCGACAATCCGATAACGTCCGGCCAGAAGATTGCCCGGCAGGAAGCGCCCTTGACGGGAGACACTGGCAGGGTTGCTGGCGCTGGATGGCCCGCCGGAAGAACTCCGGGGCTTCGAGGAAGGCGGCTTGGCCGGCGTGGGCGATGGCGCGGTTACATCGGCGGTAACCACAGGGTCCGAATCCAGCGGCGCTCCGCACGACGAGCATATTCGCGCTGTATCCGAAACGTTTTTTCCACAGGAAGTACACTTCACCATGGGTCTCTCCCTTTTGCTTCTAGCCCGCCTAGCGGATCGGCTGAGGAGAATAATACCGTCTTATCCGCTCGCCGACAACCACTCCCCGGCCTGCGGGCAACTGAAGGTGCGTTGCGGAAATCCACGCCCAGGGCGCGGGCCGCTCGCCGCCGCGATGACAACCACGCCACTATGTTAGAATGGATATTTTGTAGTGAGACAAATCTGTAAACACGCATACCCCTATTCCCCGATGAAGCAAGCTGGGTTGGGGGTATGGTGCAGGGTGCTGGGGCCAGGTCCCGGGAATTGCAAATGGGGAATCGCGCAAGGTAGAAACGGCCGCGCTTCGTACTTACCATTCACCCATCCCCAGCACCGAGCGCCTGGCAGCTAGCACAACGCCCATGGCAGAAACCGCGCGCACAACATCCCGGCCGCTCGAGTTGACGGAACTCCTGACCTTGGTGATCGAGGTCAGCGAGCAACTCAACTCCACGCTCGATCTCGATGAGTTGCTGGCCCGCATCGCGGAGATCGTGAAGCGCGCCATTGACTACGAGGTCTTCGCCATCCTTCTCCTCAACGAGAAGACGCAGGAGTTGCGCGTGCATTTCAGCCTCGGCCATCCCCAGGAACTGGTGCGAAGGCTGCGCATCAAGGTGGGCGAGGGCATTGTGGGCCGGGCCGCAAAGATACGGCGTTCGGTTCTGGTGAATGACGTCAACAATGATCCCGCCTACATCCTCTCGCTGGCGGGTATCCGCTCCGAGATGGCGGTTCCTCTGCTGTTTAAGGGCCGCTTGATCGGGATCATTGACCTGGAAGCCCCGCAGCCGGACTTCTTCAACGACTCACACGTCAGCCTGCTGGAGTTCCTGGCCGGCCCCATGGCACTGGCCATCGAAAACGCGCGGCTTTATCGGCGCACGCTGCGCCAGGCGCGCACGCTTCAGGTGCTGAACGAAATCAGCCGCGAGCTCAGCTCGGTGCTGGTGTTGAACGAATTGCTGCGCAAAATCGGCACGCTCACCAAGCGTCTGGTGGATTACCACCGCTTTGGCATTCTGCTGGCTGACGACCAGGCGCAAACTTTCAACGCCGTCATCTCCCTGAAGCAGGATGAGCGCATGCCGGAAAGGTCTACGGTGAATTTTGGCCAGGGCATCGTGGGAGCGGCGGCGAGCCTGCGCCAGCCGGTCGTGGCGCCGGACGTCAGCAAAGACCCGCGCTACATCCCTGTGAATCCGGAGACGCGCTCGGAGATGACGGTCCCGTTGATTTATCGCGGCCGGGTGATTGGGGTAATCGATTTGGAAAGTCCGCAGCTTAATTATTTCAACGACGAACACGTGCGCGTCTTTTCCACGCTGGCGCCGCAAATTGCCGTCGCCATTGAGAACGCGCGCTTGTACGAGCGCGTGGCGCGCAGCGAAGCGCGGTTGGAGCGCGACCTGCGCAGCGCCCAGGAAATCCAGATGCACCTGATGCCGGGGATCGCGCCCAGAATTCCCGGCCTGGATGTGGCTTTGCAATTCAAGCCGGCGCGCGAATTGGGGGGCGACCTTTATGAATTCCTCGCCTACGGCCGGGACCGGCAGGTGATTGTGGTGGGCGACGTCAGCGGCAAGGGTGCGCCCGCAGCCCTTTACGGCGCCATGGCCAGCGGCACCTTGCGCAGTCTCGCTCCTCTGAAGCTCGCGCCGCCCGAGATGATGAAGCGGCTGAACGTGTTGTTCCTGGAGCGCAAGATTGAAGGCCACTTCATTACCCTGACTTACGCCATTTGGGAACCGCGCACCAGGAGCCTGTGTCTGGCCAATGCCGGCATGCCGCTGCCCATCCTCCTGCGCCATGGGCAGTGCCGGGCGATTCACGCCGAGGGCGTTCCCCTCGGCTTGTTGGAGCACACCGAGTATCAGCAGGTGACGGTGAATCTGGAGACGGGAGATTTGCTGGCGTTCTTTTCCGATGGCATCACCGAGGCCAACAATCCTCAGCAGGAGGAGTTCAGTTCGCGGCGGCTGGAGAAGATCCTGCGGGAGAATGCACAAAGGCCGCCGCAGGAAATCGTCAACCAGGTGTTTGCCGAGTTGCGCGATTTCGAAGCCGGGCGCACTCAGCGTGATGATCAAACGCTGGTGGTTTTAAAAATCCGTTAGGCGCCAAGAATTTTGTTCATGAGGTGGGCACAGGTCCCCGGAGGTCCTCGAGCGCAAGGGTAGCGTGCAAGGAATGGGCCGCTTCACCCCCTAAGGTGGTTAAAGCGCCATTGCCCGAGAATGGTGGCTACATCTTGGAGAAACAGACACTTAGCGCTTAGGGTTTAAAAAGACAAAATGTCATTATTAACCCAGGGTTCCTTCCATTATCGCCAAAACGAGTTCTTTTGCGACGATTTGTCCCTGTCGTCGCTTGCCGAGCGCTTTGGCACGCCCGCGTACATTTACAGCCAACGCACGATTCTAGGCAACTATGCGCGGCTACGCGGCACGTTGGCGCGGATTCCCAGCCTGATTTGTTACTCCGTCAAGGCCAATTCCCATCTGCGCATCTTGAGCTTATTGCGGCAGGCGGGAGCGGGCTTCGACGTAGTCTCGGGCGGAGAGCTAGCGCGAGCCCTCCGCGCCGGAGCCTCGCCTGACACGGTGGTTTTTTCCGGAGTGGGCAAAACTCAGGATGAAATTGACGCCGGTCTAGCCGCGGGCATCATGATGTTCAACGTGGAATCGGCGGGCGAGCTGGCGGCGATTGCCAGCCGAGCCCAGGCCCTGGGCAAGGTGGGGCGCGTAGCCATCCGGGTGAATCCCGACGTGGAGGCGGACACGCACCCCTACATTTCCACCGGGCAGATGATCCACAAGTTTGGCGTGCCCAAGGACGAGGCTCTGGACCTCTATCGCCAGGCGGCGCGCTCCCCGCATTTACAGGTCCGGGGGGTAGCCTGCCACATAGGCTCGCAGATTCTGGACGTGGAGCCTTTTTGGCAGGCGCTGGATGAAATTCTGAGCGTGGCCAGGCACCTAGCGGCGGAAGGCATCAAGGTTGAAACGCTCGATTTGGGGGGCGGATTTGGGATTTCCTACGGCCCCGAGCCCCCGCTGGACGTCGAGCGGATGGCGCGCGGCCTACAAGAGCGTCTGCGCGAGGCTACATTGCGCCTGATCATCGAGCCCGGACGCGCCCTGGTGGGTGACGCCGGCGTCCTGATCATGCGCGTGCTGTATGTGAAGCGCAACCAAAGGAAGAATTTCGTGGTGGTGGACGCGGGAATGAACGATTTGATGCGCCCAACCCTTTACGGGTCCTACCACGAGATCGTCCCCGCGCGAACCGGCACGCCGGACCGTTCGCGTGAAGGCACGCGCGTCGAATCCCGAGAAGGTCCGCTGGAGCGATCACATCAAGACACGGCGGACCAACCGCGTGAAGCAAATGCGGAGCAAAAGCGCGAAGGCACTCCACAGCAATCGCACGAAGGCAAAGCGGAGCAATCGCGTAAAGGAGCGGCGGAGCCATCGCGCCAAGCCAAGCCCGACCGCTTGCTGGCAGACATCGTCGGCCCGTTGTGCGAAAGCGGAGACTTCTTCGCCCGCGACCGCGACATGGCCGACGTCCAGCCCGGAGATCTGCTGGCGGTGCTGACCGCCGGAGCCTACGGATACGTACTCTCCTCGAATTACAACACCCGCCCCCGCCCCGCCGAAGTTCTGGTGCACGGGGCCCAAGCGGAATTGATCCGCCCCCGCGAAACCCTGGAAGGCTTGATGGCTGGGGAGAAAGCTTAAAGAGGGCAGGCAATCGGAGTTAACAGTTGACAGTCGACAGTTAGCAGTCAAGGCGTTTTCGACTCTTACCACCCGGCGGTTCTTCCTGTAAACTGTTAACTATCGACTTCCCCCATGATCTATCTCGACCACAACGCGACGACGCCCATTCTGCCCGAGGTGCTGGAAGCCATGATGCCGTACCTCACGACGGAATGGGGCAATCCGTCGAGCGCTTACAGATTTGGGTCAAAGCTCAAGCTGGTCGTCGAAACCGCCCGCGAACAGGTGGCGGAGTTGATTGGAGCGCACCCGCTGGACGTGATTTTCACTTCGTGCGCGACGGAGAGCAATAATGCCGCCATCGCCGCCGCCCTGAAGGCCAACCCCACCAAGAGGCATATCGTCACGTCTCAGGTGGAACATTCGTCCGTGCTGAATTTCTGCAAGGCGCTGGAGCGGGGCGGTTCTCGTAGCGGCGGGTTTACCCCGCCATTTCCCGGTGGCGAGTCTACCTCGCCACATGGCGGGGTAAACCCGCCGCTACGAGTCACCTACCTGCCGGTTGACCGCGAGGGCCTCTTGAATTTGGCCGACCTGGAAGCTGCCATCACGGATGAGACCGCCGTGGTGTCGCTCATGTGGGCGAATAACGAAACGGGGGTGTTGTTCCCTGTCGAAAAGATTGCGGAAATCTGCCGGTCGCGAGGCGTACTGTATCACTGCGACGCGGTCCAAGCGGCGGGCAAGGTGGAAATTGACGTGCGAAAGATTCCGGCGGACTACCTTTCGCTAACCGGCCACAAGTTTCATGCGCCGAAAGGGATTGGCGCACTGTACGTCCGGCGCAAATCGCCGTTTTCTCCATTGGTCCATGGCGGGCATCAAGAGCGTAACCGGCGCGGTGGCACGGAAAGTATGCCGCTGATTGTCAAATGTTGGATGGAGAAACCAGTTGCCGGAGAGCCAAGTCGATCAATCGATCGTCAAAGAGGCGAAGCTTACGGTCTGCGGCGGCCCCGCCCGCAGGCCATTTGCTGAGTCCCTCACGAATGCCAGCGATGCTCGGCTCGCAATTCTCGCGCGCAATAAGCCAATCGACGGTGGCGAGAAGTTCCATCCCCAAGGGTGATTCGAACCCATCGATGCGTTTGGCAGTCAGGTCCAAAACTTTTCTGAGCGACTGCGTCGCATCTTGTTGGAGATAGAGATCGACGTAGTTGCGGCGCTCCTCATTGAAACTGATGGTGTCCGACGGTCCTGCGTCGCTCAGCCGTTTGTCGCAGTGGAGATAGGTTCCGTCGAGGTTATTGAGCAAATGGCGAAGCCGCTCCGAGTAGGGGCCGTACTTGTCAGCGACAAATTGAAGATTCAAGGGGTCATCAATCCCTAACGATTGGATGCTGCGTTCGAGAAACCATCCGAGCTTTTGGACTTCAAGATATGTGCATTCAATGCCCAGCACCCAATAGCGGCGAATCATCTCTGCCACAAGCGCTCGGGCCGGGGTGAGCTTATCCACACCGGTCCGTTTGGCCACGTTCTGATATTTTTCGGTGGGCTCGTAGACCACTATATCCACGTCCTCAAGGTCGCCGAGTACGCGTTCCACCTGTTGCCGCACCTCACCCCAATTCAACCCGCCATTACCCGACCCAAGGGGCGGCAGGGCAATGGAACGGATATGTTTCTGCTGAATCACTCGCTTCAAATCGCCCAGACCTTCGGTAATCCATTCCAACCTGGAGGGCTGCCGCCAGTGCTTCTTGGTGGGGAAATTGATGATCCACCGAGGGCCGCTCAGCGCCCCGGTTTCCGTGACAAACATCCGGCCAATCTTGACCTCATGGCCTTTGCAAGCATCTTCGTAAGCAAGGAAGTTGCCGGGGAATGCCTCTTTGAACATAAGAGCGATTCCCTTGCCCATCACTCCCACCGTGTTGACCGTGTTCACCAGCGCTTCAACCGGCGCTTCGAGAAGATTGCCTTGGATGAATCTCATCATTCAAAAGTACCAATTCGTTTGGACGGTTGCCTTGAGTTCCAGACCGCGCTGATCAAGCTCGGACTTAATCCACTTGTTAGCTGCCTCTGTATAGCAGCATACACCCGTGAGCCCCTCCTGAGGAACGCATTTCCATACGAGCGCTTCCGCCTGATAGCGCTCTTTTTTTCCGGGGTCGTCCGGATCGTTCTTGAAGTCGCGGCGGTTCAACAACGGCCAGTCAATTTGGTCCAGGTCATTCAAATCCGTGAAGTAATTGGCCATTTGAACGTACGCGTGCCGGTCCGTGAATACGAAGGGAATCTCCAACTCGGAAATCCTAAGCAACGATGAAACCAAGATAACGATCTCATCATTCGCGACCTGCGGGATGCCGCCAAATCCCGTCTTGATGTTGTACATCATGATGGAAAATGGCGTGAAATAAAAGGGGACATAATCACTCAACGTGCCCCCCGGCCCAACGGGAACCTCGCGGCGAGAACGCTTATCAATCAGATCGGGATTTCCGATATTTCGGTAATTGGGATCGACCATGCTTCCGCTGCGAGCATGCAGTCCATTGTCGAGAATCCACGGTAGGTTGTCCCGGTGAATGATCCGAAAAATCAGCGCTTTGGTCGGAGTGAGACTCATTACTTTTCAGTATCTTTCTACGGAGCGGCTTCCGGCCTGGCAGCGAACCGTACTCGCCAAAATGGCCCTCGTAGCGGTGAGTTTACCTCGCCAAAATGACGGCGTAAAGTCGCCGTTGCCATCGAGCGGAGCGCGGACCTGTTCTGTTAGGTCCGCGGCTTTTAGGTTCAAATCCTCGCGTAATGACCGGAGGATGTTCGCGACCAATTTGCGCGCGACGCTGTGCGCAGGCCGTAGTGAATGGAAAGGCAGAGCAGGGGTGGGGACGAAGAACTTCAGATTTCGTCTGTTCGTCACTCGCCACTTGTCACTCGTCACTGTCCTTCTGACCTCGGACCTTCTTTGCCGCCCCAATCCCTAACCCCCAACCCCTAATCCCTGTTCTTCCGACCTCGGACTCCGGCCCCGCTCCCCAGGCCCGCTTTACGCCTGCTTTTGGCTCGCCGCCAAACTCCGAGTCACAAGAACGGCAAGGCGACTACACAGCCAAGTGATCACAATCAGGAACGGTAACTTCCAGATCGGCGACATATCGTTCCAATGCTGGCGGGGACTAGCGCTGGCACGCTAGTCTTTGCATCCGAAGCAGACCAGTGCCAGCCCGTTCCGGAACGGCCCTAGACTGTGGTGGAAATGCGGCGGGATGACGAATTTGCCAGTTTTATCGATGTAGCCCCAGCCGTTCTCATATTGGCGGTCGTCCTTGCACGCGGGCGCAAGCCCTTCCGAGAACGAGTTCGCGTACTGGCAGCAGTCGGGTCGAAAAACGACTTTGCCGGTGGTGTCAATAAAGACGGTTCGTCCCCCTATGGTGATGCCGGCCCATCCCTCCGCGAAGCTCTCGTCGGTGCCGGGCAGCGGCCGCGCGATTACCACTTCGCCTGCTCGGTTAACGTACCCGCGATCGGTTGCCGCCAAGCCGCATGAGAAGCGTACTCCCCAGAGAAATCGCGCGTCGGACACAAACTTGCCAGCATGATCGATCAGCCGTTCGGTCGGCTGTTGGTAATCGACGAGCTTTCCTCCCAGTGGAAGCGGCATTTCAGAGACCCACGCCCGGCCTTCAGAGAATGGGCCGGCGAAGTCCCAGTTCGGTGCCGGCTTGATCACGAAGTCTCCGGCTCTGTTGATGTAACCGTAACTCGGACGGGGCCCCGGAAGTTCAGGGACCCAGCACGGCCCGGTGCAAACCGCGGCGACCCCGTCCGATAACGGGGAGGCCCAGCCGAACCGCGGCGGTACGACGAAATTGCCAGTTCGGTCGATGTAGCCCCAACCACTCTCACCCCGGCAGTCGTCTTTGCACGCGGGTGCAAGCCCTTCTGAGAACTCTCCTGCCTCCGCAAACCGGGGAGGGATAACCCAAGCACAACTTGCATCGATGTAGCCCCAGTGGCCGTCGCGCGAAACTGCGGCGAGTCCTTCTGAGAACGACGTGGCTTGCTGCGTCGGCTGCAAACGGATACGCACCTGTCCAGACTTGTCGATGAACGCGTAGTAAGGCTGCTCATGTCGGCAGCCCGCCAACAGGCCCCACACAAGCACTAATGCAAAGATACGAGCACCCACACTGGAAAGGCTCATTCTGCTCCTGCTCGCGGGTGGCGCATTTGTGTACCCGCCCCAATCATTCGTGCCTGACTCCCACGGAACTGATTCTCGCCGTATATAATGGAGTTGGCGCACCAAAAGCACAGTTTACACGAGCTGGCCAGAGGTGCGCGTACATAAGAACCAATGTATGCGCCACCCGTCAATTTGGAGGCCACCCAAAATTCTGGCCAAGGGGTGGAGCGCACGGGAACGGTCCACTTGGCCGTGAACGGCCAAACCGTGGAAGTGACGGTCGAGTTCCCCAGCGTGTGGCCACATGCAGAGGCTTGCTGACTGCGGGCATTTCTCATGCGCAACACGCCAGCGGCAAGCTGGTAGCCACGGACAGTGCTTTCCTGTCCGTGGGCTTTTCTCAGGCGCGATATCCCACGGGCAACCTCACGTAATCAATCTGGATAGGACACGCCGGCAGGTTACCACCATGCTCAAAGGTCTTCAAGCACCCACGATTGCAGCTACCGATGACCGCGAGTTTCGCATCGAGGGAAAAGCCCACGGACAGGAAAGCACTGTCCGTGGCTACCAGCAAGGAAGTGGGTCACTGCCAATTGAATGGCAAACCACGGGTCCACAAATAACGCCACCAGCAAGAATGGATTTTGGATGTATACCTGGTAGCGGCCTGATTCCGATAAGGCGACTTACCATCAACTCACCGCCTGGATGTTGTCCGAGTGGCCGACTCTTCAGTAGCTAGCCGGACCTGCTGCTGAAGAGTTCGAGCGTTGCCGGGATATCACGGCAACGGCGAAGGCAACTCTACAGCGAAAATCCGGCTCACCGGTCCAACTCCTGATAGACTGAACCCCTTATTAAATGCAAACTCCCGAAGGCCGAGGCCTGACGATGAATACAAGACAGGCAAAAGACTTTCTAGCACAACAGGCAGCCGACCAAGCGGCTCTGGAGAAGGTCCCCTTCTCTGATCTGGAGAAAAGAATGATGTACTTCACGGAAAGTGATCCCAGTTCCTGCGACAACCCCATTGATCTGAATGCCGATTTTGAAAAGCAGTGCGACACCAAGAAATACGAACCCAAGATTTCGCGACTGCTTCACCACTCCTACAAGCGCTTAAAGAATGAGGACCGCGAGAAACTCCGCTATTGGACTGAGGCCATCGATACACTTCGTAAGGGTGACCATTATGTTCTCGTTTTGTTAGACGCCGACTCCGAATTAGATCAACAGGATCCTCGTACACGGGTTCAACAGGGTCGTCGTGCTTGGGTTGTTATCGCATGGGGTATCGGGTTGGGTATCGCCGTCGTGATTCTGATGATGCTGGGCATCATTTTGGACCACTATTTTTTTTCGTAGCCAGCGTGCTCGCAGGAATCTCGTTCCTGGTCAAGCTTGCTATTCTTGGAATTCTGCGGGAGTTCCTAAGAGACACCTGGAATGGTGCAACGTGGTCTGTGCGCCCCAAAAATCGCCGGGTGGATGCTCCTGATCAGCAACTCGGAAGCTGGTACCCACGGACAGTGCCTTCCTGTCCGTGGGCTTTTCTCAGGCGCGATATCCCGCGGGCAACCTCACGTAATCAATCTGGATAGGACACGCCGGCAGGTTACCACCATGCTCAAAGGTCTTCAAGCACCCGCGATTGCAGCTACCGATGACCGCGAGTTTCGCATCGAGGGAAAAGCCCACGGACAGGAAAGCACTGTCCGTGGCTACCAGCTCAAACCGTGGAAGCAACGGTGGGGTCCCAAGCGCGGGGCCACAAGCAGTGGCTTGCTGACTTTGGGTTTTCTCCTGCCCGAGACGCCAGCGGCAAGCGAAGGTGGTTAATCGTGATGGGGACCTGCCAAAGACGCCTGCGGCGCCTGGTCAGGTATTCTTGCGCTTTGATGCGGGGCGAATATGCAACCGAAGCACGGGTGCGAGCGCGCGCAGCGTCCGGTTCACCGCGGCACTGTCGGGAAAGACGTCCAGCACTTCCGGATCGATGACGGCGATGTTCGCGCCCTGAGCGTACCCGGCCGCCGTGACGCCACGCTGGGCGGGGGGTCGGTTGCACAACCTTGTCAGGCTGAATATCCAAAGCGCAGATCTGTTCTTGAGGTCCACGGCTTTTCCATGCCACCGGGGACGTGATGGCAGGGGAGAAGGCCTAGGAGAGCAGGAGTCTGGATTTGGGAGTCAAGAACCAGGATTGGGGATCTCGAATGCGTTTAATGTGGTCAACCAGCTTTTCGTTGCGATTGTCGATAATGCCGTGGGCGGGCATTATTTTGCGGCTTCCACAAGTTCTTTGGGAAGACGGACGAACACAAAGTCACGAATGGTCAGGCTTGAAACATGGGCTCGCTTTGCCGTTTCCAGTGTGGGCCAAAAGGTATCGTCGTACCGCAATCGAACCCCATAGGGTGTCAACCCAGTAGCCATGGGCGTAAGCGTACGGAAGAGAGGGTCAACGCCGGCACAGAGTTCGGTGAGGTCGCCCCGATTGTGGGTAAAGGGAAAGGGCTTGTCATGAAAGGCCAGAAACCCCTTCAAGTATTTTTCGGCGGCTTGCTGGGCATGGAAGCATGCGCCATCGAACGCGCCCGCGCCCAGCGCCGCCTCCAGCGTGACCAGATCGCTTGCCGCCTTGCGCAGCCAACCCCGCACCACATCAGCCTTTTTTTTCATACACCACCTTGCCCTCACGGACGGCCGTGGTGATGAAAGCCAGGGG
>Ga0326727_10001827_pt1 | contig 76239 bp, 58 predicted proteins | sample MB2enrmetagenome_FD_207643 | JGI IMG/M metagenome (GOLD analysis project Ga0326727, IMG submission 207643) | Lab enriched peat soil microbial communities from McLean, Ithaca, NY, United States - MB29MY | ecosystem: Environmental > Terrestrial > Soil > Wetlands > Peat | place: USA: New York... | reverse complement strand
CCTCGACGGACCCTCTGTCAGGACCAAGCACCTGCCCGAGGGCGAGCTACAACTCGAAGCTCAAGACGTTCCTGGAGACCGCAGAGTTTCCGGAAAACGAGCCGCAGAGTTTCCGGAACGCACACAGCACCTGCTCTCGTGCGAGCAGCACCTGCTCCCGTCCGAGCAGCACCTGTTCTCGTGGGAGCAGCACCTGCTCTCGTGCGAGCAGCACCTGCTCCCGTCCGAGCAGCACCTGCTCTCGTGCGAGCAGCACCTGCTCCCGCCCGTCGTGCTCGTGCTCCCGTGCGGACAGCCCCTGCCCACGCGACCTCGAGGTCGGGATCGAGGCCCTCCGCTCGCGCCGCCCCTCCCGTCACCCCCGCACCAGCTTCTTCGCCGCGGTCACCGCGTTGAACGCGCCGAACAGCGCCCGCTCCGCGACCGACTTCTGCCCCGGCAGCATCCCGACGGCGCGCGCGAACCCCGCGCCGTCGTAATAGATGGTGTTGTGCCGGAGCTTGCCCTCCTCGAACGTCATGCAATCCACGCCGCGGATCTCGACGTGCGCCCCCGTCGCCTGCAGCCCCTGGAACGCGCTCCCGGTGAAGGTCCCGCGGCTGATCCACTGCAGGACGGCCCTCGTGCCGCTCGCCGTGATCTGTCGATCTCGACGCGGAAGTCCGGGAACGCGGCGAAGAGCTCCGTGAAGAACGCGCGCACCGCGGGCCTGCCGCGGTACACGCCCACCGCCACGAAGTCGTCGACCACGTCGGGGTGCTGGAGCTCGGCGACCCCGTCGAGATCGCGGGCGTTCAGGAGATCGAAGAGCTTGCGGCCGAGCGCCGCCGGATCCTGGCCGGGAGTGTCCATGGGTGGAGACTACTCCGTGGCCACTCGTTGGTCCTCGAGCCGCGCGCGTTGTACGCTTGGAGCACCATGAGCGAACCTTCCCGCCGGTTCGGGCCGACGGCCCCGGAGGCCAGGGCAAAGACGCTGAGCCGGGACCCCTCGGCGGCCTGGCGCGTCGAGCTGGCCACCTGGGGCGACGACGACTGGTTCGCCTGGACCGAGCGCGTGGCGATCATGGTCGTGCAGGGTGGGCTGGAGCCGGAGCAGGCAGAGCACGCCGCGTTCCTGGACGTGTCGAGGCACCGGATCCGGTAGGCCCCGTGGCCCTCGCGACGGTCACGTACGTCTCGCCCTCGCATCTCCTCGTGGAGCTGGGCGGTCGCACGGTGCGGGTGAGCGGGGAGGCCAACATCGCGCGGCCAGAGGCCCCCTATTTCGTCTTCTCGGACACCATCCGCGCATGGCTCCCGCCCCACGAGCGTGACCCTCTGTCGGCCGACGACCGGAGCGCCATCCTGGCGGCCATCCGCGCGTACCTGGAGGCGAAGTCGACGGCGTACGTCTTCGACCCCACGGACGAGCAGTACCGGACGCTCTGACCGCAACCCAGAAAATCGACCCGCCGGGTGTAACTCTGCCCCGCGAGGGGCCATGGTAAGGGCGTGACGACCTTCCCGCGCGTCCGGCCGCTGCTCGGCGAAGCGCCGCCCCGCGCGGGGCAGCCGTCGGTGGTCCGCGCGTTCTTCGGCGACGCGGACGACGCGCAGCTCGAGGAGGCGGCCCCCGCGGCAGCGGCCCTCGGGTGCGACCACGCGGCGCTGGTCGCGGTCTACGGGGAGCTCGCGCCGCGCATCCACCGGTTCCTGCGCGATCTGCTGGGGGACGTGGCGCTCGCCTCGGACGCGACCCAGGAGACGTTCGTCCGCGCCTTCCGCCGCGTCGACGGGCTGCCCCGGTCGACCCGGCTCGTGCCCTGGGTGTTCGGCGTGGCGCGCTTCGTCGCCCTGGAGCTGCGAAGGGCCCGCGGACGCGGGCGCCGCGTGATCGACGACGCCGTGGAGGCCGACGACCGGGCGGCCGACGTGCGCACGCGGACGCCCGAGGAGGCGCTGCTCGACCGCGAGGCGCTGACCGTCATCGCCCGCGCCCTGCGGCGCTTGCCCGAGGAGCGGCGAGCCGCGCTGCTCCTGCGGTGCGACCACGGGCTGGCGTACGACGAGATCGCGCCGCTGATGGGGTGGTCGCTCTCGAAGGTGAAGGTCGAGATCTTCCGCGCGCGCGAGGTGCTGCGCGAGGTCCTGGACGAGTACCGAGGAGGTGGAGCGTGAGCGCAGTGTTCCAGCAACCGGACGAGGGGCTCGAGCGGGCGCTGTTCGAGCGTCGCGCGCGAGCGCTCGGCGCTCCGCCCGGAGTGCCCTCGCTGGACGCTGTGCTGCGCGCGGCGCAAAACGAGTCGGGCGAGTCGCGGCGCGGACGCCGGCGCGCATGGACGGGGATGGTGCTGGCCGCGGCCTGTCTGGTCGCGGTGACGAGGACCCGCCCCCGCGACGTGAGCGCGTCCCCCGGGATCGCCTCGGACGTCGGGGTGGGAGCGACGGTGGCCGGAGAGGCGACCGGGGGCACCTGCGAGGACGAGGAGGTCGGCTCCTGGACGGTGGACACTCGCTACGCCGGCACGACCCGCTACGCGAGCGTGGCGGCCGTCGCGCCCGTGACGGTCGACAGCCGCGCCTGCGTGGCGCCGCCCGCGACCTTCGAGGAGCCGGCGCCGCTCTCGTGCGAGCGCGAGGAAGCCAACCGCTCCGAGATGCACTGATCGGTCGACGCGGTCCCCCCGACCTGCGCGTGGTGCGCAGGCCCGAAGGCCGCTCTTTCACGGCGCGCTCCGCGCGCCGCACAGCAGAGGTCCATCATGCGCCACGCCATCGCCGTCGCCCTCGCAGCAGGTCTCGCGTTCAGCTCGTCCGGCTGCTCGCACGGAGTCGGGACGGGAGACCCGTCTCCCACGCCGCCGCTCCCCGGCCTCGCACCGGACGCCGTGCCGGCAGGTGTCCTCGCGGCCGTCCCGGTGTACCGCGTGCCCGTCGACGGCCTGCCCTCGATGGGCGACGCACGCGCCCTGGTCACCATCGTCGCCTTCACCGACTACCAGTGCCCCTACTGCCGCCGCGCCGAGGCGACCCTGGCCCAGCTCCGCCAGGCGTACGGCGCCGAGCTGCGGATCGTCGTGGCCGAGAAGCCCCTGCCCATGCACGACCGCGCCCGTCCGGCGGCCATCGCCGCCCTCGCGGCCTCGGCGCAGGGCCAGTTCGAGGCCATGCGCGCGCGCCTCTTCGCGGGGCCCCTCGACGACGCGTCCATCGCCCTGGCAGCGCACGACCTCGGCCTCGATGCGGACCGGTTCGACGCCGACCGGGCAGCAATGGCCGCGACGGCGCTCGCGGGCTCCGAGGCGCTGGCCGGGCGCCTCGGGGTGAAGGGGACGCCCACCTTCTTCATCAACGGCCGGCACCTGGTGGGCGCGCAGCCCATCGAGACCTTCCGCGCCGTCATCGACGAGCGGCTCGCCGCGGCCCGCGCGCTCGTCGCGGGAGGCGTGAAGCCGGCGGACGTGTACGCCCGGACCGTCGCCGGGGGCGCCGAGCACGTCGAGGAGACGGGCGACGACCACGGACCGGGCTGCGGAGGCGACAGCGACTGCAAGGAGGGGAAGGGGAACGACGTGCCCACGGTGGGCGACGCGGTCGAGGCGGTGCCCATCGAGCACGCACCCTCCCGGGGGCCGGCCCGCGCGACCATCACCGTGGTCGAGTTCGCCGACTTCCAGTGCCCGTTCTGCGCGCGGGCGGAGGCGACGGTCCACGCGGTCGAACAGGCACACCCTCACGACGTCCGCGTCGTCTTCAAGAACCTGCCGCTGCCCTTCCACGACCAGGCCCGCCCCATGGCGCGCGCGGCCCTCGCCGCCGACGCGCAGGGCCGCTTCTGGGAGATGCACGATCGCCTCTTCGCGCTCACGGGTCCGGCGGATCGCGCGGCGCTCGACCGCGTCGCGCGCGAGGCCGGCCTCGACGTGGCCCGGTTCGACCGCGATCTCGACGACGCGTCGCTCGATGCGCGCCTCGACGCGGACAGCGCGGACGCAGCGGCGCTGGGGGTGAAGGGGACGCCCACGTTCTTCGTCAACGGCCACCGCATCGTCGGCGCGCAGCCGCCTGCCGTGTTCGAGCGCGCGATCGCGAAGCGCTGACAGGCGCGCGGTCGGGACCTCACTTCCCCTCGTACGAGGTCTCCGTGTGGAGGTGCATCTTGCCGTGCGCCACGATGGAGACAGCGCTCCCGTCCCGGGTCTGCTGCTGGGAGATGTCGAGCGGGATGTCCGCGTCCGACTCCGCCTCCCAGCCGCTGGCCAGCAGCAGCGCGACCTTGCCGTCGACCGTGACCGGCGTGTCCCCGGCCAGCTTGCCCGAGACCTGGACGGCGAACACGCCCGCCGGGCTGCCGCGCACGTCGCGCGGTCCCTCGAAGTGGAGCTGCACCTGCTCGAGGCCGTCGGCCGCGTCGTCGGCGAGGACCACCTTCGCCATGTCGTCCACCCGCTCGCCCGCCGCCAGCGGGCGCTCGGGCAGGCCGTGCCAGAAGGGGTCGACGCGGCCGAGGTGCTTGAAGTCGGTGGCCACGGCCTTGGCCTCGGCCTCGGACGGCGGGTTCCCGGCGGCGTCCGTGACCGAGGGAGCGTCGCCGCCGTGGCCCTCGACCAGGTAGGTCTTGCCCTCGACGGGAGCCGCGACGGGGCCCTTGCCGGCCTCCTCCTTGTGGTTCGTCTGGTACGCGACCCTGATGCGCGTCGGCGCGCCGTCGGCGCCCATGGCGAGCACCTCGGCGCGGCGCTCGACGGTCTGCACCACCACGCTGGAGGAGTGACGGGCCTTGCCGTCGACGGTGATGTCCATCTCCATCCGCGTCTCGTTGCGCTCGCGGGTCACGATCACGGTCCCCACGCTCGGGGGCTTCTTGGTGAACCGCACCCCTGCGCCGGTGATCACCGGCGCGGAGGGCGTCGCGGGGGCGGGCACTCCGCTGCAGCCGGCGAGCAGGGACAGGGCGGCGAGCGAGGTGCAGAAGCCGGGGCGCATCGCGCGCCACTATACTCGCCCTCAGCGCTTCGGGATGGCCGCCAGCGCGACGTCGATGACCGCGACCTCGAGGCGCGTGCGGTCGGCGTCCGACATCGTCTCGATCGAGAACGACGTGCGGTATGCCCCCGTACCGTCCCGCGCGCACGCCACGACCCGAGCGCGGCCCTTCACCAGGTCGGTCGGGCTGCCGAGCTCGAAGTCGCACGGAATGCGGAGCGCGAGCGGGCTCTTGACGATCGCGGCGAAGCCCGCCGACGCGAGGTCGACGGTCGTGGCATCCTCGCGACGCGGGCCGATGAGCAGCACCACGGGCACGGTCGCCGCCACGCGCACCGCCTGCCGCGGGGACTGGCCCGGCCGGACGGCGACCTGCTGGCCCTGCAGGAGAGCCCGCAGGAAATCCTCGCGCTCGCTCTCGTAGAAGGCGCGCGCCTCGGGGGACTTGAACGCGCCGCTCTTGAACTCCTCGTGCAGCTCGCGGAAACGCCGCATCGCCTCTCGGATCATCATCGTCTGACGAAGGTGCTTCAAATACCGGTCCGGGGCAACAGCTCACCGGTCCACCACGACGCTCCCGAAGACACCATCCACGGTCCTCCGAAAGATGGGTTCGCTCGGCTCGTGGCTCTCCACGAACAGAGTCCAGGCTCCCGCCGCCGAAACGAGGACCAGCGTCGCGAACCGCTGATGCCCGTCCAGATCGAGCCCCTCGTAGCCGGCCGACACGACGCCGTCCTGCTCCCGGCGGCGCGGCTCCCCCATGGTCATGCGGGCGCCCATGATGGCCCGCTCCGACTCGCGGCGGTCCTTCAGGAGGGAGGTCAACGTCTGGTCGCGCTTCGCGGTATCCATGCGGACGGCCGCCGGGAAGACGCTCACCGTGAGCTGCGTGGAGCCATCGGCGGCCCGGAACACGTCCGCCCCGGACGCGGTACGCTCCCGCTGGACCCAGCCCCCGGGCAGCGCCAGCGAGAAGCCGTGATCCGAGACCGCGAACCGCGTCGGCGGGGGTGGAGCGGCGGCCTCGACCGGGGCGTCGGGTGTCGCATCGGGGGAGGGCGGGGATGCGGCGCGATCGCAGCCGAGCGCGGGGAGCGCCGACCAGAACAGGGCGAGCATCGCGGACCGGAGCCAGCTCACGCCGCGTTTATAGCCCAGTCGCGCCATCCGGCGTCGCGCCAGGGATCGCCACGGCGCGCCGGCGTGGCAGCAAGCGAGGAAACTTCCTACGCTCCTCCAGGCTCGATGACAGAAGGCGGCGTGGAGAGCGTGCTGCGGCTCGCGGATCGACTCATCAAGGCGGGCCAGTACGAGCAGGCCATCGCGCCCCTGCTGCAGGCCGCCCGGTTGCTCCCGAACAACCACGTGGTCCTGAACCACCTCGGGATGGCGTGCCTGCTCACGCGACGCCTCCCGGAGGCCATCACCTGGTTCCGGCGCTCGATCGCCGCGCAGCCCGCCTTCGCGCGCGCCCACTTCAACCTCGGCCTCGCCCTCGCCCAGTCGGGGGACTTCGACGGAGCGCTCGCGGCCCACCGGCAGGCCGTGGCCCTGGCGCCGGGACTGGCCGAAGCGCACGGCAGGGTGGGGGACATCCTGCTGCGCAAGGCCATGAGGAGCGAGGCCGCGGCGGCGTACGGGAAGGCGGCCGCCGCCGCGCCAGGGACGGCCTTCGGAATGCTGTGCGCGGCCAAGGGTCTCGCCGCGCAGGATCGAACCAGCGAAGCGGAGGAGCAGCTGCGGCGGGTGATCGCGCACGATCCGTCGGGCGCCGAGGCCTCCCGGTGGCGCGCGGAGGCGCACCTGGCGCTGGGCCACGTCCTGGACGAGGCCGGGCGCTTCGACGAGGCGGTGACGCACTTCGAGCGCTCCATCGCGCTCGCGCCGTGGCAGGTCACGGCGTACCAGGGACTGGTCTCGTCGCGGAAGCTCACGGAGGCCGACCGTCCTCTGCTCACGCAGATCCTGTCACGGCTGCAGGCCGGCAACCTGGCCGACCGCCAGCGCATGACGCTTCACTTCGCCGCGGGCAAGGCGCTGGACGACCTGCGCGACTACGCGGGCGCCATCGAGCACTTCGACGCCGCGAACCAGATCCGCCACGGGCTCGCCCCGTTCGATCGCGCGTACCTCGAGCGGCGGGTGGACGCCCTCATCGCGCACTACGGCCGCGACCACTTCGCGGTCTGCGCCGCGCTGGGCGCCGACGACGAGACCCCTGTCCTGGTGCTCGGCATGCCACGCTCGGGCACCACCCTCATCGAGCGCGTCATCTCCAGCCACCCCGCCGTCCGGGGCGGGGGTGAGCTGGTGTTCTGGAACGAGCAGGGGGCGGCATGGGCAGACGCAGCGACCTCGCGGCTGGCGGAGGCGGCGGACCGGCTCCGCGCGGACTACCTCGGCGTGCTGCGCGCCATCGGCCCCGGAGCGGCGCGGGTGACGGACAAGATGCCGTTCAACTTCTTCTGGATCGGCCTCGTGCACACACTCTTCCCGAAGGCCCGGATCGTCCACTGCCGGCGCAACCCGCTCGACACCTGCCTGTCCATCTACTCGACGCAGTTCACCCAGAGCTGGGGGTACGCGAGCGATCGCGGGGACCTCGCGTTCTACTACCGGCAGTACCTGCGGCTGATGGCGCACTGGCGCGCGGTGCTGCCCGCGGACCGCCTGATCGACGTCGACTACGAGGAGGCGACGGCCGCACCCGAGGAGACCGCCCGCCGGCTGATCGCCTTCTGCGGTCTGGAGTGGGACCCGGCGTGCCTGCAGCCCGAGCGCAACCCGGACGCGGTGAAGACCGCGAGCAAGTGGCAGGCGAGACAGCCGATCTACCGCACCTCCGTCGAGCGGTGGAGGAACTACGAGCCATGGCTCGGCGAGCTGCGGGGACTGCTGCCAGGCGCCTAGTACCGCCGGTGGATCTCCGCTTTCTCGTCGGAAAAGCGCGCTGGCGTGCGCGTCGTCGTCGTCGTGGGCCGCGCATCCGGCGTTGCCCCGGTCACTCCTCGGGCGCGGCCTCGACGGGTCCGGTCTCCGGTGCCGTCCCCGTGTCGGCGGGCGTGCTCGTCTCGGGCGCGGAGCTGGAGTCTGGCTTCGTGCCGGTGTCCGCCGGGGCACCCGAGTCCTTCGGAGGGCTCGTTCCCGTGTCCGCCGCGGTCCCCGAGTCCCCGCCCGGACCCGTCCCGGTGTCTGCCCCCGTGCCGGTGTCGGGCACGATGAACAGGCCGCCGTCCGACGGGGGCAGGCAGCAGACCATCACCGAGTCGTCGCAGAGCACCGTGTTCTGCTGCACGAGCGGGCAGGGGGTCTGGTAGCTGACGCACACCCCACCGGCGGCGGTGCAGGCGGCAGGGTTGGCGTCCTGGTCCGGTGGCGGGGGGGCAGCATCGTCCGAGGACTTGGGCGCCTCGGGCGTGCTCGTCGTCGAGCACGCGAGGGCGGCGAGGAGCCAGGATCCGAGCAGCAGGGAGATGGAGCGACGTCGTGCAGCGCCGCGCCGCGTCGTGCTGCCGTCCCGGTCACCCACGCGATGCCCTCCGCCGTCGTCGACCATGGCTTGCAGATTGCCACGTCCCACGGCTCACCGCACCCCGGCGGTTCACTCCACCCAGCAGCGGTGCTGGCGCGACCACTGCTCGCGCTCGTTGCAGTGCGTCCTGCATCCCTCGTCCCCGCAGCGCGACACGCAGACCTCCACGTCGTGGCGGTTCCTCACCACGTCACGGCACTCCACCGTCGGGCCCGATGCCTCGACGTAGCAGGCCATGAGCCCCATTCCGCAGATGGCGCCGGCGAGCAGCTTTCCCACGATCTTCGTTCGCATGGTCAATCCTCCCGAGTTTTCCAAAGCTCGCGCAAGCCGTCCCGGTGGTCAACGGCTTCGAGCGCACCCTCGATGGCGTGAAATCAGCGAGGATGAAGGCCATGCCGAGCGACGGACCTGCGCCCTCCGGGATCCCCACCGTCCCGCTCTCCCCCGGGGAGCGGGCGGAGCGCGAGACGGGCTCGATCGAGACCCTCGCGGAGGCTGCTCGCGGCGAACGGCGCGCCCTGGGTTGGGCCGCCCTGGCGGCGGTCGCCGCCATCGTGTGGATCGTGATGCCGGTCGGCGTCGGCATCCTGCTCGGCACGCTGCTGGCCTTCGCGCTGCAGCCGGTCTTCGAGCGGCTCGAGCCGCGCCTCGGGCCACGCGGGGCCGCCCTCGGCGTCGTCCTGGCGACCATCGTCACGCTGGCAGGGAGCCTCGGGGGCCTCGCGTGGCTGCTCGTGTCCAAGGGAACCGAGCTGACGAAGGACTGGCTGACCTCCCTCGGTCCGGGCGGGCCAGGAGGCGCCGTGGTGTCCGCGGTCAGCCGCGTCACCAGCCGCCTCGGGGTCTCGCCCGACGAGGTGGCGGCACGAGCCCGCGCGCTGGCGGAGTCGGTGGCGACCGGCGCGGCGAGCATCGCCGAGGTCATCGTCGCGGCCACTGCCAGCTCGGCCCTCGCGCTGCTCTTTGCCATGCTGTCGATGCACTTCATCCTGCGAAACTGGCAGGCGGTGGTGCTGGGGCTGCAGGAGGCCTTCCCCCTTCGCCCGGACTACACCGCCGGGCTGCTCGCCGAGTTCCGCCGGGTGGGGCGCTCCACGCTGCTCGGGACCATCGGCACCGGCGTGGCGCAGGGGGTCCTCGCCACGTTCGGGTTCTGGATCTCGGGGGTCCCCGAGCCGTTCTTCTTCGGCGCCGCGGCGGCGCTCGCCTCGCTGGTCCCCGGCATCGGCGCCACCCTCGTGTGGCTGCCGGCCGGCATCATCCTGGTCCTCGTCGGTCATCCTGCGCGGGGGGCTCTCGAGCTGGTCTGGGGAGCCCTCGTGGTGGGAGGGTTCTCGGACTACGTCCTGCGCCCGCGCCTCGTCGGTGGCGGAGGCCACCTGCCCTCGCTGGTGACGTTCTCGGCGCTGCTCGGTGGCGTGCAGGTGTTCGGGCTGAAGGGGCTCATCGTGGGCCCGGTGCTCATGTCGCTGGCCATCGCCGTCCTGCGCCTCTATGCCGTCGAGGCGCGCCGGCGCCGGGCCGACCTCTCGCGGTAGGCCTCCGGCCGTGGCATGCTGCGCGCCTCTCCCGGGCGGGTAGCTCAGCGGTAGAGCGCTGGCCTTACAAGCCGGTGGCCGCAGGTTCGAACCCTGTCCCGCCCACTCGTCCCGACCCTGGACGAAGGTCCCCCGGCGCCTTGCCCGGGGCCCAGCGCTTGTCGAGACCCGCTGCACGAGCTGCATGACATGGGGGGGAGACCGGCCTCTTCACCGTTCCCCCGTTTCTTTGGGCGAGGTTCGAGGTACTCTGAAGCGCGAGTATGCCGGAGGATTCGCCGAAGCCGACACCGCCGAACGCGGCCACGGGAAAGCCCGTGGGCACCTCGTCCGAGCCCAGGCTCATGGAGGTCGAAGAGCTCGAGACCCTGGAGCCCATCGACGCACCGGACGTGAAGACCTCCAGTCCCCGGGTCGAGGGCGCCGCTCCTTCCGCCCCGTCCCCCGTGGCACGGGCCAGCTCGACGCCGCCCCCGGTCGTCCCCGCTGCCTCGATGCGCGACGACGATCCCCTCATCGGGTCGGTCCTGCTCGAGCGCGTACGCATCGAGCGGGCGATCGCCCGGGGAGGGATGGGCAAGGTCTACTACGGCGAGCAGGTGCGCATGAAGCGGCCCTGCGCCATCAAGATCCTGGACCCTCGGCTGGCGGGCGGCGGGGACGCGGCCGAGTTCGCGCGCCGGTTCCAGCTCGAGGCGAGCACGGCGGCCAAGCTCACGCACCCGAACGTCGTCACCATCTTCGACTACGGCGAGACCGAGGACGGCAGCTGCTTCATCGCCATGGAGTACCTGGAGGGGCGCTCGCTCTCCGACGAGCTGAAGAAGAACGGTGCCGTCGGAGCCGACCGCGCCATTCACATCACCCGGCAGGTCAGCCGTGCGCTCCGCGAGGCGCACAACCTCGGCGTCGTTCACCGTGACATGAAGCCGGGCAACGTCTTCCTCGTGAAGCAGGACGACGACGAGGACTTCGTGAAGGTGCTCGACTTCGGCCTCGTGAAGGAGACGTCGCAGAACGACTCCCAGGACCACACCCAGATCGGGCAGATCATGGGCTCGCCGCGGTACATGGCGCCCGAGCAGGTGCAGGGCAAGGCCGTGGACGGGCGCACCGACATCTACTCGCTGGGCGCGATGCTCTACACGATGCTCGCGGGCCGCCCGCCCTTCGACAAGGCCACCGAGCTGGCGACGATGATGGCCCAGGTGTCCGACCCTCCTCCCCCCATCGCCTCCGTGTCGCCCGACGTGGTCCTCCCGCCGGGGCTCGAGGCGGTCGTCATGAAGTGCCTGGCCAAGAAGCCGGACGATCGCTACGCGTCGATGGAGGAGCTCATCACGGCGCTGAGGCTCCGGCCCGGCGCGGTCACCACCCTGTCGGACTCGGGCAGGCACACCTCGCCGCTGCTGATGAGCCCTGCCGTCGAGCCGTCGGGGACTCCTGCGGCCCAGCGCCGCCGGACGACGATGATGATCGTGGGGGTGGCAGCCGTCGTGGGCATCGGCCTGACCGCGGCGCTGGTGACGCGTCAGCCGGCAGCGCCTCCCGTGGCCGCCCTTCCATCCGCGGCGCCGCTCCCGCCGGCTCCTCCATCCGCCCCGCCCCCCCCGCCGGCTGCACCGAAGCCGACGGCGACGCTGCACGTGGAGACCGAGCCGCCGGGAGCCAAGGTGAAGGAAGAGGGCGACGTCGTGTGCGAGGCCACGCCCTGCGACATCACCTACGTGGGCGATCAGGCAGACCCCACGGTCGAGCACCTCCTGCTGTTCCTGAAGGCGGACTACAAGCTCGAGCGCAAGCTGGTGAAGGTGAGCGCGTCTCCCCTCTCGGTGAGGATGACCCGCGCCCGCTGAGGGCTACCAGCGTCCTTCGTCGACCGACCGCACCGTGTCCTCGAGGGACACCTTGGGCGAGAAGCCGAGGACCTGACGCGCCCGCCGATCGTCGACCATGCAGACGTAGCGGATGTGGTCGAGCTCGGGGGGAGGGAAGGTGGTGAGCCGCAGCGACCAGAGCTGGCGAAGGACGACGCGCGCCAGCGAATAGGGGACGCTCAGCCTCTGTCGGCCGAGGATCTTCACGAGGCGCGACAGCGGGACGGGCTCCGGCCCGGCGACGTTGAAGATGCCGCGGATGCCGGGACGCAAGGCCAGCTCGAGCGCGCGGACCACGTCCGATTGCTGGATCACCTGGGCCATCGGGTCGAACCCCATGACGGTCATGATCGGGCTCAGGCGCAGGAAGTTCGACGGTGCGTTGTGGACCGCGCCCAGGATGTGCACCGGCCGGAGGATGACGGTCTCGGTCTCGGGCAGCTTCCAGAAGAAGCTCTGGGCCAGCATGTCCACCTCGACCAGGTCACGTATGTCGCTGAAGTTCTGCCCTCCGAGCAGGGGCGACTCCTCGCCGAGGAACTGGGGGTTGCTCGGCTGCGGGCCGTACACGTTGGCGCTGGAGAGCACCACCAGCTTGGGCACCTGGAACTGGGCGACGTACTCGAGCAGCTTGGTGAAGCCGGCCACGTTCCAGGAGTGATGATCGGCAGCGGACGCGCGCGGGTCGTGCATGACGCCGAGGTGGACGACGGCCTCGATGTCCCCGGCGCGGAAGACGTCCTTGAGCTTCTTCCGCCGCAGGTCCACCTGGGCGTGCTCGACGTCCTTGGGCTTGTCGGCGAAGGAGCGGCGGTCGACCCCCACGACCCGACGCTCGCGATGCAGCACGCGCGCCAGGTGCTTTCCCAGGCGCCCGCAGATGCCGGTCACGAGCACCGCGCCGCCGGCCGCCGTCGGCCCTGTGCGCGCCGCCGTGGCGGGACTGGGGATGGTGACGTCGGTCATGGGCTCACCAGAAGATGTGCTTCCGCTCCTTCAGGCCGCGGTTGAGCATCGACTGGATGGTCTGCTTCACGAGCCACACCTTCTCGTCGATGATCGCGTCGTCGTCGTCCGGATCGCCCGAGAACTGCATCGGCTCACCGAACCAGATGCGGTACTTGGTGGGCAGGGGAAGCTGGCCGCCCGGCAGCAGCAGCTGCGGGATGATGGGGAAGGACGGCATGCGGAGGAACTTGGCCAGCGAGTCGACGTTCGCGAGCGAGACGTACTGCTCCTCCGCGCCCACGACCGCGACCGGGACGATGGGCGTGTCGGTCTCGATGGCGAGCCGCATGAACCCGAGGCCGAACTCGGTGAGCTTGTAGCGCTGGTCGAAGGTCTTCGAGATGCCGCGCGCCCCCTCCGGGAAGACGAGGAGCGCTTCGCCCTGCGCGAGCAGGCGGGTCGCGTTCTCGGGCACCCCCACGACCTGCCCGACGCGCGTGAACAGCAGGGAGACGAAGGGCAGGCTGACCGCCCACTTCTCGACCATGGCGCGGACGATGCGCGGCGGCTCGGCGTCCATGAACATGGCCGCGCCGATCAGTGCGCCGTCGAGCGGCACCTGCCCCGAGTGGTTGGCGACGAGCAGGACGCGGCCCGAGGGGATGTTCTCGATGCCGTGCACCTCGCTGCGGAAGTACTTGCGGTGCAGCAGGCACACCGTCGACAGGGCGTACTTCGCCCACTGCGGATCGAGACCGAACGGGTCCACGCCCGAGGACCCGAGGGCCAGAGGGACGCGCGCCATGCGTTCGTCCAGGCGCTCGCCGAGGAGGCGCTCGAGGAGGTCGTCGAGGGTCTGCTCGGCGGAGCCCACCAGACGGCGCAGCAGCCCCGGCGTGCGACGTGCAGCCGAGTCGACGAGAGCGAGCGCGCGCGAAGCTCTGGTCGGGGTCACGGTCGCGCCATTATGGTCGCCACGCGGCGGCGTTCAACGAGTTATGCTCTTTCGTCCGATGCTGGAGGTGCCGGCCCCGCTCGTGCCCGGCGATCTCGTGGCGGTGGTGGCGCCGTCCAGCCCTTTTCCCCGCGACGAGCTCTGGCGCGGTCTGGCGTGGCTGCGCACGCGTTATCGGCTGCGCCTCGGGCCGGGGCTCTTCGCCCGCGATGGCTACCTGGCGGGGAGCGACGCGCGGCGCGCGCGGGAGCTCGCCTGCGCGCTCCTGGATCCCGAGGTGAAGGCGGTGGTCGCCGCGCGGGGAGGCTACGGCGCGGTCCGTCTGGTCGAGGGGGCACCCTGGGGCGAGCTCGCGCGGAACCCCAAGTGGCTCGTGGGCTTCAGTGACGTGACCGCGCTTCATGTCATGGCCTGGCGCTCGGGGGTCGCGTCGATCCACGGGCCGAACGTGACCGGGCTGGGGCGCGAGGTCACGCCGACGACGCGCGCCCGGTGGATCGCCGCGCTCGAGCGGCCCCGCGCCGCGCACACCTGGCAGGAGCTGCGCGTCCTCCATGGCGGCAGCGCCCGGGGTCCCATCGTCGGTGGCAACCTGGCGCTCGTCCACGCCATGGCGGCCGCAGGGCAGCTCCTCGTCCCCCCCGGCGCCGTGCTTGCCCTGGAAGACGTCACCGAGGCCCCGTATCGCGTCGACCGCATGCTGACGTCGCTGCGCCTCGGGGGACACCTCACCCAGGCCTCCGCCATCCTCTTCGGCGGCTTCGATCAGTGCACCCCGGGACGCGACGGCCGCACCGTGGACGACGTGCTCGCGGACACTACCCGTGGCCTCCGGGTGCCCGTGCTGGCGGGCGCACCTTTCGGTCACGGGGTCGTGAACGAAGCGTTCGTCCTGGGCTCGCCCGTCCGCATCGACGGTGACGCGGCGCACTTCTACTGACGAGGAATCGGGGGGGGTATGGAGCGCTTGGGCTTCGGCTCCTCCACCACGCCGGCGCTGTCCTCGGTGGGCGGGGCGGACTCGTCCTCGACGTCGATCATCTCCGCGAGGTCGTCGGCGATGATGACCTCCTCCTCGAACTGGTCGTCGCTCTCCTCCTCCAGATCCGCCATCGCGTGCTCTCCGGTGTCGCCGAGCGGGGGCGAGTCCGAGAGCTTCGGGGGCCGGGCCAGGGTCGAGTCGAGGAAGTCGAGGGCAGCCCCCTCGCTCGTACGCAGCAGCTCGTCGGCGCCGAGCCCGGGCGCAAACGTCTGCTCCATCGCGGCGCGATCGTGCTCGTCGGCAGGGCGGGTCGCCCGCGCCATCTCGGGCTGGGTGCCCGGTCCGCTCACCGTCACCTCCTCCGGAGAGCTGCGGAAGAAGAGCCCGTCTGGACGGAGGGGACGGGCGTCGCCGGGAGGGGGTACAGCGTCCTCCGGCTCCGGCTCGGCGACCAGCGCGGCGCGCATGCTGGCAGCCAGCGGATCGATCTTGGGCTGGGGCGGGAGCGGCGACACCGGGGCCGGCGCAGGCTCGGTGCTCTTCGCACTCTCGACGGGCTTGGGCTCTGGCCTGAGCTGGGGCTTGGTCTCCGGGGCGGGCGGGGGAGGCGTGGGCGGTGGCGCCTGCTGGAGCTTGGGCGGCGCGTAGGCTTCGCGCTCCCCGCCGGGCTCGGGCTTCTTCAGCATGTTGGACTTCGCCCGCTCGAGGCCTGCTGTCGCCTCGACGTCGCCCTGCTTCATGCGGAGCACCCGCCGCCACGCGTCGGCGGCCTCGCGGGGATCGGCCAGCTGCTCCTCCCACATCCGAGCGACCTTGCGGGCCAGCTCGGCGCGGGCGTTCATGTCCTTCCCGCGGAGGATCTGATCCTCGTAGAGCTGCACCATGCCGCGGAAGTCACCGACCTCGGTCAGCAGGGCGGACAGCTCGTCCATGACCGACTGATCGTTGGGCGAAAGGTCGTGGAGCTTCTTGAGGTCGGCGCCCGCGCCGGTCTTGTCGTCGAGCTGCTCGCGCCGGAGCTTGGCACGTCGCGCGAGGAGCTGGCGGACGAGCGGCCCATCGAAGACCTCGCTGAGGGCGCGCGTCAAGGTGGCCTCGGCACGGCGAGGGTTCTCCACCTCGCGCGCCAGGCCCTCCAGGGCGTCGAGCGTGAGCGGATCGACATGGGCGATGAGCGCGTCGCCGAGCCACGTGAAGGCCTGCTCGACGTCGTTCAGATCCCGGTGCGCCATCGAAGCCGCGCGCCGCATGAGCGAGCCGCGGGTCTTGCCGCCATCGCGCGCGCCCTGGCCTCCGTTGGCCATCGACGCGCACAACGCACGGCGCAGACGCTCGCCCCCGGTCTGAAGGTCGCCGTCACGCGCCGCCTCCTCGAGCACCGCAAGCGTCTCGTCGGTCGGTGTCCCGCTCAGCGCGAGCTCCATGAAGCCACGGGCCCGATCGAGTTGACCCTTGGTGGCCGCCACCTGCGCGGCCCGGGCGAGCGCCCGGACGCGATCTGCAGGCGCCTTGCAGCGCGAGATCTGCCGCTCGTAGAGATCGACGACGTCGGTCGGCTTCTCGGCGATGGCGGCGAGTCGCCCCAGGAGCTCCTCGGCGTCCGCCGCGGCCACGCTGGTGAGGCCGGCCTCGCCGTGCTGGAGGGCCTCCAGCCGGGGAGCGCCCGCCTTCACCCGCGCCTCGGCCTGCCGCACGAGCTCCTTCGCTCGGTCCGGTCCCGTCAGCTCGCGCGCGAGCAGATCGTGGGCGATGGCCAGGGCGTCGAGATCCCCCGTCTTGATGGCGAGCTGCTCGAGGCGCTCGGCGAGCTCGCGGTCGGCGCCCTTGCTTCGGACGATCTCGCACGCGACACGAACCGCGTCCTGCTCACGCCCGACCTCGGCGAAGCGTTCGAAGGCGCCGCGCAGCTGGGTCAGACGCTCGGGGCTCTGCTTGGCCTCGAACCACCACTCGACCAGCTTGGTGGCGACGATGCCGCGCCACCCGAGGCGGTCGCCGAGCTCGACGTACGCCTCGCGGATGGCGGCGTCGCCCATGTCGGCCAGCTCGGTGAGGGCGGCCAGGGCCTCGTCACCCCGGTCGAGGTTGTCGGCGAGAATGCCAGCGAGCTTCTTGGTGAGCACGCTCACCTCGGCCTCGTCCGCCTCGATCTCGATGCGCTGGGCGAGCAGCTCCGCCACCTTGTCCCACAGCTCGCTCTTCTCGCAGAGCTCGCAGAGCCGCGTCAGCGCGTCGAAGTCCTCGAGGTCGGCCTTGCGGACGATCTCCAGCGCGCGGATGGCGTTCTTGGCGTCCCCCAGCAGCTCGTAGAGGCGCGCCAGACGTCCGGCGATCTGCCCGCGCTCGGTCGTGTCGGCGACGAGCTTCAGCTCACGCTCGAGCGCGTCGGCCGCCGCCGCGGGGTTGTCGCGGGCCTCCTGGAGATCCGCGATGGCCTGCAGCGCGGGCCGGCAGGTGGAGTCGAGATCCCCCAGGATCCGCTCGTAGCAGGCGATGGCGGTGTCCACGTCGCCCACGCCCTCGGCGAGCAGCTCCGCCTCCCGCAAGGCGATGCGTGCCCGCTCGGCGCGATCGACGGCGGTGTTGCCCAGGCGTCGCAGCAGCGTGGTGGCCTCGGTGTGATCTTCGCGCTCGACCGCGTCGTCGATGAGGCGCTCCAGCGCTTCCTTGTCGTCGCCATCCTCCAGGACCTTGAGCCACGTCTCGCGCGCAGCCTCCTTGTCCCCGAGCTGGCCCGCGTAGAGGTTCGCCGCCTGCCGCCGCATGGCCACGCGCTGGGCCTTGTCGGTGAGGCGATCGCCACGCCGCACGAGGAGCTGGACGAGCTCGTCCCACTTCTGGGCGCTGGAGTAGCGGTCCGTGAGCAGCCGCGCGTACTCGTCGCTCGTGGGATCGAGGTCGGTGGCGCGCTCGAGGTTGGAGAGGACGCTGGCGTCGTCGCCGACGCGCCCGAAGTAGTCGGCGGCGCGCGCGAAGCCTGCCGCCTGCTGCTTGGAGTCGCCGGCCATGTGGGCGCGCTGAACCGCGGCCTGTCCTGCGCGGTCCCAGCGCTCGGCCGCGACCAGGCAGCGCTCGGCCGCCTCCCACAACTTGGCGCTCTTCTGCGCCTCGGCCGCGTCGGCATAAGCCTCACCCGCCGCGCCCGGATCGTTGAGCTGCTCGCGCAGCTCGCCCAGGCGCTCCAGCAGCGCGCCGCGCGCCAGGGCGTCGTTGATGGCGGCGGCGTTCTCGGCGATGACCTGGGCGGCCCGGTCGATCGAGCCGGCCTTCTCGAACATCTTCGACGCCGTGCCCACGGCCCGGTCGTCCTCGGGTGTGAGGTTCGCGATGCGGCCCCAGGCCTCCGCCGCCGCCGAGAAGTCGCGGCGCTTCTGCTCCTGCATCGTCGCCAGCTTCTTCTCGAGTGCGATCTTCTTCTCGAGGTCGCCCTCCGCGGTGGCTTCTTGCTCCAGCAGATTGGCCAGGTCGTCCCAGCGCTGCGATTTCTCCAGCATCCGCGTGAGCGACTGGCGCGCGCCGTCGTCGCCGCGGTCGATGGTCAGCAGCTGCTTCCACGCGTTGATGGCCCCGTCGGTGTCCCGGAGGTTGCCCTCGCAGAGCCCGGCCACCTCGCGCAGGCGCTCCTTCCGCGCCTCCACCGACTCGCCCGGCGCCCGCACTGCAGCCAGCAGCACGTCGCGCAGAGAGGCGTAGTCGCGCTTGGTGCGCAGGTAGTCCTCCACCCAGGACAGAGCCTCGGGGTGCGCCGGATCGGACTCGAGGACCTCGCGGTACTTGGTGTAAGCCTCCGGGCGCTTGCCCTTGTTGGCCAGCATCTGCGCCGCGTCGAGCACGCCCTGGAGCTTGTCGGCGGCGATGGGGACGCGCTCGCGATGCGCGCCGCCGGCAGGAGCGGCCGCCGGCCCTGCGCTCGATGCAGGCGCCTGGGCGGGAGCAGGCTGGGTGGTGGTCTTGGGCTGGGGGGGCGGCGGGGGGACCGACGGCATCGCCTGCCCGGCCTGCGCATACAGCTCGCGGAGCTTGGCGGTCGCCTGCTCGTCGCCCAGGCCACGGAGGGGCTCGAGGATCTGGATTGCGTTCTCGAGCTGGCCCGCACCCTCGTAGCTCGAGGCGAGCAGCCACCGCGCGTCAGCCGCCATCGCGCCGTTGGGGTTGGCCTCCACGTACGCGAGATACCGGCCCGCCAGGTCCTCCTGACGTTCGAGGCTCTGGGCGTAGTGCGCATAGAGCTGCAGCGCGCGATCGTGTCCGGGCTGGATGTCCAGCGCCCCCGCCGAGTAGGCGAAGCCGTGCTCCCCCTCGTACACCTCGGCGAGGCCGACCAGCAGCTCCGCTCCCACGGTGCGCTCCTGGGCGGGGACGTCTTCACCTGCAGCCAGCCGCTCCACGACGAGCGACGCGAACTCCTGTTGCAACCCAGCGTCCTGCTCGTCGAGCTGTCGGGCACGGCCGAGCGCCCGGGTCGCGCCGGCCAGATCGTTCGCCGCACGCCGGGTGGCCGCCTCGTCCCGCAGGAGGGCAAGCTGACGCTGCGGGTCGCGCTCGATGGAGAGCTCGGCCTCGTACATCTGGATCGCGTCGTCCCATTGCCCGAGGGACTTGTAGATCTCTCGCGCTCCGTAGATCGCGTAGGCGCTGCCGGGCTCGAGGTCGATGGAGCGGCGGAAATTCTCGAGCGCTCTCTTGGGCTCCTGCAAGCTGTCGCTGAAGAGCCGTCCGAGCTCCTCGTGCATCGCCGCGAGCTCCGCACGGATCTCCGCGCTCTGCACGGCGAGGGGCGCGAGCGCCTTCGCGCGTCGCTGGAGAAGCGCGGCGAGTGGCTTGGCATCGCCCTTGTCGCGATAGAGCTGCGCGAGCCGGTCGGCAGCGGTGCGCTGGGTCGGGTCACGGTCGATGGCCTGCATGAGCACGCGCGCTGCGCGGTGTGCATCGCCCAGCGTGGTCGACCAGACGTTCGCCGCCTCGCTCAACCAGTGCGACGCGTACGCAGGGTCGCGCGTCTCCGCCCCGACCCGTTCGAGGAGAAGAGCGTAGGCCTTCGGATCGGAAGCTCCGGCCTGATGCGCATAGGACAGCGCGTCTTCATCGTGCGGGTTCGCGACGAGCCGCTGCACGAGCGCATCAATCTGGCTCGGATCCATCCGCGGCGGAGGCTACCACCTTCTCGTTTTAACGAGCAATTGCGGGGATCGTCTCGCCGTCTCGAAAGAGTCTGGCGAAAGTGCCGTCACTCCAAATAGCCGTAGCCGACGGACGAGGTGCCAGCGGGTTTGGACCCCGGCCGCGGATGACCTCCACGTGGTGATGTCGGCTCGGGGTGGGGGAGGGCGGTGGCAGCCACCGTGGGGATGACGAGGATGGAGGAGGTGGCTGCGGTGGCGGTGGGGGCAGCGCCCGCGGTGGCCGTCGCCGTTGCGGTGACGGTAGCGGTCGGGGGAGGCGGCGCGGGCAGAGGCGTGGCTGCCACGACGGGAGCGGGCGAGGAGCGCCAGGCAGCGGTGGCAAAGAAGATGACCGCCAGGATGGCCACGAGCAGCGCCGCCCCGAGCGCCGGGACGAGCCAGCGAGGAGACCTCTGCGGTAGCGTCAGGGGGACGCCGAGCGTGTCATTGACCCCGAGCGCACTGGGCATGGTGGGAGCAGCGGGAGGCAACGAGTTCGGCGCCCCTTCGAGCAGCGACTCCGTCCCGTTCACCAGGGACGCCCGCACCCCGCTCGTCACGACCGCGCTCTCCTTCACGCGGGTCAGCTCGGCGATCATCGCTTCGGCGCTGTCGGGGCGCTTCTCGGGCTCCTTGGAGAGCACCCGCATCACCAGCGCCTCGACCTCGGGGGGCACCCGCGCCTCGGGTGCCACCTCGCTGATCGGACGCGGTGGGGTCTTGATGTGCCGAGCCATCACGACGATGGCGTCGTCGTCCGTGTAGGGGGGGCGGCCGGCGAGCATGTGATAGAGGATGACACCCAGCGAATAGAGATCGCTGCGGGCATCCAGCGTCTTGCCCTGGGCCTGCTCGGGGGACATGTAGCGCGGGGTCCCGAACACCGTGCCGGCCTGCGTCTCCACGACGTTCATGGCCAGCTCGCCGTCCGCGTGGAGCATCTTGGCGATGCCGAAATCGAGGACCTTGACGATCTCCTCGTACTTCTCGTTCGTGCGGACACGCGCGAAGAACAGGTTGTCGGGCTTGAGATCGCGGTGAACGATGCCCTTGGCGTGCGCCTCGGAGAGGGAGCGCAGGGCCTGCTTGGCCGTCTCGATGGCCTCTTCCACGCCGATCCGTCCCACACGCTTGATGCGCTGCCCGAGCGACTCGCCCTCGAGCAGCTCCATGGCAAGGTAGAAGTCGCCGTTCTCGCTCTGGCCGAAATCGAACACGGTGACGGTGTTCGGGGACGTGAGGAGGCTGTTCGCGCGCGCTTCGCGCAGGAAGCGGGCACGGCTCACCTCGTCGATCGCGCGGTCGCTGCGGAGAATCTTGACCGCGACCTCACGGCCGATCGGCGATTGACGGGCCCGGTAGACGGTGCCCATCGACCCTGCGCCGAGCCGGGCCAGGATGGCGAAGCGGCCTGCCAGGACTCGTCCCAGCATCGGATCGCCATCGGCGGCCGCAAGATCAGCCACCCGTACGAGGGGTGCCCCGTCATCGGGACAGATGGGGCGGGGGATGCCCTCATCGTAGCGGCGCTGGCACTGCGGGCAGACATACCCCTTCGCGGCGCGCTGGGGCGGGCCGGTGTCGTCCGGGTGACGGGCGGCGGCGGGGTGGGACAAGGTCTTGCGACGTAATGTTCGCGCGCGCGCGCAACGGGCGCAAGGTACGCGTGAACATCGCCGAGCTCCACCCGAGAGCCGGGACGGTCGAGGTCGCTGCGTACCTCCTCTCCCTATCGCAACGGAAGCACGTTGCGGGGGTCGCAGACCACACTGTTTTCGTTGGCGATCATGGCGGCGCCGCTGCCGAGCCGGCCGAGATCGATGCCCGACCTGACCCTTCGTGCCTCGAGGTGAAGGTGCACGAGCTCGGGTGAACCGGTGTCGCCCACGAACCCCACCACCTCGCCCTCGGCGATGTGCTTGCCTGGGGCGAGCCCTGGCGCAGGTGCGTCCAGGTGGCCAAAGAGGAGAAGGTAGTCGCGGAGCTGGCCGCCTTCGCGGAGGGTGTGACGGGTAATGACCGTCGTCCCGAAGAGCGCCCCGACAAAGACGACCTCCGCCTCGCCCTCCTGGTGTTCCAGCGGCACCATCGTGATGGGGGTGCCTTTCTTCTGAGGGAGGTCTACAGCCCCGTGCCCCACGTGGCTGAGGCGCCGTCCCCTTCGCTGACGCTCGTCGGGGCGATCGAGGTCGTATCCGCTCACGACGCAGGCTCTCGTGCAGGGTACCGGGTAGCGGTACGCATCGTAGTCGGCGGGGCGCTCGGGCCGGCGCGGGATCTGATCGTAGACGACCCACCGCCCTTGCTTGTCGTGATGAGCGTTCTCCTCGGCCTCCGCCTCTGGCCCATCGTCATCGCTGGTGAGGTGAACGCAGACGTCGCCGTCGGGCAGGGTGCCCACCGGGCAGGGAGCGGGAGCCAGCGGGGTCGAGGTCCCGAGCGTGCCTGACGCCGTGTCGCCAGGACTGGCGACGTGGATGGCGGCCCCGCGCGCTGCGCCGGCCCCGAGTGACAGCACGGCAGCAAGCGCGAGGGCGGCGACGGCGGACGTGTGCTCGGTCCTCACGTCCTCATAGTGCCAGCGCATGGCCCCCATTCCCAAGCTATGCTCCCGACCCATGTCGGACCCTGCCGCCACGCTCGACGCGCTCTTCGACGCCGAGCGCGCCGCTCGCCTTGCCCACGATGAGCTGGTCGATGCCGCACCCGAGGTCGTTGTCCCGCTGCTCGAACGGGCGACCCGGGACGCCCTGAAGCTGGACGACGAGGACGAGTCTGCCCTGCGCCTCGTGCGCATCGCCGCGCTCCTCGGTGAGCTGCAAGGGCCCCGTGTGGTCGATCTGCTGGTCGACATCCTCGGCTGCGACGAACCGGAGGCGCGCCATGCCGCCGGGGAGGCGCTCGAGGGCCTGGCGTTCGATCGTTTCAAGGAGGTCGCCCTCGGCGTCGAGCGCGCGCTCGAGCGCCTTCCGGAGACGAGCGCGGCGCTGTCCGAGCTCCCCTATCTGCTTGCGCAGGTGCCAGAGCCCGGCGTGACCAGGCTGCTCGCGCGGTTCCTGGCCCACCGGGGTGCCGATGCGGTGGCCTCGGCCATCGAGGCGCTGGTGGAGATCGGCGACCCCGCCGCGCTGCCGCTGCTCGAGCCCCTCGCGTCCGATGGTCGCAAGGTGCAGCTCGAGGACGAGGGCGGGACGGAGGGCGAGGCGACGCTCGCCGAGCTGGTTGCGGAGGCGCGGACGTTGCTGACGGAGGGCGCGTGACGGCCGAGGCTCCGGGACCGCACAGGAGCGCGACGCCACCATCGGGCGTGCCACGCGGCCGGACGCGCCTGGGACCTGCGGAGGCCGCGATCTTCGAGACGTTCGTGGTGCCACGCTACCTGTCCCTGTTCGGTGAGCTGGCGCTGGAGATGATGGCCGAGAGCGAGGAGGCGCAGGTCGCGCACCTCTACTGCCGCACGGGCTACCCGGATCGAGGCATCGCCTTGAAGCTCCGCGGTGCGCACGTCATCGGCCTCGACACGTCGAACGCCGCCCTGGAGCTCGCGCGCGCGAAGGCCTCGACCATGCCCGGAATGGTCAGCGACTACCGGCTGCTCGAGGCCCTCCCGACGCAGCTCCCCGCGGCCGCCTTCTCCCACGCCCTCACGCTGCACCCCTTCGCGAGCCAGGAGGACCGCGGCAAGCTGCTCGGCGAGTTCTCCCGGCTGCTGGCCCCGCACGGGCAGGCGCTCCTCGCGATACCGCTGCGGGGGAGCTTCCAGGAGCTCTCGGATCTGCTGCGCGAGTACGCGCTCAAATACGACGACAACGAGGTCGGACGCGCCGTGGAGCAAGCGTCCATGGTGCGGCCCACCGTCGAGATGTTCGGCGCCGAGCTGGAGGAGGCCGGGCTGGACTTCGTCGACGTGAGCCTGCGCCCCACCACCCTCGGCTTCCAGAGCGGGCGGGACTTCTTCGAGGACCCCGTGGCGCGGCTGCTCATCCTGCCGGAGGTGCAGCTGAACCTGAACCTCACCGACCCGGAGAAGGCGTTCGACTACGTACGCGAGGCCATCGACAAGTACTGGAGCGACGGCACCTTCGAGCTGACCGTGAACGTCGGGTGCGCGACTGGACGCCGTGTGCCGTGATCTCGCTGCTCGCGCTCAGTGGGTAGGAGCACCCGCCTCGATCCAGTCGTGAAAGAGCTTCACGAGGGCGGGGTCCGTGGGCGAGCCGAGCGGCATGCACCCCCCGTCGACGATCCCCCCCTCACAGGCGAGCTTGATGAGGACGTAGCTCTGCGCAGGGTTGCCGGGCAAGACACGCTTCATCGGTGGGTTCTCGGTCGAAGTGACGTTCACCATGGCGTCGAACTCGTGGCCGGACGTCAAACCCATTCCCCCTGCACCCTCCCCGTGGCAGCCGTCGACGTTGGCGCAGATCTGGTCGATCTTGCCCTGGACCTGGACCTCGAGCGACGCATCGTCGGTCGCGTCCGAGCAGAAGAGGCAGCCGACCCCTGCGTCGCTCGCGTCACCGTGCCCGGCGTCGCCGGTCGCTTCGCTACTCGACCCGGGCGAGCAACCCGCCATGCCGGACAAGAGGAGGGCGAGGTGGCGGACCCGCACGCCTAGCAGGTTACTCGCAGCTTCCGTTGATGCAGACGCCCGTCGCGCAGTACTTCCCTTGTGCAGGGTCGCACTGGCTTCCGAGGGTGCCGACGGCAGCGCAGACGCCGTACGTACCCGTCTCTATGGTGACGTCCTTGCAGGTCTGAGAGCCGCACGCGCTCGCCGAAGCGTCCACGTCACAGGCCAGGTAGCAGTCGTGGTGAAGGCAGGTGTAGCCGCTGGCGCATGTGTTGGAGAGCAGCCCCTGGTCCCCGTCGTTCAGGCAGGCGAAGCTCGCAGCCTGATTGGGGATGCAACCGCCGTTGACGCACACCTGGCCCGCCGCGCAAGCCGCGCCGCCCTCCGTCACGCTGCACGGGGGGACGCAGTGGGTCTCGACGCAGATCGCGCCACCCTGGCAGGTCGAGGTCCCCGAGCCCGAGCAGGCATCGGGGTCGAGGTTGCAGACGCCCCGGGTGAAGTCGCACGCGTAGCCCGAGGGGCAGGGGGTCGTTGCGTTGCACGTCGGCTCGCAGAGACCGTCGACGCAGACCTCGCCCGCCACGACGCACTGGGTCGCATCGGAGCAGAGGTCGACCTGGGCGGCGCACTCGCCGTTGACGCACTTCGACCCGTTCCCGCCGCAGTCCGTGTCGGCGTTGCACGGGTTCGTCGTCGAGCTGGGAGCGTCGCTGCTGCTCGACGTGTCGCCAGCCGTGCCCGAGTCCGTTGACCCACCCGAGTCCGCGGTCGAGGAGCCCGAGTCCGCCGTGCTGGCGCCCGAGTCGCTGCCCGTGGCCGCATCCGTCGTGCCGGAGTCGGTCCCGCTCGAGGCGTCGGTGCCCGCGTCGCTCCCGCCGAGGGACACACACTGCGCGGTGCCGTTCGAGAGCTTGCATACGTACCCATCCGGGCAGCCATTCACGCTGCAGTCGCCCTCTTCGCCACCCCCGTCGCCGTACGTGCTCTGAGGTACACACTCCGCCTGGTCGTTGCAGACGTAACCCGGGTCACAGTCGGAGTTCTGCGAGCACTGCCAGTTGATGCAGGCACCCGAATAGGACGTGTCGGGGCAGCTGTAGCAGCCGCCACCCTGGCACACGCGATACTCTGCGCCCTGGTTCGAGTAGATCGGACAGCCTCCGAGCAAGGCTGCAGCACCGAGCATCGCAACGCCGAGAAGGAGTCGGTTCATGACTTCACTCCAGGTAGCCCCAAGCCCACGGCTGACAACGTAGCAACCCACGTGCCCTCGGGCGAGGTCAGTGTTCCCTCGGCAATGTGCATTCTCTTGCCTCGCCTGTGCACGGTCGTTCACGAGGGGTGAGACGCTGGTGGTCACGCTTCCTTGCCGACATTCAGGGACCGCATGCCCCACACTGCGGCTCAGCCCGCGACATCCTGGCAGTCCTCCAGACGTGGACGCGCGCGCGAATCGACACCATCGGAAGGGGCGTGTTAATGTGACGCCTCTCACGAAGGCCCTCCTTTCCATCGCTTGCAGCGTCGGGCTTCGACCGCAAGGCGCGGGTGTGTGATGGACGTTCAATGCGAGCGCTGCAAGACCGAGTACGAATTCGACGATGCGCTCGTCAGCGGACGCGGCACGACCGTGCGCTGCACGAACTGTGGCTACCAGTTCAAGGTCCGTGGGGTGGAGAGTCGGGAGGCCGGATCGGACAAGTGGTCGGTCCAGACGACGCAGGGCCAGCGACTGACGTTCTTGTCTCTCCGCGAGCTCCAGCGCGCCATTCTGGCAAAACAGGTCGGGCGGGCTGACGTCCTCACCCGTGGAAGTGGTCAGGCAAGGACGCTCGGCACGATCGCCGAGCTCGAGCCTTTCTTCGAGGGGCGGACCTCCAGCCGCCCGCCTCCACCCCTGGGCACGAGCAACGGCCCCCACATCCCTTCCGCTCCGCCCATGCCGGGCTCGACCGAGGGCACTCCCTTGCCGAAGCGGACGGCGTCGTGGGGCCAGGCTCCGGCAGGTGGCTCCGCTCCACCGCCACCCCCCCCACGACGAAAGGTGGACACGCTTCGCCCGACCGGTGGGGCTCCCCCCCCGCCCCTCTCTCCATCCCCGCGGGCACCGGCCATCGAGGCGCTGCCCATCGTCAGTGCCGCACCGTACGCCTTCGGACAGGCGGCGATGGCGCCGCCAGGGACCGAAGATCCGGTGACCATTCGCCGTCCCGCGCCGACGCCGCCACCCCCGCGTGTCGCCCCTGAGGTCTCGTCCCCGCTGCCACCCCCTACAGTACCCGTGCGCGCCCCCATGCCGACCGGAGACGACGAGCTCCCGGCCATGCGCGAGTGGCAGCCGTCCGCCGTGGAGGAATCCTACTCGGTGCCGCGAAGGCGTCGTGTGGGCGGATGGATCGTCGCCGTGGTGCTGCTGCTCGCGGTCGCTGTGGGGGGGTGGGTCGTCGCCAAGCCCTACCTCGTCAGCCGAAGCGCAGCGGCCACCGCCGAGCTCGATCCGCGGGCGCAGGGCTTCGTGCTGGAGGGCGAGAAGGCAATTGCGGACGGGAACCTCGAGCTTGCCCAGGAGGACTTCGACAAGGCCAGTGCGCTCGCGGAGCACGATCCCCGCGTCCTCCTCGACGAGGCGCGGGTGGCCGCGGCGAGGACCGACGTGCCCTGGCTCGCGCTTCGTCTGCTGCCTCCGACCGCCACCGATGAGCTTCGCGCCACCAAGGTCCAGCTGGCCGACCGCACCCAGCGCACCCTGAAGGCAGCGAGCGACGCGGCCGCTGCGGCGCCCGACGACCCCGCCGCGCTGCGCGCGAAGGTCGACGCGCTGCGCCTCGCCGGCGACCGGGACGCCGCCCGCGGCTACGTTCCGAAGATCACGGCGCAGGCCTCGCAGGCAGAGACGGCGTACGTGCTCGCGGCGCTGGATCTCGCCGAGCCCGATCCCTTGTGGACCACGGTCATCGACCGCCTCCGCCTCGCGGCCGCCGGGGAAGGGAACGCGGGTCGGGCGCGCGCGGCACTGGTGTATGCGCTCGCGAAGTCCGGAGACGTGACGGGCGCCAAGACGGAGCTGGCCAAGCTCGACGCCCTGTCGAGACCGTATCCGTTGCTGCCTCAGCTCCACGCCTTCGTCGACCACGCACCGGCCAAGACGGCCATCGCCGATGCCGGAGCGGTCGCCTCCAGCGTGCCGCACATCGACGTCAGCGCGCTGCCGACGCAGCCGGCAGCGGCTGGGGCCGGGGCAGGTGCGGGCGATGCTCCGGTGGCGGGCGACTCGCCGAACGCCATGCAGGCGGCGCAGCAGGCCATTCGCAAAGGGGACTGGAATCGGGCGCGCCAGATCTACGAGGCCCTGGTGTCGCGGAACCCGAGTGACTCGGAGGCCCTCGCGGGCCTCGGTGACGTCGAGCGCGCGCAGGGCAACACGGGTGGGGCCATCAGTGCGTACAGACGCGCGCTGGCGGTCAACCCGTCGTATCTGCCCGCTCTGCTGGGCGTGGCGGACACCGAGTGGTCGTCGGGAGATCGAGGCAGCGCCCAGCGTGCGTACAAGGACATCGAGGAGCGTTTCCCCGAGGGGACGTACCCCCCCTACGTCAAGAACCGCGCAGAGCCTGCGGCACCCGTCGCCACCGCGACGGTCGCGCCCGGCCCGGGGACGGCGGCGCCGGCGACCACGGCCCCTGCCCCGACAGCCACCGCTCCGGCCACACCGAAGGCCGCATCGTCGGGCGACACGGACGGGCTGTAGATGCGGTCGCTCCATGGTGCGGGGCGACTCGGCAGGCTGTCCCTGCTGCTCGCGTCGCTCCTTGCCTCCCTTGCCTGCGATGGGCGCCATCGCAGCGCCCCCTCGTCGAGCACGTCTCGCGACGAGCCGCGGACAGGTCCTGCCATCGCGGTGCTCGACCTGTCCGACGGCGTGCCGGAGGCGCCTCCGACCGGGCTGCTCGGCCTGCCCTCCAGGAACGCTTCCTTCGACGAGCTGGTCCGCGAGGTCGAGCGGCTCGGCCGCGAGAAGGACCTGCGCGGCGTGCTGGTCCGCCTGGGCACGACACGGATCGGTCTCGCGCGGGCGCAGGAGATAGGGACGATGCTGGGCGGCCTGGGTGGACGAGTGCCGGTGTGGTGTCACGCGGACGACCTGTCGAACGGGACGGTCTTTCTCGCGGCGCGTGCCTGCAAGCGTGTCTGGCTGGCTCCTGCCGCCAGCGTCGACGCCGTGGGGCTGGCGGCGCAGACCCTCTACTTCCACAAGCTGTTGACGAGCGAGCTGGGCCTCGACGTCGAGTTCCTGCAGGTCGGAAAGTACAAGGGCGCCGAGGAGCCCTACACGCGCGATGGGCCGAGCCCGGAGGCCCGTCAGTCGCTCCAGTCCACGCTGTCGGACATGCGCTCGGTCTGGCTCGACGGCCTCCGCCACGCAAGGACAGGGATGGCCGAGGCGACGCCCGAGGACGGCCCCTACTCCGCGGCAGCAGCCAAGGACCTCGGTCTCGTGGATGACGTCGGCTACTTCGACGAGGCGCGTGACGCGCTGGAGAAGGAGACCAAGGCTGCCCGCGCCGAGGTACGCCTCGGCAGCGGGGCGGCATCCGGTGGCGGGGACGATCTCTCCGACGTACTGCGGGCGATCGCCGGGGAGTCGCTGGGCGCCGCACCCATCTCGCTGGTTCGCGCCGACGGCAACATCACGATGGACGTCGGGGGGGGGCTGCTCTCGGAGGGCGGCGGCATCGTGGAGCGGAGGATGGTGCGCACGCTGCAGCGGCTGGAGCGGGACGACGACGTCAAGGCCGTGGTGCTCCGCATCGACTCGCCCGGGGGCAGCGCCCTCGCGAGCGATCTCCTGTGGCACGAGCTCATGAAGATCCGCGCGAGGAAGCCGCTGGTCGTGAGCGTGGGGAGCATGGCCGCGAGCGGCGGTTACTACCTCGCTTCCGCGGGCACGGTCGTCTTCGCGGACGACGCCAGCATCGTCGGCTCCATCGGTGTCGTGGGCGGCAAGGTCGCTGCCAACCAGGCACTAGAGAAGATCGGCGTCCACGCGGAGACCATCGCGGCGAAGGCCGGCGACCCCGTCGCGACCGCCCGGGCCGCGTACGAGTCGCTGCTCACGCCGTGGGACGACGCCACGCGCGTCCGCCTCCTCGCGACGATGACCGGTATCTACCAGCTCTTTCTCGCGCGTGTAGCCGAGGGGCGGAACATCCCGCTGGAGCAGGTGGCCGCGTCGGCCGAGGGTCGCATCTTCAGCGGTCGCGACGGCAAGGCGCGGGGACTGGTGGACGAGCTCGGGGGACTGTCGGAGGCCATCGCCCGCGCCCGTGTGCTGGCCGGACTGCCGACGGACGCCCGGTTCAGTGTGGCCGGCGAGCCATCCGGCCTGCTCGACGCGCTCGGCGAAGAGGAGACCCAGGCCGGCACGGCACAGCTGCTGGCGACAAGAACGACGACGGCGAGGGCGGCGGCCCAGCTGCTCGCCAGCCTGGGGCCGGACCTCGCGCCCTTCGTCGCGAGCGTGGCGCAGCTGGGGGACGGCGAGCATGTTCTCTGCGCTCTTCCGTTCGCGCTCACCGTGCGCTGAAGCTCGCCCGCGAGCTCGGACCTGGCGTACGATCTCACGAGGATGATCCCGTCCGATCGCCGCCCGCTCACCGCGTCCGAGACCGCGGGGTCCGAAGCGGAGCCCGGGTCCGCGCGGGGAACGCTGCCGCCCCCCGAGTGGACCAAGCCCCACGACGAGAACACGCCGACCACCCTTGCGCCGCAGCCGCTCGAGCGTCGCAGCGGTGCACGAGCGCAGGAGGCCTGGATGCGCGCGCGCGTGGAGGAGGCCCGCGCGGAGGACGACGCGACGGCGACGCGCGCGGCGTGTGCGACCCTTGCCCGCTGGCTGGCTTCACGCGATCGCGATCTCGACGAGGCGGTCGACCTGGCTGTCGAGGCGCTGCGAGGCGGCGATGACGTGGAGCTTCGCCGCGAGCTCGCGGCATGGCTCGAGAGCCTCGGCGAGACCGCGCGGGCCGCTGGTGTGCTGAGGCCCATCGCGGCCATGCCGGAGATCGAGTCCGCGGAGGCGGCCTACGTGCTGGTGCGGACGGGCGTGCTCAAGGCGCGCGCCGGCGCCGCGGCGGGCGCCGCAGCGGCGTTCGAAGCGGCCCTCCCCATCGCAACGGAGGATCCCTTGCCCGCCGAGCTGCTCGGCGCCCTCTCCGAATGGGAGCCGGACGCGGTTCCGCGCTCGGCCGCCGCCGAAGCGTACGTGGAGGCGGCGCGGCGGCGGATGTCGCTGCAGAACGGCGAGGGGGAGCTCGAGGACCTGTGGCGAGCGTTCGCCGTGGACAGCACCAGCCCAAATGCAACCGGAGCGCTCGCGGATGCCCTGGAGCGACGGGGTCGACACGACGCTGCGGACGAGGTGTGGCGAGAGCACGCGCGCCAGGCGTGGATGCGGGATCCCGACGGGGCAGCGGCGGTGCAGGAACGGCGCAGGAGGTCCGCGGCAGCCGCGCACGTGCCCGTGCGAGCACTCGCGGTCGCCCTCGACGACGGACTCGATGATCGCTTCGATGGGGAGACGGCTGACGCCTTCGACGCCATCCTCTTCGATCTCGGGATGCTCGAAGCTGTGGCGGCGCGCCTGGTGGTCCGCAGCTCGGCGGGCACCCCGGCGGATCGCGCGGCCCATCTGGTGGAGCTGGCGCGCCTGTACGCCGGGCCCCTGGCCGACGACACGCGGGCATCGGCGACGTACCTCCAGGCCCTCGCGATCGACCCCACGTGCGCGGAGGCGAGCGCCGCGCTCCGGGCCATGCACGGAGAGATCCCCGGCGCCGCCGAGCAGGCGCACCAGGAGCACGTGGCCGACTCACGCGCAGCCGCCGCTCTCGCGTGGGTACGCGCGGCGGCCGGCGGGGACGCGGCGGCGAAGGTGTCCGCCCTGGAGCGCGTGGCAGCGACGGCCACCGGAGCGCTGCGTTCGATCTTCCTGTCGTCCGCCGCCGAGCGCGCCCGGTCCGCGGGAGACGCCATGACGGCCCGACGACTCGCCGAGCTCGCCGTCCACGCCGATCCGTCGAGCTCGAGGGCGATCGCCACCCTGGCTGACGTCATGGCCGAGGACGAGCCAGATCGCTCTGCTGCGGCCGCGCTCGAGCGCGCGATCACCGTGGTGGGTCCCCGGGTGACCTGGTGCGCTGCGCTCGCCGACGCCCTCGACGCGCTGGGCGAGACCCAGCTCTCCGTAGGCTGGACCCAGCAGACCGTCGCGCTGCGGCCGGGCAACCGGCAGACCATCGAGCACCTCCTCGACCGCCTCATTCGCACGGCGGACGGCGGAAGGCTGGGAGACGCGCTGGCCTGGCTGCTCTCCCAGCCGCAACCTGCGGCGTGGCTCGGCCCTCCCTTCGCGCGGGCGCTGGGCGAGCTCGCGGCGGTGGACGTGGACCGCGCCGCCGTGGTGGCCAGGCGGACGCTGGACGTGTTCGGGCCGAAGAACCAGCTCCTCCGAGATGCCATGCTCGCCGTGGCGGAGCAGGCCTCCGACGCCGGCTTCGCCGCGGCCATCCTCGAGCGCTGGATGGCGTCCGGGGCCGAAGGCAGCGCGCGGTCGGGGCTGCTCGTGAGGCTGGCCGCTCTGCGCGAGCGCCTTGGCGACGACGAGGGGGAAGCGCGCGTGGTGGCCCGCGCCGCGCAGGAAGGAGTTGTCTCTCCCGAGATCGACCGGCATCTCGCGCGGCTGAGCGAGCGTACGTTGGGTCCCGACGCGCAGCTCTGGCAACTTCGCGCACGGGCCGAGCGAGCGACGACCGCCAAGGACGTCCAGGCCGCGACCTGGGCGTGGCGCGATCTCGGAGCGGCGCTGTGGGATCTGGCCGAGGATCGAGTGGGGGCGATCTCGGCGTGGCAGCGCGCGGCCCACCTCTCGCAATCGCACGGCCACGCGACGCTCGCGCTCGATCTGGTGGCCTTTGCAGGTGCGGAGTTCGCGTTCGAGTACCTCTCGCGCCTCATCGAGACAGAGCCTGACAACGTCAACGCCGCCGCCATCGCGGCCGACGTCGCGCGCGCCGCCCTCACGACGGGGGAGCCGGCGCTGGCCTTCGATCTCGCCGCGCGCGGTCTGGCGCGCAGCCCGGGGTGCGGCGCTGCCCTCGCCGTGGCCGAGCGTGCGGCCGAGACGAGCGGGGAGCACGCCGCGCTGTCGGGCCTCTACGAGCTGGTGGCGAACCGAGCCCTCGGCCGCTTCGGACGCCGGGCTGCCCACTACCGGGGGGCCCGGTTCTTCGAGAAGTGCGGAGAGTACGCCTTCGCCTTGAAGCACGCGGCGCAGGCCTTTCACGCCGTGCCGTCCGAAGGCTCGGCCTTCCAGTTGCTCGCTCGCGCCGCCGAGCGCGCCGGTGACCGGCCCCAGGCCGTCCGTGCCATCGAGCTCGTGGCCGAGGAGACGGGCCGCAGCGCCTCCCGCGCAGCCTGGTTGCTGCGAGCCGCCAGCATCGCCGGGGAAGGCGAGGAGGGGGTGCGGAGGAAGGTCGACGTCCTTCTCCGCGCAGCGGTGGCGGCGCCCAGCGTGGGGACCATCGAGCTGCTTCGCGACGCGACGGCGGCGCTCCTGCGCATCGCCCCGGAGGAGAGCGAGGCCCTCGAGATCCGGATGGGGCACGCCATGCGCGCGATCACCGGCAGGCTCGACGGTCCGGAAGGAGCGCGTGTGGCCATCGCCTTCGCGGCGGCCTCGCTCGACCTCTTCGCCGACGGGGAGGGAGCGCTCACCGCCGTGGAACGGGCGGTCGCCTGCGACGCCGACGTGGACGAGTTCGCTGGGCTGCTCCGCCGCGCCTCCACCCTGGCCCTCGCCGAGGATGCGCGTGGGCGCACCGAGAAGCTGCTCGACGTGGCAGAGAGCCCGCACGCCAATGTGGGCGTGGCCGTGCTGCGACTGCTCGCCGCCGTGGCTGCTGCCGTCGGCGACGAGGCGCTGCGAGCCCGCGCGCTGGTCGCTGCGGCCATGCGCGAACCCGAGAGCGACGGTTTGGTGGTCGAGGCCGATGCCGCGGTGCGCCTGCTGCCCGCCCTGGCTGAGCGTCTCTCCAGACGGGTACCGCAGGCCCGCCGGGCCGAGGCGCTGCTCGCGGTGGCCCGGGCTCACGTCACCGACGGCGCCCATGGGGACGCGGCCCCGCTGTTCGAGCGCGCCGTCGACCTCGTGGACGCCGATCACCGGCCGGAGGTCGAGCGCGAGCTGCGTGCAGCATGGGATGCCGCCGGGCGCGGCAGCGAGATCGACGCCCGCGTGCAGCGCGAGGCCGCCAGCCACGGCGCGCTGCCGTCGGTGCGTGCCGACCGATGGATGGAGATCGCCGAGCGTCGCGAGGTCCGGGGCGACAGGACGGGAGCCGTGCGCGCCTTGCTCGAGGCGTGCAAGCTCGACCCCGCGCCCATGGATCGCTGGAGCACGCTCGAGCGGGTGGCCGAGGTCGCCGGTGACGACGATGCGCGCATCGCCGCCTTGCAGGAGATCGCCACGCGCGTCGGCGAGGACGGTCGCGTACCCGTCTTCAAGCGCCTCGCCCGGGCCCACGAGCGACGAGGCGACCTGCCGTCTGCCGGGACTGCGTGGGAGCGCGTGCTGGCGCTCGACCCCGACGACGAGGAGGCCGACCAGGCCGTGGAGGCCCTCATCGTGGCCCGCGGGCGCTACGACGAGCTCGCCGACCACCTGGGGCGTCGCGCAGAGCGGCTCAGCCGGAGCTCGGGCATGCGGGAGATGCTGCGCGCGGTGAGGCTGCGACGAGCAGCCATCCTCGAGCAACGGCTGGGACGCATCGGCGATGCGTGCGACGAGCTGGCGCTGCTTCTGGGCGAGTGGCCCGACAACACCGGCGCGCTCCGGTACCTGGCCGACCTGCTCGATCGTCAGGGGGAGCCGGCGCGCTCCGCTCCGCTGTGGCGGCGCGCTGCGGCGGTGGAGAGCGATCTGCGAGAACGCGACGAGCTCGAGCTGCGAGCGGGCCGAGCGTCGCTCGCGGCGGGCGACCTCGAGCCAGCCATGGAGCACGCCAGCCGCGTGCTCGGGCGCAACCCCGCGAACCCCGTGGCGCTGCAGCTCCGCGTCGAGGTCGCACGCGCCCTCGGGGCGGACGCCGAGCTGGGGGACGCGCTCGAAGCGATCGCGGTGGGTGAAGGGCTGTCGCCCGGCGCCCGGAGCGACCTCTTGCTCGAGGCCGCGCAGGCGGCCGCGCGCGCCGGCGACACGAACCTCGCGCTCGACCGTGCCCGTCGCGCCGCCGCCACGGCTCAGGACCGCGGGACTCCGCAGCTCCTCGCGCGCGGGCTCGAATACCGGCTGCGCGGCGCGGGCGCGCCGGACGAGGCGCGACACACCATCGAGGAGCTCACCCACATCCGCGAACCGCTGGGCGCAGACGACGACGCGCTGCGAGCGTTCCTGCTCGCCGAGGCCCTCGACGTGGTGCAGGGAGGGGGAGCAGGACTGCACGAGCTGGAGGCGACGCGGATGGTGGTGGGCGATCACCCGCTGATCGTCCTCGGCCTGGCGGAGCGCCTCGTGGCGACCGGTCAGCACTCGGCGGCGGTGGACGCCTACCGCATCGCCCTCAACGGTTCGCTGCTCGAGCTGCGGAGTCCGGCCTTCGTGGCGCTGGCTGCGGCTGACGCGGCCGTGCGGTCGTCGCGGCTGCAGGACGCGGCGTGGTTCCTGGAAATCGCCGAGGGCCACGACGAGACCCGCGCAGCTGCGGTGGAGCGTCGCGCTCTCCTCGCCGGGATGCACCGTGCGGCACCCGCGGTGGTACCCGCGCCTCCACCGGACCCGGCACCTCCGGCGGAGCAAGCACCACGGCATCCAGCTGTCCCCGGAGAGGATGCGCGGACCGACGCGCTCGAGTCCGCCGTGCGCCAGGCGTCCACTCCGGGCGAGCGGGCCCGGGCCCGCCTGGCCCTCGGCCGGGTACGGCTCGAGCAAGGCGACCCGCGTGGTGCCGAGCCACTGCTCTGGGAGGCTCTGGCCGACGGCCTCGCCGAGGCAGGGGACGTGCTCGCCACGATGATCGCTGGCGTGCCGGACCGCGCTCACGACGCCGTGCGTGTGCGGCGACAGCAGGTCGCGCTCGAGCCGGGCGACATCGGGCGCCTCGAGTCTCTGAGGGCCGCTGCCCTGGTCGACGACGATCGGGTCTTCGCGCGCGCCGTGGAGCACGTGCTGAGGGCCTTCGACCCTGGCGCCGGCCCGCTGCCGCCGCCGCCTCTCGCGGCGCAGCCCGAGCAACCAGGCATCTTCGCCTTCCTCGCGCGGCCGTCGATGGACGCCGCGGGGGAGGCCCTCGCGCTGCTCTGGGAAGGAGCGATGCAGCTCTTCGTACGCGACGCAGCCAGCTACGGCATCACCGGCGTGGAGCGCGTCGTCCCCGGCCCCACGTCCGTCATCGCGCGTCTCTACGATGCCGCCATGCGCGCCCTCGACGCTCCCCGCATCCCGCTCTTCGTGCCGCGCACCAGCGCCGGGACGCCCGCGTCGCACGTGGCCCTGCTCTCGCCGCCCTCGGTGATCCTCGCCGGCGAGGTGCGTGAGGACACGCCGGAGCTCCGCTTCGCGCTGGGGCGAGGAATGTGCGCGGCGCTGCCCCACAACGTCCTCCGCCTGGGGCTGCCCCCGGTCGATGGCCACGCGCTCGTGGACGCCATGCGCGCCGCGTTCGGTCCACCGGAGATCGGCCGAAGGGTGGACGCAAGAGCCGCACGGCTCGCCGAGTCGTTCTGGCAGATCGTTCCGGCGCGCACCCAGCGTCGGCTGCAGGAGCTGTTGGGGGCGGCGACCGTCGCCGAGTACGACGAGCTCGTGGCCCGCGCGCACCAGAGCGGCCGGCGCGTCGGCCTGTTCCTGTCGGGCGACTTCGCGAGCACCTCGCGGGCTTTGCTGTCGGAGCTCGGCTCGCGCATCGACGAGGCACCCACCCTCGAAACGCTGCGCGGTCTCTGCGAGCAGCTTCCCGCGCTCGCCGACCTGCTGCGTCTGGCGGTGAGCCCCGAGTACGCCAGCGCTCGCTGGCACGTCGTGGCGCCCAACGCGCCGCGTGGCACCATCTCCTCTGGCCGCTTCAGCCTCTTCTGACCGATGTTTCGCTTCGTCACCCTCGGCCTCGTCGCCGCCGCGTGCGGGTGCGTGATGGTCGCCATCGCCACCACGATGACGTCGGGCTGCATCACGGCCCCGCCGCCCGAGATCCCCCAGCTGCCCCTGCAGCGTCCCACGATCCTCCACGACGCGGTGGTGCCCCCCACCAATCAGATCCTCGCCCAGCTCCCGACGGAGTTCGTCGTGCCCGTCCAGCTCGACGATCCCGACGAGTCCTTCGAGTGGGACGTCTTCGTCGACTACAACCCCTGCGCCGACCCCACGAGCTGCCAGCCGACGGCGCCGACCATCTACCCCCAGCTGGTCCAGCCCACCCCGGGCACGCTCGATGGCGGCGTCTCGCTGGTGTCCTTTGCAAGCTTCACCGATCTCGACGACACGCTCTGCCACCGCATCGACTTCCTGGTCGCCCACCAGTTCGACCCGGGCTCGGCGCACACCTGGGACAGCGTCGGCGGGGACATCGTGACGTGGTTCTACAACCCGGGGGGCGGCCCCAACGGCTGCCCCATCTACGACGCAGGGGCGCTGCAGGACGGCGCGTTCCCGCCGCCCGACGCCGCGCCGGACGGGCTGCCGGTCACCCCCGAGTCGGGAGCGGACGACCCTTGAGAGGCCGGGTCGCGTTCGGCGCGCTGTCGCTGGCGGTCGCCGCGTCCTGCGGGCCGGGGACCGGTCCCCCGGCCTCGGCCGTGAACGCACCCCTCAACACCTGTCCTGCCTATCCGTGCTCGGGATACGTGCAGTCCGGCGCGGCCCCGACGTGCAACGGCGGCGTGTGCGTCGTCGCCGCCACCTTCTCGGGTCTCGTCCTCGTCGTGTCGCTCTCCGAGGACTCGTACTTCGCGCCGGGCGAGACCTTCGCCATCCCCTACGAGGATCTGTTCAACACGCCCGCGACGGTCGACTGCAGCTCGGTCGGCGCCGTCCCCTGCACGCACCTTCCGAGCTACGGCATCGTGCAGGGGGCCTACCTGGTGACGCCCCAGGACCAGTCCCCCACGGCGCTGGACTGGAACCTCGGCAACCCCGGGGTCTCGACCGCCCTGCCGGTCCACGTGACGTACCGGCCCCTCTGGCCTCCTTCTTCCGGCAGCGCCTCGACCGCCGTCGACGCCGACACGCTGGACCTGCCGCTCGACCCCATCCCCGCCGCCGTCGTGGTCGAGACCTCCCCCAGCAGCCCGCCCGGTCCCGCCCAGGGCACCAGCATCGGCTACCAGGCCGACCTGCAGCCGGCGCTCTACGAGGCCACGGTCCAGCCCGACCCGCCGTTCGACGCGGCGTTCCCGCCGGACGTGAAGCGCGTCGCCATCGCCACCGGCAACCAGGACGACGTCGACACACTCACCTACGACACGACCGCGCTGGAGACCAACGGTGTCGGTCGCCAGATCCCGACCTTCGCCCTCTCGCGCGTGGGCGGGCTGGTGGGATGGACCGCGTACCTGCGAGATCAGACCACCCTGCGACGGATCTCCTCTCTCCCCACGCTCGGCGCCGACACGACGGCCGTGACGCTCCCCACCAACCATCACCCCGCCGACGGCGACGCGCTGAGCAACGCGGAGCTCGTCATCGCGCCACCCGACGGGCAGGTCTTCCCGCTCTACAAGGTCGCGGCGCAGGGTGGTCAGTTCACCGATGCGCCGGTCTACCCGGCGCTGCCGGCCACGGTGAAGGTGAGCGGCGCGGTGACGGACGTCGACGGAGTCAGCGCGGTCGAGGCCGATCTCAGCTTCGAGGCTCAGGCCATCTACGTGACGGGTCCTCCCGCGCAGCTCAACACGGCGAACTTCGAGTACACGGGGCGCGCGAGCGCTCGCATCGATCCCGCCTCCGGCGCCTCGACTTACTCGCTCACCCTGCCTCCCGGGCAGTACCAGGTCGTCATCCGGCCGCTCGACGCGACGCACGAGGTGACCGTCGTCGCCCCCGCCACGTTGATCCAGCCGGCGGCGGGTGGGCCGGCGGGCCCGCTGATGGTGGACGCGCCGAGGCAGGTGCAGGGGCTGGTCGCCTTGACCGATGGCCGCCCCCTCGTCGGCGCGCTCGTCGACGCCATCCCCGCCAGCTGCGCGACGGGCTCCTCCTCTCTGTGCCTGCCGCGCGGCGCGCAGACCACGTGCGCAGCGGACGGTTCCTTCACCCTCGGCCTCGACCCGGGCGGGTACGTCCTGCGCATCCAGCCCCCCGACGGGACCCGGTTCCCATGGGTCACCCAGTCGCTGGTGGTCGGGCCGACCACGCCCTTGACCGTGGCGCCCATCACCGTCCCCGCGCCGGTCCACGCCGCCCAGCAGCTCCTCGACCCCTTCGGCAATCCGGTGGTCTCCGCGGTGATCCGCGTCTTCCAGTTCCCGGCGAGCGGTCCCGCAATCGAGGTGGGCTCCGCCATCACCGACGCCACGGGGACCTACGACATGTACCTGGCGCCCTCCGCGCAGTAGCCCCGCGGCGGCTTCTGGTATGCTCTCGGCGACCCGGCCATGGAGAACGACCTGCGCATCAACCTGCTCGCGCGCGTGGCGCGGTCGGCCTCCGATCCCGGCCAGCCGCTGGATCCGGCGAGACCGGTGTCCATCCTCTCGCTGACCGCGGCGTCCTACGGCGCGCGCCCCTCGGAGGACGCGACGGTCCCGACCGGGTTCGACCCGCTCGCCGTGGCGCTCTTCGAGGCCATCGTCGAGGGGGCGTACCTGGTCGCGAACGCCGACGGCGTGTTCGACGCCGAGGAGCGCCGCACGTTCGAGCGGGTGGTGCTGGCGGCGTGCGGCGGTACGGTGGCCCCACAGCAGGTGGCGGCGCTGGTGAGCGACCTCGGCGACCAGCTGGCGGAGGACGGCCTGGACCGCCGCATCGAGGCCCTGGCCCGGACGGCGACCAAGCGGGAGCACGCGCAGGAGGTGCTCCGCATCGCCGCGCTGCTGGCCCAGGCGAGCGACGACGTCAGCCCCGTCGAGCGCGAGGTCCTCGGGAAGATCGCCACGGCGTGCGGGCTCGGCGCGGGCGCGGTCGACGCCGCGCTCGACGACGTGAAGAAGGCCATCGCCGGCGGCACGGCGTGAGCGTCAGCTGAGCGCGTCCATCGCGCCGCGGTAGAGCGCGGCCTCCTCGTGCCTGCCCGCGGCCTCGGCCTCGCGGGCGAGCCGCTCCAGCGCGGCCCGCGCGCGGGGGGCGAGCTCGGCGCGACGCTCGGGAGCGGCGTCCTCGATGCGCCCGCTGAGCAGCGCCAGGAGCTCGTGTCCACGCCCGGCCCGCTCGAGGAGCGTGGCCAGCTCGTCGGCCACCGCGTCGTCACCCGGGTTGCCCTGCAGGCGGCGCGAGAGCTCCTCGATCCGTGCCGCGAGGTCGGCGTCGGGCTCGTCGGGGAGGCCGAAGTCGAACGCAGGTCGACCGGCGACCCCTTCGTCGCGCGCCTCGTCCAGCTCCTCGCCCGCGGGGAGGGATGGCTCGCTCGGGGGACGCTGGCTGGACGAGCCCTCGTCGGCCCCTTCGCCCGCCCCGTGCACCACGAGCTGTCCGACTTCCCGGTAGGCCTGGAGCAGCCCGGGCTCGCGAGGACGCAGCCGGAGCGCCGCGGCGAGGTGGCGCTGGGCCACCAGCGGGTCGTGAAGCCGTGTCCGCGCGAAGTCGGCGGCCTCGCGCAGAAGCGCGGCCGCCGTCTCGGCCCGTTCGTCGTCGACCCCGAGCCCGGACGCCAGCTCGCGGAGCCGCGCGAAGGAGAGGGCGGCGCCCGCCAGGTCGCCGAGGCGCGCACGCCACCGCCCCTCGAGCCCTCGCGCGACCACGGCCTGGGGTGCGTCCGCGGGGATCGTCGAGACGCGCGCGATGCCGGTGGGCAGATCGTCGAGCTCGTCGGCCAGCGCGCCGCCGAGATCGAGGAGGATCCTCGCCGTCGGCTCCCGCCGCGCCTGCGCGACCTCGAGGGCCCGCTCCAGCACCGCGACCCCCCGCGCCGCGCGCCCTTCGTCCACCAGGGCCGCCCCCAGGCCTGCCAGCGCGCGCGGCTCGTCGGGCACGAAGCGCAGCGCGCGCTCGAACAGCGCCCCAGCATGGGACGACAGCCCCGCCGCCGCCCACGCCCTGCCGGCTCGCAGCCACACCGCGTGCTTGACCCGGCCGCCGCGCGCGAGCGCCTCGAGGTGCTCGACGTCCCCCAGCGCGTCCTCCAGCCGCCCCAGCTCGAGGCGTCGCGCCACGCGGAGCCAGCGGGCGGTGACCGAGCGTGGCGAGCGCGCGAGGGCGCGGTCCAGCCATCGCGCCGCTTCCTCGGCGTCGGTCGCCACGCCTGCCGCGAGCTCGTAGGCCCGGGCTGCCAGCGCGGGCGCGGGCTCGGTGTCGCCCACGCGCTCGAGGCTGGCCAGCGCGGCGCCCCTGTCGCCCGTCGCGATCCACAGCTCGCCGGGGAGGGTCCCGAAGCTCGCGGTGCTGCCCGCGGTGGCCGACTGCGTCTCCCCGAGCGTCGCCAGGGCGGCCTCCTCCCGGCCTCCCGCCCGCACGTCCAGCTCCACGATGCGGCGGGCGATCTCCGGATGCCTGGGCGCACGCTCGAGGGCGTCCACGCACAGCGCGCGCGCGTCGGCCTCGGCGCCGCGCGCGAGCGCGTCGTCGGCGTCGCGCAGGAGCAGGGCCACCTCGCGTGCCCGGAGCGCGTCCTCCGAGGACGCCGCCGCCACGCCCCCGCGTCCCGCGTGCAGGATCCACGCGTCGCTGGCAGCGGCGACGGAGATCCAGCCCACGCCGTCGGCGCCGGGCACGCGCGCCCCGGCCTCGGGCAGGAGCGCCCGGACGATGGCGGCGGCCCCGCTCCTCACGACGAAGGCGCACCCCTCGCGCGCGGCGACGTCGCCGAGGAGGGCCTCGACGCACGCCACGGCCATCGCGGTCGGTGTCCGCGGCAGGTCCGTCCCGCGCGCCCGGTCCACGACCAGGACGAGATCGTCCCCCTCGGCCAGGGCGTGCACGTCGAACGCGAGCACCGGCGCGGCGCGCGGCGTCTCCTCCTCGGGATCTGCGGACGCCGCCACGCACACCGTGACGGCGGCCCGCCGGACGTCCACCCAGACCTCCGGAGCGCGCGTCCCCACGAGCCCGCGCAGCCGCGGGGAGGCCCACCGCTCGAGGCCCCGGGCGCTCACCTCGACCTCCAGCCGCTGCAGCTCTCCGCGGCGATGCCGGAAGCGGGGCACGCCGCCCGAGACGTCCACCGGGAACCGGACGCCGGGCAGCGTGGCCGACAGGTCCGTCACCACCAGGCATCCCAGGCGAGCGGGGCGCGCCAGCTCGAGCCCGATGCCCTCTCGGCCGATGGCCAGGCGCAGGGCGACGCCGGTGTCGGGCGGCGGAGCGGGCGGCTGGCTGCCCCCGCGGCGGGTTGCAGGAACCCGGCGCAGCGGAGCGGGGAGGGGGTGCGACGGCATGGCGGCGTGGACGGAAGGGATCGTACCAACCAGCGTGGGGGAGGGCGACTTTGCGCGATTCGTCGAAGGCTGCCAGCGCGGCCGGTGGCGAGCTTGACCGGCGCTCACGCGCGTGTGACAAACCGGGGCCACGATGGGGTGGCGTGCGGCCGTGCAGCGCCGCCGGGGCCAGGCCGATGCGCGTGAGCGAACACGGGCGATGATCACGAAGGACACGATCACGCTCGTCCGGGACCGTACGGACATCGTGGCGGTCATCGCCGAGAGCGTGCCCTCGCTGAAGAAGCGCGGCCGCAGGTTCCTCGGGCTCTGCCCCTTCCACAAGGAGAAGACGCCGAGCTTCAACGTGAACCCCGACGCGGGCGTCTACCACTGCTTCGGCTGCAAGGAGAGCGGAGACGTCTTCACCTTCCTCCAGCGCATCGACGGCTACACCTTCAACGAGGCCGTCCGGGCCCTCGCCGAGCGCGCGGGCATCCCCATCGAGGAGGACCGCGGCGTCGCGCCCACCGAGGCCGACCGGCACAAGAAGGAGCGCGAGGCCCTCTACGGGGCGATGAACGTCGCCGCCGCCTTCTACGAGGAGCAGCTGCGCACCCACCCGCTGAGGCAGCTGGCGCTCGACGAGCTCGCGCGGCGCGGCCTCGCGCTCGAAGGCGCGGGCGCCGAGGCGCTGCAGGCCTTCCGCATCGGCTACGCGCCCGCCGGCTGGGACGCGCTCGCGTCGCACATGAAGAAGCAGGGGGTCTCGCCCGCGGTGGCGGAGACCATCGGCCTGCTCGTGCCGCGCTCGAGCGGCACCGGGTACTACGATCGCTTCCGTCACCGGCTCATGTTCGCGGTGATGGACTCGCAGGGGCGCGTGGTGGCGTTCAGCGGGCGCGCCCTGGCGCCTCCCCCGGGCGAGCTGCAGGAGGAGGGGCGCGATCCGCCGCCCAAGTACATCAACTCGCCGGAGAGCCCCATCTACATCAAGGGCGCCACGCTCTTCGGCCTCTGGCAGGCGCGGCATGCGATCCGGCAGGCGGAGCACGCCGTCCTGGTCGAGGGGAACTTCGACGTGGTGAGCCTCCACGCACGCGGGGTCCAGAACGTCGTCGCGCCCCTGGGCACGGCGTTCACCGTGGACCAGGCGAAGCTCCTGCGCCGCTACGCCACCGAGCTGACGCTGCTCTTCGACGGCGACGCCGCCGGGCGCAAGGCCGCGCTGGCCGCCGAGCAGCCGTGCGACGAGGTGGGGCTCGACGCGAAGGTCGCCGTCCTGCCCGACAAGACCGACCCCGACGAGCTGGTGCGCACCAAGGGCGTCGAGGCCCTCCGCCACCTGCTCGACCAGTCGCGGGGCCTCTTCGAGTACCTCATCGACATCCTCCTGGGCGAGTCGTTCAGCGCGGCGGACCTGCGGGAGAAGGCCACCCGGGTCGAGCGCGTGGGCGCCCTGCTGGCACGCCAGAGGGACCCCGTGGTGCGTGGCATGGCGGAGGCCTACGCCGATCAGGCCGCCGGCCGCCTCGATTTGGTACGCTCCTCCCCCGGTGCCTTCGGCGTCCTCAAGCGGCAGATCGTGTCCCAGGCCCACGCGGCGCGGATCGACTTCGGTCCTCGCCCCTCCGAGGCCCGCCTCAAGCCCCGCGCCGCGGGCAGCGAGGACCGGAAGGCCATCGCTGAAGCCGTGCTGGATTTCCCCGAACTTCTCGACGATCCCGAGCTTCAAGCCGTGCTACCCCACCTCGAGGCGAACTCGGCACGGATCGTGGCAGCCATCGCCAACTCGATGCGGGTGAACGCGCGCGGGGAAAAAGTCCTGGACACAACCGAATTCCTTGCGCAAATGCCAGACGACACTAAAGCGTTCGCGTCTGCACGTCTTGCGGCGCCGATGCACGAGACCATCGACGAGGCTCGCGAGACTGTGGCGAAGGCAGCCAAGAGGCTTCGAGGGACGAGCGTTGCGCGGGAGACCAACGAGATTGTGCGTGAGCAGCACCGGGTGGTGGGCGACTGGGACACAGAAGTGGAGTTGGCGAAACACGCCAACGAGCTTGTGCGCCAGCGCCTGATGGGCAAGTAAGGGGCAAGGGGGAGCGCGTGCGCGAGGTGGTCGCGGGCGTGCTGCCGATCGAATAGGCGCAGAAGCACCGAGGTAGCGATGGCGACGAAGAACCGTGACCGCAAGGAAGTCCAGCAGCTCATCGAGATGGGGAAGTCCAAGGGCTTCCTGACCTACGAAGAGGTGAACGACGCGCTGCCGGCCGACATGGCCGCACCGGACCAGATGGAAGACGTCCTGGGCGCGCTGGGCGACGAGGACATCGAGATCGTCGACGCGGCCACCCAGGTGAAGATCGCTCCCAAGCGCATCGTCGAGGAGCAGCACGAGCAGAAGACCTCGCGCGAGCGCGAGCAGCAGCCCAGCGCCGCCAAGACCGAGGAAGAGATCGACGGCTACCAGTCGAAGAGCAACGACCCCGTCCGCATGTACCTGCGGAAGATGGGCAGCGTGTCTCTGCTCACCCGCGAGGGCGAGGTGGAGATCGCCAAGCGCATCGAGCAGGGCGAGCACATGGTGCTCTCGGCCATCCTGAACTCGCCGGTGGCCGTGCGCGAGATCATCGACCTCGGCGACAAGCTGCGAAAGCACAAGATCCGGGTGAAGGACATCATCCGCGACGCGGAGGACGACAACGCCGAGTTCGACGAGGAGGAGGCGGACCGCCGCATCCTCAGGCTCATCGACAAGGTCAAGCACCTCGACAAGGTGGCCTCCGACCTCAAGGAGACGCTGCCCGGCGCCGCCGCCTCGCGCAAGAAGGGCATCGAGGCCGAGATCGACGCGAACCGCCAGAAGATGGTGGAGACGCTCGAGGAGATGCGCCTCAACAAGAAGACCATCGACAAGGTCGTGGCCAAGCTCCGCGCCCTCATCCAGAAGATCGAGCGCGCCGAGAGCGGCGTGTTCGACCTGGCCAAGCGCGCCGCCATCGACGTCGACGTGCTGAGGAAGGAGGCGCGTCAGTCTCGCGGCGACGCGGCCCTCGAGCGCAAGTACAAGAAGAAGTACAACGTCTCGCCCGACGACGTCCTCGGCGCGCACTCGGCGGCGCAGAAGAACCTGAAGAAGGTCGAGGAGGAGCTGCAGCTCGACGTCAAGGAGCTGCGCGAGAGCTACGAGTCGATCCGCGAGGGTGAGCGCATCGCCGACAAGGCCAAGGCCGAGCTGGTCGAGGCCAACCTGCGCCTCGTGGTCAGCATCGCGAAGAAGTACACGAACCGCGGCCTGCAGTTCCTCGACCTCATCCAGGAGGGGAACATCGGCCTGATGAAGGCGGTCGACAAGTTCGAGTACAAGCGCGGCTACAAGTTCAGCACCTACGCCACGTGGTGGATCCGCCAGGCCATCACCCGCGCCATCGCCGATCAGGCGCGCACCATCCGCATCCCGGTGCACATGATCGAGACGATCAACAAGCTCATTCGAACCAGCCGCTACCTCGTGCAGGAGTACGGCCGCGAGCCGACGCCCGAGGAGATCGCGGAGAAGATGGAGCTGCCGCTCGACAAGGTCCGCAAGGTCCTGAAGATCGCCAAGGAGCCCATCAGCCTCGAGACCCCCATCGGCGAGGAGGAGGACTCGCATCTCGGGGACTTCATCGAGGACAAGAGCGTGGTCAGCCCGGCCGAGGCGGTCATCAACATGAACCTCGCCGAGCAGACGCGGAAGGTCCTGAAGACGCTGACCCCGCGCGAGGAGAAGGTCCTGCGCATGCGCTTCGGCATCGGCGAGAAGAGCGACCACACCCTCGAGGAGGTCGGTCAGGACTTCGAGGTCACGCGCGAGCGCATCCGCCAGATCGAGGCCAAGGCCCTGCGCAAGCTGCGTCACCCCTCGCGCAGCAAGCAGCTCAAGAGCTTCATCGAGAGCTGAGCGGGGGAGGACCGCCGGGGCGCCAGGACGCCGAGAGAGAAGAAAGAGGTGGAGAGCTCCAGGCGATCCCCCGCCTCTCTTCTCCTGGCGGCTCTGCGGCTCGGCGGCCTCGTTCTTCTCCTCGCGGGCTGCGAGCGAGGTTGCGCCCGCTCGTGGCTCGACGAGCACGGCGTGAACCAGGAGCGCGCGCCGAAGGGGACGGCCCCTCTGAACGCGATGGACTGCCCCGACGGGCTCGCGCGCTGCAGCGGGGGCATCGTGGAGACCTCCCTGCTGGCCACGATCCCGCTCCCTTGCCGGGGGACGCCCGAGCAGTGCGCGTGTCCGTGGGAGAGGGCGGGGGAGTGCGGCGGCGACTGCGCGGCGGAGGGGGCCGAGATCGTGGTCCCGGCGGCCCGGGCCCGCGCCCAGCTGTGCGCGCCCGCGCTGGACGCCGGGAGCTTCGCCATCCCGCCGCTCGACGCGGGGCCGGCGGGGTGCGACGAGGGTCAGCTCTACCGGTGCGCCGGGGCCGTCGTGACCGACTGCCGGGAGAACGCGGTCGTGGCCCGGTGCCTGAGGGGATGCGTCGCCGAGGGAACGGGGGTGGACGACGAGACGCCGGTCACGCGCGCGACGGCGACGGCCATCCTGTGCGTGCGCTGACACGGGGAGGGGCGGTTCGAGCACGAGAGGGGGGTGACGAGGCTCGTCGTCGCGATGACGTCGGACGGGATGGGCCTGACGAGGCTCGTCGTCGCGATGACGTCGGACGGGATGGGCCTGACGAGGCTCGTCATCGCGATGACGTCGGACGGGATGGGCCTGACGAGGCTCGTCGTCGCGATGACGTCGGACGGGATGGGCCTGACGAGGCTCGTCGTCGCGATGACGTCGGACGTCATGGGCCCGACGAGGCTCGTCGTCGCGATGACGTCGGACGGGATGGGCCCGACGAGGCTCGTCGTCGCGATGACGTCGGACGTCATGGGCATGACGAGCGACGTCACGGGGATTCCGTCCGACGTCATCCCGTTCCTGAGCCACGTCCCGGGCCTGCCGAGGGCCATGACGGCGGTGTCGTACCCCTGACTACGGTTTGCCACAAACGTGACGCCCTACATCAGGGCCCGTTACCCTTCTCTCCACGACGTTTGCCGCGGCTCCGCAGGGATCCAACTGGGTCTCCATGGGCTCAGCGGCACCGCCGGGGACTGCGTGTTCTTCCGCTCGGACATCATCCGGACGGCCGGAACGCAGTTTGCTTACGACATCGCAAGGGTTGCCCGTCCGACCCAGTCACCCGAGAGGGTGACGGACGGCAGGAGACGCGTGTTCGTCCAACACGCGGCAGTGGGGTCGTTCATGCGTCGCAGCAAGGTGTTCGTCGGTCTGGGGGGGGCTCTCACGGTGGTCGTCGTCGCCACAATCAGCCCGCGCTCGCACGCTGCCGGAAAGGACCTGGACGTCACCCCCTCCCACGCCCCGGCGAAGGCAGTCACGGGCCCCGCCCTGCTGCCGCTCATGGCCCGGCGCGACGTCCCCCTCTTCGGGCGCTTCATCAAGCCGGGCGGCTCGCCCGACATCCTCCCGAGCGACGCCTCGTGCCCCCCCGACATGACCGAGGTGGAAGGGGAGTACTGCCCCTACGTCGAGCAGAAGTGCCTGCGCTGGCTCGATCCCGCGACCAAGCTGCAGTGCGCCGAGTTCGACCGCGCCGCGGCCGCGACGATGGGCGCCAGGTGCCTGATGAAGACCGAGCACAAGAAGTTCTGCATCGACCGCTACGAGTGGCCGAACAAGGTGGGCGCGCTCCCGCGCTACATGGCCAGCTGGGTCGAGGCCAAGGCCACCTGCGAGGGCATCGGCAAGCGGCTGTGCTCGGACACCGAGTGGACGCTGGCCTGCGAGGGCCCGGAGCACCAGCCATACCCCTACGGCGACGGCTTCAAGCGCGACGACACGGCCTGCAACATCGACAAGCCCTACGTGTGGCCCCACCCCGAGAAGGTCTACGACCCGCGCTCGAGCGCCGACGAGCTCGCCCGCCTCGATCAGCGCGAGCCGTCGGGCGCGCGCCCCGCGTGCGTGAGCCCCTACGGCGTCCACGACATGACCGGCAACGTGGACGAGTGGGTCGTCAACGTGTCGCAGTCCGGCCAGCCCCACCAGAGCGGCCTGAAGGGCGGCTACTGGGGCCCCGTGCGCACGCGCTGCCGTCCCATGACGACCGGCCACGAGGAGACCTTCCGCTACTACCAGATCGGCTTCCGCTGCTGCGGCGGCGCGCGCGAGGTCGACGTGGGCGAGGCGCCGCTGGCGAAGCTCTGAGCCGGGCCCCTCGGGTCACTCCGGCGCCGCGTCGGTCCCGCCGTCGGCGACGATGGGCTCCTGCTTGCGGTGCACGGGCGGATCGCCGTACTCGCGGCGCATCTTCGTGGCCAGGGCGTCGATGAGCACCTGCTCGTGGTACTGAGGCATCGCCGGCAGCTGGATGAGGACGCTGACGGGGGCGTCGGCGTCGCGGCCGCGAACGAGCTCCATGGTGCCGGGGTAGGCCTTGTCGCCGCCGGGCGACTTGTAGTCGAAGAGCAGGTAGCCGTTCTGGTCGTCCTTCTCGGTGACCTTCCAGCCGTTGTCGACGCGCACCAGCCGCAGGGCGGCGTTCCAGGTGCGGTCGTAGCCGTACGGTGACTCGTAGGTCGACTTCGCGCTGGCCCCCGGCGCCGTCAGCGCGACCGCCGCGCTCACCACCAGGCCCGACACGACGCCGACCAGGCCCGCCTTCGCTCCGCCCCAGGTCATGTCTTCGCGCTTATCGAAGACGGGCCCCGGGGGCCAAGTTTGCTGCGACGGCCTCCGGGAGACCTAGGTCGCGTCGACCGGGGCGGTCGCCAGCTCGTGCTCGAGGGCCTTCAGCCCGCCGCGCTCGAGCCACAGGCCCAGGGCGCCGGCCGCCAGCTGGAAGATCACCTGCGAGGCGTAGAGGATGAACACGTACGCGGCGCCCGGCCCGACCACGACGCTGGTCGGGTAGAACATGGTCATGCCGGCGTAGATGCCTGCCTGGAACATGCCCAGCATGCCCGGCGGGCCCGGGATGAGGATGGCGCAGCCGAGCATCCCCATCAGCGCGCACGCCTCACCGAAGCCGGGCGCGCTCCCGTCCGCGTGCGCGACGCCGCAGCCCCAGGCGAGGAACCACATGCCGACCGCATTGCAGGCCCAGTAGAGCGTCGTCTCCACGAAGAAGCCGCCCGCGTCCTTCGCGCGGCCGAAGACGTGGAGACCGTCGGCGAACTTCTCGGCCATGCCCGCCAGCTTCTGCGCGAGCGGCATCGACACCTTGCCGATGACCGCCAGCGTGGTGCGGTGGGCCCAGGCGCGCGCGAAGTAGAAGACGGCGATGGTCGTGAAGGCCACGCAGAACAGGCCCAGCATGCCGTACCCGCTTGCCCGCACCTTGGCGACCGAGACCGGGATGCCGACCACGGTGTCGGGCAGCGGCTGGACGGTGGGGACGAGGAAGAGCGCCAGCGCCAGGATGATGCTGAGGTAGAGCCCGTCGATGACGCGCTCGGCGACCACCGAGCTCGTGGCCGCGGTCATCGTGATGACCTTCTCGTCCGGGCGTCGCGGGTCGGGCTGCGTGCGGATCATGTAGGGGCGCACGAACTCCCCCAGCCGGAACGGCATGAGCAGGATGGCGGCGAACCCCACGCAGGACACGGCGAAGAGCTTCTTCTTCGACACGTCCGCCACGCCGCGGAGCAGGAACCGCCACCGCACGCTCCGGAACCAGTTGAAGGCCCCGAGCGACGCGACGTAGCAGGGCACGGTCCACCACTTCACGTGGTCGAAGTCCCCCCCCTCGGGGACGATCTTCAGCCCGCCCTTGTGCAGCGTGTACCAGACGCCCAGCGTGATGAGCAGCGAGGCGACGAGCTTGACCTTGTGGCGCTTCAGGAACTCCAAGCGGGCTCCCTATAGCACGGACCCTGCCAGGTTCGAGCCCTCGGCCCTACAGGCTCCAGTAGCGCTGACCGCGGTCCATCTTCGCGGGATCCAGCGCGCTCTTGACGTCCACCATGACACCGCCGTCGCGGAGCATGCCGGTCAGCCGGGCCTGGCCCAGGTCGAGGTACCACCTGTGGCTGACCGCCAACACCATGGCGTCGAGACGCGACATCTCCTCCAGCGGGGAGAGCCTCAGGCCGTACTCGTGCATGGCCTCGGGCGGGCTGGCGAGGGGGTCGTGCACGAGGGGGTCGATGCCGAACTGGCGCAGCTCCTTGACGATGTCCGGCACCTTGCTGTTCCGGATGTCGTTGCAGTCCTCCTTGAACGTCAGCCCGAAGACGCCCACCCGCGCGCCCTTCACGGTGATGTCCGCGTCGATGAGCAGCTTCACGACCCGCTGCGCGATGTGGGGGCCCATGCTGTTGTTGATGCGGCGCCCGGCCAGGATGACCTGCGGCTGGTAGCCGAGCTGCTGGGCCTTCATCGTCAGGTAGTAGGGGTCGACGCCGATGCAGTGCCCGCCGACCAGGCCCGGCTTGAACTTGAGGAAGTTCCACTTGGTCCCGGCCGCGGCGAGGACGTCCACCGTGCGGATGCCCATCCTGTCGAAGATGATGGCGAGCTCGTTCATGAGGGCGATGTTCAGATCGCGCTGGGTGTTCTCGATGACCTTCGCCGCCTCGGCCACCTTGATGCTCGGCGCGCGGTGCACGCCGGCGTCGACGATGGCGCCGTAGGCCGCCGCGACGCGCTCGAGCGTGGGTCCGTCCTCGCCGCTCACCACCTTGGTGATGCGCTCGAGCGTGTGCTCCTTGTCGCCCGGGTTGATGCGCTCGGGCGAGTAGCCGAGCGTGAAGTCCGCCCCGCGCCGCAGGCCGCTGGTCCGCTCGAGGATCGGCCCGCAGATGTCCTCGGTCACGCCGGGGTACACGGTCGACTCGAAGACCACGACCGCGCCCTTGCTCAGCGCCGGGCCCACGGTCTCGCTGGCGCGCTCCACCGGCGTCAGATCGGGGACGTTGTTCTCGTCCACCGGCGTCGGGACGGCCACGACGAAGAAGGTGCAGCCCTTCAGGTCGGCGGGCTCGCAGGTCATCTTCAGCGAGGTGGCCTCCAGGACCTCCTTGGCCTGCTCGCCGTTGCGGTCGTACCCGCGCCGGAGCTCGTCGACCTTCTCGCGGTGGATGTCGAAGCCCACCGTGCCGGGGAACTTGCGCGCGAAAGCCAGCGCGACGGGCAGACCCACGTAGCCGAGACCGATCACTGCGATTCGTTCGCTCATCACTCCCGCCTATGGCTCGCGTTTCACTCTGTCACCCGCGGTCTCCCCCAGGATGCCCCGCGGGCCGTCGGAGAGCAGCCGCTTCGTTTCCTCCGCGCCCACCAGGCTCTCGAGCCGGGCGATGGCCTCGACCACCACCTCGACGTCCCGCGGCTTGTGCGCGTCCGAGCAGGCCGCCTCGTAGGCGTCCTCCTCCAGCAGCTTCTCCGCCGCCCGCTGCGGGGCGCGGCCGTACTTCCCCACCAGCGCGCAGACGTCGAGCAGCAGGTGGGCGCCGGCGTCCAGCAGCGGATCGAGGCAGCTGTCGTCCTTCCAGACGGGGTCGTAGCGTTCGGGGTGGGCGAGCACCGGGACCAGCCCGGCGCGCCGCACGTCGAAGAAGCGGTGCTGCAGGCGCATGGGGAAGGCTCCCTGGCCGAGCTCGACCAGGACGCTTCGGGCCCCGGGGTAGGGGAGGGCCTCGCCGCGCACCAGGCGGCCGAAGACGACGTCGTCGAAGAAGTGCTCGCTGGCCAGGTGCACGGTGGGCAGGCTCACCCGAGCCGCCGACAGGTTGGGTTGCATGGCGGCGAACGCGCGTTCGAGGAGGGCGCGGTCGTTGTCGAACATGCCGGGGCGCATGTGGGGGGTGGCCACCACCACGTCGAAGCCCGCCTGGTGCAGGCCGTGGAGCATGGCCAGCCCCTCGTCCGCCGTCTTCGCGCCGTCATCGATGGCGGCCACCCAGTGGCAGTGGAGGTCGACGAACCCGCGCATGCGGGGCTTTGCGTAGCACATCCCGGGGGGTGGACGGGCGGGGCGGGGAGGTGAGCCGTGCGAGGCCGCTCGCGACACTACTTCCTCGATGAGCCCATCCACCAGCCCCACCGATCCCGGCGAGTTCGGCGACGACCTGCGCCGGCAGGTGCACCGCGCAGCCCGCCTGTCGCACGCCCTGGCGGGCCTCATCGCGCGCGTGGAGCCCGCCGATCCGTCCTTCCTGTGGCTGCTGGGCCGCGCCGACGAGGTCCGCGCCGTCGTGGGGACGGCGATGCGCGACTGGCAGGAGAACCGCATCTCCGCGGCGCGAGCGGCGGAGAGCATGGGGACGTACGTGCAGACGCTCGAGGAGTCGCTGCGGGCTTTCTTCGGCTCGTCGCGCCCCGTGCCGGGCCCCGGTGGGCCCGGGCGTCCGCGCGACACCCTGGTCGACGCCTGAGCCCTGCGCGGGACGAGGCCGGGCCTGTACGCCCGCGCGTCTGCGCTCTACAAGACCGCCATGCCTCGCTCGTTCGACGTCGTGCTCTGGGGTGCGACCGGGTTCACCGGCAAGCTCGTGGCGGAGTACCTCGCCCGCCGCCACGGCGTCGGCAAGGGCCTCGCGTGGGCGCTCGGCGGTCGCAGCCGGGAGAAGCTCGAGCTCGTGCGCGCGGGGCTCGAGGCGATCGAGCCGGCCGCGCGGGACCTGCCGCTGGTGCTGGGGGACGGGACGGATCGCGCCTCGCTCGAGCGGCTCGCCGCCGACACGCGCGTGGTCTGCACGACGGTGGGGCCGTACGCCCTCTACGGGCGCGAGCTGGTCGGCGCCTGCGTGGAGTCGGGCACCGACTACTGCGACCTCACGGGGGAGCCGCAGTTCGTGCGCGCGATGATCGACGCCCACCACGCCCGGGCGCGCACGACGGGGGCGCGCATCGTGCACTGCTGCGGCTACGACTCCATCCCGTCCGACCTCGGCACGCTGATGCTCCAGGAGCGCGCGCGCGAGAGGCACGGCTCGCGCTGCGTGGAGGTGAAGTACTTCGCCGGAGAGTCGAAGGGCGGCGTGAGCGGCGGCACGGCGGCGAGCATGGTGGAGCTCGTGGAGGAGGCCTCCCGCGACCCGGGGATCCGGCGCCTGCTCGACGACCCCTACGCGCTCGATCCCGACCGCCCGCGCCCCGGGCCCGACGGCGCCGACCAGCGGGGCGTGCGGTGGGACGCCGACCTCGGGCAGTGGACCGGTCCCTTCGTGATGGCGGCCATCAACACGCGCGTCGTGCGGCGGAGCAACGCCCTGCTCGGCTATTCCTGGGGCGAGGACTTCCGCTACAGCGAGGCCATGAGCTTCGGGCGCGGCCCGCGGGGGTGGATGCTGGCGGCGGGCGTCACGGCGGGCACGGCGACGGCCATGGCGGCGGTCGCCTTGGCGCCGGTGCGTCGCGTCCTGGCGCGCCGCGTGCTCCCCGCGCCCGGCGAGGGGCCCTCGCAGGAGGTGCGCGACCACGGCTACTTCGTGTCGCGGCTGGTCGGCACGATGGCGGACGGGAAGGGGAAGCTCTCGGGCACGGTCCGGGGCACGAGCGATCCCGGCTACGGCGAGACGGCGAAGATGCTGGGCGAGTCCGCGGTGTGCCTCGCGAAGGACGGCGACGCCATCCGCAAGGAGGGCGGGGTGCTCACGCCGGCGTCCTGCATGGGGATGCGCCTGGTGGAGCGGCTGCGCGAGGCAGGGATGACGTTCGAGGTCGCGGAGCGGAGCTGAACGGGTCAGAAGATCTCGCCGATGCGCTTGGCGAGGCTGCCGCCGCCGAAGAGCAGGCGCATGCCCCGCTGCAGCCAGTGGAAGCTCTGCGCCGTGTAGGGGTACCAGAAGGGATCGCGCGCGGGCGGGGGCACGCGGTCGAAGCTGAGGTGCTTGCGGTGGCACATGTCGCGGATGGCCTCGAGGCCGTGCACGCGCCCGAACCCCGACTGCTTGATGCCGCCGAAGGGCGTCTCGATCGCCGCGTAGTTCGACAGCACGTCGTTGACCACCACGCTCCCGGCCTCGATGCGCTCGGCCAGCCTGCGCGCCCGCGCCCGGTCGCGCGTGAAGACGTAGGCGTTGAGCCCGAGGTGGGAGTCGTTGGCCAGCGCCACGGCCTCGTCGTCCGAGGAGACGCGCATGAACGGCACCACCGGGCCGAAGATCTCCTCGCGCATCACCGACATGGTGTGGTCGCAGTCGGCCAGCACCGTGGCCTCGAAGAACTGCCCCGCGCCGGGCACCGAGCGCCCGCCGCACACCAGGCGCGCGCCCTTCTGCAGCGCGTCCTGCACGTGCCTGCGGGCCACGTCGATCTGCTTAGGGAAGATGATGGCGCCGAGGTCCACGTAGTCCTGCGCGGGGTTGCCCTGGCGCAGCTCGCCCACGAGCGCGCGGACCCGCTCGAGCAGCGGCTCGTACACGCGGGTGTGGGCGTACACCCGCTCCACCGAGATGCACACCTGGCCGCTGTTGGCGAAGCCGCCGAAGACCACCGCCCTCGCCGTGCGCTCGAGGTCGCAGTCCTCGCACGCGATGAGCGGCGCCTTGCCTCCGAGCTCCATCGTGCACGGCACCAGGCGCTGCCCGCAGGCCGCCGCCACCCGGCGCCCCGTCTCCACCGCCCCCGTGAAGACGCAGTAGTCGATCCCCGCGTCGATGAGCGCCTGTCCCGTCGCCCCGTAGCCCACGACGACCGCGAAGAGGTCCTCGGGCAGGCCCGTCGAGTCGTAGATCTTCTTCACCTCGAGCATCACCAGCGGCGTCACCTCGCTGGGCTTCACGACGCAGGCGTTGCCCGCCACCAGGGCCTCGATGACGGTCCCCATGGGGATGATGAGGGGGAAGTTCCACGGGGACACCACCCCGATCACGCCGCGCGGGACGTACTGCACCTCGCTCGCGCGGTGCTTCATCAGGTGCAGGTTCACGCGCTCGGGGGCGAGCGCGGCCGGCGCGTGCTTGCAGACCCAGCCGCACAGATCGAGCAGGGTCGTCACCTCGTGCACGAGGGCCTCGTGCCGCGGCTTGCCGCACTCCCGCGACACCACCTCGACCAGGTCCTCGGCGCGCTCGGCCAGCGCGTCACGCAGCCGCAGGACGCGCGTGGTCCGCTCCTCGACCGGCAGCACCGCCCACGCCGCCTGCGCCTTGCGCGCGCGGGCCACGACGCGGCGCACCTCCTCGTCGGTCGTCACCGGGAGCTCAGCCAGGAGCTCCCCGCTGGCGGGCGCGTAGGTGCGCACGGTGTTCGTCGGCCGCTCGAGCTCTCTGCCCTCGAATGCGAGCTGTCCCATGGCTTGCTAAGGTACTCTCAAAGTCGTGAAGTCCGTCGCGTCTCCCGCGCTCGCCCTCGTCGGGGCGCTCCTGGCGTCCGCCGCCTGCACCCCGGGCGACGGCATGCGCTTCCAGGTCATGAACATGGAGCGGCCGTCGGACGACCTGTCGATGCCCCCGCCGCCCGACTTCGAGCCCTGCTTCACGGGTGAGGCCCGCGGCTACGACACCAACGGCGACGGCAAGGTCGACCAGGTCCGCGTCTCGTTCAAGGGCAAGGACCGCTGCTATGGCGAGGACACCAACCACGACGGCAAGATCGACACGTGGGACATCATGGACGACACCGGTCACCTCGTCCGGCGCGCCCAGGACACCAACGGGGACGGCCGGGTCGACCAGGCCTGGACGTTCGACCCGAGCCGCCATGGCTGCGCCACCATCGCCGCCGACAGGAACGGCGACGGCAAGGCCGACCCTGGCAGCATCATCGACATCTGCAACAGCCTGACCTCCCCGGTCCCGGTCCCTGCGCCCGTGCCGAGCGCACCCGCGCCTGCCAGGTGACACATCCGATCATCACTGCATGTGTTGCTGAGACGCGCTCGTGCAGACGGGATTCGTGAAGGGAACCGGGCCTGAGTGTACAATTCCCATGGGATGGAGCCTCTGGCGCCCGAGGACCTGGTCGACGACTGGTCGGATCTATCGACCAGCTCACTCGGCCCCGGCGCGCGGCTCGGGCGCTACGAGCTGCTCTTGCCCATCGCGTACGGCGGAATGGCGCGCGTGTGGTCGGCGCGCCTGCACGGACAGCGTGGCTTCTCCAAGCTCGTCGCCATCAAGACCATCCTGCCCCACCTGGCGCACAGCGCCGAGTTCGAGCGCATGTTCCTCGACGAGGCGCGCATCGCGGCGGGCGTGCACCACCCCAACGTCACCGAGATCTACGAGCTGGGCGAGGAGGGACACGTGCTCTACCTCGCCATGGAGTGGGTCAACGGCGAGTCCCTGGTGCACGTCGTGCGCGGCCTCAACGGCCAGTCCATCCAGGCCATCGACCCGCGGCTCGCGGCGCGCATCGTGGCCGAGGCGTGCGCGGGGCTGCACTCGGCGCACGAGCTGACCGACGACCACGGCCACCTGCTCAACGTCGTGCACCGCGACGTGAGCCCGCACAACATCCTCGTCTCGCTGGAGGGCGGGGTGAAGGTGACCGACTTCGGCGTGGCCAAGGCGCTGGGGCAGTCGCACCAGGCCACGGTGGCCGGGCAGATCAAGGGCAAGGTCTCGTACATGGCGCCCGAGATCATCGGCTCGAACGCCTTCGATCGCCGCAGCGACGTCTTCGCGATGGGCTGCGTGCTCTACGAGGCGGCGACCGGGATGGTGCCGTTCCGGGGCGGCAACGATCCGCAGGTCATGCAGGCCATCCTCAAGCACGAGTACCAGCCCGCGCCGGTCGCCGTGCGCGGCTTCCCCCTCGAGCTGGCGGCCATCATCGACCGCGCGCTGGCCGTCGACCCGAGGCAGCGCTTCGCCACGGCGGAGCAGATGCGCGTCGCCATCGAAGAGTGGCTGATGAAGAGCGGCCCGCTGGTCACGCCGGCGCAGGTCGGAGCGCTGGTGCGGCAGCGAGTGGGCGCGCACCTCGACAAGCGGCGCGAGCACGTGCGCGCGGCGATGGCGTCTGCCCAGGAGCAGGACCCGGGGTGGGCCGGCAAGCTGCGCCCTGCCGCCGGCGGGACGCCGCCGTCGGGGGAGCGGCCGCTCCTGCCGAGCCCCGTGGGCCAGTCGCACAGCGGCGTCGTGGCCACCTCGCCGGGGACGCACCGCCCGCAGATGTCGGCGCCGCCGATGGTCTCCCCGACGCCTGCGCCGGTCGCCTTCACGGCGCAGCCGCCGCCGGTCTTCGCGCAGCCTCCGCCCGTCTCGCGGCCGCTCCCCATCGTCCATCCGGCCCCGCCGGGTGCCGTGTCGGGCGCGCGCTACGTGGTCGCGGCGGTGGCGGGCGTCGTGTTCTCGATGGTGGTCGGCCTGGCCGCCGTGCTCATCTGGCACGCGCGCACCCACCCTTCCACCACGACCGCAGTGGTCGCCCCGCCGTCGAAGCCCGCGACACCGGCTCCACCGAAGAACGCGCTCCCCGCGACGACGGGTGCCACGGCGACCACGGCGGCGGCCCTCGCCGCGCCGCCCCATGCGTCGGCCGCACCCGCGCCCTCCGCCGCCCCGCCGGCAACCTCCTCCACGGCGGGAGAGGTCAACGTCAACGACCTCCCCACCGCCAGGCCGGCCTGGATGGACACCCCGGCCGCGGGCAAGTGGACCCCGCCGCCCGCGCCCTCTGCCAAGAACCCGGCCCTGCCGGCGAACCCCTACTGATCCCTCTCAACCATGCGCCGAGGCCTGGGATACTCTCGAGCGCGATGAGCGCTCGCCTCTCGCTGTCCCTCTGCGCCGCGCTGGCGTCGATCGTCGCGCTGGCCGCGCTCCCGCCGACCCCCGCGTTCGCGCAGACCGAGGAGTCCGGCGGGGACGCCGCGAGCGCCACGGCGCGGGCCCGGTACAACGCCGGCACCAAGGCGTTCTCGGACAGGCGCTTCGTCGAGGCGGCGCTGAACTTCGAGGCCGCCGCGGCCGAGAAGCCGAGCCCCGTGGCCCTCTTCACCGCGGCGCTCTCCTGGGAGCAGGCCAACGTGCCCGACCGCGCCGCGGACGACTACGCGAGGGCGCTCAACGTCCCGGGTCTCCCCGCCGACAAGAGCGCCCAGGCGCGGGACCGTCTCGCGGCGCTCGAGGGCGTGCTGGGCGCCCTCAGCGTGGTGGGGCCCGAGGGCACGCGCGTGCAGCTCGACGCGAACACCGAGCTGCCGGTCCCCGCGACGCTCCACGCGGCGGCGGGCGTGCACTCGCTCAGCGCGCGCTCGGCAGGGCACCCCATCGAGCGCCGGCCGGTCGTGCTCGAGCGCGGCAAGACGACGAAGCTCGATCTGGTCGCCGAGCCGGCCCCTCCCTCCTCCGGAGAGCCCAGGAAGGAGCCTCCCCCGCCGCCTCCTCCGCCCCCTCCGCCGCCGCCGCCGCCGAGCTCGGGCGCGTGGGTGCACGCGGTGGGCTTCACGACGGTCGGGCTGGGGACCGCCACGCTCCTCGCCGGTATCGTGCTGGGCAGCGAGGCCATCGGCGCGCGCGACACGTACCGCGGGGCGCCGACGCAGTTCGCCTACGACCACGCGACCGAGCTGGAGATGTGGACCAACGTGGCGTTCATCGCCGGCGGCGTGCTGACCGCGGGCGGTCTGGCGATGGTGCTCTGGCCGACGTCGAAGGCGTCGAGCGAGCCCGCGGCGAAGACCGAGGTGACGCTGGTGCCCGGACCGGGCAGCCTCGTGCTGAAGGGGGCGTTCTAGGTGCGCGCCGCGACCAGGCGTACCCTCGCTGGCCTCGCGCTCGCCGGCTCCGCCGCCGTCGCGGCCTCGGCCGTGGGCTGCTCGCTGGGTCTGGACAAGTCGCTGATCGGCGCCGTCGACGCGGGTGGGGGCGACGGCAACGTGGTCGTCGAGAGCGGCAGCGACGCTCCGGTCAAGCCGCCGGCCGACGGCAAGGCGCCCGAGGGCGACGCGCCCGTGCAGGTCACGGCAGGCACGTGCAACACCGACTCCGATTGCACGGCCGAGGCCGCGCCCGGGGGCAGCTGCACGACGGCCGCGAAGTGCGACCCCACCTGGCACGTGTGCCTGCTGACGACCTGCTCGGTCGGCGCCTGCAAGGCCGCCGTGTGCAACACGGGCAACCAGACCTGCTCGGTGCCCACCACGTACGGCTTCGAGGCCACGCAGTTCTCGGTGCAGGCGGGCGGCGTGGGCGCGGGGGTGCGCTTCTCCATCGCCGCGGCGTGGCCCTTCGTGTTCGTCATCACCACCAACGGCGTGGTCGCCTACAACGTCGTCGACCCCACCAACAGCGATCCCCCCACGGTCCCCCTCCACGGCGTGCCCTTCATTCCCATCGCGACGCTGGCCGTCGGGCGCAGGGTGTACTTCCTCAACGGGACGCAGGGGCAGGGGCCGACCTACCGCGAGGCCGTCGCCTGGGTGGACGTTCCGCAGGACAGCCTGCTGACGGACCTCACCGCGCAGTCGGCCTTCGTCGGCACCCCGGACGACGGCGTCGTCAACGTGCTCACCAACGGCAGCAACGGCGCGTTCGTGGTCTACGGCTCGGGCACCGCGTACCCCACCGCGAACGTCGCGCCGCCGCTGGACGACACGACGGTGCTCACGCCGTTCCCGAACCCGGGCCTCGCCACGGGGGCGGCCATCGCCGCGTCGAGCGGCGCGCGGCTCGTCACCTACCGGTACGACTCGTCGGCGCTCCTGCCGAACTTCGCCATGGTGAACGGCGCCGGCAGCTCCACGGCGCAGACCACGGGGGAGGAGGCCATCGACGTGTTCGGGCCCCTCGCGAACCAGGCCTACTTCGGCACGGGCGGCGACGGCAGCCTGCTCTGGACCACCGGGGTCTACGCGCTGAACGACGCCGGGGCGCCCGCCGGCATCGCGACCGCGCGCCTCACGTGGCTCCTCGACTCGGCCACCGCCGCGAACTTCGACACGAGCGTGTATCTCGACATCGAGACCTACTCGCCCCCGACCGGCGCCGTGGTGACCGGTCCGCCCCTCTGGATCGACGCCAACACGGCCCTCGGCCTGGCCGCCGCGAGCAGCGCCAGCCCCGACACCACCAGCGTGCAGCTGGTCACGAAGTCCCCCGCCGCCGTCGACGTGGGGACCCGGACCCTCCTCTCCGCCTCCCCGAGCCTGGTGGGCGTCGCGGCGTCGGGCGGGTTCGGCTACGTGCTTGCGCAGGACGATCCGAAGAACCTCACCTGCAGCGTCTACATCTTCGCCCCCTCCTGCGGAGGGGGCGATGACTAGGCGCCCTACGCCCACCGGATGAGCGTCGTCTCGTAGGGATGACTCATCGCGTCGTTGTACGGCACCACCCGCGCCGCGAAGGCGTGGGCCCCGCTCGAAGCCGTGGGGATCTCCCCCGCGTAGTGCCACACGCCCTCGCCCGCGCTCTCCACCGCGTGCATCCGCACGATGTTCCCGCGGGCTATCTCGTGCCCACCTGCCGTGGGCCCGTGGTAGAGCTCCACCGCCACGTCGTCCGGCTTCAGCCCTCCGAGCCGCACCGTCGCCGCGACCTTCACCGGGACGCCCACCGCCACCTCCCCCGGCGACTCCATGCGCAGGTCCTCCACCGACACGCCCTGCCAGGCCGCGCGCACGTGCTCCTTCCAGTCGGTCAGCGCCCGGGCCTCGGCCAGGTTGTTGTCGGTCAGCTTGTGGGTCAGGCGGATGGCCGGCACGTAGAACCGCGCGGTGTACTGCCGCACCATCCGCGCCGTGTTGTACTGCGGCACCAGCTTCGCGATGGCGTTCTTCATGCGCCGGATCCACGCGCGCGGCAGCTGGCCCATCCCCTCGCGGGCGTAGAAGAGCGGCACGACCTCGCGCTCCAGCAGGTCGTACAGCAGCTCCGCCTCGCGCGCGTCGCCCGTCCCGTCGGGGTACTCCTCGCCGCGTCCGATGGCCCACCCGATCTCCCAGCCATGATCGCGCCAGGCTTCGGCGAACCACCCGTCGAGCACGCTCACCCCCAGCCCCCCGTTCGCGGCCGCCTTCATCCCGCTGGTCCCGCTCGCCTCGAGCGGGCGGCGCGGCGTGTTCAGCCACACGTCGACGCCGCTCACCAGGGCGCGCGCGACGCGCATGTCGTAGTCCTCGACGAAGACCACCCGCCCGCGCAGCCCTGCGTCGCGGCTGGCCAGCGTGATCGAGCGGATGAGCTCCTTGCCCCCCTTGTCCTGCGGGTGGGCCTTGCCCGCGAAGACCAGCTGCACCGGGCGCTCCACGTCGCCCAGCAGCTTCTTCACCCGGGCCAGATCGCTGAAGAGCAGCGCCGCCCGCTTGTAGGTCGCAAAGCGCCGCGCGAAGCCGATGGTCAGCGCGTGCGGGTCCAGCACCTCCTCGGCGAACCCCAGCTCTTCGCGCTGCGCCCCACGGCGCTCGGCCGCGCTGCGCACCCAGCGCCGCGCGTGCTGCACCAGGCGGCTGCGCCGGTGCTCGTGCACCTGCCACAGCTCGGCGTCGGGGATCTCGTACGCGCGCTGCCACAGCTCCGAGTCGTCGAGCTGCTCGGCCCAGCGCGGCCCCAGGTAGCGCGTGAAGAGCGCGCCCATCTCGGCCGAGATCCACGAGGGGGTGTGCACCCCGTTGGTGATGAAATCGATGGGGATCTCGTGCTGCGGCAGGTCGGGCCAGAGGCCCTGCCACATCTTGCGGGACACCTCGCCGTGCAGCTCGCTGACGCCGTTGTAGTGGTCGGCGGTGCGCATCGCGAGCACGGGCATCGAGAAGAGCGCCGACCGGTCCTGGGGGTCGACACGCCCCAGCGAGAGCAGCTCGTCGTCGGAGATGCCGAGGGCCGTGCGGTAGGGCTCCAGGTAACGGCGGGCGAGCTGTGGATCGAAGGCGTCGTTGCCGGCCGGGACCGGGGTGTGGGTGGTGAATATGTTGCCCGCGCTGTTGGCCTCGGCGGCGACGGCGAAGCTCACGTGGCGCTCGCGCATCACCCGGCCGATGCGCTCTACCGCGAGGAACGCCGAGTGCCCCTCGTTCATGTGGCACACGGTCGGCGACAGCCCGACCGCCTCCAGCGCGTGCGTCCCCCCGATGCCCAGCATGATCTCCTGGCGCACCCGGAACTCCTGGTCGCCGCCGTAGAGCGGCCCGGTGATCGAACGGTCGCCGGGCGCGTTCTCCTCGACGTTGGCGTCGAGCAGGAGCAAGGGCACGCGACCGACCTGCACCTTCCAGAGCTGCGCCAGGACGACGCCGTGCGGGTACTGGACGCGGATGACCAGGCGCTTGCCCGTGCCGTCGAGGACCGGAAGGACCGGCATGCGGTGCCAGTCGTTGATGGGGTAGCGCTCGCCCTGCCAGCCGTCGGCGTTGAGCACCTGTCGGAAGTACCCCTCCGCGTACGCGAGGCCGACACCCACCAGGGGCAGGCCGAGGTCGCTCGCCGTCTTCAGGTGGTCGCCGGCGAGGACCCCGAGGCCACCCGAGTAGATGGGGAGGCACTCGTGCAGGCCGTACTCCATGGAGAAGTAGGCGATGCGGGCGCCGGCGGACTCGGGGTGGGTCCGGGAGAACCAGCCCTCGCGCTGCATGTACCGCTGGAAGGTCGTCCAGGCGCCGTCGAGGTGGCTGGTGAAGGCGTCGTCGCTGGCGAGCTCCTCCAGGCGCTTCTGCTCGACGCGGGCCAGGAGCTCGATGGGGTTGCCGCGGACCTCCTCCCACAGATCGGGGTCGATGCGGACGAAGAGCTCGTGCGCCACCGGCGCCCACGACCACCAGAGGTTGTAGGCCATGTCGCGCAGGCGCTCGAGGGTCGCCGGGAGCCGGGGGACCACGTTGAAGTGGCGGAGCGTGGGCATGGGTGACGTACGTAACCGAGCGTTGAGGTGCGTACAATGCTCACGTGAGCAGGGGGCCTCTCAGTCCTCCAGCACCACCCGGTTCTCGAGCTTTCCCAGACCGTCGATCTCCATCACCACCGTGTCGCCGGCCTTCAGCCACAGGTTGTCCGTGATCTTCGACCCGTTGAGCTCGAGCAGGCAGCCCGTCCCGCACGTCCCGCTTCCCACGACGTCCCCCGCCACGAGGCGCACGCCGTAGCTCGCGCGCTCGAGGAGCTGGGCGAAGGTCCACCGCATGTCCATGACGTTGCCCTGCGAGAGCTGCCGGCCGTTGACGCTCGCGCGCATCCCGAGGTCGAAGACGCGCCCGTTCTCGGTCTCGCGGGTCTTCGGCTTCAGCTCGTCCACCGTGACCAGCCAGGGACCCAGCGACGTCGCGAAGTCCTTTCCTTTCGCGGGCCCGAGGTTCAGCTTCATCTCCTCCATCTGAAGCGCCCGCGCAGACCAGTCGTTCATGATGGTGAGCCCGAAGATCGACGCGTCAGCCTGCGACACCGTTAGGTTTTTCCCTCCCGGCCCCACGACGACGGCAGCCTCCAGCTCGTAGTCGAGGCGCTCGAGGTGGAGGGGGCGAACGGGCACGTCGCCCGGCCCGACGATGCCGTGGTGGTTCGTGAAGTAGAAGACCGGGAACTGGTCGAACTCGGGGATCATGTCCAGCCCGCGGTTGCGGCGGGCAGTCTCGACGTGCTGGCGGAAGGCGTAGCCGTCCCGCATCGAGGGCGGGTGAGGGAGGGGTGCGCGGAGGGTGACCTCGCGGAGCGGTTGCTGGAGGACGTGCCCGTCGAACCGGACCGGGAGCTCCTTCTTCGCGTGGGCGGCGACGATGGCGTCGGCGATGGGGCGCGCCTCGGCGGCATTTTGCACGAACCCCAGCACCCCCTTGCCGAAACGGTCCTCGACGTGGGCCGTGTCGCAGCGGTGGCCGGCGCGATGCTCGTGCCATGCGAACGCCCCCGCCAGGTCGAGGACCACGTCGCCGACGAGGATGCCGCCGCGGTCGTGCGCGTCAGTACGAAAGGTGACGAGCTTCATGAAGCGCCGGTCTATCACAGGGCAAGACATGACCGCGTTCCGCATTCCGAGAGGCGCATGGGTGGTCGTCAAGGAGGTCGCGAGGCACCTGGTGCGCCGCCCCGTCGTGGGCATCGCGGCGGCCGCCCGCACGGGAGACGGGCGCTGGCTGCTCGTTCGCCGGGGAGACACGGGGGAGTGGGCGCTGCCCGGCGGGACGCTGGAGTGGGGCGAGACGTTGCGCGCATCCATCGTGCGCGAGCTGGAGGAAGAGGCGGGGGTGGAGAGGTGTGAGGTGGGACGGCTGGTGGGCGTGTGGTCACGCCCCGACCGGGACCCGCGGTTCCACGGAGTGACGGTGGTGGTCGCGTGCACGGTCGACCCACCAATCAAGCCACCCGTCAACCCCGTGGAGATCACGGAGGTAAAGCTGTTTCCGACCGCCGACCTCCCGGCGGAGCTGGCGATGGGGATGCAGGACATGCTCTCCGTGGCGGTGGCGGGCGGCGAGCCGGTCCTGGAGTAGCTCCGAGAAAGACAGATCCTCCCGGCCCTTCGTTCGTCAGAGGCCAGGATGCCCATGGAACGAATCGGGGAGTACGAGGTCCGCCGGATGGTCGGCGAGGGCGGGATGGGGAAGGTCTACGAGGCCGAAGAGCGGCTCTCCAAGCGCCGGGTGGCGCTCAAGGTGCTCCGGCCCGAGCTGACGCGCACCGAGGAGGGGCGGCGGCTGTTCATGAACGAGATGCAAATCCTCGCCCACCTCGAGCACCCCAACGTCGTGCGCAGCCTGGCGACGTGCGAGGTCGACGGGCAGCTGGTGATGGCGCTGGAGTTCCTGGAGGGGCGCACGCTGCGCGAAGAGCTGGTGGACCGGGGGCGCCTGCCCTGGCCCGAGGCGGTGCGCATCGTGGTGGCCATCGGCGAGGGGCTCGCGGCGGCGCATGCCAACGTCCCCCCCATCGTCCACCGGGACCTCAAGCCCGAGAACGTCATGCTGGTGGACGGTGGGGCACAGGTGAAGGTCATGGACTTCGGCGTGGCCAAGGTCCTGGCTGCGGCGCAGGCCACCAACACGCAGAGCGTGGGGACGCTCCAGTACATGAGCCCCGAGCAGATCGACGCCCGCACCATCGACGCGCGGAGCGATCTCTACGCGCTCGGGCTGGTGCTTTACGAGTGCCTGGCGGGGGCGCCCCCGTTCCGCTCGGCGTCGGCGCGCGAGCTGCTCAACCTTCAGTGCACGGCGGCGGCGCCCGAGTTGCCCGAGGAGGTGCGCGCGACGCTGCCGGGGGGCATCGAGGAGATCCTGTTCAAGATGCTCGAGAAGTCGCCGGACGCGCGCCCAGCCGACGCCGGGGAGGTGCTGGCGAAGCTCGCCCCCTTCGTCGCCGCAGGCACGCGCTCCTCGCGCGCCGCGTCGCAGCGCTCGTCGGGATCGCGCCCGAAGAGCACGGCCGCAGTCGAGAACAAGGGCAGCGGCGACACCCTGCCGTCGCGACCGTCGACGCCGCCAACGCCCGCGGTGCGCCGCGCCGACACGGTGGAGCTGGTCGAGCGCGCGACCCAGCCGCGGCAGATCTCGACCCTGGTGGCCGTCGCGCTCATCCTGCTGCTCTCGGTCGTCGCGGGGCTCACGGCGTACGTGCTGCGTCTGCGCGTCGCGTCGGGGGCAGAGGCCAGCGGGCCGGAAGGGCACGGGACGAGCGCGGCCAAGGTGGTGAGCGCGCCCCTCCGGTGAGCGATGGCCGCCCGCGACTCGACGCGACGGATCGTGATGGCCCTGGCACCTCCGCTGGGAGGTGCGCTGATCGCGCTGGCGACGCTGCTCGCGACGCCGGTCCGCGCCCCTGCCCAGCGGCCTGCCATCGCCGATGCACGGTTGCCGGGGACGCGCGTCGAGGACTGCGCTCCGTGCCACGCGCGGGAGGTGGCGCAGTGGAGCGCCTCGGCGATGGCCTACGCCGCGCGCAGCCCCCTCGTCGGCGCACTGGAGAGCGCCGTCGAGGAGCAGGTCGGGAGAGAGACGGCGTGCCCGAACGGGGCGGGAATCCTGCGCGTGCGCGGCGTCGACGCGTGCGTGGACCCCCGCAGCGGCCTGGCGACGACGGGAGCGGGGGGCGAGCACTGGTGCGTCAACTGCCATGCGCCCGGCGAGAACCTCCGCGCCAGCGTCCCGCCCTGGAGCGCCACGGGCAGCGACGCGCGCGCGCGCGAACCACTGCGCGAGCTGCTCTCGGCAGGCGCGAGGGAGGGGGTTTCGTGCGCCGCTTGCCATTCCATGGTGGGACCCGTTGCGGCCCACGCGGCCCACCCCTCTCGTGGTGTCGTCGACCCCGCACCCCGCGGCGGGGCTTCCTTCCGGGTCTCCTCCCGCTTCGAGGGCAATCCTACGTGGACGTCGCCCGTCACCGGGGCCACGTTCCTCGCGCGGCCCGAGGACGCACGCGGCCTTACGGGCATCGCGAACTCGGGCTACCGTCTCGAGCCCGCTCTGCTGCTCGCCGGGGCCGAGGACGGCGCGCGCGTGCATCCCGCTCCCGGCGACGTGACCGGGCGCTATCTCGCCTCCAGCGAGTTCTGCGGCGCATGCCACGACGTGCGCCTCTTCGGCACCGATGTCCGCGGCGCGGCACGCGGCGAGCACTTCAAGCGGCTGCGCAACGCGTACTCCGAGTGGCGCGCCTGGGCCGAGAGCGAGGCCCGCGCCGGCCGAGAGGCGCCGAGCTGCCAGGACTGCCACATGAGCCTGTACCCGGCGCGTCCCCCCGGGACCTACGCGCAGGGTCTGGTGGCGCCGTCGTCCACCTCCCCGTCGCGCGTCGCCTCGCACTGGTTCACCGGGGTGGAGATCCCACTCGCCCGCGAGCTGCCCGACGCCGTGGTCGACGACCCCATGCTGGACGCGGATGGCGTGCCGCTGGGGCTGCGCGCGCGGCGGGACCAGCTGCTGCGTGCGGCGCTGAGGCTGACGCTGGGACGGGCGCGGCGCGCGGGCGCAACGCTCGAGGTGCCGCTCACGCTCGAGAACGTGGGCGCCGGGCACCGCGTTCCAGCGGGGTTCAGCCAGGAGCGCGAGGTCTGGGTGGAGCTCCAGGTGACGGACGCGCGAGGGGGTCTGGTCTACGAGGTCGGGCGGCTAGACCGGCCGGACGCGGACCTGGGGGACAGACGGTTCGTGCGGATCACGACGGGCGACGCGCTGACCGATGGCCGCGGGCGCCCGCTGGGGGTCTTCGGCGCCGACGTCCTCGACGGCCCGGACACCCCGCGGTGGAACATCGCCGGACGGGGTCAACGAGGCCAGGGGCTCATCAACTTGCAGAACGGCTTCCAGCGCTGCGTGCGCTGCATCGGGATCATCGACGCGAGCGGCCACTGTCAGCCTGGCCCGGGCCAGGGACGCACGCGCGCCGACCGCTTCGCCGACGGCGACTACGATCTCGACACCGGCGAGTGCCGCTCGAACCTCGAGGGCGACCGCGCGCTGTTCGAGACCTACTTCCCGGTCGGCGCCCTCGACGCCGACCGGGGCGCCCTCAAGGCGCCCGACGCCATCGTCGACACCCGCTCCGCGCCTCCCGGCGTGCCCCTCGAGTACACCTACGTCCTCGACACCCAGGGGCACGCGCCCCCCTTCACCGTGCGCGCGCGCCTGCTCTTTCGCGCCTTTCCGCCCTACCTGATACGCGCCTTCGCTGCTTACGAACGCGAGCAGGCCCGGCAAGGGCGTCGCCAGGGGGGACCCCAGGTCGACGAGGCGATGCTGCGTCGCGATGATCCCGTGGAGCTGGCCAGCGTCGACCAGCGCGTTCCGTGACGGCCTGGCCCGCAGCCGTGTGGAGCTCCCCGTGGCTCCGCGAGCTCGACGCGGGCGCGCGCGCCACCCTCGAGGCGGCCAGCCGGGTGTGCTCCCTCGAGCAAGGGGCGCACGTCTTCACGCCGGGGCAGCTCGCCGACTCGATCTACGTGGTCGGTGAGGGGCTGGTCGACGTTCGCGCGGTGCGCCGGGGCGAGCAGGAGTCACGCGCGCTCCGGCGCGCGGTGGCGGGAGACGCGCTGGGCGAGGAGGCCATCGTGCGGGTGGGCGCGGTGCGCGCGACGGAGGCGACCTGCGTGACACGGGTGGTGCTGGCCGAAGTCCCCGTGGCCGTCTTCCGGCGCGCCGCGGAGCGGGCCGGCTCGGCGCGGGTGAGGGCGATGGAGGAGGCCTTGCGGCGGGCAGCGGCCCGCGACGTGCTGCGGTCGTCCTCGCTGGGCGGGGCCCTGACGGACGGCGACGTCGAGGTGCTGGTCGCGTCGGCGCAGCACCGCTCGCTCGCGCGGGGAGAGGTCCTCTTCGCCCGGGGCGAGCCGGCGCAGAGCGCGTACGTGGTGGCGGACGGAATGGTGGAGGTGCGCGAGGACGAGCACGGGCGCGTCCGGGCCTATCTCTCTCGCGGGGATCTCGTGGCCGACGGGGCGCTGGAGACGGGGGGCGCGCACGAGGTGATGGTGGCGGCGTGCGGGCCGGCGTGGGTCATCGTGCTGCCCCAGCCTTCGCTCGCCCGCATCGCCTGGCGCGCGCCGGAGGCCATCGCGCGGGCGCGGCGCCTCGTCCGCCCCACCCAGGTGCCCGAGGCGACGCGACACGTGCTGGGGGATCTCTGGCGCTTCGCCGAGGCGAGGTCGATGCTGGTCATCGACGACGAGGCGTGCGTCCGCTGCGGCCACTGCGCCTGGAGCTGCGCCGACGCGCACGGCGACGGCGTGTCCCGCCTCGTGCGCCGCGGCGAGAAGGTGGTGGTGCGCGACGCGGCGGACGGCGCGGCGCGCGCCCTGCTGCTCCCCGGCAGCTGCCAGCACTGCAAGCACCCGGCGTGCATGCTCGACTGCCCCACTGGCGCGATCGGGCGCGACCCGGGCGGGGAGGTCTTCGTGCGCGAGGACCTGTGCGTCGGCTGCGGCCGCTGCGTGACCGCGTGCCCCTGGGGCAGCGTGCAGATGGCGCCGCGGACCGGGCAAGACCAGCCTCCGAGCCTGGCGGTCAAGTGCGACATGTGCCGCGGGCTGGACCACGGCCCCGCGTGCGTCAGCGCGTGCCCGGTCGACGCCATCGCGCGGATCGAGCCGGTGGCGGCCCTGGTGGACGTGCGGCAAGCGATGGCCGTACACCCCGCGCGCCGGGGTCTGCCCGCGCGCCGCGCCGCGTGGCCCTGGGTCCTCGGCGCGACGGCGGTGGCGGCGGCGCTCGCGCGCATCCAGGTGAGCTCTGGCGCGATGCGCACGGGCACGGGGGTCGCCGCGACGCTGCTGGTCGTGTGGCTCGTTGGCTACGCGATGCTGAAGCGAACGCGGCTCGGGCGGGGTGCCTCCGAGGTGTCACGCGTACGGCCGCACGCCATCGCCCACATGGCGCTGGGAACGCTGGCGCTGGGGCTCGTGGCGGCTCACGCCGGGACGCACGTCGTGTCGAACGGCGCCGGGGCGCTGCTCCTCGCCTTCGCGCTGGCGAGCGTCACGGGCCTCGCGGCCGGGCTCGCGTACCGGCTGCTGCCGCACGCGATGTCTCGCGTGGAGCGACGGGCGCTGCTGCCTGAGGACCTGCCGGCGCGGGCGCGCGAGCTGGACGACCGCGCGTTCGGCGCGCTGACGGGGCGCAGCGAGGCCACGAAGGCGACCTACAAGCGCTGGCTCGCGCCCTACGCGAGGGCGCCCCTCGGCGGCTTCTGGCTCATCGCGGGGCAGCAGCCGCTGCGGACCGAGGAGAAGCGGCTGCGCGCACGGGTGGAGGCGGTGCTGGGTGCGCGCACCGCGAGCCTGGATGGCCTGGACGATCTGGTGCGCATGGTGGTCGAGCGGCGCGCCCTGCGGGCACAGCTCGTGCTCCAGGGACTGCTGCGGTTTGTGCTCCCCACGCACGTCGTGGCGGTGGCGGTGACCGTGGTGCTCCTCGCGCTGCACGTCGTGCTCGTGACGAGGGGCCGATGAGAGCGTTCCCCGGTGCGACCAGCGACCTGCGGCGCGGCCGGCAGCTGGCCCTGGCGGCGCTGGCAGCCGCGGTGGCGATCGCGGTCGCGCTCCTCGCCGCGCCGTCCTCGAGGCTCCGGTCGCCCGGGCCGCTCGCGCGGCCGCACGTGCAGGCCCGGGTCGCGTGCACGGGCTGTCATGGCGAGAGCATCACAGGGCCGGCCCCGGGCCAGGCCTGCGCCAGGTGTCACTCTTCCCATCTGTCCACGCGCCCGGCCCACCAAGCGCTCGCCGCGCGCGGCGCGCTGGGGTGTACCTCGTGCCACGTCGCTCACGGCGCCGCCGAGGGAGTCACCTTCTCGGCCAGCGGCGAGGGTCTGCGCTGGCGCGCCGATGTCGAGACCCGCGTGCCTCTCCAGGGTCCTCCCGGAACGACGGTGGCGCTTGTGCCCATCGCAGCGTGCACGCCATGCCACGACGCCTCGCGCGCCGGTGACCCGCTGCAGGCCTGCGTTGCCGCCGGCGGCGCCGCGGGCATCGACGTCTGCCTCGACGAGCACCCGCACGGCCCCGCGCGCTTCGTCGCCTGGGAGGCCGCGCGCCACGTGCTCGCCGCGAGCACGCCTCCTCCAGAGACACCGGCGCGGGGCCCGTGGCTCTGGGTGGGCTCGGGCCTGGCCGCCGGCGCGCTCGCGTTCGCCGGGATGGCCATACAGCGCAGGCGGCGGCGCGCCGGGGAGACCCGCCCGGTCCCCGTGGTGCCCGTCCGCGTGCGCCTTCCCGTCATCGACGCCGCCCGGTGTCTCGGCTGCCATGCCTGCGTCGACGTCTGCCCCTTCGACGTACTCTCGGTCGAACGCCACATCGCGGTGCTGGCGCGCCCTGACGAGTGCTGCGGCGTGGGCTCATGCGAGCAGGCGTGCCCCAACGGCTCGCTGCGGCTCGCGGCAGAGGGCGAGCTGCTCGCCGACCGTCCGCGGGTCGACGCGCACCTGGAGAGCCTCGACCGCCGTGGCGTCTTCCTGGCTGGCGATCTCACCGGCGTACCGCTCATCCGCAACGCCATCGCCCAGGGAGCGCGCGTGGTCGAGCGCGTGGCTGCCGAGGCGCGCGCGGGGAAGCTCGCGGGGTCCCGGGATCCGGCGTGGATCGATCTGCTGGTGGCCGGAGCGGGGCCTGCAGGGCTCGCCGCGGCCCTGCGCGCGAAAGAGCTGGGTCTGGCGTGCGTCGTGCTCGAGCAGTCGACCGTCGCAGCCACCATCCGGGCATTCCCGCGCGGCAAGCTCGTGCACGATCCGCCCATCGACCTGCCGCTGGAGGGCGGCCTCTGGCTCCGCGAGAGCACGAAGGAGGAGCTGGTCGCGCAGTGGACGCGCATCGTGCGCGCCCACAGGCTGGACGTGCGGGAGCAGCACCGTGTGACCGCCGTGACCGGCGACCCGGGCACGCTCGTGGTCACTGCCGAGACGCCGGATGGCCCCCGCTCCCTTCGCGCGGCGCGGGTCCTGCTCGCCACCGGTCGCCGTGGCACGCCACGGCAGCTCGAGGCCGAGATCCTGCCCGCAGCGGTGACGCGGGTCGTCTACGCCCTGTCGGACGCGCGCGCCCTCGCGGGGCGTCACGTTCTGGTGGTGGGCCTCGGAGACTCGGCGATGGAAGCGGTCGTCGCCCTCGCCCGTCAGCCTGGAACCACGGTGACCGTGTCCTACCGCGGGTCTGCCTTCTCGCGCGGAAAGGCACGGAACATCGACGAGGTGCGTCGCCTGGCGGCCAGCGGGCGCGTCCGGCTGGTCTTCGGCAGCACCGTGGAGCACGTCGACGCGGAGATGGCGCGGCTTCGAACGGCCGAGGGGAGGGTCGAGACGGTGGCGGTGGATGTGGTCCTGGCGCTGCTGGGCGGTAAGCCGTCGCGTGGGCTGCTCGACGCCATCGGGGTCCGGCTCGAGGGTTAGATCCTCCCGCCGGGAGGTCCGTACAAGGCGCATGCGCGTACGCACGTTCGCTCTCTGGGCCACTCTCGGCGTCGCCTGCTCAGTCGCGGGTGTCATGCTGCTCCTGCCCGCTCCATCGTCTGCGCGCGACGAGCGTACGCACGGTCGGCACCTCGACGACCCGATCACCGGCGCCCCGGAGACCTCGGCCTCGCACTTTGTTGACGGCAAGACGCTGCTGCTCGACGGGCGCCTCGGCCACGCCAGCGTCGCGCGAGACACGCGCGGCGTCTCGGCGAGCACCTTCGTCCTCGCCACCGTCACGGGGGCCGACGCGGAGCGGCCGCTCGAGGGCACCAGCCTGACGGCGCCTCCCATCCACCTCGCCATCGTCGTCGACCGCTCCGGATCCATGGCTGGACCCAAGATGAGCAACGCGGTGGCCGCGGCCGTGGGGGTCGTGGAGCACATGCGCGATGGGGACCGCGCCACGGTCGTCTCGTTCGACACCACGGCGCGGGTTCTGGTGCCCCCGACCGCGCTCGATGCGTCGAGCCGGCCCACGGTCGAGTCGGCCATCCGCGCCATGCACGCCGGCGGCGACACGTGCATCTCGTGCGCCCTCGACACAGCCACCGCGGAGCTCGATGCGTCACCCGGGCCGCGTGACGAGGTCCGGCGTATCCTCCTCATCTCCGACGGCGAGGCCACGACCGGCGTCCGCGACGTGACCGGGTTGCGCGCGCTGGCTGGCCGTGCACGCGACCGGGGCATCGGCGTGTCCACCATCGGCGTGGACCTCGCGTTCGATCAGCGGGTGATGGCCGGCATCGCGCAGGAGGCCAACGGGCGCCACTGGTTCGTGCCCGACGCCAGCGCCCTGACCCAGGTCTTCGAGGAGGAGCTCGGTACGCTGGAGACGGCCGTGGCGAGCGAGGCCGAGCTGAGCATCGAGCCCGCGCCGGGAGTGGTCGTCGAGGAGGTGCTCGACCGTTCGTTCCGCCGCGAGGGCGGGCGTGTGCGCGTGCCCCTCGGTACGTTCGACCCGCGCGAGGAGAAGACCGTGCTCCTGCGGGTGAAGGTCCCCGTCGACAGCGACGGGACGCAGCCGGTCGTCCACCTGGGGCTGGCGTACCGCGACGTCCTGCGGCGCGAGTCCGGACGCTGCGAGGGGTCGCTGGCCATCGACGTGCGCAGCGACGGCGAGGCGCAGGCCGAGCTCGATCCGTTCGTCGCGGCCCGGGTCGAGCGCAGCCGCACGGCCCACGCGCTGACCGAGGCCAACGAGCTGTTCGAGAAGGGCAAAGGGGACGACGCGCGGGCGGCCCTGGCCCGGCGCCAGCACGAGCTCGCGAGCGCCGGCCCGGCGGCCGTCGCAGCGGCGACGGCGATGCCCGAGCCGCGGCGCGGCGTCGCGCGGCCCGTCGACAAGGATATCGAAGAGCAGGTGGCGGCGCTCTCGCAGGCGCAGTCCGGCTTCGGGGGCGCCTCGGCGAGCGCGACCCCGCCTGCGGCAGCCGCACCCGCGGCGAAGTCGGCCGTCCGCCAGAACCAGGCCAACGCCACAGATCTGGCGTTCTAGGGTGCTCCGTCACACGGGGTATGCTCCGCCGCGTGCGGCTGCGATCCCCCGCGGGCATCTTCGGCGTCATCGCCTCCCTGACCGGGTGCGGGGGACTGGCGGGTGCGCACGCGCCGCAGGGCGCCCCTCCGGCGTATGACTACGTCATCGCGCCGCCGGCCGCGGGCTCGTGGTCTCTCGCGGTCGAAGCGCACCTCGAGCGCGCACCGACGGACCGCCTGGTGGCGCCCGGGGCGACGTCGGCTGTGCGGGGCGTCTCCCTGGTCGACGGGGGACGGGTACAGCCCGTCGCTCTTGCGGGCGACGCATGGCTCGTCCCCGCGTGCCGCGCCCGCTGCACCGTGCGCTACTCCGTGGACCTCGAGGCGCTGGCCGCCTCGTGCCACGACATGGACTGCGCGCGGCAGGTCGGCGGCGCGGTGTTCGGCCCGGCGAGCGCGTGGATGCTGCGACCCGGTCCGGCGGGCGAGGGGACGCTGCGGGTGGAGGTTCGCGGCGGCGACCCCGCGCGCTTTGCCACCGGGTTGCGGCGCGCGCCGGGAGGCGGGTTCACGATGCGGACGCGGGAGCTGGGGGAGGCGAGCTACACGGCGTTCGGCGACTTTCGTCGCGCGCGCGCCGACGTCTCCGGGGCGACCCTCGAACTGGTCTTGCTGGGCGCGCCGCTCGCGATGGGCGACGGCGAGACTGTGGGCTGGGTCAAAGCCGCCGCCGGCTGCGTCGCACGCCTGTTCGGGCGGTTCCCGGTCGACGCGACGGTGTTCGTCTTGCCCGCGCACGGGGCGGACGAGGTGGTCTTCGGCCGGGTGCTCTCGCTGGCGGGAGCGTCGGTGGCGCTGCTCTTCGGTACGGAGGTGCAGCCCGCCTCCATGCACGCTGACTGGGTCGCGGTGCACGAGCTGTTTCACCTTGGGATGCCGTCCTTCGTGGGAGAGGCTCACTGGCTCGAGGAGGGGCTCGCCACCTACTACGAGCCGATCCTGCGCGAGCGTGCGGGCTGGATGAGCGAGGAGGACCTGTGGCGTCACTTCGCCCGGCAGATGCCGAGAGGGCAGCGCCAGGAAGGCGAGCCCGCCAGCCTGGAGGAGCGTGACGACATCGACTCCACGTACTGGGGCGGGGCGCTCTTCGCCCTGCTGGCGGACGTACGCATCCGGGAGGCGACCCACGGGGAGAGGTCGCTCGACGACGTGCTGCGGGCAGCGCTGGCCGTCCTCGGGGACGCGACTCACGAGGCGCAGCTGACCGACTTCGTGCGCGTCGGCGACGCGGCGACCGGGACCCACGTGCTCGCCGGGCTGGTCGCGCACTTCGCGCTGGGCGGGGAGCGGGTCGATCTCGACGGGCTGTGGCGTGAGCTGGGCGTGGAGCCCGCGCCGGGAGGGGGCGTGAGGCTGCGCGAGGATGCGTCCGAGGTTGCCCTGCGGAGGGCCATCGCCGCTGGCGAGAAGCACTGAACCGATGTACCGTCGGAGCTGGCCGTGTCCTTCCGCGACAAGCTCTCCCGGCTCGAGTCTGCAGGGCCGGAGACACCCCGCCCTGCGCTCCTGGCCGACCTCCGCGCCCGCATCCAGGCGACGCTCGAGCGAACCGCACGTCGCCCCCCGGCGCCTCCGCCCCCCGTCGACACGGTGGAGCTCCCCTTCGCCACCGAGCACACTCCGCTGGGTGACCTGCACGTGCGCGCGCAGCGCCTCCCCGCCTCGCACCGCACGGGACGCGCACCCGTGGCCGCGGCGCGCCACGCGAGCGCCGAGCTCCTCGCGTTGCTCGCCCTCGATCCCTCGCTCGCCGCTTGCGAGCCCGGTCGAGCGCTGTACCTCGATACCGAGACCACTGGGCTCGCCGGGGGGACGGGGACCGTCGCGTTCCTGGTGGGCCTGGCGTTCTGGGACGAGGGGACGCTGGTGCTGGAACAGCTCCTCGTGCGTGCGCTGGGCGAGGAGGCGCCCATGCTGCAGCGCGTGGGTGAGCGGCTCGCCGCGGCGTCGATGCTGGTGACCTTCAACGGCAAGAGCTTCGACATGCCCCTGCTGCGGACGCGTTACGCCATGTCGCGGCTGGACCCCCCTCCGGCACCGCCGCACCTCGACCTGCTCCACGTCGCAAGGCGAGTGCACGGCAAGCGCCTGGGGCAGGGGTGCCGGCTGGTGGTCATCGAGCGTGACGTCCTGGGCTTCGAGCGCGTCGACGACGTCGCGTCGGGGGACGTGAGCGCCTGCTACCTGCACTTCCTGCGGACCGGCGATGCCCGCGCGCTGCTGGGCGTCATCGAGCACAACGCCTGGGACGTCGTGGCCATGGCCGCGCTCCTGGGGCTTTACGGGGAGCCCCTTCACGCGGAGCTCGCGACGGAGGACGTGGTGGGCGTGGCACGCACGCTGCGCCGGGCAGGCGCGCTCGACCGCGCCACCGTGGCCGCGCAGGTGGCGGTGGATCGGGAGGTGACGCCCGAGACGCTGCGAGCGCGCGCGGACATCGCGAAGGCGCGCGGGGACCGGGCCCGGGCGCTGGCGGACTTCGAGGCGCTGGCGAGCGCGGTGGACGACGCGTCGGTACGCCTGGAACTGGCGAAGCTGTACGAGCACTGGGTGCGAGAGCCGGTCCGCGCGCTGGAATGGGCCGACCGGGGGACGGGCGAGGAGCCGGCGCGGGCACGAAAGCGCAGCGAGCGGCTGGCGCGCAAGGCGAACCGCGCGCGTCAGGGCACGCTGGTCGGGGTGCGGGTGAAGGCCTAGCAGGCTGCGGATAAACCCGTGTTGCGGGCGGGGCGGCCGCCCGTCTGATGTTGCCCTCGCCGGCCCGACTCGCGTCGAGCGCTGTAGCCCCTTTCGGGACTACACCTG
>Ga0326727_10001826_pt1 | contig 76248 bp, 54 predicted proteins | sample MB2enrmetagenome_FD_207643 | JGI IMG/M metagenome (GOLD analysis project Ga0326727, IMG submission 207643) | Lab enriched peat soil microbial communities from McLean, Ithaca, NY, United States - MB29MY | ecosystem: Environmental > Terrestrial > Soil > Wetlands > Peat | place: USA: New York... | reverse complement strand
ATTGGGACACCATTAACTTCTGGTCGCAAATCGCCTTCGCCTTCACCGGCCTCGAGCTGGTTTCCTGCATGGCTGAAGAGGTGCGCGACCCGCGCCGCACCCTGCCCCGCGCCGTCTTCGCTTCCGGCGCGCTCATCGCCCTCATGTATATTGCCGGTACCTTCGCCGTGCTCGCGCTCGCGCCCGCCGGCGACCTCGATCCCAAGAGCGGCGTCTTTCAGGCCATTGCCGTGGGCTCATCCGCGCTGCGCATCGGCTTCATCGGCGTCATTGCCGCGGTGCTTGTCACTGCGGGCAACGCCGGTGGCGTGGGCTCGACGGTGGCCGGCGTGGCCCGCGTGCCCTTTCAGGTCGGCATCGACCGCTATCTGCCCGCGGCCTTCGGCAAAATCCATCCCCGCTGGAAGACGCCCTACATCGCGATTCTCGTGCAAGCCGTGCTCTCCGGCGTCATCCTGCTCCTGAGCCAGATCAGCGAAACCACGCGCGGCGCCTATCAGGTCCTCATCGACGCGGCCATCATTCTCTACTTCATTCCCTTCCTCTACATGTTTGCCGCGGTCATCAAGCTCGCCGGCCGCAAAGATCGCGCCGAGAATCCCCACGCGGTCCTGGTCCCCGGCGGCAAACTCGGCGTCTGGCTCTGCGGCGGCCTCGGTTTCTTCGTGGTTCTCTTGGGAATCTTCGTCTCGCTCGTCCCGCCCGGCGACTCCGCAAACAAGTTGGGTTTCGAATTGAAACTGGTCTGCGGGACAGTGATTTCAATCCTGATCGGCCTCGCCTTGTTTTGGCGCGGAGCAAAGACTCAGCGAGGCGACGCGTAGCGTTGATGGTTGGGGTTCAAGCTGAGCTGCGGAAGGGTATTGCACTCCCATGCGGGAAGAATCCGTTCCGGAAATCGCCAGTACGGCAGAGCGCCCGGTTCAGACGGGAATGGCGGCGTGGAATTCACTGCGAGCACCGGGGCGGTGGACGGCTTTCGCGCCGCTATGCCTGTTGCTGCTGGTGGCGGCGGCGTTTCTCATCCGCCTGTGGGGCATGTCGAAGATGCACTTCTGGGACGAGAATGTGTATCTTCTCAACGCGCAATACTTCTTGAACGGGCACGCGGGATACGTGGAGATCGACAGCCGGCCGCCGCTGCTTCCGCTTCTCTTCGCGGGCGCTTTCCACTTGTGGAACAGCGACTATGCCGCCGAGATTCTGACGGCACTGCTGAATGCACTGGGTCCACTCTTCATGGTTCTTGCCGGGCGCAGGATCGTAGGGCAAAGCGCCGCGGCGATCGCGGCGCTCTTGCTTGCCTTTGGTCCGTTTTTTGTGGGCGTTTGCCCTGATGGCAGTGGCGGATTTGTGCCCAATTGCAATGGACACAGCCTGCTCACCGATTGCCCGGCGCTCACGCTCACTTTGGTTTCGTTGTGGCTGGGGCTGCGCGCCCTTGAAAAACAGATGGTGCTGCGCTTCGCCGTCTTCGGCTTCAGCCTGGCCATGGCAGTGCTCATGCGCTTCGGGTCGCTGTCGACCGTTGGAATTCTGTCGTTGCTGGCGTTGGGCGCAAGAGAGCGCGTGAAGGCAAGCATGGCCAGCGCCGCCGGCTTCGTTCTCGGGTTTGGGCCGTACCTTTGCTGGTCAAAACTCCAGTACGACAGCTTCTTTGAAACGTTGCGGCAAGGATGGGGGAACCTGGGCGGCAACGAGGAGCCCTTTGGTTACTATCTGACCATTCTGCCCCAAATGATTTCGTGGCTCGGCTTGGCGGGTCTTGCACTCTGGCTCGGACGCAAAGGCTGGGAGCTCCGGGGAAAGCGGCAACCTGGCGATGTGCCGGGCATGTCGCCTGCGATTCCTTGCGGAAAGCGGCTGCCGTGGGATCTTTTTCTGTGTTTCTGGGCCATCGCTGTTTTGCTGTTTTTCAGCATCTTGAGTCATAAAGAGTCGCGTTACGCTATCCCGCTCGCTGCGCCGCTGCTTCTTCTCTCGGGCAGCGGCCTGAGCGCGCTTCTGATGAGCAGGAGAAATGTGCTGAAGAAGGCGGGTTACGCACTGCTCGCCGGAGCGTTGATTGCAACCATCTGGCCGTCCCATCACCGTTTCGATGGCGGGTTCATCGATCGCTCCGTCCGGAATGAGATGATCGTCGCGCAATTTCTCAAAGACAACCTGCCCTCTTCAACCGTTCTCTATGCCAACGAGAATTACCCCGACTTTGCCTATTACTCGGGGCTGACGGTCATCGCTCTGCCGGAGAGCGGCGAAGAGCTGTATGCTGCGCTCAACAGTCTTCCCGCCGGGAGCGTCCTGATTGCGTACAAATTGAGCGACGACGAAAAAGGTTCTCCCGTGGAACCCGCGCTCAGCTACCTCGACTCGAATCCCCGCTTCACGCGAATTCGCGAGTTTCCCACGCTGGTAATTTACAGGACGGCCGGTTCCTGATCGGGGTGGAAATGTACTGGCGGCATCAGCGCTCCTGTGGCCGGCAGCACCGGCGCCTACTCCCGCCGAAACTTGTTCGCCCGCTCGAACTCCTCGCGCAGCACCGGCGTGCGCAGGTTTTCGCGCAAATATGCGAGACGCTGCTCCAAAGCCGCGAGCGCGCGCTCCACGGCCTCGGTATTGGTGTGCGCAATGTCGCGCCACATCGAAAACGGGCTCGCGCCCAGGCGCGTCATCTCGCGCAGCGCGCGTCCGCCCACGTCCTTGAGCTCGGGCGCGCCGCCCACTTCCTCTTCGAGCAGCGCGCTCAAGGCCGTCGCCGTGAACTGCGGCAAGTGGCTTACCCACGCCACCAGCTCGTCGTGGCGCGCGGCATCGAGGTCGAGCGTCTTCGAGCCCATCTTCACGACCCACTCGCGCCACTCCTTCACCGACTCGGCCGCTTGCGGCGAGCGCTCGGCCGCGGGATCGTCCGTGAAAAGCCACACCGCGCCGCGAAAGAGATTGGCATCGCCCAGCGCCGCGCCGCCACGTTCTTTACCCGCCATGGGATGGCCGGGAAGAAATGCCGCGCGTTCCGGCGTGTTGTAAAGCCGCGTGCCGGCTTCAGTGATCAGCCGTTTAGTGCTGCCAACATCGGTCACAAGCTGCTCCGGGCCGAGCACGCTGGCCAGCTTCTCCATAAAGTCGAGCGTGGCGTAGATCGGTACCGCCAGCAGCGTCACCTGGCTCGCGCGCGCGGCCTCCATCGCATCGGCGGCAAGCGAATCGATCGCGCCCATCTTCAGCGCCATTTGCCCCTGTTCGGGACTGCGATTCCAACCAGCAATAGCGCCCTTGAATCCCGCCTCGCGCAGAGCGAAGCCGACGGAGGTGCCGAGAAGGCCCGTGCCGAGGATGGCGATGCGCGAGATCATGGAAGTCCTTTTCAAGCGGGGTTAGCGTTGTTAGCGGAGCTAGCGGAGTTAGGAAAGACCCGAACTCCGCTAACACGCGTGAAGCGCGGCTAACGCCGCTAACTCCGCTCGTCCCGCTCCATCTTACAGCGTTCTTCCCACCGCCTGTGCCAGCACGCGCAACTCCGCCACCAGCTTCTCAAACTGATCGAGAAACAGCGTCTGCGCCGCGTCGGAAACGGCCTTATCGGCGTTGGGGTGAATCTCAATAATCAGCGCGTCGGCGCCCGCCGCTACGGCTGCCTTGGCCATCGCGGGAACCATGTCGCGCCGGCCTGTTCCATGGGATGGATCGCCGACCACCGGCAGGTGCGAGAGCTTTTTCAGCACTGGAATGGCCGCGATGTCCATGGTATTGCGCGTGGCTGTTTCGTAGGTGCGGATGCCGCGCTCGCAGAGAATCACCTCGTAGTTGCCGCCGGAGAGGATGTACTCGCTTGAAAGCAGCAGCTCCTCCACCGTGGCCGCGATGCCGCGCTTCAGCAGGATAGGTTTGCGCACCTGCCCGAGTTCGCGCAGCAGGTTGAAGTTCTGCATGTTGCGCGCGCCCACCTGGAAGCAGTCCACCAACGGCAGCATGGGTTCGATCTGCGCAATCTCCATCACCTCGCTGACTACGCAAAGGCCGTTTGCCTCAGCCGCCTCGCGCATCAGTTCGAGACCGGGAATGCCCAGCCCCTGAAACGAATACGGCGAACTGCGCGGCTTGAACGCGCCCCCGCGCAGAAACTCTCCGCCCGCGGCCTTGACGCACGCGGCAATCGCGAAGATCTGCTCGCGGTTCTCGACGGCGCACGGTCCTGCGATCACGGCCACCTTTTCCCCGCCAATGGCCGCGCCGTTCCTGAACTCGACCACCGTGCCTTCCGGACGCCACGCGCGACCGGCCAGCTTGTAGGGAGCGCTGATGCGGTGCACATGCAGCACACCGGGCAGCATTTCAAACTTCGTCAGGTCGAGTCCGGCCGTAGGGCCAACGCCGGCCAGAATGGTCTGGAACTCGCCCGTGGTGCGATGCACGTCCACGCCGGCCTCTCCCATGGCGCTGATCACGGCATCGATCTGTTCTTCGGTAGCACCAACCTGCATTGCGACGATCATGATTTCTTCCCTGTCTCGGGCGCATCTTCACCCGCGGCGTGGCCCGGCGCTCCGCCTTCTTGTGCGGCGGACTGGGCTTGTCTTTGGCTGGCCAGCTCGTTGCGTTGCAATGCCCGCATCACGTCGATGATGCGTTCGTAGATATGCGTCAGCTCGATGTCGGGAAGCGGGCCCTTGTTGGCCGCGCGCACATTCGCGTAGACGATCCTTTCGCGATCCGGCTCGTACACCGGAAGCGAAGTGGCCGCCTTCATGCGGCCGATCATCTGGGCGGCGCGCGCCCGCTCATTGAGCAACTCGACCAGCTGGCGGTCCAGCTCGTCGATGCGGATTCGCAATTCTTCGATGGTCATTGCATCCTCGAAAAAGCTAGCTTTTAGCTCTCAGATGTCAGCTTTCAGCCTAAACCTGCTGAGGCAAGCCTGAACGCTCCGCTCAGGCAACGAACAAGCTGAAAGCTGATAGCTGACGGCTGCCTTTTTCACTGGGCCAGCGCTGCATGGGGCAGGCGCAGGCCCGACAGCATTTTCGGAGATTAGTGTCTTCAAAGCCCCATCCCTCTAGCCGCCTCGACCATCAGGGAGAGGCGGCCTTCGCAGTTTCTAAAGATGGCACTTTATCTCCGAAAATGCTCGTAATAAATCGAGCCACGGCGTCAGGCGCGGTTTCCGGTGTCGCCCTTTCAATCAGCTCGACAATCGCGCTGCCAATGACCGCGGCATCCGCGAACTCCGCCACCTGAGCGACGTGTTCCGCATTGCTGATGCCGAACCCCACGGCCACCGGAAGGCCGGCTCCGGCAACTCCCGTAAAACGGCGAATGCGCTCGACCAGCGCCGCCGCGTCGCCGGCCACGCTCTGCTGCGTGCCCGTTATGCCGGTGCGCGAGATGGCGTACACAAAACCCTTGGTATGCGCTGCGATCGCTTCCAGCCGTGCATCGGGACTGGTCGGCGCTGCCAGAAAAATCGGCGCGAGATCCACGCGGCCCATCTCCGCCAAATACTCGTCCGCCTCTTCCACGATCATGTCGATGGCCAGCACACCATCTACGCCCGCAGCCTTTGCGTCGTCGGCAAATTTCGCGAGCCCGTAGCGCAAAATCGGATTCAGATAGCTGAAGATCACCAGACCCGCCTCGGGACGCGCGGCGCGAATCTCGCGCGCGAGGTCGAGCACGTCCTTCAACCGCGTGCCGTGAGCCAGTGCCCTCTCCATGGCGCGCTGAATGACGGGCCCGTCGCCCAGCGGATCGCTGAACGGCACACCCAGTTCGATCACATCCGCGCCCGCGTCAATGGCCGCAAGCGCAATGGCGCGTGTCGCGTCCAGAGACGGGTCCCCTGCGGTCAAATAAATCACCAGCCCCGGCTTGCGATCGAAACGAATCGGCATGGAAAAACTCTTGAATCCCTACAATTTCAGCTCGCGCGCCAGGATGCCCATATCCTTATCGCCACGGCCTGAGACATTTACCACCAGTATGTCACGCGCCGAAAACGTGGGTGCGATGCGGATCGCCTCAGCCACCGCGTGCGCGCTTTCGAGCGCCGGCAGAATCCCCTCGGTCCGCGCCAGCCTGACCACCGCATCGAGCGCCGCTGCATCGTCCTGCGAGACGTACTCGGCGCGGCCCGTGTCGTGCAGCATCGCGTGCTCGGGGCCGATCGATGCGTAATCGAGGCCCGCGGAAACCGAATGCGTGAGCGCAATCTGCCCGTCGTCATCCTGGAGGACGTAAGAAAACGTGCCCTGCAGCACGCCCGGCGCGCCGCCCTGAAACCGCGCCGCATGTTCGCCCAGCGCCGTCCCGCGCCCACCGGCCTCCACGCCGATCAGCCGCACCTCGCGGTCGTTCAGGAACTCATAAAATGCGCCGATGGCATTCGACCCGCCGCCCACGCACGCAATCACTGCGGTTGGCAGCCGGCCCTCTTTTTCGAGAATCTGAGACTTGATCTCGCGGCTGATGCAGCGATGAAAGTCGCGCACCATGGTGGGATAGGGATGCGCTCCGAGCGCCGAGCCCAGCAGATAATAGGTCGTGCGCACATTCGTGACCCAGTCGCGCATGGCCTCGCTGATGGCGTCCTTGAGCGTGCGCGAGCCGGACGAGACGCCGCGCACCTCCGCGCCCAGCAGCTTCATGCGCTTCACGTTCAGATCCTGGCGCTCCATGTCCACGTCGCCCATGTAGACCACGCACTCGAGATTCAGCAGCGCGCAAACCGTCGCCGTGGCCACGCCGTGCTGGCCCGCGCCGGTCTCGGCGATCACGCGCTTCTTCCCCATGCGCCTTGCCAGCAGCCCCTGGCCCAGCGCGTTGTTGATCTTGTGTGCGCCCGTGTGCAGCAGGTCTTCTCGTTTGAGATAAATCTTTGCCCCGCCCAGCGATTCCGTGAGCCGCTTCGCAAAATAAAGCGGTGTCGGCCGTCCTGCGTAATCCGTCAGCAGCGTCTTGAGCTCGGCCTCGAACGCGGCATCCGCCCGGGCCTCTGCGTAGGCGTGCTCCAGCTCGTCCAGCGCGGCCACCAGCGTCTCCGGCACGTAGCGCCCGCCGTAGACGCCGAAGCGCCCGGGCCGCGACTCGGAAGGACTTGCCGGAAGAATGATGGACGCCATTGGAAGACCCCTGCTCGCGTGCCAGCAAATGTGAGAGAACATTTTAGTGTACAAGAGGGGCAGGCGATACTCTCGAAGCGCTACCGTATTCGCCGGGAAGGGCGGAATCGGCCGACCGTAGCGCGCGGGCCAATACAATATTTGCGATTGCCGCCCGTCTTCAGAAGTGGACGGATAACCAGTGAGCGCTGCTGCGATGATCGAGCAGGACCTACGGGTAGCGAAAGCGATGCGCGAAGAGGAGGCGCGGCTGCGCAGCTTCATCCGCAGGCGTGTGCCCAACGAGGCGGACGTGGAAGACCTGTTGCAAGAGGTTTTCTTCGAGCTGGTGAGAGCCCACCGTCTGCTTTTGCCCATCGATTACGTGAGCGGCTGGCTGTTCAGCGTGGCGCGCAACCGGATCACCGACTTTTTCAGGAAAAAGCAGCCGGAGCAATTGGGGAGCGCGGTGGTTGCGGACGAAGACGGCGTGTCCCTGGACATTGCGGAGATGCTGCCCTCGCCCGATGCGGGGCCGGAGGCGGCCTATGCGCGCAAGCTGCTGCTCGAAGAGCTGAAGGCGGCGCTGGCCGAGCTGCCGGCAGAGGAGCGGGAAGTGTTTGTCGCGCACGAGCTGGAGGGACGGAGCTTTAAGGATCTGGCGGCCCAGAGCGGCGTGAAGATTGGTACGCTGCTGGCGCGGAAGCACTACGCGGTAGAGCGGCTGAGGGTGCGATTGCAGAGGGTCCACGACGAGATGACGAGGAAATGAGGAGCGTATGAGGAAGAGGAGATGGATCTATTTCGTAGCGCCGCCGGCGGCGGTGGCTTTGGTTTGGGCGTGCGGCGAATTGGTGATGCACCTATGGAACTGGCTGTTACCGGAGCTGTTGGGATGGCGGCAGGTGACATTCTGGCAGGCGCTGGGACTGCTCCTGCTGTCGAGGATCCTGTTTGGCTCGTGGGGCAGCGGTGGCGGCCAACAAAGAAAAGACCGGTGGGAAGGCTGCCGGAAGAGAGGAATGACCGACGAGGAACGGGAGAGGATTCGCGAAGGCGCACTCAAGGCAGAAGGCGCATGAAAGCCATCGTGTACCGCAAGAATGGTCCCCCGGAGGTTCTTACCTGCGAGGAAATCGAGAAGCCGACTCCGGGCGACAACGAAGTTCTGATCCGAGTCCGCGCCGCGGCGGTCAATCCGCTCGACGTCCACGTGATGAAGGGCGGGCCTGCTCTTTTGCGTCCCATTTTTGGTCCTCGCAAGTTGAAGGTTCCGGGGGTCGATCTCGCCGGAGTTGTAGAAGCCGCCGGCGCCGGCGTGACGCAATTCAAGGCCGGCGACGCGGTTTTCGGGACCGGCCGCGGCGCATTTGCCGAATGCGCGGTTGCTCCGGAGCCGAAGCTGGCCATCAAGCCGGACGGCGTCTCGTTTGAGGATGCCGCTGCCTGCCCGGTTGCTGCGCTCACCGCGCTGCAGGGTCTTCGCAATTTCGGGAAGCTTCAGCCAGGCCAGCGCGTCCTGATCAACGGCGCATCGGGGGGTGTGGGAACATTCGCGGTGCAGCTTGGCAGATTCTTTGGCGCGCACGTAACTGCTGTGTGCAGCGCGGGCAACGCCGAGCTGGTTCGATCGCTGGGGGCGGATCGCGTCATCGACTATGCCAAAGAGGACTTTACCCAAGGCGCCGCGCGTTACGACGTGATACTGGATATGGCCGGCAGCCACTCGTTTTCAGCCCGCAAGCGCGTTATGACTTCGCGGGGCATCTGCGTCGGCGTGGGCATCCTCGCCGCGCCAAAGTCTCTGCTTGCGATGATCGGCGGTTTGATCCGGACTCTGGTTGATTCTCGATTTTCACGTCAGAAATACGTCTTTTTTATGGCCAAGGCCAATCGCGAGGATCTGACATTCCTTGGCGAAATGCTGGCCAGCGGCAAGCTGAGATCGGCAATCGACAAGCGGTACACGCTTGATGAAGTTCCTGAGGCGATGCGCTATCAGGGAACATGGCGCGCCCGAGGAAAGCTCTTAATCAATGTGGAGACGCGATAGCGAAGCGGCGATTCTCCGGCCGGTCTTGCACGTATCGCCGAGCAAAGTTGCTCATTTCGCGGGTCGCGTTGGCGATTGGCCTGCGGGACCAAGCGCCTCCCGCGCATGCGCAAGAAACGCTCGCACCTTGGCGGGATCTTTGCGTCCGGGCGCGGATTCGACGCCGCTGACAACGTCCACGCCCCAGGGATGCAGTGTCGCAATAGCTTCCGCAACGTTTTCCGGCGTCAGTCCGCCCGCGGCGATTTTGTTCTTGCCCGTGACTTGGAAGAGCGTCACGGCGGCAAGGCCCCAATCATACGATTGGCCCGTTCCGCCACGCGTAGTCAGCGAGTACGAATCGACAAGGACGGCGTCTACGTAAGCGTCTTGGAACGGCGCCGCGAACGCCATGCCTTCCTCCGCTATCGGCATTGCCGCTTCGCGGTCGAAGTTATCTCCCGACCGCAGAGCCGGCAATTGTGGCTGAGCGCCAAATCGCGCGACACCTAAAATGCGCAGCTTCGGCCCGAAGCGTGCGCGCAGTTGCGCCGGCAGTGCAGCCGGTGCGTCAAAATGCAGTTGCACGCCGGTCAGTCCCGCCGATTCAACCGTTGCTCTAATCTCCTCAAACGCCGCATCCACAAACACGCCGATCTTTTCGAGCGCCGCGGGCAGATGCGGCACGATCTTGGCAACCTCTTCCGGAGTCACGCGGCGTGGGCTCGGCGCAAAGACGAATCCCACCGCATCGGCGCCGGCTTCCGCGGCCAGTCGCGCGTCGGCCAGCGAGGTGTTGGCGCAGATTTTGATCCAGAGGCTCATAATTTGTCCGTGGCGCCCTTGAGCAACTCCGCCAATGCATCGCCCGGATCGGGCTGGCGCATCAGGCTCTCGCCGATCAGAAACGCATCGAATCCGGCCTTGCGCAGGCGGGCGATGTCTTCCGGCGTCGAGATGCCGCTCTCCGTCACGCGTACTACGTGCGAAGGAATGCGATCAACCAAAGCCAGGGAAATATCCTGGCTCACCTCGAAGCTCTTCAGGTCGCGGTTGTTCACGCCGACGGCGAGTGCGCCCGTCTCACCCAACGCGGCAATTCCCGTATCCAGCACTTGGTGGAGTTCGTCCGCGGTGTGAACCTCCACCAGCACGTCGAGCGCGAGCGAGTGCGCGGCTTCGGTGAAGCGCTTCAATTCCGCGCTGCTGAGCGCGGCGGCGATGAGCAGGATGGCGTCGGCGCGGTGCGCGCGCGCCTCGACGATCTGGTACTCGTCGATGATGAAGTCTTTGCGCAGGCAGGGCAGCGGCGCAGCGGCCGAGGCCAGCTCCAGGTTGCGCAAGCTGCCTTGGAAGTACGGCTCATCGGTCAATACCGAGAGCGCCGCGGCGCCTCCGGCGCGGTAGCGGCGGGCCAGCCACTCCGGATTGAAGTCGGCGCGGATCAGTCCCTTTGATGGCGAAGCTTTCTTGATCTCCGCGATCACGGCAGGGCCATGCGCGGCGCGGCGGCGTAGCGCGGCGATCCATCCGCGCGGGCGGTGCCCGGCGGCGCGGCGCTCGAGTTCTGCGCGTGGCACGGCTTTCTTCGCCGCGTCCAATGTAGCGCGCGTCGAGGCCAGAATCGTCGCAAGAAAAGTGTCCGTGCGCGTCGTCATACTCTATCGCGAGTATACGTTGACCATTGTGCTCTCTTGAAGACTGGAATCTGAGATTTGGCGTCAGGTCGAAGACACAACCCGAGACTGAAAGCCGCAAGCAGAAGCTGAAAGCTAGGAGCTAGAAGCTAGAAGCCGTTTTGCGGCCTCGCGCCCCAGCCGGATGCAGTCGGGCACGCCGATGCCGTCGTAGGCATTGCCCGCCAGGCGCAGTCCGGGCAGCGCATTCACGCGCGCAAGAACCCGTCCCATGCGCGCCTTGTGGCCCACGGCGTACTGCGCCATGGCGCGGCGCCAGCGCGTCACCTGCGCGAACTCTGGCTCCACTTCTGCGCCGATCGTCTTCGCACCCAGAATCTCGCGCATCTCGCGCCGCACAGTTCGAATCAGCGCTTCGTCGCTCTCACCCAGCAGATCGCCGCGCTTCACGCCGCCCAGAAAGGCGCGAAAAACCGCCTTGCCCGGCGGCGTGCGTCCCAGAAACTTGCGATGGACAAAGGTGCAGGCCAGCATGGCGCGGCCCTCGATGGACGGAACCAGAAAACCGAAACCGTCGGGCAGAGCGCCGATCTTACACTCGTCGTAGACCAGGTTCACGGTGATCGACGAAGAGTACGGAATGCCGCTGAGCTCGCTGCCCAGCGCGGCGTCCACTGGCGCAAGCAGTTCTCCGGCAGCCCACGCCGACGCAGCCATGATCAGCGCATCGAAGGTCTCGGTGACTCCGCCCGCTGTAACGCGCCAGCCCTGCGCCGTCTTTTCGATGCCGCTCACCGGCATCGCCGTGCGCACGCTGGCCGCATCGAGGCGCGCCGCGATCGCATCCACCAACTGCTGCATCCCGCCGCGCAGCGCCGTAAAGACAGCTCCGCTGCCTAAACCTTTGGAGGAGCTTTTTGCCATCGCCCGCATCTTGCGGTGCGCCGCCAACATGCCGCGCGTCAGCGAACCGTAATTCGCTTCCATCTCCACGAGCCGCGGCAGCACGGTTTGCGCACTCAGTTGCGTGGCGTCGCCGCCGTAGATGCCGCTCAGCAGCGGATCGGCGAGCCGGTCCACGGCCTCGCGGCCAAAGTGCCGCTCCACCAGCGCCGCGACGGACTCATCGCCGTCGCTGGGCCGCGGAGGCAGCAGCAGCTCCAGCGCCATCCGCATCTTGGTGGGAACGCTGAAGAGCCGCGTCATCGCCGTCGGCGCCAGCTTGGTCGGCACCAGGAACATGAGCCCATCGGGCAACGGGACGAGGCGATTGCGGGTAACGATATAGGTTTTGCGCGCGGCGTCGTTCGAAGGAATCAGGTCGCCGCCCAGGCCCAACTCGCGGCAAAGCTCGGCTGCCGCGGGCTTTTCCGTCAGGAAGGAATCGGGACCGCGCTCCAGCACCGCGCCGTTTACGATCTCCGAGGCCAGCGAGCCGCCCAGCCGCGGCCGCTCCTCAAAGAGCGTGTATGCGACTGCCGTGCCGCCGGTGCGCGCCTTTTCGAGTTCATAAGCCGCGGCCAAACCCGCAATGCCGCCGCCAACGACTGCAATCCGCATGCCTTGACCCCACTCCATCTTTACAGATACGGCAGAAACGTCAAACGCGCCGCAATTGGAATCACTCATGGATGGCCGCGAGTGACTTATATCGTTGTTAGAGCTAGAATCCGGTAGCGAAGATGGGAGCTGCCGTTTGCTCCATTCATGTAACCTCCCCGGCTTGCAGACATCCAACTGTTGCACCTAACCACCGGCCGCATCATGTGCCCATCCAGCGTGCGCGGCCCTTGAGCAGGAGGCCTTCAATGAGCGCCGAGATTATTCACCGGCTGCATTTTGCCTTCACCATCACTTTTCACTACCTGTTTCCGCAGCTCACCATGGGCCTGGCACTGCTGATTGTGGCGATGAAAACGGTGGCGCTGCGCACGGGCAGCGAAGCCTGGGATCGCGCGGCGCGATTCTGGGGCCGCATCTTCGCGATCAACTTTGTGATGGGCGTGGTCACCGGAATTCCCATGGAGTTCCAGTTCGGCACCAACTGGGCGCGCTTCTCGCGGGTCTCGGGCGGAGTCATCGGCCAGCCGTTGGCCATGGAAGGGGTCTTCAGTTTCTTTCTTGAATCGGCGTTTCTGGGGCTTTTTCTTTACGGCGAAAAACGCATCTCGCGCCGCATGCACTGGTTCTCAGCGTTCATGGTGTGGCTGGGCTCGTGGATCTCCGGCTTTTTCATCATCGTGACCGACGCGTGGATGCAGCACCCGGTGGCCTACGCGCGCCTGCCCGACGGCCACTTCGAAGTGGTCAGCTTCTGGCAACTGCTGCTGAATCCCTGGGCGCTCCTGCAATACATGCACAATATGACGGGCGCGGTGGTGACGGCGGCATTCGTGGTGAGCGCCGTGGGCGCGTTTTATATGCTGGAGGGTCACCGCGAAGAGTACGCGCGCATCTTTCTCAAGGTGGGCGTTATTGCCGGCGTGATCTCGTCCATCCTCATCATCTTTCCCACCGGTGATTTGGCGGGCAAGTACGCGGCCGAGAACCAGCCCGCGGCCATCGCCGCCATGGAAGGGCTCTTCAAGAGCGAAGTGGGCGCGCCCATCGTGCTCATGGGCCAGCCCAATGAGGATACGGGCCAGATCGACAATCCCATCGTGGTGAACGATGTGCTGAGCTTCCTCATCTATGGGACTACGAAAGCCGAAGTGAAGGGGCTCGACCAGTTTCCGCGCGATCAGTGGCCCACCGCGCTGCCGCTGCTCTACTACTCCTACCACATCATGGCGGGGCTGGGGACGTGGTTTGTGCTGCTGATGATGGTGGCCGCATTCCTGCTCTGGCGCGGGCGGTTGCACACCTCGCGCTGGGTGTTGTGGGCGCTGCTCTTGAGTTTTCCGCTGCCCTACATCGCCAATACCGCCGGCTGGATGACGGCCGAGCTGGGCCGGCAGCCGTGGCTTATCTACGGATTGATGCGCACCAGCGAGGGCTTTTCCGACAATGTTTCCGCGAGCAACGGGCTGTTTACCCTGCTTGGCTTCATGGGACTGTACATGCTTCTGGGGCTGCTGTTCACGGTGCTCGTCTATCGCGAGATCAGTACCGGGCCGGAGCCGGCAGGGGCTAAAGCCCCGAATTGATTTTTGGAGCAATTACGGCACGACTGAAGTCGTGCCCTGACACTTCTTGCGCCCCTTAGAACGCTTCTTGCGCCCCTCGAGGAGTTTTTCCGCAGCCTGTTCTCACCGCATCTCAAACTTCGGCGGGCTCGTCTTCCAGGAGAGAATCGATGAAGGCTTCGGGGAAGAACTCCAGAAAATCGTCCAGTTGCTCGCCGACGCCCATGAAACGGACCGGCAGATTGAGTTCCTGGGCGATGGCCACGGCGATGCCGCCGCGGGCGGTTCCGTCCAGTTTGGTGAGGACGATGCCTGTGACTCCGGCCGATTTGGTAAACAGACGCGCCTGGTGCATGCCGTTCTGGCCGGTAGTGGCGTCCATGACCAGCAGCACCTCGTGCGGCGCGTTGGGGACGACCTTGGCGGCGGAGCGGATCATCTTGTCGAGCTCGTGCATGAGGTTGGATTTGGTATGCAGGCGTCCGGCGGTATCGACAATCAGCTCGTCGAAGCGGCGGGCGCGGGCATAGGCGACGGCATCGAAGACCAGGGCGGCCGCGTCACCGCCCTTGCGGGTCTTGAAGATCTCTGCGCCGGAGCGGTTAGCCCAGTCCTGAAGCTGCTCGATGGCGGCGGCGCGGTAGGTATCGGCGGCGCAGAGCATGACGGAGCGATTGCGGGCGCGATTCCAGGCGGCCAGCTTGCCGCTGGTGGTGGTTTTGCCGGTGCCGTTGACGCCGACCAGGAATGTGACATAGGGGTCGCCCGGACGGGGTTTGGGCCGCGTACGCCCCTCGGATGGAGCGGTGAGGATGGCCAGTAACTGCTCTTTGAGCAGGGCGCGCAACTCGGCGCCGCCCTTGATCGCCTCGCGCTTGGCGCGCTCGTGCAGCGCGTCGAGGATGCGGTTGACGGTCTGATGGCCCATATCCGAGGTCAGCAGCATGGCTTGCAGCTCTTCAAGCGCGCCCTCGTCCACGGTGCGGGTGAGCGCCGCCAAGCCTCCGATTCCGCCGGCTAAACTCTCGTGCGTGCGCGTGACAGCGCGCCGCATTTGCTTGAAGAAGCCGGCCTTTCGTTCGGAAACATCCGCCATTCCTTCGCTATGCACCTCGTTTTCGGTCGTTCCGATCCGACTCGAGAAGAATCCTCTTGCTTGTTCTTGTAATTTGAGTCTACCGGGGTAAAGCGATTGACGAAAGGAAAATTTATGCACATTTGTGCAAAGGAGAGGCCTTCAATAACTGCCGCAGATAAACGCCGTTCGTCGGAGGTTCACGTGAAAACGATTTCTGAGGCAGATCTTGCGGTTAACTAGGCGCCGTGGTCACATCACTGTGTTTGCCGAGCAGAAAGATTCTGGTGGGGCGATCTCCCCCGCGGCACGGCGATTCGAATCTCCGCATTACTGGTCGACGCCGAAGGTGAAGACTTCGTCGCCATCGTAGATCATATACTCGCCCGGAGCCAACGGCGCAGAGGGAACCAGTTTGAAGGCAGAGCGCCCAAACTGGGTAATCGCAACCGCGAGACCCGGTATTTGCTCGCGGGTAGATTGGCTATCTGTGGCTGCGTAATAGGCAAGGCGCTCCTTCTTTTTCTGTTCCATCGCGTAAAGCGCGACGTTCTCGGGATCTCCCATCTTGAAGACAAACTCCGCCTTGTCTCCCGCCTTGATGCGGAAAGGGGACCTGGCTCCGGAGATCCTAATGCAATTAAAGACCTTCGAAGCAGCCATCGCGTGATTTCCTTTAAGCTCATCTTTCCACGGCTCGCCAGGAAGCGCTTTGAGCGTTTGCGTGGAGTAATCGATGAGATAGACCTTGCCGATTTCCTGGGGTTCGAGCGGATTGCGGGTTGCCGACTGCCCCGCGCAGATTCCCAAAGAAAGGACCAGTAAAACTTCCGACAGCATCTTGTGCATGGTGGGGTATTCTCCTTGCCGGGATGGTTGGATCCCTCGGTTTCCGGACGATCCGGCTGACGAGATCACCTTTCACTGAATCCAAGGCAAAGAATGGAATTCCAAAACATCTTACAGCGAAGAAGGCGCGGACTCCGGCAGCCTAGAGCGTTCTGGGTTCAATTGTCAACATCGCCGACATCGCGCAAGGTGGCTTTTACCTCCACACCACAGACGGAGACCTATCTGTGGGGACCCCGGGATCGAAAAGAGCCACTTGGCATTGTGCATTCTGTCAAGAGCAGAATCGAAAACGCTGTAATGTCCGGACTACTGGTCGACGCCGAAGGTAAAGACTTTGTCGCCGGCATAAATCATATACTCGCCCGGAGCGAGCGGCGCAGAGGGAACCAGTTTGTAGGCAGACTGCCCAAACTGCGTAACCTCTGCCGCGAGACCTCGTATTTGCTGACTGGCAAGCCGGCTATCCAGGATTGCGTAATCCGCCTCGCGACCCTTCTTTTTCTGCTCCATCCGGTAAAGCGCGACGCTCTCGGGATTTCCTGACTTAAAGGCAAACTCTGCCTTCTCTCCCGCTTTGATGCGGAAAGGGGAGCTATCTCCGGAGATCCTGACGTAGGAAATGACCTTCGTAGTCGCCATGGCGTGATTCCCTCTCATTGCGTCTTTCCACGGCTCGTCAGGAAGCGCTTTGAGCGTTTGCGTGGAGTAGTCGATGAGATAGATTTTGCCGATTGCCTGGGGTTCGAGCGGATTGCCGGTTGCCGACTGCCCCGCGCAGATTCCCAAAGAAAAGACCAGTAAAGCTGCCGACAGCGCCTTGTACATGGTGCGTATTCTCCTTGCCGGGAAGGTTGGAGCCCTTTCCTTCCAGATCATCCGGCTCACGGGATCGCTTCTCACGGAGGCCGCGGAAAAGAATGGAATTCCAAAACATCTTACACCGCGGAAGACACCGGACTCTGGCACCCTGGTCCCTGGTCATGGCTTTCTCAGAACCGGTACACCAGGCCCATGGTCCCGCGCACGTTCCAGGTGCGATGGGTCGAGCCGGCCTGTCCCCCGGCATCATTGTTGGGCAGCGGGAAGGATGCGGCGACGCGGTCGCCGGTGAGTTGCACGGCGAAGTTGCGGGTCAAGTTATAGGCCAAGCCTCCGCCGATCCCCCCCGCAAAGGAGGTGTTGGGCGACATGCTCTCGCCCCCGGTATGCTCCCCGCCCAGCTCGGCGAAGACCTGGCCGCTGAGGTTTCCGTAAAGGTTGGCATGGATTCCAGGCCCCACCAGAAAGGTGTAGACCGAGGGGTCGCCGGGATTCGGAAGTCTGCTGTGGCCGGTCCCTACCCTGTAGTAGTCGGCCGATGCGGTGAGCATGAAATATTTTCCCCAATCGCGGGTCAGCGACGCCTTTCCGCCCAGCAAGCCGCTGTACGAGACGGGCACCTGCCGGATGCGGCTATAGGCAAGGCCCGCGTACGCCTCGTATTTGTAGGGGCCTTGGCTCGCCTCGGAAGTTTTCCCCGCATCCGGGTTCACCTGGCCTGCGGCGGCGAGGGGCGCAATCGCCGCGGCAACCATGGCCGAAATTCGCAATAGGATGGTCCTGTTCAACTTAGAAACTCTCCTCAAACACTGCCGTGCTCAAAACATACTTGTCGCTGCCGGGTTTGGCTCCGCGGCAGGCAACTTCCGGCTGGTTTCGGTACCCTCTTAGAGTATCCTTTCCCCCCGCCTTTCACGAAGCCCGCCGGCCAAGTAAATCCGCCTGCCAGGTAGAGCGCGAAGGGAAGCCTGGTTCCGAGTCTTCTTCCTTGGGACGGCGGTTTCGACGGAAGGGTAGCGCCGGTCAGGCGCGAACGCCAATCTCAACCGTTTTCGAGATACCAGGGAATGTTGATGACCACGATGCGGCGGTTGCCGCGCATGAGCAGGATCATCTTCAGAAGGCCGGAGCGGCGATTGTGCAGCAGGCCCTCCCACCAATGCCGCACCACCAACTCCGGCACCAGCACACAGATTTTGCAGGTGGCGCTTTCGCGCTCCACGTCCAGCGCGTAATCCACGATGGGATAGATGATGTAGCGGAACGGCGACTTGATCGTGACGAGTTTGGGGACGCAGCGGCCGGCCGCCTGGAGGGGCGCCACGATGTTGTGCTGCCAGGCATCGCAGAAGGGATCGGGATCGTCCGTGGTCTCGACGTGCACGCAGCGGATATCGCAGGACATCGAGAGCGCGAAGGAGAGCGCCTTCTCGCTGATCCGGCTCCAGCGATCGATGGGAACCACGACGATGGGCTGGCCCACTTCGGCCGGGATGATCGGCCGATCGAGATCGATCTCGCGGTTCACGCGGACGTAGTGGCGATTTACGGTGCGCATAAAGAGAATCATCGCCGCGACCAGAAGCACCGTGATCCACGCGCCCTGGGCAAACTTGGCCACCAGCACCACCAGCGTGGTGACGCCCGTGGCAACGGCGCCCACCGCGTTGACGATCATGCGCGCCGGCGCACCGCCCTGGCGTCTCCAGTGCATCACCATGCCCGCCTGCGAGAGCGTGAAGGCCAGAAACGCGCCGATGGCGAAGAGCGGAATCAGCCGGTCGGTGACGCCGCCAAAGACGACGAGCAGCAGCGCCGTGAGCGCGACGAGCACGTAAATTCCCCACGAGTAGAGCAGGCGCCGCCCGCGGATCAAGAAAATGTGGGGCATGTAGTTGTCGAGGGCGATGGCGCGCGTGAGGCGCGGAAAATCGGCAAAGGAAGTGTTGGCGGAGAGCGCCAGCACCAGCAAGACCGACGCGATGGTGAGGAAATAGAACCAGCCGTGGCCCATCACCGCGCGGGTGAGCATGGAGAGTACGCTCTCGTAGCCCGCGCTGCCGGGATCGGTGGCGGCGATGCCGTAGGCGCGGCACAGCAGCGCAATCCCCAGCAGCAGAATCGCCAGCAGGGCAATGATGATCGTCAGCGTGGCCTTGGCGTTTTTTCGCGTGGGCTCGCGGAAGGCCATCACGCCGTTGCTCACTGCCTCCACGCCGGTCATGGCCGTGCAACCCGAAGAGAAGACCTTCAGCAGCAACCACCAGGTCAGGGCCGCGGACACGGGCGGAAGCGCCGGCATCGGCGTCAGCGGGAGCGGGTGCCCGGCGGCGTGCACCGTCTGCCATCCGCCCACCAAGATCACGATCAGTAGCGTTCCTGTAAAGAGATAAGTGGGAATCATGAATATCACGCCGGTGTCGTGCACGCCGCGCATATTCACCATGGTCAGAATGGCGAGCACGATGAGGCACAGCATGAGCGTGTGCGGCTGCAGGGACGGGATGGCGGAGATCAATGCGCCCACGCCGGCCGAGATGCCTACCGAGGCGTTGAGAATGTAGTCGATCATCAGCGCTGCCGCGGCCAGCAGGCCCGCGCCCTCGCCCAGGTTCTGGCTCGCCACGGTGTAGGAGCCGCCGCCGTGCGGATAGGCCTCGATGGTCTGCCGGTAGCTGAAGTAGACGATCCCGAGCAGGATCACGATCGCCGTGCTCACGGGCACGATGTATTTCACGCCGAGAAGACCGAGCGGAATCAGGAGGGTGAGAGCCGCTTCAGGCCCGTACGCGGCCGAGCTCAGCGCGTCGAGGCCAAAGACAGGAATCCCGGCCAGGGGGCCGATATGCTCGGCGCGTTCCTCGCTGGTAGCCAGCGGACGGCCGAGGAGCAGATTGAAACATCGTGTGTAGACGCCCATGAACCTTTGACTGCGGCACTGGATTCAACGCAGGGAACGCCGCCGAAGGCATTGTCTCACGGCGGGGTGAAAACGGAGCTTTGGGAAGACAACCGGGTTGCAAGACAAAGGACTGCGCAGTGAGATCTCTGCAGCAAAGACTTCCGCTGCAGAGAGCGTTCTCATTGCGGAGGGTGAACGTTTGGAACGGGCGTGTTCGTCTGGGGTGGCGGCGGGACATAGGGAGTCTCAGCCGCTGCTTCCTGCGCGGCGCGGAGTTCATCCCTCGCATCCATCTCTGAATACGTCGCCTGCTTGAGAGCGTCGTTAGCCGCTTGCCACGTGGCTTGATGCTCAGGGGTGGCGTGATCGATGAGATCCTGCCGGGCAGCTTCCAGGGCCTTTGTCGCTTGCGCACGCGTTACGCCGGCTTCATCGAGCTTGCGAAGGGTTTCGGCGCTCGGGTTCTTATTATATTCATCGAAGGCGTCGTGGTGGTCGATCTCGGCATTGGCCTGGGCGCGAATTGCCTGATGGTAGGCCTGCGACTGCGTGGGCGCATCCTTTTCCAACGTCTTGAGAGCGGCGCGCGCGGCGTCTGCGGCATTCAAGGTCCGAACGTGCGCGGCGTCGAACTTCTTCTGTGCGTCGTTGATGCGCTGGGTTGCATTGGCAGGCGCGCCTTGCGGTCCTTCACTCAAGACCGGCTGATTGGGGCCGTTGCATGGAATGCCGCCCGCGGAACAGTCAGCGAGAGAGTAGAGGCCCGTGGTCGAAGCTGGTTTGTAGTCCAGGTGCGTGCTGGGGTTCCACAAAGAGTCGCCGAAGCCTGACGATGCGGGCGGCGTGGAGCCTTGCGGATACCCGAATCCCAACTCAGGTTGCAGGTAGGCGCGGGCTACGCCGAGGATGTTGAAGCCGCCATCCGCGATGGCGCCGACTCCGCCACTGATCTGATACGAACCCGATGGAGCGAAAAACTTGGCGTCGAGGGTGGTAAAGGTGTTCTGCATTGCGATGGTGCCGGGCGACTGATTGGTCACGGCGAGGGTGATGGAACCGGACTGCGAGCTGCCGGACACGGAAGAGGCGCCGGAGCCGGCGCTCCACTCCGAGGGGCTCACAAGATCGGTCGGATTGAAGGACGAACTCCACGCAGAGCTGGGCAGGCCGTTGAGGCCGTCAAGCTTGACATGGTAAGTGGTCGATTGGCCTTTGTGGAGGCTGAGCTGATCGGCCCACATGGTGAGGGTCATATAAAAGACCGGCATCTCGGTCGGCGGCATTCCGGGGCCGTCGAGGATGAGATTGTTGAGACCCGGCGTCAGGTAGGTGGGCGGCATGAAGTAGAGTTCACCGCCCGTTCCGGCCAGAGGCCAGATGGTGTTCGTGCCGATGTGAAGGTTGGTGTCGAGCGGGTCGTTATAGAAGTTGCCACGAATTGCGCCCAGCTTGCCCTGGGTCAGGATGGGGTTGGTCCAATACGGGGTTTGATCAATCCAGAAGCGATCGCCTGCGAGCCAGTGCGCGTGTCCGGCCTCATCATCAAGAAAGTCCGTCCAGCCTTGCAAATCCTTGAGCTCGGCCACATTTTCAGTTGTCTGCGGCCCATCTTCCAGCGTCTTGATGCGCTCGTCGGCCTTCTTTATCTGGTCGCTGGCCAATTGCGCCACATCTGAAGGCGGAAGACTGTCGATGACATCGTCAATTTCATTCCATAAGTAGTACTCGTATTCTTCGAGGTCGTCCATCTTGGCCCAATAAAAGTCGTCATCTTTGATATCTTCAGCTTCGCTGAAGTCAATTTCGAGATCGCGGGCCAGGTTCCAGAGATGTTTCAGATAGGCGAGATTGTCTGCCTTGAGGGCCCCAGTGACCTTTGGAGAGATGAGATTGCTGGGTAGCGCAGGCGCGGCAACCGGGTTGCCTATATCGAGCAGCGCGCCGGTGGGGCCGGCGCCGGGCAGCGAGTAAAGATCGCGCGTTTGCAACTGGAGGGGACCCGTCCATGTGTTGGGGATGTGCACGGAAAATGTGCTGTTGGGGTTGACGGGCCAATAGCCATCGTTCTTGATGCCGATCTCAAGGCTCGACCACGATGCAGAGCCGTCCGGCAGGTGCGCGACCTCAATGGGGAAGGTGTATTCGCTGAGGCCGGGAACCGACTTGAAGCCTTCAGCGTAAGAGGCTGGCCAGAGCGAACCGGTAACGGTTTCGCCGGCGTGGAAATCTCTGGGGAAGAGTACGCCGACTTGCATCGTGGACGGCGGCGGAGCCTTCATCGGCTGCGCGTTCGGCGTAGGCTGGCCTGGCGTGGTGGATGCCGGCTTGTAGGTCGTGGTTTCTTTGGTCCAGGAGTGCTGGTAGTCGAGGCCTACGTGCCAGGTACTAGTGTCAAAACCGTCGGGCCTGTATGTCGTCTTCTGTTCCCAGGTGCGCTCGCCATGCAGGCCAAAATGCTCGTTGTCCAGGTACGAAAGTCCGCCCTTGAGATCGAATTTGTAGTCGGACAAGGTGAGAAGGTTGCCCTTGAGGCCGAAGTCATAGACCTGCCTTTCGGCTTCGTGCTTCGATCCGCCCTCTGTTGAGTAGGTCTCCTTCACTTCGCGGCGCAGGTTGTTTTGCGGGTCGAAAACCTGGCCAACAAGCTCGCCCGTGGCCTGATTGATGGTTGCATTTATGTGACCGCCTGCGCCATAGTCGCTCGAATCCAGATTCGTGCCCGGGGTTTGGGCTGGACGAGAGAAGTCCTGCGCGTGGGCAGGTTGTGCCGGGGCAATCGCAAGCAAACATTCCGCGGTCACGATGGTTGCGGCGAGAACAAGGCGGGGAGACGAAGAGGCAAACATTTGGAACCTCCGGGGAAGGACGGATGCCGCTGTGCTTTGTGAAGTACCGAAGCACAGAGAAATAAAGACGGATGTAGATATGCGTAGGCGCCGCGAATTGCCCACGCGGGCTGTGAGCGGGCTGGCGAGGAGTTGCCAGGATGGACGAGCTGCCCGCTGAGGAAAGTAGTGCAGAGAATAGCAACTCTTGGAGGGGATGTCTATCGGATAATCCGCCGGAAGTTCTTCATTGGGGGAGCCTGGGAGCGGGAACCGGCGCACGGCTTTCGGCGATGACCTCTAGCCCTTGATCGGTGGCACTCCTTCTGCCGGCTCAACAAACGCCGCCGCGGGCACCGTGAACAGGAACCTGCTTCCTTTGCCCACTGCGCTCTCGGCCCGGATGCGGCCGCCGTGCTGCTGGACGATGCCGCGGCAGAGCGCCAGACCCGGGCTCGGACCGCTGTGGGCCGGCGACCGTCTCTCCGGTTCGGTATTCGCACTTCTTCGCTCGCCCCGCCGTTCCCTCGTTCCCTTGTTCCCTTGTTCCCTGCCTTTAGTGTCCTGGCAGCTTGCAGCAGTCTCCTGCCTCCGGAGGCTCGTTCGCGCCGGCGTCCAGCACTACCTTCCATTTGCCGTCCGGCTGCCTGCGCCACATGGTGATGTAGCGTCCGCTGGTGAGCACGGGATTGCCGTTCGCATCCTTGCTGCGCCCTTCGAAGTGGCCCCACGTGTAACCCATATCGCCGGAGGGCCCCATCGTGGCGTCGGTCGGCGTCCAGGTGAGCTGGTAATCCTTGGGCGACCAGTTGGCCGATTTGGCAATGGCCACCTTGCCGACCAGCGGCGCCGCTCCGTTGCCCAGGGCTACGCCGTCGTCGGCGAACCAGTCGGCAAAGGCCGCGCCGCCCCGCTCCAGCACGTCCTTGGCAAAACGCGCCTCGAGATCGAAGAGCACCATCTTGCCCGGCTGCACGGTGGCGTCGGTGAGCGGATTCGGCGCCTGAGTCATTCCCGGTTCCGGCAACTGCGCCCACGCCGCGCTCGCGCAAATACCTGCCGTCAATCCCGCAGTCAAAACCAAAGATGTAAAAAGACTCCGCATGGCTCCCAATTTCCTTTCCTTGAAGCGGTGAAACTCACAGCCTCATCCTACAACGCGCGGCCGGTTGGCGGCGCCACTCCGGCGGCCGCTTTTGAGCTCCGCCCACACTGGGAAATCCGCGAAACCTCCCACTCGCCGCAGCGTCTAACTCAGCGAAGGGCCAAAGCTTCCCGCGGGTATACTGGAAGCAGACGTAGCTTCAGACAATGACCCCCGTGCAGGGGGCTTTTTGCCCTAGGGGATCTTTCCCTGGACGCCCGGCCACTCCCCGGGAAAAGGAACAAGATGGGAACATTGCTGGAGTCCATCCAATCTCCCGCCGACGTGAAGGGCCTCAGTCTTTTCGAGCTCGCCGAGCTTGCCGGGGAGATTCGCGAATTCCTCATCCAGACTCTCTCGAAGACAGGCGGCCATCTGGGCCCCAATCTCGGCGTGGTCGAGCTCACCCTGGCCCTGCACGCGGTCTTTTCGACGCCCGAGGACAAGATCCTCTTCGACGTGAGCCACCAGGCTTACATCCACAAGATTCTCACGGGACGCCGTGAACGTTTTGAGACCATCCGCCAGCCGGGCGGCCTGAACGGCTTCATGCAGCGCACCGAGAGCGAGCACGACTGCTACGGCGCCGGCCACGCGGGCACGGCGCTCTCGGCGGCGCTGGGAATGGCCGTGGCGCGCGACCTGGCCGGAGGACACGAACACGTCATCGCCGTCGCGGGCGACGCCGCCTTCACCAACGGCGTCACCTTCGAAGCCCTGAACAACATCGCTTCGCAAACCAAACGCATGATCGTCGTCCTCAACGACAACCAGTGGTCGATCGATCGCAACGTGGGCGCGGTGGCGCGCTACTTCCATCGCATCGTCGCCAACGAGCGTTACCAGCACCTGCACGACAGGGCCACGCATCTTGTCGAGCGCTTCGGCGGCAAGACCGCCGTGAAAGTGATGCGCCGCGCCGAGGAGGCCGCCAAAAGCATGTTGTGGCCCTCCATCCTTTTTGAGGAGTTCGGCCTCGATTACTTCGGCCCCATCGACGGCCACAATACTCCGCTGCTGATCGAGACCTTCAAGTTCCTGAAGACTCTCGACCACCCGGTGCTGCTGCACGTGCTCACGCAAAAGGGGCGCGGCTTTCAGCCGGCGCTCGACGGGCAAAAGAAGTTCCACGGCCTCGGACCCTACGATCCCGAGACCGGACAGACCCCGGACGGCTCGGCCACCTACGCCGAGGTCTTTGGCAAGACGCTCGCCGATCTGGCCACAAAAGACGAGCGCATCGTTGCCATCACGGCGGCCATGCCCAACGGCACGGGCCTCGATCACTTCCGGCCTCACCATCCCAAGCGCTACTTCGACGTGGGCATCGCCGAGGAGCACGCGGTGGTGTTCGCCGCCGGCATGGCCACGCGCGGCTATCGCCCGGTCTGCGCCATCTACTCCACGTTTCTGCAGCGCGCCTTCGATCCCATCGTGCACGATGTTTGCCTGCAGAAGCTGCCCGTTCTCTTCGCGATGGATCGCGCCGGGCTCTCCGGCGACGACGGCCCCACGCATCACGGCCTCTTCGACATCGCGTATCTGCGCGGGATTCCCGGGATCGTGCTCATGTCGCCCAAGGACGAAGACGAGCTGGCCGACATGCTCAAGACGGCGTTCGAAATCCCCGGCCCCAGCGCCATCCGCTATCCGCGCGGCGCGGTGGCCGGCGTCGAGCGCAAGCCGGAGCCGCAAGCGATTCCCGTGGGCAAGGCCGAGGTCCTCGCCGACGGTTCCGATGTCGCGATTCTCGGCCTCGGCCCCATGATCTCGCTCGCGCGAGGGCTGGCCACGGCGCTTGCGCGCGACGGCTACTCCGCCGCTCTGATCAATCCCCGTTTCATCAAGCCTCTCGATCGGGAGACGATTGAGCGCTACGCCAGGCGCGTCGCTGCATTCGTCACCTTCGAGGATCACGTGAAGATGGGCGGCTTCGGCTCCGCCGTCGTTGAGGCGCTCGACGAGACGGGCCTCGCCGTTCCGGTCGTGCGCATCGGCTGGCCCGACCGGTTCATCGAGCACGGCAAAGTCGACGCGCTCCGCGTCCGCTACGGCCTCACCGTGGAAGCGGCCTACGCACAGGTGCTGCCGTTGCTGGCAGGCCGGCGCCGCGCAACGCTCGTCGCAAGTTAGCCCATATCGACCAACATGAATCGCTTGTCATCCTGAGCGACCGGAGTCCGCGAATGCGGACGAAGGGAGTCGAAGGATCTGCGGTTGCTTCTCTTGCCAGAGAGGGCGTTTCTTCTGCAGCGATCAATGGCAGACTCGCTGGCTTGCCGACCCGCTGACCTGCCGCCTCGCCGCCTTCTTGTATTCTTCGAACATGCCCGTGTCAACCCGCGTTTCGCGCCTGCCGCGCCGTTGGGCGCTCTGGATCGGATTGGGCCTCGTCCTGCGCCTCACGTTCATCTGGTTTCCGCGCGCCATCGACGACGATACCTGGGACTATCTTGAGCTCGGCCGCAATCTGCTGCACCACGGAGTCTACGGGCTCGGTACGGGCAGCACTCTTGCGCCCACTCTCTTCCGGCTGCCTGGCTACCCCATTTTTCTGGCTGTCTGCGATCAACTTTTCGGTCCTCTGCTCCATGACGGCTGGCTCACCTCCGTTTACCTTCTGCAATCTGTTTTCGATATCGCCGGCGGTCTTCTTCTGGCGGTCTTTGCGTACCGCTTCATCTCGCCGCGAGCCGGTGAAATCGCTCTCGCGCTCGCCATGCTTTGCCCGTTTACCGCGGCGGAAGCCGGCATCGCCATGACGGAGTGCCTCTCCATCTTCGCCGTATCGCTGGGAATCTACGCTGCCGGCCGCATCCTTGCGGCAGAAGCGGCCGGCTCGCGCGACACGCGCGCGGTGATTCTGGCTGGCAGCGCGGCGGCTCTGGCGATGCTGTTGCGGCCCGACGGCGTTTTGCTTTTTGTTGCGCTCGCCGCAGGATTGTTTTTCTATATTCTTCGCGGACGCGCCGCGCGCGGCTTACGATTCGCGCTTCGCCGCAGCCTCATTACGACATCGATCTACTGCGCCGTCGCCCTGGCGCCGATTGCTGTGTGGACGGCGCGCAATTGGGTTGACTTTCATGTCTTCCAGCCCCTGGCGCCGCGCTATCTCAACGACCCCGGCGAGCGCGTCAACACCGGTATCTATCGCTGGATGCGCACCTGGGCCATCGAATACGTTTCGACCGCGACGGTTTTCTGGCAGGTCGGCGCCGGTCCCATCGACCCCGGCGATCTGCCCGCGCGCGCCATCGATTCGCCTGCCCAGCGCGCGGAAACTCTCGCCCTCCTCGACGAATATAGCCGCAGCAATTCTGTCTCTGCCGGCCTCGACCATCGTTTCGACGCGCTGGCCGCGGAGCGCATCCGCGCCAATCCTCTCCGCTACTACGTGTGGCTCCCTCTGCTGCGCACGACCGACATGATGTTTCGTCCTCGCACCGAAGAGTTCAATCTCGAAGTCTTCTGGTGGTACTCGAGCGAATATCATGCGCAAACGGCCGGGGCCATCCTGATCGGCCTCGTCAATTTCTTTTATGTCGCAGCGGCCGCATGGGCCTTTCTGCGCCGCCGCGTGCCGTGGCCGTGGATGCTGGGCGGTTACATCGTCCTGCGCTGCTTGCTTCTCGGCACCATGGAGAACTCCGAGCCGCGCTACTCGCTGGAGTGTTTTCCCATCTTCATCGTGGCCGCGGCCGCGGCGCTTGCACACGCGCGTTCTTCGGCTGCCGGTCCGGGGCAAACACCGCTAGCTCCGCTGTCTCGCCCCTTTGTGCGACAATCCTCATCAGACTGATTTTGCAATGCGAAAACACTGGTTTTTTGTTGGCCTTCTCTGCGGAACAGCCTTGACTTCCGTTGCGGCCCACCCCCAGGCCGAGCCGGGGGCGCCGCTGGTCCTTGCCGGGGGCACGGTGGTCGATGTTTCCAATTGGGGCCATTCGGCGCGCGACATTCCCGGTGCCATCGTCGTCATCCAGGAAGGAAAGATCGCCGCAGTCGGCCTTCCCGGCCAGGTGGCTGTGCCCAAAGGCGCGCGCGTCATCGATTGCACCGGGAAGTTCCTGATCCCCGGCCTCATCGACGGCTATACGGGAATGAATTCGCAGGCTCAGGCCAACGCCAACCTCTACATGGGCGTGACCACGGTGGTGGCCCGCGCCGACTATCAACGCGGCTTCATCGATTTCCGTGCCCAGCCCTCGCCGCACGTCTACCCCATCGACAGCATCGGCGTCACCGACAACTGGAGCCTGCTGGCGCGTCAGCCGGAGTGGGTCTCGAAGCTGCGCGAGGGGCCGCATCCCGCCGAGCTCAGCCCGCAGGATACGGCGCGGCAGATGGTCGATACCGCGCGGCTAGGTGCGCGCGTGCTTCTGTTGTCGTTCAATCTCACCGCCGCCAATTCGCAGTGGATCGTGGCCCGCGCCCACGAGATGGGCCTCGTCACTTATGGCATCTTCGGCGCCACGCCGTATCGCGTGGGCGTCGAAGCCGGCGTCGACGCGCTTCCCGAGATGGACCGCTATGTTCTCGGCGTGATTCCCGACGAGCTGCAGCGCCCGCTCAGCGACGATCCCGACGGCTCGGCGGCCATCACCGCCTACGACTATTCCGAGCACGTTTCGCCCACCGATCTGCGCCTGCGCAACTACGCGCACTTTCTCGCCGCGCACCACGCCGCGCTGATGCCCGCCTTCAGTCTCTATTACGTGAACCTGCCAGGGCATCGCAATCTGTGGAAGGAGCCGGCCGCAGGTCTTCTCGATCCCGGCCGCATGTATCATCCCTCCGACCCCGCCAGCGGCGAGATGATCTACCCGCAGCCCAACTGGACGCGCCATCTGCCCGCCACGGCGCAGCACTGGATGGAAGAGGATTTGCAGAAGAAGGCCGGGCTCACCGCGCTTCGCTTCTGGCGCATCAACGAAACCATCTTCGCCGATTTCCCGCACTACCTGGCCGCATCGGGCGCCGATTCAATGGGCGCCATGCCCGGCATCTCGCTGCACACCGAGCTCGAACTCCTCGTCCGCCTGGGTCTTTCGCCGCGCGAGGCCCTGGCCGCCGCTACCAACAATTACTCCTTGCAGTTTGGATGGAGCGAACTGGGCCTCATCGCCACCGGCCGCCGCGCCGACATCCTCGTCGTCGACGGCGACCCCACCGCCAACATCTGGAACGCGCGGCGCATCTCCGCCGTCATCCTCGACGGCGAACCGCTGGACCGCAATGCGCTCCTCAATCTGAAACGATAACGGGACAAGTGAATTCAAGAGTCCGGAGTGCTGGCATGGGCTGTCCTTTTTTGTGGGAAGGTGGGCGATTTTCCTTTCCTCAACCAGCTAAGCTGGTAAGTGGGGCCCCGGTTCGGGGAGAGATTTGGGTGGTAGACTCGGAAGGTTCGGGGGAGTGGATGAGAAGGCTAGCTCAATGGGCTGGATTGGCGATTCTGGCAGCGGCGCTGCCGGGGGCACGGGCCGCGGACGTGAATGGTAATTGGCAAGGCTCCTTCGATTTCCGGGGATCGAGCGTGGCGCTGATCTTTCACTTTGTGGCCAATGGGAACGCGCTGACGGGAAGCGTGGAAGGATTGCCGACCACTCCGGCCGAGATCCACGACGGAAAGGTGGATGGCAACAGCATGGCGTTCTTGCTCGACACCGGCTACCAGGGAACGCAGTACACTGTGGCTTATCGCGGAACCGTGTCGGAGGATGGGAATTCGATTGCATTCACGATGGGGACCGAGACCGGAGACTGGAGCATGGAGCTGACCGCGGCGCGCGTGCGCTCTGCCGTGCCGCCCCCGCATGTCAACGCGACGCTGGGCGAGATCAAGCGCTATCCGGGAGACGGCGACGGAGCCTTCAAAACCAGGCATTACCGCGACCTGTTTGCCGAGGCCGGGCACTCGCCCGAGGAGACCAAGGCCAAGATCGACAAGGCCTTCCAACTGCTCTTCCATGGCGACGGCCAGGAAGAGCGGCTCTACTTCGAAACCGGAGCCAACCAGAACGGTACACTGGCCTACATTACCGACTGGAACAACAACGACGTGCGCACCGAGGGCATGAGCTACGGGATGATGATTGCCGTCCAGTTGAACAAGAAGCGCGAGTTCGACGCCATCTGGAACTGGGCCAAGACTTACATGCAGATCACCGATCCCAGGAATCCATCGGTGGGGTACTTTGCCTGGTCGATGAGCACCGATGGCACGCCGCGCTCTACGGGGCCGGCGCCGGACGGTGAATCGTATTTTGCCATGGCGCTCTACTTCGCCGCGCACCGCTGGGGCAACGGGCAGGGCATCTACAACTACCAGGCCGAGGCGGACAAACTTCTGCGCCTGATGCGGCATCACCCCGTGATGACCGGTGAAGGTCCGTTCAGAATTCATCCCGAGGACCCGCCGTTTGTCATGCCGGACCATCCATGGCCTAGCCCGGACACGCGGCGCAAGGAGGCGGAAGCAAAGGCGAGCGGCCATCCGCTGCAGTGGTACCGGCCCTCGCGCGGCCCGGAAGAACAGACCGTCGGGCCGATGGTTGACGAAGAACACTGCATGATCAGGTTTGCGCCCAACCTGCCCGGTGGCACGACAGATCCGTCGTATCATCTGCCGGCCTTTTACGAGTTGTGGGCGCGATGGGGACCCGAGGAAGACCGGGCCTTCTGGGCCAAGGCGGCGGACGTAAGCCGCGACTTCTTCGCCAAGGTGACGGGGCCCGAGACCGGACTGACGCCGGAGCGGAGCAACTTCGATGCTTCGCCGGCCACGGGCTGGGATGGAAAGCCGATTCCATTCGCTTACGACTCATGGCGCAGCATCAGCAATTGGAGCGTGGACTACTCGTGGTGGCGCAAAGACCCCGAAGAGACCGTGCTGAGCGACAAGATGCAGAAGTTCCTGGCCGGTCAGGGCATCGACAGTTTTGACGGCAGCTACACGCTGGACGGGCAGCCGCTTGTTCATCACCACTCGCCGGGGCTGGCGGCAACCACCGCCGTGGGCAGCCTGGCGGCGACGGACGGACCCAATGCCAGAGCCTTTGTGGATGCGCTGTGGAACCAGCCGGTGCCGAGCGGGGAAGGGCGTTACTACGACGGAATGCTTTATCTGATGAGCATGTTGCACGCCAGCGGAAACTTCAGAATCTACTGAGAAGCGGCTGCCGGCGATGAGCTGTCCTCTGCCGGCTGTCCGCGGTTAGCTGTGAGCTGTTTGCTGTCGGCGGTTCGCTGTCGGCGATTCGCTGTTTGCTGTCGGCTGTTATTGAGGTCTGCACAAGCAATGACCCGTCGACCGCGCCGGAGGCGGTCGCCGCGGCGACTTAGCCCCGCGCTTCAGCGTGGGGAAAGCGGTTCCAACAAATGCACCCCGGAGTCCCGTAGGGACGATGCAAGGAAATCTCTTTTGCAGGAATCAATAGCTGTCGGCTTTTCGCTGTCGGCGTATGGCGTGCGCAGAAGCGATCCGCAGAGATTGATTGGAGATCTCCGGGCTTTTCCTTTGGAGATTGGCGTGGATCGTTTGCCAATCTATTGATCCGGCAAGGAAATACTGCCACCGTGCCCCATTTTTTCCGCGCTTATTGCGGAAAAGGGCGGGAAGCCACGAACTCTATTCCATGCCGACTCGCTGACTCGCCGGCGTCATGTACCCTTGAAGAGCAGCGATTCACTCCCTCCATGGCCCGATTTCGCCTCCCAGCCCGCACTGGACCCAAGAGCCGCAATCGCTATTTGCTCCTGATCGCGGTCTACAAATTCCTCCATGCGCTTCTGTTTTTCGCCATCGGCATGGGCGCGCACCATCTGCTGCACAAGGACATCGCCGACCAGATTGATCTCCTTGCCCGCCATCTGCGCTTCAATCCGGAGTCGCACCTGGTCAATTTCATCCTTGACAAGGCCGCGCTCCTCAACGATCCCCTGCTGCTCCGCATCGGCTTTGTCGCCTACTGCTACGCGACCGTCACCCTCATCGAAGGCATCGGCCTCTGCCTCGAAAAGGCCTGGGGCGAGTTTCTCACCCTCGCCATTACCGCATCGTTTCTTCCCTGGGAGATCTTCGAAATCTTTCGCCGTATCACCTGGTTCCGCGCCGGCCTGCTCACCATCAATATTCTGGTGTTTTTTTATCTCCTGCGGCTCGTCCTCGACCGCGCAGGTAAACGAGCCTGACTCTTCCCAGTCGCCGCCTTTCAAAGCACTCCCAACCGCTGCAACTCGCCGCGCAACGCATCCGCGCCCGTAAACCGGATCGTATTGATTCCCGCCGCCAGGCCGGCGGCGACGTTTTCCTCGCGATCGTCGATGAAGAGAACGCGCCCGGGTGCGCAGCCCAGAATGTCGAGGGCGCGGCGGTAGATCGCCTGGTCCGGCTTGCGCAGTCCCACGTAACAGGAGCTAAACGCGACCCTGAAATACCGGCGCAGGCCGAAGTGGCTGAAGCGGTACTCGTTGGTCTCGCGCGCTTCGTTGTTCAGGGCGCCGATCGTACAAGGATTGGCTGCGGCCAGCTCGGCAAGGATTTCTAAAGCGCCATTGGGCAGCGGCTGCGACTGGGTGCGCATGAAAGCGAAGAACTCGTCGCGCGAAAATGCGCGCGGCTCATAGAAAACCGTGGCGTTCAGATATTGATTGAGATCGATCTCGCCGCGTTCCCAGGCCTCCATCGTCGCAAAGTGCCTGGCGTCGAGCTCCTGCGCATCCAGTCCGAAATGCGCCACCGCGGCCGCGCGCTCCGCGCGGTCCCAGCCGTTGGTCAGCAGCACTCCGCCTACGTCGAAGAGGATCGCATCGAAGGGGAACATCGGCATGGCATCTCCGCACTCCTGTTCTCGATCCTAAATCCCGGTCTTTCTCAATTCGGCCACAATCTCCGCGGCCGCCACGCGGGCTTTGGCCTCCTGGTCGGGAGGGAAGCTGATGGCGCCCACGCGTGCATGGCCGCCGCCGCCATAGCGCTCGCAGATTTCGGCCAGGTTCACCATCTTTGCGGGGTCGGTTTTGGTCCAGGGGTTCGATCCCACGGCCACTTTGGTGCGGAAGCTCGACTTCGAGAGGCCGATGGAGTAGGTGGCATGCGGATACAGGTAGTAGGGGATGAACTTGTTGAAGCCTTCGAGCGGATGGTCGGCGATGTCGAAGAAGATGGTGCCGTCGCGCTCTTCGGCGCGGCTGCGAATGAGTTCGAGGGCCTGGCGATGGCGTTCGAGCAGGGGCGGCAAGAGCGGCGCGACGAAGGGCCGATCGAGAATCTCGGCGAGCGGCATCTCGGTGAGCAGCGGAATGAGGCGGGGAATGAACGTGGGATCCTGCGTGGATTCGATGATGAGCGTCAACTTCATGGCGGGCGCAGCCATCTCCACGGCCGCTTCGGGGCTCTCGTACTTCGCGCCATCCACAATGTCGGCCCAGTGGATCAGATTGGCCACGGGTGAAGTGTCGAAGCCGAAGCGCGTGGACGCGATATGCGCAATAAAGCTTGTGCAGGAAATGTAGTGGGGATCGAAGAACTTGCGCGCCGCGCACACCGGGTCGCGCTGGCAGGCGAGGAAATGCTCGTGGTCCTGCGGGGTCAGGAACGCCGACTGGTGGTGATCGAACCACCATGTGATGCGCGGCGAGTCGGAGTACTTGAAATCGACAATCGCATTCTCGTCGCCCGTGAAGTCGCTCTCGTCGAAGAGAGCCCCGGCGCGGTGCACCAGCCCGTGATAGTCGTAGCCGGCGCCGCGCGCGATGCACTCACGGTGGAAGCGCGTGAAGAGCGAGGCCGAGCAAGCACCGTCAAAGCACTTGTCGTGATAGAAGACGCGGACTTGCAAAACCTGGGTCCTCCTGGCGAGAAAGCGTAAAAAAGCGGAACTGTTAAGGATCAAGGGATTGGCCGGTTGTGTCAAGGGCGGGTAGACAGGGACCAGGGAACAGGGGAACAGGGGCCGGCGGCTTCAATTGCGCAACAGTGTGGTGAGCCCGGCGGCAATGTTCATCTTCCGTTCATCGAGCAGGGCGGTGGCGTCGGCCAGAAAGCTCGGGTTGTGCTCAAAGTGGCGCGACAATACCTGGACGGCCGCCACTACATGCTCGGCCGAGAAACGTTCTGCGTAGAATCCTGCAACGCCGATGAGCATGCCTTTGAGCAGGGCAAACTGAATGACCAGCGCAGCGAAGACTTGCGCACAGTCCGGGATGGCGGACGGGTCAGTGAACTTGGCGCCGAAGGGAAACAGGCAACCGAAGATCTGGTTGACCAGATAGTTTTCGAGCATATGAGGATGACGGTCGAAGAAGGGCTTGTAGAGATTCTGGTAGGAGGACTTGTACCGCGCGATCAGGTCGTCGCGCCGCACGCCGGGGCTGTAGCCGATGCCGCGCGCAAAGGCAGCGACCAATTCGGCAAGGCGCGGAGCCGCATCGCGCTTCTTGTTGAGAGCGACCAGCCGCAGAACCATCTCCAGCTGTGTTCCCAGATTGGGGCGAATGCTTTCCATGGCGGCGTTCAGCTTTCCCAAATCCAGTGCGGCGCTGAACTCCCGCATAAAATGCAGAACGCTTCGCTCAGACTCCGCGCGCGCGATGGCGTCGAGACGGCGGGAAAATGTCCCCAGGAGAAAGAGCCGCTGCCAGAGCGGATAATCCCGTCTGACGATCAGGCGCACGGTGAAATCGCGGATGGCCCAGAAATAATTGCGCAGCGGCTCGAACCCCGGTTTCGAATCGTCCCAGGCAGCGTATCCCGGCCTGCCGCTGGGCGCGAGCAGCGACTCGGAGAGCAGAACGAGGCGCGCAGCTTCAGGACAGGAGAGGGAAAGAGGCTGCTCATCGAGGTCGTCGATGCGGCGAGGAACACGAGGAAAGTCACGGCAGACGCGGCATAGGGAATCGGGGCCCAGTTCGGCATGAATCCGGCAAAGACGGGCTTCGTTGAACATAGGGCAAAAGCCCGACGCGGGTAACTTGAGGACGGCGTAGCTTGGCGATCCGGGCTCGGCCGCGGGGGTTCGTTCCAGGACGGAATGGATCGCTGCGCGCAAGGACCCCTCAGGCAGGGACTCGTACTTCCGATAGGCATCCTCATCGACAGGGATCTTCCAGCCCTGGCAGCAGGTATCCTCGCAGTCCGCTCCAATGCAATGGAAACGGTCTGCATAGCTGGGCCGGATCAATTCAACCCTGTACATGCACACTCCCGCAGCGACACCACCGGTCGTAGCCTCGAGGGATACAGGAACCCAGCCACAGTGCGATGCCGCCGGATTGGAGAATCCCAAAGCCGATCCAGCGGAAGTACTCTGACTCCTCCCACGGCAACCATAGCGGCGAATTCTCTGTGGCAGGCCACTCGTCCCGCAGTCGCTGTTCCCTGCCCTTCCGCGGTGGCCTCAATCACACCGGGAAGAGCCGTCCATCGTTTACCCTCAAAGAAACTGCTCTCGATGACCACGGCCGCCGCGCACGCCCGCTACCCGCTCACCCAGGGTGTCAACCCATGGCTGGTCACGCTCTCGGTCATGCTGCCCACCTTCATGGAGGTGCTGGACACTGCCATCGCCTCGGTGGCGCTGCCTTACATCGCTGGCTCGCTCTCGGCCTCAAACTCTGAAGCCACATGGGTGCTCACCAGCTACCTGGTCGCGAACGCGGTGATTCTGCCTGCGTCGAACTGGTTCGCGCGGCGCTTTGGACGCAAGCGCTTCCTGCTCACGTGCGTCATTCTCTTCACCATCGCGTCGTTTTTCTGCGGCGCTGCGCCGTCGTTGGCCGTGATCCTGCTGGCGCGGGTTCTGCAGGGCGCGGGCGGCGGCGCATTGCAGCCGCTCTCGCAGTCCATCCTGCTGGAAAGCTTCCCCATCGAGAAGCGCTCCATGTCCATGGCCGCCTACGGCCTGGGCATCGTGCTCGCGCCGGTGCTGGGCCCCACGCTCGGCGGCTGGCTCACCGACACGTGGAGCTGGCGCTACGCCTTTTACATCAACATCCCCATCGGCATTCTCGCGGTCATCATGATCAGCCGCTTCGTGCACGATCCGCCCTACATCAAGAACGCCAAGGTGGGCGCCTTCGACAACATTGGCTTCGGCCTGCTGGTGGTGTGGACCGGCTGCCTGCAGATCGTTCTCGACAAGGGCCAGGAAGACGACTGGTTCAGCGCCGTCTGGGTGCGCTGGGCCGTGGCCGCGCTGGCGGTTTCTCTCCTCGTCTGGATCTGGCACTCCTGGACCAATCCCAGAAGCCTCGTCGACCTGCATGTGCTCAAGGACCGCAACTTTCGTACCGGCTGCTTCGTGATCTTGCTGCTGGGCATGTGCATGTACATCACCATCGCCATCCTGCCGCTCTACTATCAGGAGATCCTCGGCTACACGGCATTCACTGCCGGCCTGGTGGTGGGCCCACGCGGCATCGGATCGTTCATCGGCTCGCCCCTTATCGGTTTCCTCGGCTCGCGTATCGACAACCGCAAGCTGCTGTGCGCCGGCTTTCTGGGCTTTGCCGTCTGCTCGTTCATCTTCGGCACGGTCGACCTTTCTATCGGCCCTTACACGCTTCTGCTTCCCATCATGCTCACGGGATTCGCCCTCAGCTTCGTCTTCGTTCCCATGTCGACGATGATGATGGCCACCATCACCAACAAGAACATGGGCGCGGCGACGGGCCTCGCGAACATGCTGCGCAACATCGGCGGGTCAGTAGGAATTGCCATGGCCACCACCGCTCTCATCCGCCGCGCCGATCTCCACCAGACCGAACTCAATGCCAACCTGCCGCCTTCGAGCGCAGTGCTGCAGCAGAAATCGGCCATAATCGCCCAGTATCTGGGCCACCACGTGGGCCCTGCCGCCGCGCGCCCCGGCTCCTTCGGCCTGCTCTACGGCCTCATGCAGCAGCAGGCGGCCATGCTTGCATATATCGATGTCTTTCGCTGGACCGCCGTGCTGGCCCTGATCTGCGCTTGCGCCGCGTGGCTCTTCAAGAAGCCGACGAAGTACGCCAAGCCGCCGGAGGGGATGCACTGAAGATCGGCGCTATACTAGCTACCATCATGCAATGTGCAAAGTCTGCTCTAGCTGCACGTTTCCTGCGCAGCCTCGACGTCATTCTCTTCTCCTTGCTCGCCTCCTCGCTTGCGGCGCAAGCTCCCGCCGTTTCTTCTCTAAAACCCGTACCGCCGAGGATCGACAAGCACATCCTTATCTTTCCGGAGTCTGTCGTGCTGGAGGAGTGGCCCCACACCCTGAAGGTTGTCAATGAGCCGCCAGATCTCAAGCTACTGAATCCTGGGCAATGTGTTCGCCTCGGTATCTCTGCCACCGGCGACGACCGCGACACCTATCTTGAGAAGTCGCAGCTCTCGTTCCGTGTGGAATTCGCCGGCCAGACGCAGAGCCATCCGCTGGCACCGCTTGCCGGGATCAAGCAAATCGGGCCGGGAGGAGTCGATGTCATCGCTCAGGTGATGGCGGCTGCTCACGTCAAAGACGAGTTCCCAAAAATACACTCGATAGGCGCTTCGACAGACAACTGGTGCGTCCCTGCCGATGCCCAGGATGGAACCGCCGTCATCGACGCGGAGGTTGAGACTCCCGGCGGCCACGAAAAACTGGCACGCGCCAAAATCCAGATCGAGAGCTTCGAGACCGGCAGCAAGCGTTCTTTCAAGAATGACGAGGAAATTGAAGCGTTTCTGATGGGCTATCACTACCAACCCAACCCGGCGCGCCTATTTCCCGCGTTACAGTTTTTCGCCGCTGACGAGAAATGGCGTTCTCAAACCGGATCACTCGAGACCACAGCGGCAACTTTCGGGGCCGCGCTCAAGGAGAACGCCGCCGCGGCTAAGGATTTCATGGATCGGCTCTCAAAGCAGTCTGGGTTCACGCGCGCATTCGGGTTGCTCACGCTTCTCAACAGCGGCTACGATATCGAGCCCGTGCTGAAGACGATGAGTGAAGAGGACCGGCAAAAGTTCGCGCGCCATCCCGTGATTCCCGACCCATTCGACCTTACGCACGTCGAGGACATCGGGACCCGGCTCGATATGCTGTGGTCAATCTTTATGAGCACCGGCCAGTTCGCACCTATTCAGAAGATCGCAAGCGCCCTGGCCTGGCGCCCCGATTGGGAAGCTTTTGACAAGGCTCGCAAATCGGCCAACCCGCCCAAGGAATGGACCCCCGCTATTGGGCGGGCTGCGGGCTACGGCGCTGCCGGCTGGGCCTTGGGCTCATTCCAGCGCACCGATCCGCTGGCTGCCGACTACATCGACTTCCTGATCGCCTCTCCCGATACGCCTGACGCCATTAAGACTGAACTGAAAGGACTGCAGACCAATCCGGCATTCAAGCAGCAGGGCGAGAAATAAAAAGCGTCACGGCCGGTCGCCGAAGACCCTCCCGCCGGCCTTGCGCGCCGCAGAGGCCAATTGCGAATCGAAGGTAGCCGCTGAGCGCCTCGGCGCAGGACAAGCTCCAGGTACATCGCGCCGCAGGCGGTCAAGCCATCGCTACGCGCCAGAGCCATGACAACCGATTACCCGAGCCTTGGCGCATCGGCTTCGGTCTCAATGTCCGCCAGATCGAGCTCGGCGAGGAAGGCTGCGGTTTGAGAGAGCGTGACCGGCCTCGGTAGTTCGATACACTGAGAAGACGGGGTAACGCATTCGCGCCCGCCTTGGCAGCTCACGGCCCGCGGCTTTCTTGGTCCCTTGGCCCCTTGTTCCCTGTTTTTTCATGTTCATCGACGAAGCTAAAATTCGTGTCAAAGCCGGCGACGGCGGCAACGGCTGCATGGCGTTTCGGCGCGAGAAGTTCGTGCCGCGCGGCGGTCCCTCGGGCGGCGACGGCGGCCGCGGCGGCGACGTGGTGATGGAATCCAGCCAGCGCCACAATACGCTCATTCACTTTCGCTTCAACCCCGAGCACAAGGCGCAACGCGGCGAGCACGGCATGGGATCGAACTGCACGGGCCAGGACGGACGCTCGATCACGCTGCAGGTTCCGGTGGGCACCGCGCTCTACGACGCCGAGACCGGCGAGCTGGTGCACGACTTTAAAGAGCCCGACGAGCGCATCGTGATCGCCAAGGGCGGACGCGGCGGACGCGGCAACCAACACTTCGCCACCAGCACGCATCAGGCGCCGCGCGAGCACGAGCTGGGGCGCGCGGGCGAGGAGCGCAACTTTCGGCTGGAATTGAAGCTACTTGCCGACGTGGGCCTGGTCGGATTTCCCAACGCGGGCAAGTCCACGCTGATTTCGCGCATCTCCGCGGCGCGGCCCAAGATTGCCGATTATCCTTTCACCACGCTCGAGCCCAATCTGGGCGTGGTCACGATCGGCGAGGAGCCCGAGCAGCAATCCTTCGTCGTGGCCGACATGCCGGGACTGATTGAAGGCGCGCATCTGGGCGCGGGACTGGGCGTCGAGTTCCTGCGCCACATCGAGCGCACGCGCGTGCTGGCGCATCTGGTCGATGTCTCGGACGCGTCGGGACGGCCCGATCCCGTGGAAGACTTCCGCGTGATCGCGAACGAACTGGCGAGTTTCAGCGCCGGCGAGGAGCACCCGCTGGCCGAAAAGCCCACAATCGTCGTCGCCACCAAGATCGACGCGGTGAACCCGGCGAAGCTCAAGAAGCTGGCCGCTTATGCCAAGCGCCGCAAGCTCGAGTTTTACGCGGTGTCCGCGGTTACCGGCGCGGGTATCGACGAGCTGAAGTGGGCGTTGGCGCGACGGGTGAGGCCGGAGAAAAGCTAGCTGTCAGCTATCGTGAGCAGTAAACAGCGCGCAGAGAACAGCGATCATTGATTGGTGGTTACCCGATCCAGCGGCTGCGCCCCGGAAGTCTACAATGAGACAGCCGCCCGGCAAAAGCCATGGTGACGCGCCCACCTTCCGCGAGAAGCAACGCATCAATCGAGCAGCAAACTCTGCGCGCTCTTTGCTCGCGGAATCCGCATCTTGCCGGAGCCCTGGACTTCCTTTTTCGAAGCGCAGCGGAGAGCCTGTCATTTCAGGAGCTACGGATTCAGCCCAAGGTTGGGGCACATCGCAACCTTGTGGGAGAGGAACCTTTTCTGATGCCGAAGGAACGATTCGGCGGTTCCCAGGACATTGCGCTGATTCCTTTCATGCGCACGGTTGTGGATGAGACGCTTGGCGCGTACTCTGCCACGAGCCCGCATCTTCTGGAATACGTGGGAAAGACGCCGATTTCCCCTTATGGAAGCCTGGGTTTGTCCGTCAACCGCTGGGGGCTGGTGGATTGGGATTACATACGCGATCTGGATTGGCGCATCTTTCTGCCAACTGAGATCGGCCACCGGGCGGGCTTCAAGTCGCTGCTTGAGCAGAACCTGACGGAAGAACTGCAGAAACACTCGCTCCATCCTGTGATGTTCGGGAAGGATGCGCACGGAGAGCCCCAGGTGCAACTGCGCGACATCCGGACCGGGGACATTCACGGGTTTCACTTCTTTCTCACTGCGATGACCCCCGGGTTTGTGCGGGGCAGTCTTCATGAGGATGGCGGCTACTCGCCCCACCTCTCGTACTTTCCTGAGTGGTCGCTCAATGAACACCTGGAGTCGGCAAATCTGCTTTGGTCCGACGTCATAACGCAACTGCGCGAAGATTACATCCAGATGTTCAACCAGCTGAGCTTCAATATCTTCGCTGAGAGCGAAGGCGAAGACCGTTTGTACAAGACGCGCGGCTGGTACCTGCACAAGGCATTCAAGTGGTATGCCACGCTGGCGCGGTTGCGCGGTCTCGATTCGCTTGAGGAAGATCTTCTCTATCAGTACGAGCACTTTCGAGGAGCAGAGGCGGAGCTTTCCTATTTGGCGAGATATCGCTACTATGCCCGCTTGACTCCCATCCGAACACGCCTGGATGACGTGGATCGCGATCTGGCCCGCGCCGCAAGCGTCGCCTACGCGCGGGCGAGGAACTCCAAGGATCCCTTGATCGGGCAAAAAGTCAGCGTAGACAGCGTCGAGCTCATCCTTCTGGAGATGCTTCCCGAGAGTTTTGCGGGTGCGGCCCGGAGGCTGCTCCTGGAGGCTGAGTCCTCATTGCCCGGCGAGTTGAAGCGCGCCCCCGCGCCCGGAACAATTCGCTTCGCGGACAATCTTGCCGCGCCCTGCGGCGTGCATATCGACGGTCAGGGACAAGTGGCCTTGATACCAGGCGAATGGTCCATGGTCTATTGCGATTCGTATATCGGACGAGTGGCGAAAAGGGCCGCGGAAGAGAAGCGGACCATTGCGGTGGAGGAGATCCGCCAGGCTCTCGCGGCGCTGCTTGCATCTCAACTCTCGCAGGCGTCGCAAGTCCCCGATGATTCCAGCAGCTTTGCCCTTTACTGAGCCGCTCGCCATCGCTTTACTTCCCAGCCCCGCCAAGACAGAGGTCAGAAACACCCTTTTACAAAACTGGCTTTCATCACAGGCAGCTACGGCTCGACCTTGGTGTCTTGGCAGGCGGGTTTGTCGCCACCGTCGCAGGCTTTGCGATAAAAACTCAGGGCCTTGGATTCGTCGAGCTCCACGCCGAGGCCGTTGCGGTAGAGGTAGCCGAGACTGCGGCAGGCCGAGAGATCGCCGCCGTCGCAGGCCCTCTGAAAGAAGTTGGCCGACTGGACCACGTCCCGCTCCGTGCCCCAGCCATATTGATAGGCGTATGCCGTCCAAGTGCAACTGGCCATGATGCCGCTCGAGCACGCCTTGCGCTCGTTGCCGAGGGCCTCGACGTCGTCCTGCGGCGCACCCTCGCCGGCGTGCAGCAGGATCCCATACAACATGCACGAGGTCATCTCGCCGCCCTCGCAGGCTTTACGGGAGATCTCTTCCGCCGCGGCATCATTCTTGGCCGTGCCCAGGCCGTTGTGCACCATGAAGCCGAGCGCCGTGCAACCCTTCAGGTCGCCGGCATCGCAGGCCTTGCGGTAGCTGTTGGTGGCATCGGTAAAGCTGGGCGCGGCGTTCATGCCCGCCTGGTCCATGAAGTGGAGCGCTGCGATCCCCGTGCAGGCTCCCGGTTCGCCGCCGTCGCAGGCTTCAAGCAAGACATCCATCGCCTGGGTTTCATCCTTCCCCGTTCCCACCCCCGCGTAATAGGTAAGACCGAGATTGCGGCAGGCCGGCATGATGCCGCCCTCGCAGGATTTGCGCGTAAGAGCGAACATCTGTGCATCGTCCTTCTTGACGCCAATGCCGGCGAAGTACATGTAGCCGAGCTGTCCGCAGCTCCTGACGTGGCCGGCATTGCAGTTGTCGCGCAACATGTTTGCGGCGGCCGCTTCGTCTTTGGCCACGCCTTGCCCGTACTCGTAGGCGAGCGCGGCGTCGAAGCAACCGTTCCCGTCGCCGCCCGCACAAGCCTTCTTGTAAAGCGCCAGGGCTTGCGCCTCGTCTTTGGGAAGGTTTTTCGCGTTCGCGAGCACAAACCCCTGCGCCGTGCAACCCTCCATCACGCCGCCGTCGCAGGCCTTGCCATAAATGCGCACCGCCTCGGATTCGTTCCTGGCCACGCCGAAGCCACCCTCGAACATCACGCCCAGCCCCTGGCATCCCCACGGATGGTTGCCTTCGCAGCCCTTGCGGAAGAGCCCGATGGCCGCGGGTTCGTTTTTGGCGACGCCCAATCCGTTCGCCATCATGAATCCCAGATGCACGCACCCCGCCAGGTTGTCGCCCTTGCAGGCCAGGCGATAGAGATGCACCGCTTCCTCTTCGTCCTTGGTCACGCCCAGTCCATACCGGTACAAATCGCCGGCGTTGTCGCAGCCGATCATCTGCCCGCCGTCGCAGGCCTTGCGGTAAAGGCGCGCGGCTTCAGTCAGGTTCCGGGGCACGCCGGTGCCGCGAACGTACATCAGTCCGAGATTGTTGCAGCCGTACATGCCGGTGCCGCTCAAGTCGCAGGCCTTGCGGTAGTAGACCGCGGCCTGCGGCACGTCAATGGCCGTGCCCTTGCCCATCTCGTGGGCCAGGCCCATGTCGTTACATCCCGTCGCCGATCCGCCGTCGCAGGCTTTGCGGAAGAGCGTGACCGCCTGCGCCAGATCGGCCGCGATGCCCTGCCCGGACTGGACCATCACGCCCAGGTCGCTGCAACTATCCATCTCGCCGCCCGCGCAGCCCTTGCGAAAATACGCGAGGGCCTGCGCGGGATCGCCGGCAACGCCTTTGCCCCGCAAATACATGCTGCCCACGTTTTCGCAGCCCTTCATGAATCCGCCGTCGCAAGCCTTGGTGTAGAACGTACGAGCCTGCGCGTAGTCCTGGGTCACGCCGTGGCCTGTCTCGTAAAGCACGCCCAGCCCGTTGCAGCCCGACCCATCGCCGCCATCGCAAGCTTTGCCGAACAGTGTCTTGGCCTGCGCGTAATCCTGGGTCACGCCGTGGCCCTCGAAATACATCTTGCCAAGTCCAAAGCAGCCGCGCAGATTGCCTTCAGCGCACGCGTCCTGGTAAAGCCGCACCGCGCTTTGCAGATCGGGCTCTATGGCCTCGCCGGTCTGATAGATATTGCCCAGGAGCACGCACGCGTCGCTCACCTTCGCATCGCAGGCGCGCTGCGCCAGCTTTGTGGCTTGCGGATAATCGGTGCCCCCGCCCAGGCCGGTGCGAAGGCTCCTCGCCGCCTGTTCGCAGCCCCAACTGTCGCCGCCGTCGCACAGCTTCAAGGCCGCGCTGCGCGCCGCGGGAAAATTCTTGAGCGGGTCGTCGTCCTGCCAGTACTGCCGGCCCTGTTTTTTCAGCCGGTCGAGTTCGAGGGCCTCGTACTTGGTCAGCATCACCGACGGGTTCGAGCTATCCGCCGTCGCGGGCGCCGATCCCGCGCCCATGTGAATCACCAGCTCGCCACCCTCGTCCATGTCAAACGATCCGAAGAGCGGCGTCTGCTTCGATCCCGCGGCCTGCGCCACTTCGTGCTGTGCATAGTCGCCCAGTTGGCTCGAGGTGACAAAGCCTTCGCCGTAGCTGTCGGCCTTGCCCGAAGTAAGCCCCTGGATCATCAGTCCGGTAAACAGCGAGTGATCGGGCAGCGGCCCGCTGTCCGAGGCGAGTTGATCGCCCTGGGCGCTGGCAATCACCTTGCGGCTCACCTTCACCAGCATGTCTTTCTCGAACCGCGTATCGGCGCGGCTGGTGGAGAACTTGCTGCCCAGCGCCATGCCGCTGTGGCAACTGTCGAGAATCACCAGGATGTGCGCGGCCGGCAGCGAACTGATGGTGCGCAGCAGTTCCTCGACGTTGAGATAGTCGCTCCAGTGCTCGTTCATCCCCGAGGCGCGCGCGTCCACCGGCACAATGAAGCCCACCGAGCGCGTCTGGTCGCCGATCTTGTCGCTGCGCGTGGTGCCGTGGCCGGCAAAAAAGATCACCAGCGAGTCTTCGGGCTTCAAGCGGCTGCGCAGATCGTCGTCGATCAGCGAGAGGATGGCTTCGCGCGTGGCGCCTTTCTCGGTCAAGGGTTCGACAGCGGTCTCAAAGCCGAATTTGCTGGTCAGCAGCTTGGCAAATCCGGTGGCGTCGCTCACGGCGGTGCTGAGGATGGGCCAGTTCTCATAGTGATCGATGCCGATGGCCACGACATATTGATGGCCGCTCTTCACCGACGGTTCTTCGGTGGGGGGCTGAAAACCGCGCTGGGCTCCGCCCGCGTCCTGCGCCCGCGCCGCCGCGGCCACCGCGGCCAGCAGCAGAATCCACGTCATTCTCCAACAGTTCGCCATAGAGATATCCTTCCATCGCAGTGGCCGGGGAACGAAAAAATCTTTGTACTCTCCTGTATTGACGTTCATTGTAGCTCTGGGGACGCGATCGACCAGGAAAGGTCTGGCTGGCCGTTGAATCCGGATGGTGCAGGTTGACATTCTGGGCGGGAAAAGGCGCAGATTGCGGTTGCATCACGGGAAGAGTTCGCGCAGGGGCTAAAGTGTCTGCGTGAGAACTCAGCTTTTGCGCAACGCATTGTGCGGAATTCGAATGGTAAACACAACAAGTTGCGGAAATCTCCAGTTCTCACGCAGTCACTAAAGCCCCGCATCAACTCTGAAAGTTACGGTACGAGTAAACTCGTGCCCTTTCGCATTTCCTGCCTTCAAAGAGCTTTTCCGCAGCTTGTCACGGCGGCCTCGCGGGGTTCCGCGCGCCGCAACCTGCCCGCTTCGGGGTTTGCCAGCCGCATTGAAATCGATTTATCTTAAATCAGCAATCCGTTTTTGGGAGATCGCCGCAACCGACCTCGGCAAGCGGGCGCGAAGCCAGATTTTGAGCAGACGCTTCGCAGCCAATCGGACCGTGAATCCGCGGCATCCGTCTCCTCGAACGACGCGCGGAGCAGTGAGGAGTTGCGATGGCGCAAAATATCGATCTCTACGATGCAATTTTGAACGGCAACGCCAAGAAGGCGCACGCCGCCACGGAAGCTGCCCTGGCTGCGGGCGCCGATCCCATGGGCCTCATTCAGGAGTCCATGGTTCCGGCGATGGATGAGGTCGGGCGCCTCTTCGAGTGCGAAGAGTATTTCGTTCCCGAGCTGCTGCTCGCCGGCCGCGCCATGAAGAGCGCGATGGAGCTGCTGAAGCCGCTGCTCTCGGCCGCCGGCCAGAGGATGGCGGTCCGCATCGTCATCGGCACCGTCAAGGGCGACCTGCACGACATCGGCAAGAACATTGTCGCCTCCATGCTCGAGGGCAGCGGATTTGAAGTCATCGATCTCGGCACCGACGTCTCGCCGGAAAACTTTGTCTCCGCCGTGGAAGAGCGCAAGCCGCAGGTGGTTTGCCTGTCGGCTCTGCTCACCGTCACCATGCCGGCCATGAAGCTGACCATCGACGCGCTTAAGACCGCGGGGCTGCGCACCCAGGTCAAAGTGCTGGTGGGCGGCGCGCCGGTCAACTCACAATACGCCAAGGAAATCGGCGCCGACGGCTACAGCGAAAACGCCAGCGGCGCGGTTGGCCTGGTCAAGAACCTGGTGGCCGAGGCCTGATGATGATCGTTGAGACCGCTCGCAAGTTCACTTCTCTTGCAATTCCGAACCAGGACCAGTTCCTCTACGGCGCGTGTCCGCATCCGCTCAACTGCGGCCTGGGCCTGATGCTTGGCGCCGGCCAGGTCTTTCCCGAAGTCAATTTCACGCTGCCGCCGATGTCCATCACCCGCGAAACGTGGGCCGAGGTGAAGGCGCACTACGAAGAGATGGCCGCGCAGATTCTGCGCCGCGCCGTGTCGCTCGCCGTGCCCGGCATCGTACTCGAGTTCGAGCTGCTGCCTGCGATGACCGACGAGCCGGAGTGGGGCGCGGAGATCACCGCCATCCTCAAGCGCCATCTGAGCGCCGCGCACGAGAAGCACAAGCTACCCTGCGCTCTGCGCGTCACACCCACGGACATTCGCGACCAGCAGAAGCCGCCGCTCTTGCGCACCGGCGAGCCCTGGCAGCGGCTGCGCCGCTCCTTCGAACTGTGCGCCGAGGCTGGCGCAGACATTCTCTCCATCGAGTCGGTCGGCAGCAAGGAGGTCCACGACCAGGCGCTGATGTTCGGCGATTTTCCCGGCATCGTCTTCGCGCTGGGCGTGTTGGCGCCGCGCGACATGACCTGGCTGTGGAGCGAGATCGTCTCCATCTGCGCGGCGCACCCTGGCGTCATTGCCGGCGGCGACTCTGCCTGCGGATTCGCCAACACCGCCATGCAGCTCGCGCACCAAAGGATGCTGCCCGAAGTTCTGGCCGCCGTGGTCCGCGCCATGAGTTGCGTGCGCAGTCTGGCCGCATTTGAGCAGGGCGCGCTGGGTCCATCGAAGGATTGCGCCTACGAAGGCCCGGTGATGAAGGCCATCACGGGCATGCCCATCTCCATGGAAGGCAAATCGGCGGCCTGCGCGCACTTCAGTCCGCTGGGCAACATTGCCGCCGCCATGTGCGACCTGTGGAGCAACGAGTCGGTGCAGAATGTGCGCCTGCTCTCCGGTAACGCGCCCGAAGTATTCACGGAGATCCTGGCCTACGATTGCCGTTTGATGAATGCCGCAACGGCCGCGGGTGGAGCGCTCGCCTTGCGCGACTGGATGACCGCCTCCGACGAGTGGCTGAGCCCACAGGCCGCCGTGCTTTCGCCCGCGGCCACTCTGCGCATTGCTTCGGCCATCGTGGCCGAAGAGACGCCCTATCGGCAGACCGTCGCCGCGGGCCGCGTCGCCGTCGACATTCTCAAGGAAGGTGTCGTCGCGGGCAAGCTCCGGCTCTCGCGCAAGGAGCAGCAGTGGCTCGAGCGCATCGAGGCCTCGCTCGACGAACTCCCCGCCGAAGAGTCCGCACTCATCGCCGTGCTCGAAGAGCAGTACGGCGGCTTGTACGACAAGGCGAGCTATGGCCTATAGTGATTGCGCAACGCTGTCCGTTCTCGCACGATCGAGCTGAAAGCTGATAGCTGACAGCTGAAAGCTGTTTTCATGCGCGTCAAACTCATCCACTGCCAGGTCTTCGCGCGCGAAATCGAGGACGTTGTCGCCCGTTCGGCGCACACTGTCGAAGTGGAGTCGATTCCCATGGGCTTGCACTCGCTCGGCGTGGAGATGCGCCCGCACATCCAAGACCTAATCGACGCGGCCGATGCGATCGACTACGACGCCATCCTGCTGGGCTACGCGTTGTGCGGCCGCGGTACGGAAGGCCTGCGCGCCGGCCGCACCCAGATCGTGCTTCCCCGCGCTCACGACTGCATCGGCGTGCTGATGGGCAGCCGTCATCGCTACGCCGCTTACTTTGAGAACCATCCTGGCGTTTACTACCGCTCGCCCGGCTGGGTCGAGTTTCAAACTCCCGACCTCAAACTGCAGCCGGCCTTCGCCTCCGAAAAGAATCCTATGGGCGAGCAGACCACGCTCAGCGAATTCATTGCCAAGTACGGCGAAGACAACGGCCGCTTCCTCTACGAGCAGTTCTCCTCGTACCGCCGGCACTACTCCGGGCTTACGTACATCTCGACCGGCGTCGCCTCCGACGAGGCCTGCCGCACGCGCGCGCGCGCCGAAGCGGAAAAGCAGGGCTGGGCCTTCGAAGAGGTCCGGGGCTCGCTCACGCTGCTCGAGCGCCTCGTAAACGGACCGTGGGACGCAGCCGATTTTCTTGTCGTTCCGCCCGGCGCAGCCATCCGCGCCACGCTCGACGACGGAATTGTGGAAGCTCAATGAGTTCCGATCGATTCTCATCGACGGCTTCGTCGGCGCCTTCATCTTCGGACCGCGTGCGCATTCGTCTGGAGCCGCTTGCGGTCGAGTTCGAACTCCCGCGCGGCGGCTCGCTGGTTGCAGGCCTGGCCGCGCACGGATTCGAATTCCCCTGCGGCGGCGTGGGCGAGTGCGGCGGCTGCCAGGTGCGCGTGCTCTCGGGCTCGCTTCCCGTCACCGAGGCCGACACAGCGACGTTGACTCCCGATCAACTCGCCCACGGCTGGCGGCTCGCCTGCCGGGCGCGCGCCGACGAGCCGCTGGTGCTTGAGTGCGGCCAGTGGCACATGGAGATCCTGAGCGACACCGCGCCGTGCCCCATCCTTTCCGTATCCGCCACAGCGGATGCGGAAAGGGTGGGAGAGACCAAAGTTAAGAGACACAACCTCGGCGTGGTGATCGATCTCGGCACTACCACCATCGCCGCGCAGCTGATCGATGCCGCTACGGGCGACGTGCTCGGCGTCGAAACCGCGCTCAACCCACAGGCCGCATTCGGTTCCGACGTGATGAGCCGCGTCCGCGCCGCGCTTGAGGGCAAGGACCTGACTGCGCCCATCCGCGCCGCGCTTGGTGAGATCGTCGCGCGGCTGGCACGCGAGCGCGCGCCGCAAGTTGCCGAGGTCCTGCTCGTTGGCAACACGGTGATGCATCATCTCTTCTGCGGTCTCGATGTCGAACCGCTCTCGCACGTGCCCTTCGCGCCGCCGCATCTTGGCGAGCAGCGATTCACCGCGCACGATCTCGGCTGGAAGCTCAAAGCCGACTGCACTGTCCGCTTCGCCCGGTGCATCGGCGGCTTTGTCGGCTCCGATATTCTCGCCGGCATCGTGGCCGTGGGGATCGCGCGCGGCGACGATCTGATCGCGCTCGTCGATCTCGGTACCAACGGCGAGATCGCGATCGGCAATCGTCACGGCATCGTCTGCGCTTCCACGGCCGCGGGTCCCGCGTTCGAGGCCGGATCGATTCAGATGGGCATGCGCGCGGTCACGGGCGCCATCGCTTACGTTGCGCTCGGCGAGGACGCGCTCAGCGGGAGTGCGTTGCGCCCCACCGTGATTGGCGACGTTCGGCCGCGCGGCATCTGCGGCAGCGGCCTGGTGGACGCTGTCGCAGCGGGCCTGCGCAGCGGAGCCATTCTCGCGAATGGCCGCGTGGCCGACGGTTCAAAGATCTTTCCCGTTGCGCCGCCTGTGGTTCTCTACCAATCCGACATTCGCGAGCTGCAACTAGCCAAGGGGGCCATCGCCGGGGGTTTCCGACTGCTGCTCAAACGCCTCAATGCCGATGTGAGCGCGCTGGGCGCCATCCATCTCGCCGGTGCCTTCGGCAATTACATACAGATCGAGAGCGCCCTGCGTATCGGCCTTCTGGAAGCGCCACACGCGATCATCCATGCCGCAGGGAATACCGCGCTGCGCGGCGCAAAGCTTCTGCACCTTGGCGGAGAACCGGCGCTGCCGCTCATCGAGCACGTGAACCTCGCCGCCGATGCCGCATTTCAGGACGAGTTCGCGGCGTGCATGAGCTTTCCTGAACCTGAGTAGCGCCGGCCTCCCGGCCGGCTGTCGTGCGGGTCTCCAGACCCGCACCTCTCATTTCACGCCACTACGCACTCCCGTGCGCCCACCCCGCTTCTCCTGCTATCGTAGTCCTTTGCTTCGCCAGGAGAACCCATCGCACTTATGCCTCACCCGGTCATCAGATTCGGCACCGACGGATGGCGCGGCGTGATCGCCGACGACTTTACTTTTGCGAACGTGCGCATCGCAGCCGGAGCCATCACCGCCTACATTCACGCTCAGGAAGATCCGAAAAAGGGAATCTGCATTGCCTACGACACGCGCTTCGGCTCGAAGGCATTTGCGCGCACCTGCGCTGAAGTTGTCGCGGCCACCGGGATTCGCGTCGAACTCGCCCACGCCGTGACGCCGACACCGGCGCTCAGCTTTGGGGTGCGCGAGCGCGGCGCCGCCGGCGGCATCATGATCACCTCGTCGCACAACCCCGCGCAGTGGAACGGAGTCAAGTACAAGGGCTGGTACGGCGGTTCGGGCAAGCCCAGTATGATCGCCGCGATCGAGTCGTATCTCGGCAAGCCCGTCGCGCGAGCCGCGCAACCCGCGGCCATTGTCGAGGTCGACTTTTTGCCCTCCTACCTCAAAGCCATCGAAAGCTTCGCCGACCTTGACCTCATTGCCAAGTCCAACATGAAGTTCTGCATCGACTCCATGTACGGCGCAGGCGGCACGATTCTTTCCGACATCTTTAACCGCATCGGCGTGGCCAATGTTGCGATCCGCTCGAATCCAGATCCGCTCTTTCCCGGCATCAATCCCGAACCTATCGAGCCCAACATCCGCGCCCTCGGCGAAGCGACGGTCCTGCACAAGTGCCAGGCCGGCCTCTGCACGGACGGCGACGCCGACCGCATCGGGGCGACCGATGAAGATGGGAACTTCGTCGACCCGCACAAGATTTACTCCGTGCTTCTTAGCTGGGTCTTGAAATACAAGGGCTGGCCTGGCGCTGTGACGCGCGCATTCAACACCACCAAAATGCTCGACCGCATCGCGAAGAAGTACAACCGCGAGCTGATTGAGCATGGCATCGGCTTCAAGTTTGTCTGCGATTACATGCTTGAGCGCGAGATCCTGATGGGCGGCGAGGAGTCGGGCGGCATCGGCTTCCAGCGCCACCTGCCGGAGCGCGACGGGTTGCTTAATTGTCTGTTGCTCGCGAACGTGATGGCCCAGGAGGGCAAGACGCTTGGGGTACTCGTCGCCGATCTGCAGGCTGAGTACGGCGAGCATCAGTACGGGCGGATCGATTTGCATATTTCCGACGAGATCAAGAACGCCGCTATTGCACGGGCTGGTGCGTTGCCTGCCGGCGACGCGACGTTCGCGGGAATGCCGATTCTGCGCACGGAGACGCTCGATGGCGTGAAGTTCTATCTGGATAATCCGGAAGCCAAGACAAAGCCCAAGGCCGCCGAAACCTGGTTGCTGCTGCGCGCCAGCGGCACCGAGCCGCTGATGCGCATCTACACAGAGTCCTGCTCGAAGGAATCTGTGGCCAAGCTGCTGGAGTCCGCGCGCGCGTTTGCAATGGGGAGTTAGACGGCAGAGCCAAAGGCGTGGTCTCATCGTCCTACGGCGCGTCACACGACACGCGCTCGAACCAGGATGCGTGCAGAGCGCCGGGATAGACCTCGAAGCAAACTGTGTCGCCGGGCTGGGCTGTCTGATATATGCTGAACGGCACGCTGACATGGTTCGCGCCGCTGAACGGACCCCAGGCATCGAAGTCCAGATAGTAAGTAGTCGACCTTCCGCTTGAAGTGTGCTTGTTGACCACCTGCGCCGCGTACGGGGCAGGCCTGGCATTGTCGAGCAGCGTATCGCTGGCCGCGATCAGGCCCATGGCGAAGAACCCGCCGCAGATCAGCACGATTGCATGGAACCCCTGCGTTCGCGGCCCCTTGCGGGCCATCATGTAAAAGGCGGCGATGAAGGCCAGCGCCACCACTACGATCAAAGGCAGCAAAGGCATCATGGAAACAAAATGCGTTTGCATGCCGGCGAAAAACAGCCCCATTCCCGACGCAAGAAGCGCGATGCTCAGCTCGTTTCGCGGATCGCGCTTCGATTTGCCCAGAGCATAGAGCAGCGGTTTCGTGTTCAGCAGAGAGAGCGCAACTACGGGAACGAGCGCGAGAACCATCGCGGCCGGCAAGCGCCACCGGACGCCGCCGGCAAAGAGGCCCGCAGCGGCAATGACCGCGATGACAAACAGTCCGACGTTCCATTGTTTCGCGGCGGCGAGCGCACCGAGCCTTTGCTCCGGCGTCGTTCCCAGCTCCTGATCCTGCTCGATCTCTTCGAGCAACTGCTTGCGGTCCTGCTCGTCGAGGTCCGTCAGTTGCTGGAACCAGGCGCGCAGATCGTCGCAGTCGAACCACTTCTGAATGGTGATCGAGCCGCGACCCTGTTTGAGTTGGAGCCGCCAGTACGATCCGTTGCGCGTCGAGATGGTGCGGAATCCCTCAACTTCGCCGATCTCTGCCGTCTTCTCGCCGAAGGCGCCGCGCACCTCGAAGCGCGTGCCGTCGATCGCCAGCCGCGAGCGCAGGGCCAAGGCCAGGAGATAGATTCCGATTGCCATCGGAGCGACACCTACGAGCGCAGCCACGCCGGCTTTTGGCAGTTGCGCGAACGTGACCGCGAAAAAGATCCCCACGCCACAGAGAATGAGCCCGAAGAATAGATAGAAGATCTTGAGCCCGCCCTTCATGCGGTACTCATGGCGGCCGGTTTCGATTGCTTGCATCGTTTGGCCTCGCTTTCAGTTGGGAGATTGGACGCGCGATCATTCTACTCGCTGACCTGAATGGCGAGGACCCGGCGCCTGCGTTCGGTCGCTAACGCGACTGAAGTCCTTGCGCCGTCCCTACGGGACTTCGGGTCCTTTTGTGGAGATCGCTTATGCGGTCATCAGCGATTGACCACGGCAACCTTTGCTCGCTTGCCGAGGCGCACTGTGAGGCGCGCTGGTAACGCCGCGACAGGAAGCAGCAGACTCTCCACCGCTTCGCCTTCTACGCGCACTGCTTTTTCGGCGATCTTGCGGTTGGCTTCGGCGTTGCTGGCGGCGAGGCCGAGAGCCACGAGGAGCTTGGGCAGACGGATCTTCCCTTCTCCGCCACTGACATCGGCAAAAGCGACAGAAACTTCTTCGAGGTCCTCGGCTGTCTCCTTTTGCTGGAACATCCTCGCCCAGTTTTCGTCCGCACTTTGTGCGGCTGCTTCGCCGTGAAAATCGGCGACTATGGTGCGCGCCAACTGCTTCTTCACTTCCATCGGATGCAGTTTGCCGGCGGCTACTTCGGCCTTCATGGCTTCAATCTCGGAGTCGCGGAGGTCGGTCAACAAGAGAAAATACTTCCACATCAGGTCGTCCGAGATCGACATGAGCTTGCCGTACATCTCGCTGGCCGGCTCGTTGATGCCGATGGAGTTGCCGAGCGACTTCGACATCTTTTGCACGCCGTCGAGGCCCTCGAGGATCGGGGTCATGAGGACGATCTGCGGCTTCTGGCCGTATTGGCGCTGCAGTTCGCGGCCGCAGAGGAGATTGAACTTCTGGTCCGTGCCGCCCAGCTCCACGTCGCTCTCAAGCGCCACCGAGTCGTAACCCTGCATGACGGGATAGAGCAGCTCGTGCAGGCTGATGGGCTGCTCGGCCTGGAAGCGCTTGGTGAAATCGTCGCGCTCCAGCATCTGCGAGACGGTAAAGCGCGCGGCCAGGCGAACGATGTCTTCGTAGCCGAGCTTGCCGAGCCACTCGGAGTTGTAGCGGATCTCGGTCGAATCGCGGTCGAGGATCTTGAAGGCCTGGTCGGTGTAGGTCTTGGCGTTCTCGTCGATTTGTTCTCTGGTGAGCGGCTTGCGGGTGACGTTGCGGCCGGTGGGGTCGCCGATGAGCGAGGTGTAGTCGCCGACAAGAAAGATGACCGTGTGGCCGAGCTGCTGAAAGTGGCCGAGCTTGCGCATCAGCACGGTGTGACCCAGGTGCAGGTCGGGCGAGGTGGGATCGAAGCCGACCTTGACGCGCAACGGGCGGCCGGTTTTGCGGCTCTCTTCCAGGCGCTCGCGCAGATCGCTGACGCGAATGATCTCTGCCGCGCCCTTCTGGAGCAGGTCCATCTGTTCGTCTACTGGTTTGAACGGGTTCATCTTGTGATCCAGTATAAATTCCAGTGCGTTCGAGCCTCGAGCTTGTAGCGGGTAGCTTGTGGCTGGAAGTTGCTTCCCGACGGGATTTCGCCTCAACGCTGGCGTTGATTCCGCGAGTGTGGGCCGATAGGAGCTGGTTTGGCGAGTTGGCGTGCGCATTGCGCACGTTGGCGGGTTGGCAGGTTGGCGGGTCGAGCCGGTCGAAAGCATGGATGGGGCGGATTGCGATTTCCCACCCTTTCCACCCAGCCAACCCACGGGCGAAGGCCTGTCCGCGGGCCCGGCGTACGCGGAAAGGATGGGGCACGGGGCGCTTTTCGATCAGGCCTCTTCGGCAAAGGGTGCGGCAGGGATGGGGTCGATCTGAGGTCGCCGATTGAGTCACCATCTCGAAAAACTTCCATGCAGATCTGTGCGCCTCGGTGCGGGAACGGTCGTTGACATAAATACAATAAAATGTTTGATTTGTTGGTTACGTGCGGCTCGGTGCGGTTCAGTGCGGAATTCTATGGACTCGAATGATACGGATTTTGAGTCCGCTGCGTCTGCCAGTTCCGCCATCCCAGCCCGGGAGGGGTTCCGTTCCCCAAGTATCGCATAGCCTTTGGCTTATCCGCCACAGCACCGTCGGCGCGGAATCTCCCCTTCCGGCCTATCCCTGGATTGGAAGAGATTCAACAGAGGTCCGATCGTACGGCGTCGCGCCGCGCATTCCCGTTCCCGCCAGAGCGGCCCGGCTTTCCACACCGCACTTCGGTTCAGGCCCGCGACTCCCATGCGAGAATGGAGGCAGCGATGACCAGCGTCTCTTCTGCTCAAGTTCCCGAGCCCACGATCGTAACCCCGCAGTTGCTGGCCCAGCACAGCATCACCGCGGAGGAGTACGAACGCATTCTCGCGGCCCTGGGCCGCACGCCCTCGCTCACCGAACTCGGCATCTATAGCGTGATGTGGAGCGAGCACTGCTCCTACAAGTCGAGCCGCGTGCACCTGAAGCGCCTGCCGACCAAAAGCGACCGCGTGGTGCAGGGACCGGGCGAAAATGCCGGCATTATCGACGTGGGCGACGGCTGGGCCTGCGCCTTCAAGATCGAGAGCCACAACCACCCCAGCTACATTGAGCCCTACCAGGGTGCGGCTACCGGCGTGGGCGGCATCCTGCGCGACATCTTTACCATGGGTGCGCGGCCGCTGGCGGTGATGGACTCGCTGCGCTTCGGGCCAATTTCCGCAGACGTTCCAGCCGGCGCAGATGCAAACCAAAGCGCAAAGGAGCGTGAGCTCCTCGTCCGCAAAAATCATGCGATCATGGAAGGCGTAGTGAGCGGCATCGCCGGCTACAGCAACTGCTTCGGCGTGCCGAACCTGGGCGGCGAGACGAAATTCGAGAGCTGCTATAGCGGCAATCCGCTGGTGAACGCTTTCGCGCTGGGGCTGGTGCGCAAGGACGAGATCTTCTACGCCAAGGCGAGCGGCACGGGCAATCCCGTGATTTATGTCGGAGCCAAAACCGGGCGCGACGGCATTCACGGCGCGACGATGGCGAGCGAAGAGTTCAAGGAAGGCTCCGAGCAGAAGCGGCCGAATGTGCAGGTTGGCGACCCTTTCATGGAGAAGCTGCTGCTGGAGGCCTGCCTGGAAGCAATGAAGACCGGCGCCATCGTGGGCATTCAGGATATGGGCGCGGCCGGGCTCACCTGCTCCACATGCGAGATGGGGGCGCGCGGCGGCGTGGGCCTCGATGTCGAACTCGATCTGGTGCCGCAGCGCGAAACCGGCATGAGCGCCTACGAAATCATGCTCTCGGAAAGCCAGGAGCGCATGCTGCTGGTGGCCGAGAGGGGCCGCGAAGACGAGGTACTGCGCGTCTTCGCGAAGTGGGGTCTTGACGCCGTGATTGTGGGCACGGTCGAGCCGGAGCCGCGGCTGCGCATTCGCCATCACGGAGTGCTGGTGGCCGACATTCCCAATCAGTCGCTCACCGACGATGCGCCGCTCTACCACCGGCCGGTCGGCACATGGAAGTCTCCCTTTCCGGTCGACCCGCCGGCCGAAGTGCTCGTCGAGTTCGCCAAGGACCGCGATTACCTGGCGGATCTGAAGAAGCTCCTCGCCTCTTCAAACATCTGTTCCAAGCGCTGGATTCACGAGCAGTACGACAGCATGGTGCAAACGAATACCGTGCAGGGACCGGGCGGCGAGGCGGGCGTAATGCGCATCAAGGGCACCACAAGGCCGACTGGACTTGATGGGCCAATCGGAGAGATCGGCCTAGCGATGGCGCTGGACGGCAACGGACGGTGGGCTTATCTCGATCCCAAGCTGGGCGCGATGCACGCTGTGGCGGAGTGCGCGCGCAAAGTGGCCATGACGGGCGCGACTCCGGTTGCCGCAACCAACTGCCTCAACTTCGGCAATCCGGAGAAGCCAGAGATTATGGCGCAGCTTTCCGCCGCCATCGACGGCATCGCCGAAGCCTGCACCGCTCTCGGCACTCCCATCACCGGCGGCAACGTTTCGCTCTATAACGAAACCAAAGGCGAAGGCATCTATCCCACGCCGGTGCTCGGCATCGTCGGCATTCTGGAAGACGTGACGAAGGCCGTGCCCGCAAACTTCCAGCGCGCGAAGGACGCCATCGTGCTGCTGTGGCCGATTCCGCGCGGCGAAGAGGCAAATGCGGAGCTTGCGGTTCCCTTTAAGCCGCTGCCGATGAGCCCCTACGTCATTCTTCCGCTCACTGTGCCCCCGCCTTTTCCCATCCCAGATCCCACTCCGGTTGCGGTTCCTGACGATTTGGAAGACACGACCGAAGCTCCGGGATCTCAATTGACCTGGTTTGGCTCCTCGGAGTTCGCCAAGGTGGTGCTGGGCGCAACCTGGGGAACTCCGCCTTCACTCGACCTCGAGGCCGAAGCCAGCCTGCAAAATATGCTGGCCGTGCTCGCGTGGCGCAAGCTCATTCGCTCGGCGCGCGACATCTCCGACGGCGGCATCGCCGTTGCGCTAGCGCAGGCGGCATTCAGTAAAGGCATCGGCGCCACAATCGAGCAGGACGCGTCTCTGCTTGCTCACCCGCTTTTCGGCCTCTTTGCCGAACCAGCCTCCACCATTCTCGTGACCACAGATCCCAGCAACCTCGCCGAGATCGACGCCATGGCGAACCAGTACAACCTCTTCTCTGCCCGCATCGGCACCACCGGCGGAAGCCGGCTTGAAGTGCTGGTCGACGGTGAGACGTTCATCTCCGCGCCGCTCGAGGAACTGCGCACGCTCTGGGCTTCCGCTTTGGAAGCCAACCTCCACGATGAGGTTCTGGCATGAGCCGGTTGCTCTTTCAGGGGGTCCACGGCGTCGCCGACGAATCTAATCAACTTCGCGCCGGCTCTGCAGCGTCGTCCCTGATCCCTGATCCCTGTTCCCTGTTCCCTGTTTCAGACAAGCTCCACGAAGAATGCGGCGTGGTCGCCATTTACGGCCATCCCCACGCCGCGCGCGAGGCTTACCTCAGCCTCTACGCGCTGCAACATCGCGGACAGGAATCGGCCGGCATCGCCACTGCCGACGGGCACCATCTGGCCAATATCAAAGGCATGGGCCTGGTTTCGGAGATCTTCACCGACGACGTGCTGGCCAAGCTTCCCGGTTACATGGCCATCGGGCATACACGTTATTCCACGACCGGCGATTCGGCGCTCTTGAATGCGCAACCCATTCGCGTCGACTCCACCAAGGGCCTGATCGCCATTGCGCACAACGGCAACCTGGTGAACCTGGGCAACGTGCGCGCGCGCCTGGAACGCGCCGGCGCGTATTTCCAGACCACTTCGGACTCCGAGATCATCGTGCAGCTGATCGCGCATTCGAGCGCCGGCTCGCTGGTCGACGCTATCGCCGACTCGCTCTCGCAGATCGAGGGCGCGTTTTCGATTGTGATGATGACGCGCGACCGCATCTTTGCCGCGCGCGATCCGCACGGCTTCCGCCCGCTCTCGATGGGCCGCATGAAAAGTCCTGCAGGGAACGACATTGTGGTCTTCGCGTCGGAATCCTGCGCCTTCGATCTGCTGCGTGCCGAATTTGTCCGCGACATTCTGCCCGGCGAACTGGTGATGGTCTCGGAAGACGGAGTGACCAGCCGCCAGTACGCGAGCGGCACTCCGCAATCGAGCTGCATCTTCGAGCACGTTTACTTTGCGCGGCCCGACTCGCGCATCTACGGCCGCTGGGTGCAGGAGTCGCGCGACCAGATGGGACGGCAGCTGGCGCGCGAATCCGGCGTGGCTGCCGATGTGGTGGTTCCTGTGCCCGACTCCGGCGTGACCGCCGCGCTTGGCTACGCGGAAGAGGCCGGCATTCCCTTCCGCCTCGGGCTCATCCGCAACCATTACGTGGGCCGGACATTTATCGAACCTGAACAGCGCGTACGCGACTTTGGCGTGCGCCTCAAGCTCAACCCGGTGCGCAATCTGCTGGAAGGCAAGCGCGTCGTTCTCATCGACGACTCGATCATCCGCGGCACGACGAGCCGCAAGATTGTGCGCATGGTGCGCGGCGCGGGCGCCAGCGAAGTGCATCTGCGCATCAGTTGCCCGCCTACCATCTCGCCGTGCTTCTACGGCGTCGACACGCCCAGCAAGAAGGAACTCATCGCGGCCAACAATTCAATCGAGGGAATTCGCCAGTTCATTGAGGCGGACTCGCTGGCTTACTTGTCGCTGGACGGATTATTGCAGTCAGTCCAGGACGAGAAAAAAGTGGGCTACTGCACCGCCTGCTACACAGGCAACTATCCCACGAAGTGGGTGGACGTGGAAGAGATTCTTCCCGCAGCCGTCGCGCTCTGAGCGAAATACAGAAGACGTGAGGAAAGCGCTTGGCGCTGGAGGAATGTTCCTCAGGGGCTACAGCATTTTCGGAAATGATGTAGACCGAAGCCGCGGCTGCTGAGTGGATTTTTCCTCAAGACAAATCCACATCTGCGGCTCTCAAGAGTTCACAGTATTTCCGAAAATGCCGTAAAGCCCGCACACATCTTGCGGCGGTTTCGGCCCGACTGAAGTCGGGCTCTGTTACAAAACAATGCCAGCTCAGCTCAAGGCGAGCGAGGGGTCCGCGCTCAAGTCTGGTGGAGCGAACTCCTGTTTGAGGAGGCGCGGCCATGCGGCGGCGGCGATCATGGCTGCGTTGTCGGTGGAGAGCGCGAGGGTGGGAAAGAGAATCCGCAGGCCGCGCGCCGCGGCTTCCTCGGTGAAGCGCTCGCGCAGTTCGCGGTTGGCGGCCACGCCGCCGGTGACGAGAACGCGCCGCGCACCGAGCGACTCGGCGGCAGCGAAGGTTTTCTTCATCAGGTCGCCGATCACGGCGCGCTGAAAGCTGGCGATCAGGTCCAGCGTCGGCTGCGGGCAGAGGGCGAGAGCTTCTTCGCGGGTTTGCGGCGGGCGAAAATGCTCGATTACGCGGCTGACACGCGCTCGCGCTTCGGCGCGCATCTGGTTGAGCTCCACGTAACGCAGCACCGCGGTCTTGATTCCCGAAAAAGAAAACAGAAAATGCGGATCGAGGCGTGCGATGGGCGCGGTCTTCGCCGCCTTGGTGCGCGGGGCCTTACCGGCCAGGTGGATTTTTGGTTTGATTTGTGCGAAGGAAAACGGCACGGCGCGGGGATTGCCGAATCTGGCGAGCGCGTCGATCCACGGGCCGCCGGGATAGCCCAAGCCGAGCAGCTTTGCAACCTTGTCGAAGGCTTCGCCCGCGGCATCGTCCACGGTACGGCCCACAAGCGTGTAACTCCACGTGGCGTCGATCGGCCGGGCGAGATAGAGATGCGTGTGACCGCCGGAGACTACGAGGGCGAGGGCTGGATCGGAACGGAGTCTTGTGCTATCCCAGGTCTCAAAATCGAGACCTGGGGCACTCAGCTTTCCGTTCGCAACGTGAGCCGCCGACGCGTCTTCGGCCTCGCGCTCGTTCAGGAGCACGGCGTGAATGTGGCCTTCGAGATGGTTCACGGCAATCAGCGGAAGACGATTGGCGAAGGCGAGGGCCTTGGCGTAGGTGATGCCCACGAGAAGCGCTCCGGCCAGGCCTGGGCCGGAGGTGACAGCGATGGCGTCGAGGTCGGCGAGCGTAAGGTGCGCCTCGGCTAGCGCGGCGCGAACCACGGGAACAATGGCGCGGAGGTGTTCGCGGCTGGCCAGCTCCGGCACCACGCCGCCATAGCGCGCATGGGTCGAGATCTGCGAGGCGACAACGGAGGAAATAGTGCGCGCGCCCCGCTCCACGATCGCCGCGGCGGTTTCGTCGCAGGAGCTTTCGATGCCAAGGATGAGGCCGGAGCCGGGCATAGTCTCAGTGTAGACGGCGGAGTTAGCGGTGTTAGCGGAGTTAGAACGGGTCCGGAAGGCGATCGGGTTTCACGCGTGGCGGGCCGGAGATTCCGGCGGGAACGAACAAGGCCGAGGCTGTGAATCATTGAAAAGCGGCGAGAGACAAAGGCCGCAGGTTTGCGTCGCGTTCGCGACGTGGCGGGTTCGCAGGTTGGCGGTTTCATGTGCGGCGGGCAGGAGACACAGGTGGTGGACGAATGGAGCCGACTTCGCCATTTCGCGTGCGCGGCTGGATGGAGCGAGAATAAGAGCATCGACAATGGCCGGGAACGAACAAATCGAAGCAGCTTTAGGGATTGTGGAAACGCTTCGCGCGCGCGGCTATGAAGCGTATTTTGCCGGCGGATGCGTGCGCGATCTCTTGCTCAAGCGCGAGCCGGCCGACTATGACGTGGCCACCAGCGCGACGCCGGAGGTGGTGCTCGCGATGTTTCCGCGGACCTTCGCCGTGGGCGCGCATTTCGGGGTGGTACTGGTTGCGCCGGAGACGGAGGACGCTGGATTCGTGACTGAAGTCGCGACCTTTCGCTCCGACCTGGCTTATTCCGATGGCCGCCATCCCGATGGTGTGCGCTACACCAAGACGGCCGCGGAGGATGTCGAGCGGCGCGATTTCACGATCAACGGCCTGCTTCTCGACCCACTGCGTGGGGGCGGGCTTTTGGACGAGGGCATTGCTGATCCGAATATCCTGCGCGATGCGGTTCTGGATTTTGTGGGCGGCCTCGCCGATCTCGATGCGGGCATCATCCGCGCCATCGGCCTGCCGGAGTTGCGCTTTGAGGAAGACCACCTGCGCATGTTGCGCGGGGTGCGCTTTGCTGCGCGGTTCGGATTCGAGCTGGAAGCGGAGACCGAGCGCGCCATGCGACAATTGGCCGCGCGGATTCACGCGGTGAGCCGGGAGCGGGTGCGCGACGAACTGACCAAGATGCTCACCGAGGGCCATGCGCGGCGCGCCTTCGAACTGCTGGACACGACGGGGCTGCTGGCCGAGGTGCTGCCGGAGATGGCGCACATGAAGGGCGTGGAACAGCCGCCGCAGTACCACCCCGAGGGCGACGTGTGGACGCACACCCTGATGCTGCTGGAGCAATTGCCGGCGGGGTGCTCGACGACTCTCGCATGGGGCGCGCTGCTGCACGATGTGGGCAAGCCCGCGACCTTCCGCCGCGCGCCGAATCGCATTCGCTTCGACGGACACGTGGAGATCGGCGTCGCCATGGGCGCGGAGATCTGCCGGCGCTTTCGCTTTTCGAACGAAGAAACGCGGCAGGTGGTGGCGCTGATCGAGAACCACATGCGCTTTATGGATGCACCGCGCATGAAGGCCTCGACGCTCAAGCGATTTTTCCGCCTCGAGCGCTTCGACGAGCACCTGGTTCTGCACCGCATGGATTGCCTGGCCGCAAGCGGCAATCTGGAGCATTGGGATTTCGTGCGCGAGCGTTTCTCATCGATGCCGGAGGAGAGCGTGAGGCCAAAACCGCTGATCACGGGCCGGGAACTGATTGCCGCGGGATACGCGCCGGGGGCGGGATTCCGGGAGATGCTGCGCGCGGCCGAGGATGCGCAGTTGGAGGGCGCAATCGCCACGACGGAAGAAGCGCTGCGGTTGGTGCGAGAGCGGTTTCCGTCCTAAAATCTCATCGTCAGCCCAAACTGAATTTGCCGCTCGCGGTAGAAGTTTGTGCCGTTGATGTTCAGCGGCTGCCCGAATGCGGGGCTGACGAGGCCGGTTTTTGGGTTCACGTAGAGACCGGTCAGGAAATTGAGCGTGGGTTGCGTGGCCGATCCGCCAAGAGCGCTTGGCGGGCTGCCGTTGCCGATGAAATAGCCGGTGGTTTCAATCTCGGTCACGTTTTCGTGGTTGAAGAGATTGAAGCTCTCGGCGAGCAATTCAAGCTGGCGCATCTCCCCAAGGTCGAAGCGCTTGCCAAGGCGCATGTCCGCCTTCCAGGTATCGGGATAGCGGAAGGAGTTGCGAGGCAGACCGGGATAGCGGTCGTCGCCGCCGTAGCCGTTCAAGCTTGGACCGAGGCCTGTGATGACTGCGCCGCTCTTTGTGAACTCTTCGGGCAGCGATCCGGTGATGCGCATGGAATAGGGAAAACCGCTGTGAAATTGCCCGATGCCGGAGAGCATCCAGCCGTTGGCGAAGCGGCCGGCCTTGTCATGCAGCTTCCACGGCGACTCGAAGATGACCATCGCCGCGGCCGAGTGGCGCACGTCCTGGTTGCTGGCTCCGTATTCTTGTTTGAAATTGGCCGGGTTCGGGTCGAGGACGTCGCTCTCGGGGGCGAGCGTGACTCCGTCGGGGTTCCAGTCCGCGGCGTGCGCATAGATGTAGTGGGCATGAAAGCTGAGGCCGTGGCGGCCATAGCGCACCAGCTTGAGCATCGCAGCTTCGTAGGTGGAGTTGGCTTTGCTGGTGATTTGCGAAATCGCCTGGTAGTCGGGGCAGAGCCGGCCGAGCAGAACGTCGCCTGACGTGGGCGTATAGTACGGGCAAGTTCCTGTGTCTTTGCTCCCCGGCCAGGAGGCGTAGAAGTAGGGAATGGTGATCTGCTTGTTTTTGATGGGGCCTAGGCTGAGGTTGCCGCACGTGCCGTTGTTAGCGCCTGGGGTAACCTCATCACACACGTCGTAGGTGATTCCGAGGTTTACAGAGCTGCTCATGGTGGTGTTGACGTTGGTGTCGATGGCAACCGGCAGGCGCCGTCCCAGGCTCATCATGGCGGTTGCGGTCAAGGCGACGCCGCCCGGCAGCTTTTGTTCCAGGGAGGCAAGAGCCTGGTGCACCTCGGGATTGCGGAAGCCCGGCGCGAAGCCGACGGCTCCTGGCTTGACCACGCTGGCCGGCTCGCCGGAAAGAACGTGCGGGAAGGGCGGCGAGCCGCCCGCGCAGTACTGGCAATCGTCCTGCGGGCGCATGAAAAAGCTTAAGTCGCCTTTGAGCGAGCCGGTTTGCGTGAGCGCGGTCTCGATGGTGGAGTTTTCCACGTGGCCGTAATACATGCCGTAGCCGAGGCGCAGCACCGGCCAGCGGCTCTTGCCGCTGCCCAGGGCGAGACTCACGCGCGGAGCCCAGTTGTTGCCCAGGCTGGGCAGTTTCTGAGTGAACGGAAGCTCCGGATTGTCGAGGTTGGCGAGCGGCGGCGGCAACTGCTCGCGCTCCCACCGCAAGCCGGCGGAGAAGACGGCGAACTTGCTGGCCTGCCATTGTGCGGTTGCGTAACCGGCCCAGTCGTTGGTGCTCAAGCGCCAATTCGTCGGACCCATCATCTGCGAGAAGGACGAGTAGCACGGCATGGCGCCCAGGCCCATGAGTTGGCCGTTCGAAGCGTACCAGGGATGGCCGGTTGCGTCGCAGTTGTGCGCATTGGCGGGATCGAGCGCGTCGGCAAATCCGTACTTCTCAAAGGCCAGAGCGTCGGAGATGAAGCTGGCCACCGTCGAGTAGTGATAAGTGCCGGTCTGGTTGCGCAGAAGGCTAGTTGCGTCGGCGTTGTGATCGAGCTCGAAACCCGCCTTCACGAGCAGGCGGCCATGCACCCAATCCAGCATCTGCTGCGCGTGGTAGAGCTTCTCGTCGGGATAGCTGCCCTGGCCGAAGCGCGCGGGATTGCCGATCGAGAATCCGTAGCTGGAATCGACGATAATCTGCGGCAACTGGCCATACGAGTTTCCGCTCAAAAAGGCCTGCTCGAATGCCGAGGGCGCGTCGGGCCGCGCGGTGAGGACGGTTCGTCCCGCGGAGGTTTGCGTAACCGAGAGCAGGTTGGGAGTCAGATACGCCTCCCAGCGCGCCAACAGCCACTGCTGGCTGGCGTGGCTGGAGCCGAAGCTGTTGCTCCCGTAATTTTCTGAAACGCGCGTCAACCCTCCGCCGGGCGCGTTCCAATTGGCGCCAACGCCTTCCAGCGTGAAGCGATGGCGCTCCGTGGCCTGCCAGTCGATGCGTGCGAAGCCCATCCATTGCGCGGCGGTGCGGGGTGCAGGAGCGAGAAGGCTGGCCAGGTTCCGCAGCATCTGCGAATAAGCCGTCAGCCCCTCGACCGCCGGATTGGCGCTGCTCAAGTCAAGCTGCAGGCTCAATAACTGCAACTGGGCGTCCGAGGGCGAGGCAAAAAAGCCGGTTGCCGGACATGGGGAGGTTTCGCATGACGTTTGCAGGTAAGGATGTTTCACCATCGCCAGTCCCGGATCGTTACGGTGGTAGCTGTCCATGGCGCCAAACCAGAAGAGCTTGTCGCGGCGGATGCGGCTGCCCATGCCAATTCCCCACACGATCTCGTGATCCGGCGGCGTGTACGACTCCGGCAATCCGTTTTGTCCGCTCGAATACTGGAAATTATCAAAGACCGGGAACAGAGCGGTGGTGTTGAACGGCGCGAGCGGCGCGAACTCCGAAGTCTCCGTGACCCACTGTGTGAAAGGATTCCGCGCTCCCCAGGTATTCTGCCGGTCGTAATAGAATCCCTGGCCGTGCAGCGCATTGCCGCCGCGCTGAGTCTCAATGCCGGTTTCTCCGCCGGCCGAGCGCATGCCCTCGGCGGCTACGTTGCCGGCAACCGCGGTCACCTCCTGGATGGCGGCCTCGCTCACGCCGAAGCCGCGTCCGCCGGTCCAGGACTGGCTCATCGACTGGCTGATTGTGTTCTGCCGATCCTCGCCCTGGCTGGCCGGATCCTGGGCCGTCGAACCCGCGGACGATCCTGCGGCCACGCCAAACTTGAGCAAAGTGTTCGCCCCGTCGATGGTGATCTCTGCCGATTCCAGCGAGCCGCGGTAGGAGGCCTGGGAGGAGCTTGAGCTGGCGCTCGCGGCCGGGGTGTCGAGCAGGAACTCCTGCCAGCGGCGTCCGCCCGCGGGCAGCGACGCGAGCTGGGCTGCGGTGAGCGTGGTGGTGACAGGCGCAGCGCCCGGATCGGCCTTATGCGCGGCAGCCGCAACTGGCGAGAAAGCCTTCGGCCCTGACAGCAGAATCGCTTTCACGCCGCTGGCAATCGCGGCGCTGAACGGGAGTGGCTGCGCCGTGCCGCGGGCCAAGGGAAGCGTGCGCGGCAAAGCAGATGCAAGCGCGGGCGCAGCGGGGATGGGCGGGGTTTCGAGCGTAGCTTGCAACGGGAGCGAAGGCAGCGCAGATAGCGACTCTGCGCGAACCGCCGGTTGCGGTGCGGCGGGCGGATTGGGCGGCGCGACGGCCGCTGCGGCACGAGGAGCGGTCGAAATCGGCGGCCCGGTGGAAGCGGGGGCAACCGTCTCCAGGCGCGACGCGCTGCTTGGCGCGCGAGCGGCGGTGGGAGGCGGCGGTGCGGAGGCCGCGGGCGCGGCGAAGGCTGTTACCGGCATCGATACCGCCGGAGGCTGCGGCGCGACGATCTCAAGCGGCGCGGAAGCCTCAACTACCCCTGGCGCGACCGGCTCAAAGTGCATCGCGGCCTGCAGGCGCGCTTCCGCGCCCCCGGTCACCAGAATGCCTTCGAGCTCCCCATGGCCCAGTTGCGGCGCGTCGGCTTCCAGTGTGTATTCGCCTGTGTCGAGCGCGGCAAAGCGGAAGACGCCGTTTTTGCCCGTAACCGCGCGCAGCTCGACGCCGGTGGCCTGGTTGCGCAGCACCACGGGAACACCCGCCAGCGGGGCCGAATGCAAATCGGTGAGCCGCCCGGCGAGCGAGCCCGAAGGAGGCGCCTGAATTTCAACGCTGTGGAACTCGGGGTCGGCCGGCGGCTCTTGCGCACACCCCAACCCGCAGGCGCCCAGCAAAAGCGCCCCAACCACGAACCACGTTCTCCAGTTCCGCCTACAGCGGTTCCACAATTGCTCTACCTCGGAGCGGCAACCGCCAAGTGGCATTTTCCTTAAGAAAATGCCGCCTTGAACAACAGCCAGAAAGGGCACATGAATTGTGGAGCCGTTCTAGCCTCGGCCATTGCCATCACTACCGTGGCAGATCCTGGGAGATTGCTTGAAAAACGCTCCACCGGCCCGCTCTCGCGGCGAGTCCGGCAAAGAACGGGCAACTTTCGCCGTCCTGCGTGGGTGCAGACGAGGTTTGGCTGCGATTCTATGCCTGGCAAGCGCTGTTGAAAAGTAGTCTGCATCACAGCGGCGGGTTTTTTCCGCGAGCCGGCAGCGCCCAAAAACCGGCGCCGGATCGAGTGGCCAAGCCTGTGGATCCGTGCGGGGGACAATCGCATCAACGGCATTGGGGCGTTTTTCGCGCCCTTTTTAGGCCGCCCCGGGACTCCGGGGTGCGGTTTGGCATCCAACCCAGCACTGAAGTGCTGGGCTATCGCATTTTCCGGAAATAATGTAACCCTGTTGAGATTGGTTTCAGGTCGCCGCTCCTTGGGGTCGTGGCGACTCGAATCTGTGCTCTCGGTCCACAGAGTTTTCGAAAATGCTCCAGCCCAGCCTATCAACCCGCGGAAAGAGGTCGAGACTTCAAATGGATCATCCCTCGGCGGCTATCCTGTTAGAGAGGGAAACCGCTCCCATGCAACGTCTTCTCTTCTGCCTGCGTCTTACGCTTGTCTCGTTGTTCTCGTCTGCGGCCGCGATTCTCGCCTCGGCGCAAACCGTCGACACCATCGATCCGGCGCTGCGCAGCCAGGTGGATCGCATCGCCACTCAGGTGCTCGAGTCGACCGGCGTACCTTCGGCGTCAATCGCGGTTATCCAGCACGGCAAGCTGGTTTACACGCACGCCTACGGCAGCGCGCGCCTGGCCACGGCAACGTCGCCGGCGGTTCCGGCGACGCCGGAGATGCGCTACTCCATCGGGTCGATCTCCAAGCAATTCATGGCAACAGCGATTCTGATTCTGCAGGAACAGGGCAAACTGAGCCTCGACGATCCCGTCGGCAAGTACATTCCCGGCCTTTCGCGCGGCAATGGCGTGACTATCCGCGAAATCCTCTCGCACACCTCCGGCTACCAGGACTATTGGCCCGAGGACTACGTGATGACCACGATGAAAGGCCCCACCACCGCGCAGCAGATCCTCGACATCTGGGGCAAGAAGCCGCTGGACTTCGAGCCGGGCACTCAGTGGCAATATTCCAACACCAACTTCGTCATCGCCGGCCGCATCGTCGAGGTCGTCTCCGGAGAGAACTACTGGGAGTTCCTTGAGCAGCACATCTTTCGCCCGCTGGGCATGAAGTCGGTGTGGAACTCCGACCAGCAAGAGCTCACCCAGGCAGATGCCACGCCCTACTACCGGCACGCGCTCGGTCTTTTGCGCGTTGCGCCCAAGGAGGGCCAGGGCTGGATGTTCGCGGCCGGAGAGCTGGCCATGACGCCGCACGACCTGGCGCTGTGGGATGAAAGTCTCCTGTCTCGGTCGATACTCTCGTCCGAGAGTTATAAGGAAATGTTTACCGAGGTGAAGCTGAAGAACGGCGAGGGCACGCACTACGGCCTCGGTGTAGATGTGCGCGATCGCGACGGCCATCGCTCCATCGAACACGGGGGCGAGGTCTCCGGTTTCGTCTCAGAGAACGAAGTGCTCATCGACGACGACGCGGCGGTCGTGGTGCTCACCAATCAGGACGCAGTCGACGCCGCGGGCAGCATCGCGCACCTGGCCGCGCCATTCGTGGCCGGCTATCCGCTCACCGCTTCCGAGCAGCAGGCGCTCGACATTTATCACGGTTTGCAACACGGCCGGATCGACCGCTCGCTGCTGGCGCCGAATTTGAGTGACTACTTTTCGGTCGAAGCCATCGCCGACTTCCAGTTGAGCCTCGCGCCGCTCGGCGAGCCGCTTTCTTTGCGCCAAACCCACACCGAACTCCGCGGCGGAATGACCTTCCGCGAATTCGAGATCGTCTACACCGGCCGCCGTCTCGAGCTCACCACCTACACCTATCCCGACGGCAAACTCGAGCAGTACCTCATCGCTCCTACCGAGTGACAGGAGAGACGCATGCGCGCCAGCGAATCGCCTGCAGACGGGGAACGCAGGGCAAACCATGCGCATCGTATGGTCTTTTCGATTTCGATTGCCGCGATCAGCCGGCTGCTGATTCTCCGCGATCGCATTCTTGGATGGACGCATTGCGGCCGAGGGCCGGAGGGCATCCACGAACGCGCCTCCCGCCACGCCATTCCGAGCGGGACTCATCTTCTCGACGCGGTCTTTGTCGAGCCGGCCCGCGTCCCCGCACGGGCTCGAGTTTTGCTCTGTCACGGAATCGGCGAAACCGTGGAGCAATGGTTTGGCGTGCAGCAGCTTCTCGCGGCTCGGGGCGTTGCGTCGCTGGTTTTCGACTATGCGGGCTATGGCAAAAGCACAGGCCGGCCCAGCTGGGAACAGTTTGAGATGGACGCGGTTGCGGCTTTCGGCGTGCTTCAAGAGAGAGCGCCGGGGCTGCCGGTGTCGGTGCTCGGCTTCTCGCTGGGCAGCGGCGTGGCCGCGGCGGCGATTCATCGCGTCCCCGCCGAGCGCCTGATTCTATGCGAGGCCTTCACGTCGTTTCGCAACGCCGCCGCGGGTTGCGGAATCCCTCGCGCGCTCGCCGGTCTTGTGCCGCCCATCTGGCATGCGCAAGCGGCGCTGGCAAAGTGCGACTTGCCGGTTCTCGTCGTCCACGGTGAGGAAGACCGGCTGTTCTCCGTCGCAATGGCCCACGAAATCGCGTCCTGGTGCAAGCCGGCGGCCGAGGCCCTCCTGGTCCCCGCCACCACGCACAACCAGCTTTTCCGTAAACCGCACATATCGTATTGGGGGCCGATCATCGAGTGGCTCGGCCGTTGAGGGCGCCCCATCTTCCCCCGCGCTGGGGTTGGGGACGATATGCGTCTACGCCGGAAAGGCCTTCCGAACCAGGCTGGCCGCATCTTCCAGCCAGGCTGCACGTTCCTCCGGAGTGCTGGTCACGACGACACCGTAGCTGCGGCGCTCGACGCGGCCCACGCCGCAATAACGGAGGATGCAATTCTTCCATAGTGTTTCCAGCGGATCGCCGAAGACTTCGAGTTCGCGATCCTTCTCCGTGTTCGTGGTGTTGAACACCAGGGCGCAGCCGGCCTTAAGCAGCCCCTCGGGAACACCCTCCCCGCTGTCGCCCTCGCAAAAGCGGTAGGCCACTCCGGCGCGCAGGACGCGATCCACCCATCCCTTGAGAATGGCCGGTGGCTGGCCCCACCAGTTGGGATGGATCACGACGATCCCCTCCGCCGCGGCGATCTCGCGACAGTGGGATTCAATCTGCGGCGGAACGCCGGCTGATGCAGCAATCTCCGAGTCCGTCAGAATTGGATCGAAGCCCTCGGCGTACAGGTCGTGCAGGCTGACCGCGTGCCCGCTCTCTTCGAGCACGGCGCAGGCCGCCGCGGCAATGGCATGGTTAAAGCTCCCCTGCCTTGGGTGAGCCAGAATCATCGAGATCTTCATTGGATTGTTACGATCATATCTCCGCGCGCTGGCCGGACGGTTCACGACCCGCCCCGCTCCGGTTCCCCGTCGTCGCGGCGCTGCCTTTCCACACGATCCTCGCGGTCTTCGCGTTCTTCCTGCTCCCGCCGCTTCTTCTCTTCCTCGCGCTCCTCGCGTCCGTCAGCCATCATCAGCGCTCCTCGCCTTTAGACGGACTTTTCCCCAGATTTCGCTCAGGATTCGTTTCACCTACCAACGCCCAAACCGGCGCAGCAATTCCGCCGACAATCGTCCACCCGAGAAAGAAAGACAACACGTAGATTAGGGCTATGTTTTTACACTTGCGCCTTTCGGCAATGAGAATAGGGATCACCGTAAAGGGAAGATCAACCAGCCAAAAATACAAACTGCTGAGGTGACCCATCTTTGATCCTCTATGAAGTTTGATTCTAGCGCGCTTCTTCGGAATCCTCGCATCGGCCGTCGTACACCTTTCTTCGATAAACTAAAAGCAGACTATGTTTGAGAATCTATCCGACAAACTGCAGCGTGTTTTCAAGAGCCTTCGCGGCCAGGGCACACTCACTGAAGAAAACATCGCCGAGGCCCTGCGCGAGATCCGCGTCGCTTTGCTCGAAGCCGACGTCAACCTCAAGGTCGTCGGCGACCTCATCGATCACATCCGCGAAAAAGCCGTCGGCACCGAAGTGCTTACTTCGCTCTCGCCCTCTGAGCAGGTCATCAAGATCGTCCGCGACGAGTTGATCGCTCTGCTCGGCAAAGACACCGCGCGCTTCAACTTCGCTTCCCGGCCGCCCACGGTCATTTTGATGGCCGGGCTGCAGGGCTCGGGCAAGACGACCACCTCCGGCAAGCTCGCCGCGTGGCTCAAGAAGGGTGGTCACCGGCCCATGCTGGTTTCGGTCGACGTCTATCGCCCTGCCGCGCGCGAGCAGCTCAAGGTTGTGGCCAAGCAGGTGGAGACCCGCCTCTACGAAGGCGACTTGAAGGGCGAGCCCGCGGGAACGGCGCTCGTGGAGCGGCTCGCGAAGGAGGCGCGCCGCGAAGCCGTCATCATGGGTTGCGACACGCTCATCGTCGACACCGCCGGCCGGCTGCACGTCGACCAGGAACTGATGGCCGAGATGGAGAGCCTGAAGAAACTCCTTTCGCCGCAGGAGATTCTCTTTGTGGCCGACGCCATGACCGGCCAGGATGCGGTGAATTCGGCGCAGGATTTTCATTCTCGGCTGGGATTGACGGGAGTGGTTCTCACCAAAATGGACGGCGACGCGCGCGGCGGCGCGGCGCTTTCGATTCGCCATGTCACCGGCCAGCCCATCAAGTTCATCGGCGTGGGCGAGAAGCCGGACGCCTTCGAACCCTTTCATCCGGATCGTATCGTGGGCCGCATCCTGGGCATGGGCGACATGCTTTCGCTGATCGAGAAAGCCGAATCGACACTCGACCGCAAGAAATCCGAGGAGCTGGCCAAGAAGGCGCTGCTCGGCGACGGCTTCTCGCTCGAAGACTTCCGCGATCAGCTCAGGCAGATTAAAAAGCTCGGCTCGATGGAGAGCATTTTGAAGATGCTGCCTTCGGTGGGGCCCTTCGCCGGGATGCAGCAGGCCGCGGGGCAGGTGGACGAGAAGCAATTCGTGCGCCTCGAAGCCATCATCAATTCCATGACACCACGCGAGCGCCGCAACCACGAGATCATCTCCGGCGCGCGCCGCAAGCGCATCGCCGCCGGCTCGGGCACAAGCGTGCAGGAGGTGAACCAGCTCCTGCGCCAGTACGCGCAGATGGCCAAGATGTTCAAGAGTATGGGCAAGGGCGGGTTGGCGAAGAGCATGATGCGGGGCGGGCTAGCGGGCATGGGCGCGAAGCAGCGCTTCGGGCGGTAAGCAACATGACCACGCTCCAGGACCAGCTCGACGAGATCACGGCCAATACGCGCAAGCTCGTGCAGCCGGAGCGCATGGCCGTGAGCGAGCGCGCCGTTCAAGAGCTGTTTGCGTCGGGGATCGAGGAGCGGATTTTGCCCGTGGGTGCGGCCGCGCCGGAGTTTACGCTTAATGACGCCTCAGGGCGGGCGGTGCGCTCGGCCGATCTGCTGGCGCTGGGGCCGCTGGTCTTCAACTTTTTTCGCGGGCGCTGGTGCCCCTACTGCGTGACCGAGCTCGAGGCCTGGCGCGACCTCTACCCGCGATTGCGCGAGGCCGGCGTGCTCGTGGCCGCCGTCAGCCCGCAAACCCAGCGCCAGAGCGACTTCATGGTGAACCAGCACGCGCTGCCATTCCCCGTGCTTGCAGACCCGGGCTGCGCTGTCGCCGCGCAATTCGGCCTGGCGTACACCATCCCCGACTACCACCGCGAATACTACCGCTCCATCCTCGTCAACATTACTTTCGTGAATGGCGACGAGTCCTGGCGGCTCATCCTTCCAGCAACCTATGTCATCACTCCCACTGGGCGCGTAGCCTACGCTCAGGCGCACTCCGACTTCCGCGTCCGCCCCGAGCCGGAAGAGGTGCTGGCCGCCGCGTTGGATGCGGTCCGCAAGTAGTCGCCTGACTATTCCATGGGACCGGCGGCGCGCGACATCAGCAGCATGTACTCGTCCTTTCGCACGTCGGCCGAGGGATCGCAGTTGTGCTGGGCGCAGAATTTCTCCCCCGTCAGGTAGTCGTAGATGAGCGAGGGCACCTGGTAGTGGTGGATGGTCTCGTGGCGGACCACCTTGCCGTCTTCGACGACGAGGATGCGGTTCATGTGGATGCTGTCGTCGATGTTATCGAGATAACGAAAATCCTTATAACTGTCGGTTCCCTCGTCGAGCGGCGGCACATGGTCGGACACGAGGATGATCAGGCTATTGGGATCGAGCTTGATGAGGCCGCGAACATAGGCAGCGATGGCCTGAGTGCGGTACCAATACTGATTGGCGGCCCGCAATAACTGCAGGTCGTCATGCGGCGCATTCATCTTGAGGACCAGAGGCCGCCGGTCGGTGTCGATATCATGGGGCTCATGGCCGTAGATGGTCAGCACGTAGTTGAGGATCGGCTGCCCCGGATGCTGCTTGAGCGTGCGCGCGATAAAAGCAAGATTCTGGTCGAACAGATCCCCGTCAAACAAGAAGTTCTCGACGCCCGATATGTTGTGCGCCGTGAGGTAGGTCTCGCGATTGGGAGCAAATTCACGAGCGAAGTAGATCTTATCGAACCCGATTCCGGTATAGGCCTTAATGGTGTTGAAGTAGTCGGGCATATAAGCATTGCTGACGTACGTTGTGTAACCGGCCTGGCGCAGGATGGCAGGCATGCAGTCTGCCGGATGCCCGGTAAAACTGTTGAATTCAATAAAGGAGATCTGCGACAAAGCAGGTACGCCGCATAGCGCCTCGAACTCCGCCTGGGCGGTCTGGCCGCCGAAGACGGGGGAGATGGAAAACCCTTGGCTGTCGCCGACCAACTGCGCGTAGTCGGGATGCCGCGGATCGCTGGAGAAGGTGACGCCGCGAAAGAGGGTGGGGTCCAGCCAGCTCTCGAGCACAACCAGGTACACGTTGTGGCGATTCCCGTTGGTGCGGATAAAATCGGCAGTGGCGCGAATCCGCTCGTCATCCTCGGCGCGCTTGCGGTACGCGACGGTCTGTGCGATTGCTACCCTCCGCGCCGCCTCGAAATAGAGCAGAACCGTGATACGGCCGTTATCGTCGAGGCACCCCGCATCGGAGAAATCCATCTCTTCCACTCCCGCCAGGACAAGCCCCGAGACCACCGCATGCGGGAAAAACTCCACCGCCGCAGCCCCCAGGATCAGCAGTCCTGCCACGGTGAGGGCGCGCCAGTATCTGCGATAGTCGACGAAAACGAACAGCAGGACAACCGGCAGAGCGAGGACGAGCAACAACGCCGCTGTCCCCTCGAAATGCAGCACTTGAAGAAGCTCAGGCAGGTTTCTGAGGTCGATGACGCGCACCACGTCGCCGTAGGCGATGAAATAGACATCGCAGGCGATATAGGCCACCACCAACGGCAGCGCAGCAACAATGGCTGACAGTTTTCCCCGCCGGAGCGCGAAGCCGAAGGCCCAGTAAAGCGCAAGCAGCAAGGGTACCTCGCTACGGAGGTGGGTATGAAGGGGCAATAAACTGCTCCAGCGGCCCAGAACTTCAGAGAGCCCTTCCATGAAGAGCAGAAAAACGAGATAGCGAAGCCACAGGCGGAGGCGAATCTTGTCCGCGGCCTGGCGGATCCGTTGACCCCATCGAGATCGACCGACTGAGCCATATCCCGGCGCGGCTTGAGCACCATCCAGACTGCCCATGAACTGTCTCCTGACAATCCGTCCATATTAAAGGAGTGTTAACGGATTGAGAAGAGCAGGGTAGGGCGAGCCGACTCAGTCTGCGCGCTTTCGAGGATGCATCATGGCTTTCCGCTCGCGCTGCCATTTGGCCAGGCACCCCCAATGGACAGATTTTTGTCCGTGGGGTGGTGGAACGGTTGTCGTGCGGGCTTCCCTGCGCACGCGACGCGTAAACTGGCGGCGTGGACCCTTCGACCTTGCTCAGGGCAGGCTCTGCCAGTAGAGCCGGTCAGGAGACCGGCGCAACAGGACTGGGCCAGAATCTGCATCTTCCTTATGCCAATCGCATCAAAAAAGTTGACAGCAAGAGACTCAATCTGAGATCCTGCCTTGTCAGGATCTTCTTTAAAGGCAGGAAAAACATGGCTAAAATCATCGGAATCGACCTCGGAACCACCAATTCTTGCGTCGCCGTCATGGAAGGCGGCGAGCCAAAAGTCATTGCAAATGAAGAGGGTGCGCGGACTACCCCCTCGATCGTTGCATTCACCAAGAGTGGCGAGCGGCTGGTGGGCCAGGTGGCCAAGCGCCAAGCCATCACCAACCCCGAAAACACAATCTTTTCGATCAAGCGCTTCATGGGCCGCCGCTTCAACGAAGTGACGGACGAAATGAAGATGGTGCCGTTCAAGGTTGTTCAGCAGGGCGACCACGTAGGCGTCATCGCCCAGGGCAAGGAGTACACCCCGCCCGAGATCTCAGCCTTGATCCTGCAGAAGCTGAAGAAGAGCGCGGAAGCCTACCTGGGCGAGACCGTCACGGAAGCCGTGATCACGGTTCCGGCCTACTTTAACGACTCGCAGCGCCAAGCCACCAAAGACGCGGGCAAGATCGCCGGCCTGGACGTGAAGCGCATCGTGAATGAGCCCACGGCGGCCGCGCTGGCCTACGGACTCGACAAGAAGAAGGACGAGACCATCGCCGTCTACGACTTTGGCGGCGGCACCTTCGACATCTCTATTCTGGAAGTGGGCGAAGGCGTGATCGAGGTGAAGTCGACTAACGGCGACACGCACCTGGGCGGCGACAACCTGGACCAGCGCATCGTGGACTGGCTCATTGCGGAGTTCAAGCAGGAGCACGGCCTGGACCTGACCTCGAAGGGCAACGAGATGGCCCTGCAGCGGCTGAAGGACGCCGCGGAAAAGGCCAAGATCGAGCTCTCGACCACGGTCGAGACCGAGATTAATCTGCCGTTCATCACAGCCGATGCGTCTGGACCAAAGCACCTGGTACGCAAGCTGACGCGCGCCAAACTCGAGCAACTGGTTGAAGACCTGATCGAGCGCTCGGTCGATCCCTGCAAGAAGGCGCTGGCCGATGCCGGCATCTCCACCAGTCAGATCGACGAAGTGGTGCTGGTGGGCGGGCAGACGCGCATGCCGAAGATTCAGGAGCTCGTGAAGAATCTCTTTGGGCGCGAGCCGCATCGCGGCGTGAACCCCGACGAGGTGGTTGCCGTGGGCGCGGCCATTCAGGGCGGCGTGCTGACTGGCGACGTGAAGGATCTGCTGCTGCTGGACGTGACGCCGCTTACTTTGTCAATCGAGACGCTGGGCGGCGTGGCCACGACCATGATCCCGCGCAACACCACGATCCCGACCAAGAAGACGGAGACCTTTTCGACGGCGGCCGACAACCAGATGGAAGTCGAGGTGCACGTGCTGCAGGGCGAGCGGCCCATGGCGGGGCAGAACCGCACCCTGGGCAAGTTCAAGCTGGGCGGCATCATGCCGGCGCCGCGCGGCGTGCCGCAGATCGAGGTGACATTCGACATCGACGCCAACGGCATCCTCAACGTAACGGCGAAGGACAACGCCACCGGCAAGGACACGCGCATCACGATCACATCGAGTTCGGGCCTCTCGAAGGAAGAGGTCGAGAAGATGGCCAAGGAAGCCGATGCCCACGCCGCCGAGGATAAGGAGCAGCGCGAGCAGATCGAAGCCCGCAACACGCTCGACTCGATGGTCTACAACATCGAGAAGATGCTGAAGGAGAGCGGCGAAAAAGTCCAGGCCGCCGATAAGACCGACGTCGAATCGGCGCTGGCCGAGGCCAAGAAGACGCTTGAAGGTTCGCCATCGACTGCGGATTTGAAGCAAGCGCACGAGCGGCTGACCGCGGCCAGCCACAAGCTGGCCGAGGCGATGTACAAAGCGTCCGCCGCGCAGGCAGCGACTCCGGGCGCGGATGCGCCGGGGCCTGCGGCCGGCGGCTCTTCGGACGGAGCCAATGCCGGAGGGAAGAAGGAAGGCGAAGTCATCGACGCCGAGTATGTGGACGTGGACGAGAAGAAGTGAGGGGAGTAAGCGGTGTTAGCTGAGCTAGTTTCGGGGTGGACGACGGAATGTTGTCCGCCCCGAACGCTTTTCAAGACCGAATGCGATTTGCATTGAAATGCAGGAAGTTGTCCGACTAATATTCTTCAGGGGGTTGTCAAGGATGAAAGAACAGGACTTTCCCCCAAAAGCCTCAGCGTGGCCCGATGAGGGCGAGTTCGAGTTGCGGGTCGGGCGAGGATTCTTGCGGAGGCGGGAATGCGCTGCCGGACAAAAGGCGTTGCATTGCGTCGGCCAAAGC
>Ga0326727_10001825_pt1 | contig 76257 bp, 64 predicted proteins | sample MB2enrmetagenome_FD_207643 | JGI IMG/M metagenome (GOLD analysis project Ga0326727, IMG submission 207643) | Lab enriched peat soil microbial communities from McLean, Ithaca, NY, United States - MB29MY | ecosystem: Environmental > Terrestrial > Soil > Wetlands > Peat | place: USA: New York... | reverse complement strand
CCACTCCACAAAGGGTTTCAGATACTCCCACTGCGCATCGCTGAGATCAGCCATGCCCTCTGTTTGCGTCAACTTCGCTTCAAAAGCAACTGTTTATTCAGCAGTGACCTTGGTGAGATAGGTTCTATTCCCTGGCGGGCGAAGCGATCCCGATCCCCGAGAACTTTCTGGGCGTGGCGCGTGCAGCTGTGCGCGGCACGACCTGCATTCGCTGTGTTCACTCGCACTACTTGAGGCCGCCGTCTTCGAGGACGCCAGTCTCGCTAGGCGAGCGAAGCGGAGCGGCAGTCGCGCCCCAAGCACCGAGCAATGCAGAGGACAGAAAGGACACAGCGACTTCGATTGGGGCCGAAACCATCGCAAGCTGAGCGTGATCCGAACAAAGCTCGACCGTGGTCGCGTGGTGTGCGAATTGTCGTGGAGGTGAGCCGTGGGCAAGATGAAGCAATATGCGCTGGGCGCGTGCCTGTTTACCTTCCTGTTCGTAGTCATCGGCGGTGGGTTGCACTTGAATCCAGGAGGTGCTTTTCTTGCTGCGCTATCCGGGACTCCGCTGATGAGCCACATCTTCAATCGTTGGTTGGAGAGCCAGGCTGCACGGAACGGTACACAACGGCTTGTGTGCCGACAAGCGAGCCGAAGCGAGGAGGGACCGCATATGCTCCTGGGGCCGACCGACGGCGCAGAGGCAACGGTGTTGCCGGTCGAGGATTCAGCGATTCACTAGGGCGCGTTCATGGCTAGCTCAACACTCACTGAAGTGGGGCTGAATGCACGTACCGCTGTGATCAGGCGGTGGGATGGCTTTTGCCATCGCTCTCCGATGCAGCTTTCCTCACACCAATCGTCGTCTCTTTCTCATGTACAACCGGGGTCAAATGGCTTCTCGGTGACTCAGACACCGGCTGGCACATCCGAACCGGTCAGTGGATACTCATGAATCGCCACGTCCCCACCACGGATTTGTTTTCATTCACGAAGAATGGACAAACGTGGTTCGTGTGGGAGTGGCTGTCGGATCTGGCCATGGGATGGTTGCATGGCCACGGCGGGTTGGCAGCAGTAGTTTTCGCCAGCTTCGTTATTCTCTGCACCACATCGTTGGTCCTGTATAGAACCACTGCCGCTGAATCCGGGCACCGGTTGGTCTCGTTGCTTCTTACGTGGCTTGCGATGGGAGCTGCGACCGTGCACTGGCTGGCGCGTCCTCATCTGGTCACCCCACTCATGGCAGGTCTGTTCTGCTGCGTGCTGAATCGCCTCGAGTGCGGGTTCGACCGCAGAATCCTCGTGGCATTGCCCGCTCTAGTGTCCTGTAACGGTGGTTCGTGACATAAGTTGTGCGACCTGGGTATCCGCGGTGCGCTGGGCAAAGCGGGCGATACTGGCCAGAATCTGGTCCGCGCTTTTGGTCCAGGTAAAGGGTTTGGGATGGGCATTGTGGGCATCAAGGAAGTCAGCGATGGCGCGCTCTAACTCGCTCACGCTGCGGTGCGCTCCACGCCGAATTTGTTTGGTGGTCAACTCCGCGAACCAGCGTTCGACCAAGTTCAGCCAGGAGCCGTAGGTGGGAGTGAAGTGCAGGTGATAGCGAGGACGCTTCGCGAACCAGGCGCGGATGAGCGGTGTTTTGTGGGTTCCGTAGTTGTCCAAGATGAGATGCACATCCAAGTCGGCGGGCAGGTTGGCGTCAATGGCGTCGAGAAACTTGCGAAACTCCAGCGAGCGGTGGCGGCGATGAGTCTGACCGATCACATTCCCGCTCTTGGCGTCCAGCGCGGCAAACAGCGAGGTCGTGCCATGCCGCCGGTAATCGTGGGTGCGCCGTTCGGCCTGTCCGGGCCGCAAAGGCAGCAGCGGTGCGGTGCGGTCCAGCGCCTGAATATGCGATTTCTCATCCCCCGAGAGCACCACCGCATGCTCGGGCGGGTTCATGTACAGACCCACGATGTCGCGTACTTTGGGTACCAACAGCGGATCGGGAGACAACTTGAAGGTTTCACTGCGATGCGGCTGCAGCCCGAAAGCGTGCCAGATGCGGCTGATCGCCATGTGGCTCAGTCCGGTGGCCTGAGCCATGGCGCGGGTACTCCAATGCGTGCCCCCGCGCGGAGTGCTTTCCAGAGTGCGGACCACCACTTGCTCGATGGCGTCGTCGCCGATGCGGCGCGGAGCTCCCGGCCGCGGTTCATCATACAAACCGGTAAGCCGTTGCCGCACAAAGCGTGTGCGCCATTTGCCCACCGTCGCGGGGGTAGTGCGCAGGCGGCGAGCCACGGTCTTGTTGTCCTGTTCGGCGGCGCAAGCCAGCACGATGCGGGCGCGGCGGGCCAGTGCCGGAACGGAACGAGATCGATGAGCAAGAGATTGCAGTTCGCGTTGTTCCTCCGAGGTCAAGATCAGTGGGGCCTTGGGGCGTCCGGTGCGCATGTTTCCTCCTTCTAGAGGAATACGCATTCATCGTGCTATTTGTTTCAGTTATTTCTGTTACATGACACTAGACGGTTCGTTTTGGGCGGTGGAACCTCGGTAGAGCGTGTTCGATGAGCCGGTTTCAGAGGGAACGGGGAGTTCCCTCAGGGGCTAAAGCGCAGTGTTTATACGGCTCGTAGCGGCACGGCTGAAAGCCGTGCCCTTCCCACAATCCCAGCCGGAACCCTTTGTGAAAACGCTCTAAGGAAACTCTGATTAAGTCCGGCAGAAGCAAGGGCAGGTTCTCGACTCCGCAGAATTGCCCTTAACAGCCCGTGGTGAAACTGGAGCGCCCAAGTCCAGCGCCTAAAGGCGCGCTCATAACGCAGCACTTACGGCATGCCTAAAGGCATGCCCTGATACGAATCGCACTTGTACCACGGGCTGTCAAACGGGCGATTCTGCTGCGCTCGAAATGACAAAGTTGGAGTTAATGAGACTTTCCCTAATCATCATCCGGCTCTGGAGCCGTCGGGCACTCTCGACTCCGGAACTGCCAGCGCGGGGGTGATCTTGTCCAAGTAGCCGATGTCGAACAGCATGGCTTCGGAAACGATCCCTGCCATCTTGCGTGGTGGAAGGTTGACAACGAATAACGCTTGCTTGCCTTCGATCTCCTTTGGGTTGGCACGCTCGCGCTTCATTCCGGCCAGGACCATGCGCTGGTGATCGCCGAAGTTCACGCGCAGTGCGACCAACTTTTCCGAACCGGCAACCTCGCTCACCGATTCGATGGTGCCAACTCTTATGTCGATCTGATTCAGGAGTTCGGGCGAGATCGTGGGCTTTACCGGCGCGGGGGTCATAGGGGGATTCTAGCGCCTATCCCACGTCTCGAAAGGCGCGAGACGTGGGGCACCCGGTTTTGCCCCACTCATTCGCAACGAACGCGAATGAATGGGGCACCCCTCAAGGTCGCGGTTACGAAGTTGAGGGAGAGAATGGGCGAGGCGGCGAATGCCCCGAACTGCTCCGACCCGCCCCGCGCGTGGCAAAAAGGTTCGCAGTCTGGCGCTGGCGGCCGCCTCGAGTTATCTATCGGCAAGACGACGGGCTTGCTTGAATATGCGCGCGAACATCGCTCTCGTTAGTTTTCCGGTTTGGGTATTTTGGTTTGAGGGATGGTAGGACGCCAGTAACGTCTTGCCATCCGGCATCTTATAGCGTGCTCCATGCCCAAAGACGTAGGTTTTTTTGCTTTCCAGCAGCCCTTGCCGCTTCAGGAGGTTGAGATAGGCGTCAAATCCGATCCTGCCCAGCGCGACGATTACTTTCACTTTTTTCAGGCCGAGCAACTCCCGGTCAAGATAGGCTGCGCAGTTGGCCAACTCTTCCGGCAGCGGCTTGTTGTCGGGTGGGGCGCAGCGTACGGCAGCGGTGATGTAGAGATCGTTCAGCTTGAGGCCATCGTCGCGATCGGTCGCTTCCGGCTGGTTGGAAAAGCCGGCTTCATAAAGCACCGGATACATGAACCTGCCGGAGGAGTCTCCGGTAAACATGCGACCGGTGCGATTGGACCCGTGGGCGCCGGGTGCCAAGCCCAGCACCAGGACGCGGGCTTGCGGATCTCCGAAGCCAGGCACGGGCTTGCCCCAGTATTCGCAATCAAGATAGGCGCGGCGTTTCTCGCGCGCAATCTTCTGGCGGTATTCGACCAGCCGCGGACAGCGAGTGCAAGCGATGACTTCGCGATTCAGTTCGACAAGCCAAGCGTTGGCCATGGAATGAATTTACAGGAATTGGTGTGGGGAGGACACTTTGTCAGCGAAATGAGCCGAGCCTATTAAAAAGCCGCCCCGTCAGAGGCGGCTTGGGTGTCGCACCTTCTATCGGCTCAGCGCATTCCTGAGCGACGGCCAGCCCTACTTGAGCACCCGGAATTTCACGTTGCTCTGCAGGGTGCCGCTGGGCGTGGTCACGGTGACGTAGCCAGTGGTCGCCCCCTGTGGAACCGTGGCCACCAGATAGGTGTCGCGCCTGACAGTGAAGTTTGCCGGAGTTCCGTTGAACGAAACGCCCGTGGTCCCGGTGAATCCTTGGCCGAGGATCTGCGCCTTTTGGGCCACCTTGCCTGAGTCGCGGACGAAAGCTACGAACGGGCCAAGACCCATGGACAGGCTGAATACCGTGCCGTCCTCCCAGCTATTACCACCACTTTGAGTTGTCCCATAGAACTCGCCTTGAGTAGCTTGAACCATGGCTCCCCAGCAGTCTGCGCCGTCAGTGCCATCAAAGCTGTGTAGTGTGGTCAGCACGCCGTCGCTGGTGATTTGAAAGATCGTGCCGTAGCCGTTTGCTCCGCCGTTGCTGGTCGCCCCGTAAAAGTTACCGTCAGTCGCCTGAACCAAGCCAGCCCAGGGATCAGCGCCGTCGGCGCAGTTAGTTTGCGCACAAAAGCTGTAAACGACCGTCAGCTTGCCTCGCGGTGTGACCTTGAATTCTGTGCCATGCCCATTGGCACCGCCCTGGGATGTTGTCCCATAGAGGTTTCCATCCGCAGCTTGAATCAGCCCTGCGACAGGCTCAACACCGTCAGCGAAATTAAAGTCGTGCACCGTCTTCAACTTTCCTCCAGGCGTGATCTTGAAGATTGTGCCGTAGTTGTATGCCCCACCCAGATATGTGGTCCCATAGAGGTTACCGTTGGTAGCTTGCACCAGTCCTGCATACGGGCCGCCCTGGGTTGAGTCGAAGCTATTCAGAGTCGTCAACTTGCCGCCTGGGGTGATTTTAAAAGCCGTGCCATCTCCATATGCTCCCCCAAGAAACGTCGTCCCGTAGAAGTTCCCGTTGGTGGCTTGAACCAAGTCCGCCGTAGGTAGGGATCCGTCAGCGCAGTTGGGCTGTGCGCAAAAACTGTAAAGCGTCGTTACCGTTCCGCTGGGCGTAACCTTGAACGCCGTGCCGTAACCGTTAACCCCGCCTCCGGCAGTTGTCCCGTAGAAGTTCCCGTCGGAAGCCAGGGTTACACCCGCAAAGGGGGCAGCGCCGTCGGAGAATTCGAAGCTGTGAAGCACCGTCAGCGTACCCCCTGGAGTCATCTTGAAAAATATGCCATCGCCCTTCGAGCCCCCACATGTGGTTACCCCGTAGAGGTTTCCGTTTCTGCCTTGGACAAGAGATACCCACTCCGGGTTACAACCGTTGGTGCCGTCGAAATTTATCAGCGTGTTGAACGTCTGGGCGGGCGCCGCAATTGCCGTCGTGAGCAAAAGGACGAGCACGAGCGCACAGCCGATCCCAAACAATCGTGCTGAATTAAAGCACCTTACTTTCAAACTGGACATAATCTTCTCCTTGCCTCGCTCCCGCGGCTGTTCAACAATGTTCGCTTTGCGGCTTTTCCAAAAGGCCGGAGGGCGTGTGCGAGCAGCACGGGTTCGGACCTAGGGGGAACCCGATATCTTTCCGCTCCTCTCGGTCTGACCTTGACCGAGGGGACCTACCAAAGGGGAGTCGTTCTAAGACACGCGTACCTTACTCTCTTCCGGCAAATTCTGCAAGGCATGCATCACAATGTTTTTATGAACACTAGCCAAGCCACCTTGCCGCGAGGCTCCAGATGCTTTCAAGCCCAGTGTTGCAAGACGCATCACTTCCCTTCCCTGGCCAACAGTGCTTCCCGGGTACGACCGAGGGTGAATTCCAGCGACTCTCTGGGGAATCGGTTCACGAACGGACCGATCAGCCACGCCAGCGCAGCCGGGATGTCGCGGCTGAGCGAAATCGCCTCCAGTTGCACATAGGTACCGCCGTCGCGCTGTTCCATGCGCCAGTAGGTATTCAAGCGCCACATGAATCCGTTGTCGTTGCCGACAGGTTTGGTGAATTCATCCTTCTGGCCGTCGTTCTCCACCTGCGCCACGCGTGTGGTCACTGACCGGCAGACCGTGCGGTCAGGCCCGAGTGACGTGTACGCAATTTCGTAATCCGTGTCGAGCACAATGGTGATTATCTTTTTCTCGCGCAGACGCATATACATTTTGAAATTGTCGCCGTTGCGCTGAATCAACCGCGAGCGCTCCACCGCCGGAGCGTAATACTTGGCGCGATTGTCGTAATCCTGCAGGAAGGTCACAGTTTGCGCCAGCGTCGCACCGGGAATGAATACGGTTCCGATCCAGTGGTGGATGAGTCCGCTTGGCGCGGCGATCTTGCGGCCCTGGTCCAGCGTCTCTAGCCGCTCGGCTACGACCTCGCCATTTTTCACTTGCGCCAACGCAGCAGCACGATCTTTCGGAGGCAGTCCGTCGACTCGCAGAAACGGCCCCGAGCGGACTTCTCCCGCCATGCGCTGCTCGCTGAGTTCCGCGTAGTGGTCGAAGGCGGCGACGGTCTCCGGCCTGAGTTGCTCAGCGTGAAGCGATTGGCTGAGCAACACGCAGGTGATCGCGGCCAGAAGGATGCGGCACACGACAGCCTTTGCTGCCAGGTTATGGGCGACCATGCTTTGACTCTCCGCAACTAAGCTATTGCAGCTCATGACATGTAAAACACAACACAAAGGAACGTCTCAGTGCAAGCAGTAAGGAAGCGATAAGGAGCAACTACTGAATAAAAACCCTCCCGGGAAGCAGGGAGGGTAAAAACACTGGGTTTTGGATTGGTTTACGCGCGGCTGACGTTGGCTGCCTGGAAACCCTTAGGCCCCTTCAGCAGATCAAACTCCACGGTGTCACCTTCGTTAAGCGAACGATAGCCGTTCTCCTGAATGGCGGAGAAGTGAACGAACACATCCTCTCCGGTAGACCGCTGGATGAAACCGTATCCTTTAGCCCCGTTGAACCACTTGACTGTACCCTTCTCTCTCACAAAAAAACTCCTTTCGCCTCGGTTGAAATTGAGGTCCAGCTTCCCTGTGAAGCGCGGCTTGCCTCTCCATCAAAAGACGCCGTGACCGCAGGTCAAAGCTTCGAGTGCCGCAGAACCGGGCGCAACTGGAAAGGCCCCTGAGTTTCGCGCCATGCCGTAGAGCATGGCGCAAAGCTCCGGAGCCTGTCTAAATCACGCAAGTTTCAACTGCCATCACGAAACGTCAACCTAACTAAGCATGGTTGCGGGCATGCGCAACGCGGACGTATCTTAATCAACAAACTGCCAATTATCAAGCGCGGAATGTAGAAAAATTCGGGGCCAGGAGCGACCTTGGAAGTCTAGGAACGTGATACGAGCCGATTGGGGGGCCGAAGGCGGGTTCCAAAGAAATTGCCAAAATCTGCGCAAGTATTTGATAATATTGAAGAAAGCGCTTGAGCATTTTGCCTACAACCCCGCTTGAGACGGAAGCGGCTGCAGCGACCGCGAGCCCCGCAGCGGAACCTGAGAAGTCCTATTCCGGGCTGCTGGCATCGGCAGCAAAGTACCTGCTGCGCACCGATGTTCACACTTTCGCTTTCTCCGTTGCGGCCAACGCGATCTTGTCATTTTTCCCCTTTGTGCTGCTGCTGCTCACTCTGATCCGGCGCGTGTTTCACTCCAAGGTCATGGACCAGGTGGTGGTGGATCTGTTGCGCGACTATCTGCCCACCGGGCAGGATTTCGTGATTCGTAACCTGAACGCGCTGGTAGGCGCCCGCCAGCGCGCCCAGTTTTTCTCGTTGCTGATCCTGCTGGTGACCTCAACCGGCATCTTCATGCCGCTGGAGGTCGCGCTGAACCGCGTCTGGCGTTTTCCCCATAACCGGTCTTACTTTGGGAACCAACTGACATCGCTGGGGCTGGCTTTTGGCTGCGGTTCGCTGGCGCTGCTTTCCATCGCGCTGACCGCCGGCAACGTAGTGCTGCTGCGGACCATCACTTTTGGACACGCCATCTTCATCGTGCGGCTGGCCGGCTTCCTCATCATGAAAGTGTTTGCCATTGGCGCCAGCATCGCCATCTTCTTTCTGATTTATTGGCTGCTGCCCAACGGCAAGGTGCCCGCGCGCACCGTATTGCCGGCAGCCGTGATCATGGGCCTGCTTTCCGAGCTGCTGAAGTATGCCTACATCCTGGCGCTGCCACGGCTGAACTTCCAGGAAGTTTATGGCCCGTTTGCGCTCTCGGTCAGCATGATGTTCTGGGCATTTCTTTCCGGCTTGCTGCTGCTGACCGGAGCGTACCTGTCGGCCGAGAGGCACGTGCGGCGGCAGGGGTAGAACGCCAGCCAGCTGATTACAGCAACGTTGGTAAGTACAAGCTGCAGGCACGCACCGCGCTTTGCCGTCGTGGCTACGGCGTGATCTCCCACAGCGTTCCTACGTTGCTGCTGCCACCCTCCGAAGCGGTGCCATAGAGATTGCCCTTTGTGTCGCGAAGTAAGTCCCCCAACGGATGGCTACCGTCCGACCCAGAGAAGCTGTGAAGCAAGGTTAGCGTGCCTTTCTTATTCATTTCATACACCGCGCCGAGGCTGGAAGAGCCGCCCAATTCAGTGTCGCCATAGAGCTTTCCCTTCGCATCCAGAATCACACCAGCGAGGGGATATGCTCCGTCCGTCGCCCCACTTGCGAAGTTGTGCAACTGGGTCTCTTTGCCGCTTTTACTCAGCTTGTACACGATTCCATAGTTGGAGGCGCCGCACTGCTGCGTGGTACCGTAGAGATTGCCTAACTTGTCCATAGCCGGTGTTCCGTATGAGAAGCACCCGTCTGCCGTTCCACCCGCGAAGCTGTGCAGCAGGGTTAGCGTTCCGCGCTTACTCAGCTTGTAAACTGCTCCGTTATTAGAAGCCCCGCCCAACCACGTGACCCCGTAAAGGCTGCCCTTCGTGTCCATGAGCACACTTGTGTAGTAGGGATATTCTCCGTCCGACGGCGCTCCCGCGAAACTGTGCAGTATGGTCTCTTTGCCACTCTTGCTTAGTTTGAACACGGTGCCGTAACCGGAAGCGCCGCATTCCGGAGTAACTCCGTAGAGGTTTCCCTTTGCGTCCATAACCAAACCTCCGGAGGGAAAACATCCATCCGTTCCACCCGCGAAGTTGTAGAGCACGGTCTCGACGCTTTTTGGATTCATCTTGTACACCGTTCCGTAGGCAAAAGAGCCACCCTCCCTGGTAGTGCCATAGAGGTTGCCTTTCGCGTCCCGTACCAACCCGCTGGAGGGGAATTTCCCGTCTATTCCCCCGGTAAACGTGTACAGGACTGTCTCGGTGTCGTTCGTGTCCAGCTCGAACACCACTCCCGCGTTTGAAGAGCCGCCGCGTCTGGCAGCGCCGTAGAGATTCCCTGCAGCATCCTGAACCAGCGTTGCTTGGGGGCTTGCCCCGCCCGATCCTGTGAAGTCGTAAAGATCAGTAAAAGTCTGGGCTTGCGCCGATGGGGTTGTAGCTACCCCGAACGCAAGCACGACTAGTAACATCAGCCCGGCATTTGCCGTTCCGCAACCTATCTTCGGAGTGCGCCCTTGCAGTCTGTCAGTCACTATGAGTTCTCCGTTCATGGCAAAGTAACACTGAGTCAGGGCAGGGGCAAGGGTGAAAAGTCTTGCCGATTAGGTGCAGGTCGTTTCCAGTTACCTTCCTGTTCCGTTTGTGACGGCGGCCCTGCTGGGGGTCGACCTGTGAAAATGTCCGCGCCTCACAAACGCCGCGTGACCGCCGACACAGCCAAATTTTTTTTCCGCGGCTAGCATCAAGCTCTCCTGTTGTTCTCCGTCAGGGCTGGCCTCCATTCACTGCGAGGCAGCGATGCGCGGTACACATTCGCAAGCGGGTTTCACAAATGCTGTCCATCATCTGGAGCGTGCTCCTCAGCCTTTAGTTACCTCAGGCGCTAAAGCGCGCGTGGGACAGAAAGAGCTTATTCGCAGCGCTGAAAGCGCTGCGCCACCCAAAATCAGCAGTTTCCCTGTGGCATGCTTTCTGGTAGCGCTTTTCTGCGCGGCATTCTACCTCCCACCACTTCTGGCGGAGGAAATGCCGCGGATCGGAACCGGAGTTCCGCATCTTCCCACTGAACCGCGTCCTGTGACTCAGAGCGCGGGCTTGGCATTCGTCGGAACGGTGAAGGCAGTCGAGCATGTTGCGGCGGCGGGGCGCAACCGCATCGCCACCACGCGGATTACGTTTCATGTGGATACGGCCATCCGCGGGGTGAAGGCGGGCCAGACGCTGGTGATCACGGAGTGGGCCGGACTGTGGTCCTCCGGCGAACGCTACCGACCGGGCGAACACGTCTGCCTCTTCTTATACCCGCCGAGCAAGCTGGGCCTGACCAGCCCGGTGCGAGGCCCGGCAGGACGGTTCCGGGTAAGGGGCCCGGGGCGGATTGTGGTGCCACCGGGACAAAGGCCCATCCTTCCGCAGCCGATCAGAACCCGGCTTGATGGGAACGGAGAAATCTCAGTCGAAGACTTCGCCCGGGCTTTGCGGGAAAGGAGCAAGCCATGAAACGGCATGTTCTTGCACCCGACCGCGTGCTGGCGGACGCCCAGCGGTATCTTCAATCGCAGGAGCTTGCCGGGGCTGAGGCCGAACGCGCGGTGTGGAAGCTGCGCATCGTTTTTTATGCGTTGCTGGCTGCGCTGGGATTGCTGGTTATCCTGGTGCAAGTCGCACGCGCGGAAGGGCCGCGCTATGTCGCGGGCGTGAGTTATTTCAATCAGGGGCTGGCTGGAACGCCACTGACCTGGGCCCAGGGTACAGTCAACTACTACACCGACCAGGGCGACTTAAGTCCGATCCTGCCGGGCTCGAGCGCCGACGCGTTTGTGGCCGACGCCTTCAGCCAATGGACTTCGATCTCGACGGTTGCACTCAATGTAGTCCACGCGGGTCAGTTGGCCGAGAACGTGGACGGCTCAAATGTTTATCGTGAAAGCGATGGCACGCTGGTCGAACCGGCGGATATTGAGCCCAGCGCCACTGGCACGCCGGTTGGGGTGGTTTACGACGAAGACGGCACAGTCACCGACGCGCTTTTGGGCCAGGGAGCGGGAGATCCGTCGGAGTGTTTTGGGAATGCCGCTTATGGCGGGGTCGACAACTTTGGAACTACCGCAAACTTCCTGCACGCGCTGGTGGTGATCAACGGCAACTGCGCGCAAGAGTCCTCGCAGCTCACCGACGTTGAATACCGCTTGGTGCGAGTTCTCGGAACCGTGCTGGGGCTGGGCTGGTCGCAGGCCAACCTGAATGTGATCACTGGCCACCCGCCGCCAACTCAGGACGATTACGCCGGCTTTCCCGTGATGCATAATGTTGACCCGCTGAACTGCGTGCCGATCACGGTGTGCTATCCGAATCCGTATCAGCCAAAAATGGATGATCAGGCTGCGCTGTCGTATCTATATCCCGCGGCAGGTTTTTCTGCCAATACTGCGGAGGTACACGGCACTGTGTACTTCAGCAACTCCAGTGGCGAGGATGGGCAAGCCATGCAAGGGGTGAACGTGGTGGCGCGCTGGATCGATCCTTCTACTGGATTGCCCTCTGGGGCCTATGTGGCGACTTCGGTTTCGGGATTTCTGTTTTCTGGCAACGTGGGCAATATGGCGACGGGCTTTGACGACAGCAACGGCGACCCGCTCAATCAATGGGGATCGAACGATCCGACAGTGGAAGGATCTTTCGATCTGCCCGGCCTGCAGATTCCGAATGACCAGAACAGCGCGCAGTATCAACTGACGGTCGAAGCGCTGGACCCGTTGTGGTCAACCTACGTCGGGCCGTATGCAGGGTTTCAAGTGCTGCCCTCGGGCTTGATCCAGCCCATCACGGTGACCGTGACTCTGGGCAATGCGACTGAGCAGGACATCCTGATGCAAGGCAGCGCGCTACAGACAGCGAACTTTTTCGGACCGACCAGCTACCAGTCGCCAGCAGCAGTGCCCGCTTCGGCAGACTGGGCGGCGGCCCTAAGCCCGTACGGGGATATGGACTACTTCTGGTTTTCGGGGCAGGCCAACCGTACCATGGCAGTGCTGGTCACGGCGCTCGACTCATCCGGCAATGCCACCGAAAGCAAGGCGCAGCCGGTCATTGGCATGTGGGCGCTTTCCGATCAAGGGCAGTCGCCTGCTCCTGCCAACACGCCTTCGGCTTTCAACTCGGCCATGTTTGGCGTGACACAACTCAACGCGCAGTTGCTGCAGGCCACAGATTTTCGCATCGGGATCTCCGACTACCGTGGCGACGGCCGACCGGATTACCGCTACCACGCGCGGGTGTTTTACGGTGACCATATCACGCCCGCGCGGGTGGGCGTGGGCGGCGGGACAGCGATCGCGGTCGCCGGGCTGGGGCTGCAGGAGAATACGCAGGTCCAGGTGGCAGGCAGTGATATGCCGCTGCTAGCGGCCTGGGCGCAGCAATTGCTGGTCAGCACACCAGCCGCACCGGGCGGCAAGGATGGCGTGCAAGACGTTTCTCTGGTCGATCCGCCGAGCAATGCGACTTCGGTGATGAGCGCCGTTCTGACCTACGGCGCCGGCCCGTCTGATCTGCTGACGCTGCTGCAAGGATCGAACCCAGGCACGCCCGTTGGGGGGCAGGCGCCTAACCCCATCGTGGTGGAGGTGACGCAACCGGATGGCGTGACGCCGGTGGCGGGAGCGAGTGTTTATTTGACTTCTTCGCCCGCTGTCGGTTTTTCCGCCTGCTCCGGCACCGGCAGTTGCACCGTACTGAGTGACGAAAGCGGTTTGGTGTCGACGCTGGCGACTGTACTCACATCCGGCGTGATGACCATTACCGCGCAGCTCGCGCCTGCTTCTTATAACAGCCCGCAGCAAGTGCAAACCACTTTATATGGGACTGAATCTTCACTGGATATTTCCCTTCTCGGCCCCTACGCGTGGATCGCGCAAGGCGCAAGCATCAATCTTCCGCTTACGGCTCGTGTGCTTTCCGACGGCCAGCCGGTGAACGGAAGAACGGTGAATTACTACCTCGACAAAGGTTCGGGTACGCTGAATCCGCCCAGCGCCAAAACGAATAGTAACGGGTACGCCACGAGCACGTTGGGGATTTCATCCATGAGCGGCGATGTGCAGGTTAGCGTTTGCGCGGAACCAGGCGATGCGCCTTGCCAGACTTTCTACGGTACTTCTGTGCCCGGCTCGTCGCTGCAATTGCAGCGGGTGAGCGGCGATGTGCAATTGGTGAGCGGGACTGACAGTTTTCAAAAGATCGTTGCCCGAGTCACGGATTCTCTATCTGATCCAGTGCAAGGCGCGACTGTGCTCTTTCAGGCGATCATCGGCCGCACGGCCGACGACGCTCCCATTATTTCCGGTGGGGACAACAATCCGGGAAACGATCCACTGGCGATCATTCTTGGATCGTGGCAACAGCCGGTTGTTTCGGATGGGAATGGTCTGGTGACTTTACAGCCTTCGACCGGGGGGTTTACCGGGGACCTTGCGATTTTGGGCTCTGCCACGGCAGGCAGCGCCAGCCTGCCCTTTGTTTTGCAGTCGCTGGGGCCACCGTAGGCAGCGGGAGGACGGGCGTGCGCCCGTCCTCCCCAAAGTCAGTCGGCTTCTTGGGACATCCCACCCTATCGCCGCAAAAAGCGCGGCGTTAGGATGGGGCACCCCAGAGGTTTCTCACAACTGGGTGCAGACGGCCTTCACTTCTGTGTACTGCTCCAGCACTTCGTGTCCCATTTCGCGGCCCCATCCGGATTGCTTATAGCCGCCGAACGGCAGCGCCGCGTCGAAGATGTTGTAGCAGTTGATCCAGACCGTTCCGGCGCGCAGTTGTGCAGCGATGCGGTGCGCTTTCTGAATGTCCCGGGTCCACACTCCTGCCGCAAGGCCGTACGCAGAGTTGTTGGCTTTGCTCACCAGTTCGTCGGTGTCGTGAAAGGGGATGGCTGTTACCACTGGCCCGAAAATTTCTTCCCGTACAACCTTCATGTCCTCATTCGTGTTCACCAGGACTGTGGGCTTCACAAAGTAGCCCTTGTCGCCAAGCCGGCTGCCGCCGGTCAGAGCCTTGGCGCCTTCGGAGAAACCCGCTTCCAGATAGTTGCACACCCGCTGCAACTGCTCTTCGGATACCAGAGGGCCCATGTCGGTGCCCCGATCCATCCCCGGTCCTACATGAATGGCTTCCGCATTCTTAGCCACGCCCTCCACGACTTTGTCGAAGATTTTCTCTTCGACATACAGCCGCGAGCCGGCGCAGCAGCATTGTCCTTGGTTGAAAAAGATGGCGCCGGCCGAGCCCGCGATGGCAGAATCCATCTCGGCGTCCGCGAAGATCACATTGGGCGACTTGCCGCCCAACTCCAGCGAGACTTTCTTCAGATTCCCGGCCGCCGCCTGCAGGATCAGCCTGCCCACCTCAGTCGATCCGGTAAAGGCGATTTTGTCCACGTCCGAATGCGCCGCCAGCGCGGCGCCCGCGGTCTCGCCATATCCCGGAACAATGTTGACCACGCCATCCGGAATGCCTGCTTCCTGAATCAATTCGCCCAAGCGCAGAGCCGAAAGCGGAGTCTGCTCCGCCGGCTTCAGTACCACGGTGTTTCCCGTAGCCAGCGCGGGGCCAAGCTTCCACGCCGCCATCAACAGCGGGAAATTCCACGGAATGATCTGCCCCACTACTCCGACCGGTTCTCGCAGCGTGTACGCCAGAAACTTCGCGCCGCGCGCGTAGGGCACGGAAAGCGGAATGGTGTTGCCCTCAATTTTGGTGGCCCATCCTGCCATGTAACGGAATAGATCCACGGCCAACGGCACGTCGGCCACTTTCGCAACTTTGAAAGGCTTGCCGTTGTCCAGGGTCTCGAGCGCAGCAAACTCTTCCACATTTGCTTCCAGCAGGTCGGCCAGCTTCCAGATCAAGCGTCCCCGCTCGGAGGCAGTCAGCTTGCCCCATTTCCCCGTTTCGAAGGCGGCTCGCGCCGCCCGTACTGCGCGGTCAATGTCCTCGCGGTCGCCCTCGGCTACCTCGGCAAGCACTTCGCCTGTGGCGGGGTTGTATGTTGGGAAGGTCTTGCCCGAAGCGGCTTCCACCCACTTCCCGTTGATCAGCATCTTGTGTTTTCTGGTCACAAAATCCGTGACCTTGTCGTCTGGTGCTGTGAATTTCAAAGCAGTTGCCATAGGTTCCTCCAAATCTTGTGTGGCGCGGGCACTCCTGCCTGCGCTATCGTTCCCGGTCGTGTACTGTAACCGTCCCCCCGCAGGTGTTTCCGCAGTCCAGCCTGCGACTAACCTTGCGATCACCCAACCTCACCGGCTTTTCTGAATTGTACTCCAAATCTCATGGGTAGCGTGGGCAGTTGCGGCGGGACATTACGCGCGAGAGGAGAACTTCTATTCCGGCAACCCGATGCGGCGCAGCAGGTCCCGGAAGCGGGGATCGGAGCGCAGGGGATCGAACAAGGGATCCACTTTCATGAAGACAATTCCAGAGTCGCGAAGCTCGTAGGCTTTTTGCAGGCAGGCAAACGCCTGGTCCTTCTCTCCCAGGCCTGCATAAATGACCGCCATATCGCGCCAAGAAACGTACCTTTGCTTCGATCGGTCCTTAATCTCATCGAGCACTTTGCGCGCCTCCGGCACCCTGCCCGCGCGCGCGTAGGCATGGCCGAGCCCGCCGAGGTAATCGGCGATTCTGCCGGAGAGGGTTGCGGCTTTCTCGAACTCGACCACCGCTTCCGGAAACATTCGTTTTCGCAGATACACTTTTCCAAGGTAGGAGTGCGCGTGGGCGAAATTCGGCTCGCTCTCGAGCGTTTTCCGCAACGGCTCGATCGCCAGATCATTTTGTCCTGCCTCGAACAGAATCTTGCCAATTCCCGCGCTGATGATCAGCGAATGAGGATCGAGCTTTTGCGCCAGTGCGCTCTCCGCCAAAGCCTGCTGGTGGCGGCCCATCTCGGATAAGAACTCGGCATACCATTGGTGCGCGGTCGGGTAGTCCGGATTAAGTTCGATCGCCCGTCTGAACTCCTGTTCGGCCCCCGGCCAGTCCCAGTCGTAGTCCACTTTTACATCGGCCAGCGAGGTGTGCGCCTCGGCCAGCGTGTCATTTTGCGCCAATGCTTGCGTGGCCGCGTCCCGCGCTTTCGGAAAGACCTCGGTGCCCGGCGCCAATCTGTACTCGCCGAGCAGAACATAGCTGTCGGCTAAACCGGCATAAGCCAGCGCGTAGGTCGGGTCTTTTTCGATGGCCTGGCTAAAGTATTCAATCGCCCGGTGGAATCCGTCTTCGCTCCTTTTATTCCAGTGGTAGCGCCCCTCCAGATAGAGCTGATAAGCCACACTGCTCTCGGTGGAGTGTTTCGCGATGCGCGCCTTCGCCTCACCGGTCATATACAGCCGCAGCTTGCCAGGAATCGTTTGGGTAATATCTTCCTGCACCAGCAGGAGGTCGGAGAGAGTCCGGTTGTAATGTTCGCCCCACAATTCGGAGCCGTCCGCCACCTTCATCAATTCCGTGCTGATGGTCAAGGTATCGCCGCGCTGCGAGACGCTTCCGGTCAGGACGGCGCTGACATTCAGGTCGCGTCCGACTTGTTGTGGATCGATGTTCGCGCCTTTGTAGCGGGAAACTGTACTGCGAGCCATCACCTTCAGATTGGGAATTTGTGACAAACGCTCGATGAGCGTCTCGGTGATGCCATCGCTGAGATATTCCGTGTTCGGATCGGCATTGGTGTTGACGAACGGCAGCACCGCCAGCGAATCCATCGCTGCCCCGCGCCCGCGCAGGTGCATGGCGTAACCTGCAATTACGGTGAGCGCTGCCAGTGCCGCAATGGCCAAGCCGAGACTTCTTTTCGTGCGCCACCACCGCTGCGGCTGCGGGCGCACTGCATGGATTGTGCCGCTTGCCGCAGGAACCTTCCCTGAGTCAACGCCGCGCTTCAGCCGCTGCAGGTCGGCGCGCATCTCGGCGGCGCTTTGATAGCGGAGGTTCCGGTCCTTCTCAAGGGCTTTAAGAATGATCTCTTCCAGCATGGGTGGCAACTGGGTATTCCAGTGCGTGGGTGGAATGGTGTCCTCGTGCAGGATGGCGCCGAACGTCGCGCCCAGAGTTTCCCGCCCGAACACCAAATGGCCGGTCGCCATCTCATAAAGCACCACGCCGAACGAGAACAGATCACTGCGACCGTCCAGCGGTTTGCCTGCCACTTGCTCCGGCGACATGTAGGTCACCGTCCCCATGGTGCTGCCGCCAGTGGTCAAGTCATCGTTTGCCAGCGTGGGATCGTCGGACGAGCCGGGCTTGGTTTCGATCCGCTTTCGCGTGAAGTTCATCTTGGCCAGGCCGAAATCCAGTATCTTGGCGCGGTTTCGCTGGGTAACAAAGATGTTGGCGGATTTGATATCCCGGTGGACGATGCCTGCGGTATGCGCGGCGTCGAGCGCGTCCGCGATTTCGATGGCCAGCGAAAGCAGCATCTCGATTTCCAGCGCTTGCTTTGCGATGTGATGCTTCAGCGTCGCGCCATCGAGGTATTCCATGGCGATGAACGCGCGGCCATTCTCCTCGCCAATGTCGTGAATCGTGCAGATGTTGGGATGATTCAGCGCGGAAGCGGCCTGGGCTTCCCGCTGGAAACGGCCAAGCGCCTGCGGATCGCGGGCCACGTCATCAGGCAGGAATTTCAGGGCGACAAAACGGTGCAGCCGGGTGTCCTCGGCCTTGTACACCACTCCCATCCCGCCTCCACCCAGCTTTTCGACGATGCGGTAATGCGAGATGGTCTGGCCGATCATGGAGTCCAGTCATGTTAGGCGGGACGCAGCCGGCAAGTCAATGAAAGGCGGGGGTACTACGACCTGGGGGAGAATGCTACACCCCTTGCCTTCCGAGTTAACGTGCGCGGGGCGGGCGGCGCGCGAGCCCCAGATGCAAAACTTTTCACACATTGACAGCAGTCGAGATGGGCCTAGAATTGAATTGCCTTTTCAGACAAGAACGAAATCGGGAAGTTTTCTCACGCCGGGAGGACACATTATGCAAAGCAAGACACGACTGAACCTGTTCGTTACAGCTTGCATTGTAATTTTCGGATTTCTGACTATAGCAGTCTCCCTATTTGCTGCCAGCAAAGAGAAGTTGCTACACACCTTCGGCACAGGCAAGGACGGGGCGATCCCCGCTGCCGGTCTGATCTTCGATGCGGCTGGCAACTTGTATGGCACGACGTCAGAAGGCGGCGTTTATGGCGCTTATGGTGACGGCACTGTTTTCCAGCTCTCGCCCAGCGCAAACGGCAACTGGGAGGAGAAGGTGCTGCACAGCTTCGGCAAGGGCAAGGACGGGACGATCCCCGCTGCCGGTCTGATCTTCGACGCGGCCGGGAACTTGTACAGCACGACCGATTTTGGCGGCGCTTCTGGCACAGGCTGCGGCGGCTACGGCTGCGGCACCGTCTTTCAACTGGCACCTGGGACCAACGGCAAGTGGGCGGAGAGGGTCCTGCACAGCTTCCAGGGTAACGGAAATGACGGGACGGGCCCCTATGCTGGTCTGATCTTCGACACGGCCGGGAATTTGTATGGCACGACCTATTATGGCGGCGCTTCTGGCACAGGCTGCGGCGGTTCCGGCTGCGGCACCGTCTTTCAACTGGCACCTGGGACCAACGGCAAGTGGACGGAGAAGGTCCTGCACAGCTTTAAGGCTAATGGCAAGGATGGGTACAACCCCGACGCCAGCCTGATCTTCGATGCGGCTGGGAACTTGTATGGCACGACCAACGCGGGAGGCGCTTCTGATTACGGCACCGTCTTCGAGTTGGTGCCAGGAAGAAATGGCACGTGGACCGAGACCGTGCTGTACAGCTTTGGCCAGGGCAAGGACGGGACGGGCCCCACCGCCGGTCTGATCTTCGACACGGCCGGAAACCTTTATGGAACAACCAGTGCGGGCGGGACGGGACAATGTCAGGATTATAACGGAAACATCATCGGTTGTGGCACCGTCTTCCAGTTGACGCCCGGGACCAACGGCAAGTGGAAGGAGAAGGTGCTGCACAACTTCAACTATAACGGCACGGACGGGAATGTCCCCCAAGCCGGCCTGACTTTCGACCTGACCGGGAACTTGTACGGCACGACTCAGTTTGGCGGCGCTAATGGTTACGGCAGCGTCTTCCAGTTGACACCTGGGCCCAACGGCAGGTGGAGGGCGAAGGTGCTGCACAGCTTTAACGCTAATGGCAAGGATGGGTACAACCCCTACGCCAGCCTGATTTTTGATGTGGCTGGGAACTTGTACGGCACGACTGTCTATGGCGGCGGCTCTGGCGGCTGCGGCACTGCTTGCGGCACCGTTTTCGAGATCATGCCGTAACCGGAGTTCGAGTCTGCGGGCGGCCCCGGAAGACTGCCCCCCAAGCGGACATAGGACCGCTGGCTGAGTAGGGGGCTGGCCCCCACCCTTTTGCTCTGCATGAGAATGAACTCTGGTTGCCCCATCTTCGCGTTTCCTTCGGCTTCGCTCAGGGTTTCGGCAGCGGGCTCAGTTCTTAGCCTGCCCTGAGCAGCCGACCCCATGTGAGGCTGTCGAACGGGCCCGCTAAGCGCCTCAACTTTGCGAGGGTGGGCAATGGTGGCACGTCATACCGCAGCTCGATTCTTCTCGTTACCCCAATTCCGCGGACTGGTTATCGCTTGAGACGGGTAGGCACCGCGGAATTGTGTGAGACAGCACGGGGCTTTCGATGCAACGGATGAACCAGCCCACCCTTTTTCGCAAAGAGCGCGAAAAAGGATGGGGCAACCTCGGTTCGTCCGTATCCCGGCGGGTGGCCCAGCCTTCCGCGTTTTTTGCGGAGGCTGGGGCCTTCACGCGCAGCCTGCCACACACTGTGTGACGTCCATCATTGACAGCGCCCCGGATTTAATTCCACAATATCGCAAAGATATTTGTGCTCTTTGACAATTAGCTGATCCTAGACACCCCACCGGGCCCCTGACGACCCGGCGGGCTTGAGACCTTGCGCGGAAGGCACAGGGACCGGGAACACAAACGAAAGCTGACAGCTAAGTCCCATGATTTCTAGATTTTGCCTCTAAGTGCTTTGATGCCTAGATTTTGCCGGCAAAATCTCCATAAAGTGATGATTCCAATAGACCGGTGGGGAGGGGGTATACCGAAGAAAGAGGCAACCCTACCTCTTCTTTCAGTCCGTCGCGCGCCCGCGCCACAAGCATCGGGCCAACAGCCAAGAGCTTCGCGCCAAAAGCTAACCACCCGTGTAATATCGTACCGATGCCATCGCTAAACACTTCTCGCACCGGCCAGCCTCTCACCGCTGAGAGCCTGGCCACGATGATTGACCACACCAATCTGCGTCCCGAGGCCACGCGGGAGCAGATTATCCAACTCTGCCAACAGGCGTTGCAGTTCAGCTTCGCGGCCGTCGTGGTGAATCCGAGCTATGTCCCTTTGGCGGTTTCGCAGGTGGGCAATAGCGGCGTGAAAGTCGCGACCGTCGTGGGATTTCCACTCGGCGCAACGCTTACCGACGTCAAGCGATTCGAAGCCACCGAGGCCATCCGGCTGGGCGCGCGGGAGATCGACATGGTGCTCAATGTCGGCGCTCTCAAGTCCGGCGATCAAGCTCAGGTCTTGTCGGACATTCGCAGCGTCGCCGAAGCGACTCACGGCGCGGGAGCGATTCTCAAGGTGATTCTTGAGACTGTCCTGCTCACCGACGATGAGAAACGAACGGCGTGCCAACTCTGCGTCCAGGCCAAAGCTGACTTTGTGAAGACTTCGACCGGCTTCCTCGGCGGAGGCGCGACAGTCGCGGACATTGCTTTGATGCGCAGCGTGGTGGGAAATGACATGGGCGTGAAAGCGTCGGGAGGAATCCGTACGACCGCCGACGCGCTCGCTATGATCGAAGCCGGCGCCAACCGGATTGGCACCAGCAGCGGAGTGGCCATCATCCAGGGGCTTTAGTAGCGCCGCCGTTCCGGCGGCTGTTTGGCGGGCATCCGCGCCCGCCAAGCTGAAGACAGCCGGCAAGATGCCGGCGCTACCTATAGCAGCATCCCGGCGATCGAGGCCGACATCAGATTGGCCATAGTTCCGGCCAGCATGGCGCGCACTCCCAGGCGCGTCAATTCTCCGCGCTTGTTCGGAGCCAGCGCGCCGATGCCGCCGATCTGAATTCCAATCGAACTAAGATTCGCGAAACCGCATAACGCGAAGGTGGCAATGGTGAACGAGCGGGGGGCGAGCGTTGCCTGCTGCGGGCCCAGCATGGAAAAGGCCACGACTTCGTTCAGTGCCATACGGGTTCCCAGCAAGTTGCCGATGGCCAGACAGTCATGCCACGGCACGCCGATGAGCCAGGCGATGGGCGCAAACAGCGTTCCCAGAATCTGCTGCAGGCTGGTGGGAAACCAGGCGAAGCCGATCCTTGCCAACCCGTTGTGAATGCCGCCAAGCAGGCCGTTAGCGAGGGCGATCAGAGCCAGAAATGAAATCAGCATGGCCGCGATGTTGAGCGCCAGGTGCAGGCCGTCGGTGGTTCCGCGAGCCACAGCGCCAATCAGGTTTTCCTGCTTTTCTTTTTCCACTTCATCGGCGCTCATCACGACTTTGCCGGCAGTCTTCGGGGTCTCGGTTTCCGGCACCAGCATTTTTGCCATCAGGATGGTTCCCGGCGCAGTCATAATCACCGCGCTCAACAGGTGTTTCGGGTCGATGCCAAAAGCGATGTACGCAGCCATGATTCCCCCGGAAACATGCGCCATGCCGCTGGTCATCACGGTCATCAGCTCGGAGCGCGTCATCTCGGGCAGGAATGGCCGGATGGTGAGAGGGGCCTCGGTCTGTCCCATGAAAATGCTGGCCGCCACATTCAGCGACTCGGCGCCGCTGGCCCCCATCAGACGGGTCATAACCTTCGCCGCCTGCTGCACGATGAACTGCATGACTCCGTAGTGATAGAGCACGGCAAAAAACGCCGCGATGAAGATGACGGTGGGCAACACCTGAAAGGCAAACGAGAAACCAAGATGAGAGCTTTTTTGGCCGATGTCTCCAAAAACAAATTGCGAGCCGATATAAGAGTATGCGAGCAGGCGGTTGACCGCGTCGCCCGCCTTTTGGAAAATAGTTCGTCCGAACTCAGTCTTGAGGACGAACACGGCAAAAGCGATTTGCAGTCCCAGGCCCCAAGCCACAGTTTTGAAACGAATGGCGCGCCGGTTGGTTGAGAAAATGTAGCCCAGGGTCAGCATCGTCAGCAAGCCAAGAATTCCCGTGAATTTTCCCATTCCGTCCGCTCCGATCTGTTTTTTCGGCTAGGCTTGAATCACCCTGCGAACCAGGGGCCTCATCTCCGCCGGAGCCGCATCGCTTATTTCGTAGCTTTGCAAAATCAACTGCCGCGCCCGCTCCGCCCGCGATTCCGAATTGTAATGCAGGGTGCACAACGGCTCCCCGGCTACGACGCGGTCGGAAACTTTTTTGTGAACGACGTACCCGACGGCATGATCGATGGCGTCCTCTTTACGCTCCCGCCCGCCACCGAGAATCACGCAAGCTGTTCCCATGTGTTCGCATTGGATCGACGTCACATATCCGGCCCTCGGGCTGGCAACTTCCATTTTGTGCCGCGCTTGAGGCAGGCGTTCGGGATGGTCCAGCACATTGGCGTCGCCGCCTTGCAGAGCCACCATCTCGCGAAAACGCTGCCATGCTTTACCGGACTTAATCATCTGCTCGGCCAGCGCCCTGCCCCGCTCAATGCTCGCAACAGCACCGCCCAGCAGGAACATCCATCCTGCCAGCTCCATGCAAAGCTGGCGCAGATCCTCGGGTCCACGGTCATTTAACACGTCGATGCACTCGGCAACCTCCGGCGCATTGCCCACACACCGGCCCAGAGGCTGGTCCATCCCGGTGATCAGGGCGACGACCTGCTTGCCCATGCGCTGCCCGGTTTCGACCATCAGGCGGGCGAGATGCGCCGCGTCTTCCTCGCTCTTCATGAAGGCGCCGCTGCCGGTTTTCACATCCAACACCAGCGCGTCAATGCCCTCCGCCAGCTTCTTGCTCATGATGGAAGCGCAGATCAGATTTGGACTTTCGACTGTGCCGGTGACATCGCGCAAGGCATAGAGCTTCTTGTCCGCCGGCGCGATTTCCTGCGTCTGGCCGATCATGGCGCAGCCGCATTTTTGGAGCACGCTCTGAAACTGGCTCACAGAAAGATTGACGTTGAACCCGGGAATGGATTCCAGTTTGTCGAGCGTACCTCCAGTGTGGCCGAGGCCGCGGCCGCTCACCATAGGCACGGCGAGCCCGCCGGCGGCGACAAGAGGTGCGAGGACCAGGGAAGTCTTATCGCCGACGCCGCCGGTGGAGTGCTTGTCCACTTTCTTCTTGGGAATCGCCGAGAAATCCAAGACCGAGCCGGAACGCAGCATGGAGTCGGTCAGAGCGGCGGTTTCCGCCCCGCTCAAGCCGCGTATGACGGCAGCCATCAGCCAGGCAGAAGCCTGGTAGTCCGGCACTTCACCCGCGGTGTAACCCTGCACGAGGGCGTCAATCTCCGCCCGTGAGAGCTCCAAGCCGTCTCTTTTTTTGCGGATTACATCCAGCACGCGGATGGGGTGGGAAGAGCGCTCGTTTTGGCCTGGGTTCATGTTAGGCGAAAACCGTGCGGGAGAAGATCCGTGATCGGTTCACGAGTCCAACCGGAGGAAGCTTTGAAGATCACGAGGGCTTCCGGCCCGAATTCGTAGATGACCTGGCGGCAGGCGCCGCAAGGGGAACAGGGAGCGTCGTCGCCATTCACTACCAGAATGGAACGGATGCGCACCTCCGGCCCGAACTGCGCAACGGCGGAGAAAATGGCGGCGCGTTCGGCGCACATGGTCAGGCCGTAGGAGGCGTTCTCGACATTGCAACCGGCAACGATCTCGCCATTCTCCAGGAGTACGGCCGCTCCAACACGGAACTTGGAATAACGCGCATAGGCGTTCTTTGCGGCAGCACGTGCTGCCCACAATAGCTGTTCGTGAATTGCCGCGTCCAGCGTTTGTTGGTTCATATTCTCATTTGGTGAGGCTCACCATAATAGTGAGCACTTTTTGCGGCTGTCATTCCGAGCAGCGGCGCGATGAGAACCCTAGAGACTAAAGGAAATGCGGACAGAAAAACAGAGGAATCTGATTCGGGGACGTGGTTACTTCGATTTTTGCTTGTCGGCGTCGGCCTTCAGCCAGGTTTGAACGGAGATGCCGCAAGCCCAGGCGATCAAGGTAGTGGCCAAAAGCGGATGAGCCGGCCATATCTTATGGGAAATTCCAAACTGCCAAAGCGCTACGGACGGCACCACCGATGCCACCAGCGTGATAAGGAAGATTCGCATAACCGAGCACCCCTGCTTACAAGATACGGCGCCACTGCACACCAAGTTCCTTTTGTTCCTACCCTGCCATGAAGCCCTACTCCGTGAACACCACCGACTGCACGCCGGAAATCTCGAAACGCTTGCGGCAGCGGAGGTTCTTGCAGGCCATCAGGTCGTCGCGGCGCAGCATGTAGGAGCGGGCTTTGGCAAACCGGGCGCGGTCGCGCTCATCGGCCCGGCCGGGAAGTTGTTGCTTCTTGGTGCGGACCAGCCAAGTGATCTCATATTCCGCCGACTGCTGGCAGTGCGGGCAACTTAGTGTGGCCAGCTTCTTTTCCGGCCGTTCATCAAAGAATTCGCGCTCGTCCATTGGGATCGTCGTGCGTCCTTCGTCCTACGTCCTCCGCTATTCGCAAAGGGCGGTCAGTTTCCTGACGTCGACTTCCGGACCACGAGGTTGATTATTGCACGTTCGCAGCGCGGCGGATATGGCAACATAAATACGTGGCAAAACGGAGAAAACCCAAGCCCTTTCGCGCGGTCGAAGCAGTGAAGGCGATGGCCCGCGAGCGCATCGGCGCACCGCCCGCTTCGCGAGTCGTGCCGGACAAGAAGAAAAGGAACCAGTCAGGCGGGAAACACAAGCCAACGCTTGGCAGAATGCTCACACAGGACTAAGGCGCGCACTTGGTGGTGTTGCCGTTGTTCACACCGCTCACCGATGCGGAGCCAATGACTGAAGTGCCCGCCGACGGGTTCTGAGGATTGGTGTACGCGGTCGCCGTGACGTAGCCACTACCACAACCGTCAGGTCTGGTATATGTAACGAGGCCGGTCTGAGTGACGGTCCCGAAATAAGCGACATCGAGTTGCCACAGCACCTGGTCGGTAATGTCTTTGGTCTCGGTTGGGTATGCGTAGTTGCCGATGGCCTTGAACTGTCCGGCGGCGTATTGTCCCTCGAACACAAATCCCGATGGCAGCAGCGTTATGGACTCGAGTATTTGCCCGTGCCCACAATTGAGTATGAGGGCCGCCGCGCCAACCAGGATCGCCGTAAGCCACTTCCGCACCGTTCCATCTCCTAGGACGACCGTCCACTTCACTTTCTGAGAAGACTTCACTTTAGTAAAGGACCGGCGAAAAATCAATAGCCGAGCGGGTTCGGCGGCCCATTTCCGACCGCCGGCACGACTGAACCTGCGTCCGCTAGCACTGTGGCCGCGAGATGATTACCGCAGGGGAATGAGAGTAGCGCCGACAGCTTGCCGGCTGTCCCGAGGTCGTCTCGCCCCTCTGAGCGGCGGGCGCGGACGCACGCCGCTCACCCGCCGGGACGGCGGCGTTACGCGAATTCATGCGGCAGTCTCCAAGGGGTCACGGTGCTAGCGCCTGACGGTTTCGGCCACAAACTTGGCGAAGTTTTTCACATCTGTTTCGGTCGTATCGAACGAACACATCCAGCGAACCACCGACTGCTCTTCGTTCCAGACGTAGAAGAAGTACCGCTTCTGCAATTCAGCAATAGCTTGGCGCGGAATTTGTGCAAATACGCCGTTCGCCTCGACCGGGTAGACGATCTTTACTCGCGGAACCTTGCTGATTTCTTTTTGCAGCAGGGCCGCCATGCGGTTGGAGTGCTCGGCATTTTTCCGCCAGAGGTTATTGGTGAACAGGGCTTCAAACTGGGCGGAAATGAAGCGCATCTTCGACGCCAGTTGCATGCCCTGCTTGCGCAAGTAAAGAAAGTTCTCCGCCAGCTTCTGATTAAAAAAGACCACCGCCTCCGCGCCCATGGCGCCATTTTTTGTCCCGCCAAAAGACAGCACATCAACGCCCAGGTCGCGGGTCGCTTCCCGAAGGCTCAGACCGAGGCTGACTGCGGCATTGGCGATGCGGGCGCCATCCATGTGAAGGAACATTTTGCGCTCATGGGCGAAGCGGGCAAGATCGCGGACTTCCTTCGGCCGGTAAACCGTGCCCATCTCCGTGCATTGCGTGATGGAAATGAGTTGAGGCTGCACGTGGTGCTGGTCGCCGATTCCGTGGTAGGCATGGCGAACCGACGCGACCGTGAGTTTCCCATCGGTGGTCGGGACGGGAATCAGTTTGCATCCCGTGAACTTCTCCGGGGCGCCGCACTCATCGGTGTAAATGTGCGCAGCCTCAGTGCAGATCACGGCCTGAAACGACTCGCTGAGCGCTTTCAGGCTCAGGCAGTTTGCCGCGGTTCCGTTGAACACAATGAACACTTCGCTGTCCGGCCCGAAGCGTTGTTTGAACTTACGAATGGCCGACGCAGTGTAGAGATCGTCGCCGTAACCCACGGTGTGGCCGTGATTGACGGCGGCAATTGCTTTCAGGACTTCAGGATGAATGCCGGCATTATTGTCACTGGCGAAACTGCGCGCAGGTTTCATGAAGAAACTCCTTTTTTGCCGCCCCAAGTTCTTGTGCTACGAATCTATATCCTAACGTGGAAAAGTCGGTCAGGTACGAGTGGCGGCGTTTATCGCTGCGTGGTAAGTTAGGCATGATTATGTTTTTGAGACCCGGCTCACGGCGGCTTGCCGCTCTTACCCTTCTGGCGCTGCTGGGGGCGTTGGCGACGGCTTGCAACAAAAGTGTGGCCACCGGCGACCAGCCGCAGGGCATGCCCAGCATCCCGGTGAAGATTGCGGTAGCGCGCTCGGTCGCCGTCAGTGACACAACCGACTATGTAGCGACCCTGAAATCGCGCGACTCGACTATCCTGATGCCGCAGGTGGAAGGCCAGATCATAGCCATCGCAGCACACTCTGGCGATCACGTAAAGGGCGGCGCCACTGTGATGCAAATCGATCCGCTGAAGCAGCAGGCGACGGTTGCCAGCCAGGAGCAGGCCAAGGCGGCAGCTCAGGCGAACCTGGCTTGGGCCAAGCAGCAGTACGACCGAATCAGCGCATTGGCGGCTGCGGGCGTGGTGGCTCAGCAGGACCTCGACCAGGCCAAATCGGCGCTCGATAATGCCCAGGCCCAGTTGAGCGCCCTGGACGCCCAGGTACAGGAGCAACAGGTACAGCTTCGTTACTATCATGTGACCGCGCCCGCCGATGGCGTCATTGGAGATATTCCCGTGCGCGTCGGAGACCGGGTGACAACCAGCACGGTACTCACTACGATTGACAAACCGGGCAGTCTGGAAGCTTACGTCTACGTTCCCATCGAGCGCTCCTCGCAGCTGAAACCGGGCATGCAGGTCGAGATCCTGGATGGAGCCGGAAATGTTGTGGCAGACAGCCGGGTCAGCTTCATCTCTCCCGAGGTGGATAACACCACCCAGACGGTGCTGCTCAAGGCGCTGATTGCGAACAATGAAGACAAGCTGCGCCACCTGCAATTTATCCGCGCCCGGGTGGTGTGGGGAACTCGCGAAGGCCCGGTCGTGCCCGTGCTGGCCGTCTCACGGCTGGGAGGGCAGTATTTTGCGTTTGTGGCGGAGGACCAGGGCGGAAAGCTGGTGGCACATCAGAAACCGCTGCGGATCGGAGACATGGTAGGAAACGATTACGTTGTGCTGGAAGGAGTAAAGCCGGGAGACAAGGTGATCGTCTCTGGCACGCAATATTTGGTGGACGGGGCGCCGGTAGCGCCGCAGAGCTAGAGTCAGGTTTCCAGTTTCCAGTTTCCGGTTGACTTCTGTTTCCCGATCACATTGGTGGCTGGTAGCTGATTGTCGGCGCAGTAGAAACGCGAAGCGGCTTGCGATGTGCGACAACTAGAAACCGGAAACTGGAAACTCGCAACTGTATTTGAATGTTCGTCGACTTTTTCATTCATCGCCCGGTGTTCGCCACCGTCTGCGCGCTGCTGATCATTCTGGCGGGCGCGGTGGCGATTCCTACCTTGCCGGTTGCCCAGTTCCCTGACTTGGCGCCGCCGCAGGTCAATGTCTCAAGCGCATACATCGGCGCCAGCGCGCAAACCGTCGAATCGGCAGTCACCATTCCGCTGGAGCAGCAGATCAACGGCGCGCAGGGAATGAAGTACATGACTTCGACCAGCGCGAACGATGGCAGCAGTTCCATCACCGTCACGTTCGATTTGGATCGCGATCCCGACCTGGCGGCAGTGGATATTCAGAACCGAGTCAACACTGCGCAGGGCAGGCTGCCCGCTGCGGTCAAAGCCACCGGAGTTACGGTGGCCAAGTTCTCGCAAAATTTCGTGCTCGGCGCAGCCGTGTACTCGCCGGACGGCCGCTACAGTCCGCTGTTCATGAGCAACTACCTCGACGTGTACGTGAGGGACACGCTGAAACGTATTCCCGGCGTGGCGGACGTATTCGTGTTCGGCGAGCGTAAGTATTCCATGCGGTTGTGGCTTGATCCGGTGCGCATGGCCAGCCGCGGGCTGACCGCGACCGACGCGCTCAATGCCTTGCAGGAACAAAATGTCGAGGTCGCGGCTGGGCAAGTGGGCCAACCGCCCATCAGGAAAGGCCAACAATTCCAAGTGAGCGTGCGCGCCATTGGGCGCCTGAGCGAACCTGCCCAGTTCGACAACATTATTCTCAAGACCAACGCTGACGGCACGCTGGTGCGGCTGAAGGATGTGGGCCACGCGGAACTGGGTGCGGAGGACTACAGCACCGACCTGCTCTACAACGGTCGTGATTCAGTCGGCATTGGCATCACGCAACTTTCTACTGCCAACGCCCTCGACGTGGACAGGCGTGCGCTCGCTGAATTGGACCGGCTCTCCAAGCGCTTCCCTCCAGGCATGAAGTTTGAAAATGCCTTTGACACGACCGACGCCGTCAGCGAGTCGATCAAGGATGTGCTGCTTACGTTGCTGGAGGCCATCGTCCTGGTCATTCTGGTCATCTTCATTTTCCTGGAAGACTGGCGCAGCACCATCATTCCCTCGGTGACCATTCCGGTTTCGCTGATCGGAACCTTTGCCTTCGTCAAGCTGCTCAATTTCTCCATCAACACTCTGACCCTGTTCGGAATCACGCTCGCCACGGGTTTGGTTGTGGACGACGCCATCGTGGTCATCGAAAACATCGAGCGCCACATCCAGGAAGGCGAGCACAACACACTGAAAGCCACGTCCATGGCGATGAAGGAAGTAACCGGCGCAGTGATAGCCACGTCGCTGGTACTGGTCGCCGTGTTCGTGCCCGTGGCTCTTTTCCCGGGGACCACAGGAATCCTGTATCGCCAATTCGCGCTCACCATCGCGTTCTCGATTTCCATTTCCGCTTTCAACGCGTTGACCCTCAGCCCGGCGCTTTCGGCGTTATTGTTGGGCCGCACCCACGGCGAGAAGATCTGGTTCTTCCGCGAGGTAGACAAGATCATTGCCGCTGTCACCAATGGATATCGACACGCGCTCCGCGTCTTCTTGCGCTTCCGGTTGGTGGCATTGGTGCTGTTTCTTATCGGCCTTGGCCTCACCTACTTTATTTTTCAGCGCGTCCCCAAAGCATTTGTGCCGAGTGAGGACCAAGGCTGGCTCATCGTTGCGATTCAGGCTCCTCCGGGCGCCTCCACACAGTACACCCGCGGGATCGTTGAGGAAGCCGGCCAGATCATGCGCAGCGACCCGGACGTGGAAAATATTTTCGGAGTCGCCGGTCAGGGTTTCGCAGGTAGCGCTCCGAACCAGGGAGTCGTCTACGCAGCGTTGCAGCCCTACTCGAAACGAAAAGGTCCCGAACATTCTGCCGATGCGGTGGTAAATCGTTTGCGGGGACAGTTTTTTGGAATTTCTGGCGCCATGGTGCTTCCCTTCTTGCCCCCAGCGCTTAACGGAATTGGTTCGCTGGGTGGATTCCAATTCGAGGTGCAGGACCAGGGTGCGCACACGCTGCAGGAGTTGGCCAGTACGATGCAGGATATGGTGCGGCAAGGCTCCAGCCGTAAGGAACTGACCGGGTTGTTTAACAGTTTTACGGCGAGCGACCCGCAGTTCCTGATTACCATCGACCGCGAAAAAGCCAAGAGCTTGCATGTTCCCTTGCAGCAGGTTACGGACACTCTGGGCGTTTACATGGGGTCTGCGTATGTAAACGATTTCGACTTCAACAATCGCTCCTACCGTGTTTACCTGCAGGCGGATCAGCAATTCCGCACCGAACCGAAAGATATGAAGCAGTATTATGTGCGCTCCGACACAGGCGCCATGATTCCGCTGGAGAACCTGGTTACCATCTCGCAGACTGCGTCGCCCCAGGTGATCAACCATTACAATCTGTTTCGCTCGGCCGAAATCGATGGCTCGGCTGCGCCCGGCTTCAGTTCGGGTCAGGCGATTGCCGCTATGGAAGATCTCAGCAAGAAGGCGTTGCCGATCGGCTTCGGTTACGAGTGGAGCGGAATTTCCCTCGAAGAACTTGCGTCAGGTCGCACCACGATCATCCTTTTTGCCCTGGGAGTTTTGGTGGTCTACCTGACGCTCTCGGCGCAGTATGAGAGCTTTGTGCTTCCCTTCATCGTGTTGCTCGCCGTGCCCATGGCGATGCTGGGAGCGCTTCTGGCGCAGTCGTTGCGCGGCCTGCAAAACGACGTGTATTGCCAAGTCGGGCTGGTGATGCTGATCGGACTGGCCAGCAAAAACGCAATCCTGATCGTGGAATTTGCCGAGCAGTTGCGAGAGCGCGGATTGCCGCTGGTGGACGCGACCCTGGAAGCCGCTCGCATTCGCTTGCGTCCCATTCTGATGACGTCGTTCGCCTTCATTCTGGGCGTAGTGCCGCTCATGGTCGCTCACGGCGCCGGACAGGAAGGCCGCCATTCAGTGGGCACCACGGTTTTCGGTGGCATGATCATGTCCACGCTGCTCAACTTGTTCTTCATCCCTGTGCTTTACCTCATCATCGAAGGCTGGCGCGAGCGGCGCGGCGGCCGAGTAGCGCAAGTAAGAGCCGAGTAGCAAGTCCCACAACGACACCAGCTGGTTGACGCTAGGACTCATTTGCGGGAAGATGCCTGCCATGATAAGTTTCCGCACTTTTTTGTTCGTTGCCTGGATAGTCTTGGTTACAGCAGTCTTGGGCACTGCTGGAGAAAGACCGTGGATCGAAGTCCGTAGCCCGCATTTTCGTGTTCTCACCAATGGCGCACCGGGAGACGCTCGTCACGTAGCGGAGGAATTTGAGCAATTGCGCTACGTTTTTGCATCCCGCTTTCCTACCCTCCGCCTGGAATCCGGCGCTCCGCTGACGATCTTCGTTGTCAACGACGAAGACACTGCCAAGGCGTTGGCTCCTAGATTGTGGAAATTCATGGGCTCAAGCCTGGCAGGCGAATTCAGCACCGGGTGGGAAAAGCGTTTCGCGATGGTTCGGCGCGACAGCGGCGTCGCGGGCAGATCCAACCGACCCGATCTCCAGGACGAGTGGACCCGCGCAACCGCTTATCACGAGTACACTCACTCTATCCGGCGCATGAACTCTCATTGGCTGCCGTCTTGGCTTAACGAAGGTGATGCCGAGTTTTTCGCTTACACGCGCTTCGAGCAACACAAGATATATCTTGGTGCCCCCAGCAAGCGCTACTACACGCTTCAGAATGGCAATCCTATTCCGCTGGAGACGTTGATCAGCCTGACGCCGGGGACGAGCGCGAACTGGCAAATGTTCTACGCGGAATCTTGGGCTTTGGTTCATTACCTGACATATGGTCCGGGTATGGAGGGTGGCAAGAAACTCGACGAATTCGTCAGCTTGCTCCAGCAAGGAACGGACCAGAAGAAAGCTTTCGTTCAAGTTTTCGGGGAGTTCGCCAAGGTAGACAAGGCCCTCGCCTCGTACATGAAGCAACCGACGTTTGCGACAACCATCCTGAAGGATTCGCCGCAGTTTGATGACAAAATGTTTACCTCCCGCACCTTGAGTGTGGCTGAAACAGAAGCTGAGTTGGGTGGATTTCACCTCTGGACGCACGATCTGGCAGGGGCGCGTCCGTTGCTCGAACAGGCGGTAAGGGACGACGCCAAGCTGGGTCTTGCCCAAGAGGGCATGGGCTTTGTCGACTTCGCCGATGGAAAAGACGCAGAGGCGGCAAATGAGTTCTCACAAGCCTACGCACTGGACAACACTCTCTATCTTTCGCTGTTTGCCAAGACGATGCTTTCGCCTCTGGCCACCTCACAATCAGTTTCTGATATGAATGCTTTTGGACAAACCCTTGGAAAGGTTTTGCAGCTTAATCCACAATTCGCGCCAGCTTATGTGCAACTGGCGCGGCTTGCTTTGCGCGAAAATGATCTCGATTCAGCACTGATCATGTCTCGCCGGGCGGAAGACATGGAGCCTTCGCTCGCGGGTTATCACCTGCTCAGCGGCCAAATCCTGTTGCGGATGGGAAAAGGGGGCGATGCGGCAAGCTACGCCAAGTTTGTCGCGGATCGCTGGAAAGGTCCTGACCATAACGAAGCAGTTGAACTTTGGAACGCCGTACCAGCCGCTCAACGGCCGCCGGGAGAGGCGCTCACAGAGGAATCTCCGAAAGACACGCAAACGGTCAATGGCGCTGTCAAACAAGTCACTTGCGCGGATCAAGACCAAGGTTGGGCTTTCCTCATCACTCGCGACGGCCACCCACTCACATTCCATCGGAGGGGCGGCTTTCCTTTCGGTTTCTCAGACACACTTTGGTATGGAAACGATCACTTCAGCCTGTGTCACCATCTGGAGGGTATGCGGGCAATCGTGCATTATCGTCCGCCGGCGGATCCCAGCTATGCCGGGGACGTGGCTGAGGTCGAGATCCGTGACGATCTACCCGGCGCGGTGTTTGCGGGAAAGCAAGGAACGGCACCCGCACAGAAGCCGTGACCGAACGACAGACATTCCGGGGTGATGGAGCTTATGAATTCTTTGCGCAGCTGCTTCCTGGTGTCGATTGGGCTTCTGCTTTTCCTGCTCTCGGGCTGCTCGCATCCAAAATCGCCAAAGGCGCAGACTCCACAGAACCTGCCGGCGCCTTCGCCGACCTGGTACTTCGTCGTGGCGGGTGACTCACGCAATTGCGGCGACGTCATCATGCCGGCTATCGCCGACGGAGCGCGTCAGCATAACGCCCGGTTTTACTGGCATCTGGGCGACCTGCGAAAAATCAGCGACATCGATCAGGATTTCAACCAGCTCGCCGCGCGCATGAACAGGCATCCGGGGCTGGAGACGTACCAGGCACAGGCGTGGAAGGATTTCATTGCTAATCAAATCCTGCCTTTCCGGACAATTTCCTTCTTCATTGGCATTGGAAACCACGAAACCATTCCGCCCAAAACGCGGGAACAGTTTGTAGCGCAATTCGAGCAGTGGCTCAACTCGCCGGAAATTAAGGCGCAGCGGTTGAAAGACAATTCGCAGGATGAGCAAATCAGGACCTACTATCACTGGGTCCGCGATGGGATCGATTTCATCAATCTCGACAATGCCTCGGCAGATCAATTCGAGGCAGCGCAAGTCAAGTGGCTCGAAGATGTGCTCCAGCGCGACCAGGCAGATGCGGCCGTCCGTACCGTAGTGGTTGGCATGCACGCGGCATTGCCGGAAAGTATTTCGGCCAATCACAGCATGAACGAATGGCCGCTGGGCGAAGAAAGCGGAGAGAGAGTCTATCAGGATTTGCTCAAGCTGCAGAACGAAGGGCACAAACTGGTCTACGTGCTGGCCAGTCATTCACACTTCTTTATGGATGGCATCTTCAATACGGAGTACTGGCGCACCCACGGCGGCGTGCTTCCCGGCTGGATCATAGGCACTGCCGGGGCCGAGCGCTATCCCTTGCCGCCCAACGCGCAGGATGCGAGGATCGCCAGAACCAATGTTTACGGCTATCTGCTGGCAACGGTCAATCCAGCAGGGCAGCCGCTGGGGACCATCCAGTTCGATTTCCAGCAAATCGATGAGAAACAGATTCCTCCCGACATTGTGGACCGCTTCTTGCAACCGTTTGTCGATGAGTGTTTTTCCGGCAACCGCCGCGTGGAAGGCTTTCCTGAGCCGGTGCGGAAGACAGCCGGCCAGTAGTGCGCGACGGGATCAAATGTCCTGCCCCGCCCTTCGGAAACGAGTATGATAGTGGGTTTTCATCATTGCGCATGCTCCCCTTCAAGCTCGTTTACAGCGATGATTATTACCTGCCCATCGGGGCACACGTTTTTCCGGCGGAGAAGTACGCGCGCGTCCACCGCAAGCTGATTGAAACCGGCGTGGCGGATGCTTCCGACTTTGTGACGCCTCGGCCCGCTGCCGACGAAGACGTAATGCTGGTTCACACTCCAGAATATGTTCATAAGCTGCGCACCGGAACCCTCGGCGCCCGAGAAGAGTTGGAGATGGAGGTGCCGTACTCTCCTGAGCTGGTGCGGGCTTTCTGGCTATCAGCCGGGGGATCGATTCTGGCCGCCGACCACGCGCTGAAGGAGGGAGTGGGTTTTAGCATCGGCGGAGGGTTCCACCATGCCTTTCCCGATCACGGCGAGGGCTTCTGCATGATTCACGACGTGGCCATCGCCATTCGGCGCATGCAAAGGGACCAGAAAATCACCCGCGCCATGACTCTGGATTGCGACGTGCATCAGGGCAACGGAACGGCATTCATATTCGGCGGTTCGCGCCCCCCGGCAGGGCCGTTGCCTTCCACCAGCGCGCCCTTGCTGAACCCGGCTCACGCCCGGCCCATGCGCAACTCGCCGGATCGCGACGTTTTCACCATTTCGCTTCATCAGGAACACAACTACCCGGCGTGGAAGCCGCATTCTTCCATCGACGTGAACCTGCCCGATGAAACTGGCGACGACGACTATCTCGCCTGGCTCGACAACGCCCTCAGCTCTGGCCTGCGCATGTTTGAGCCCGACCTGCTCTGCTATGTCGCGGGCGCCGACCCCTACCGCGAAGACCAACTCGGCGGCCTCTCACTCACCATCGAAGGACTGAAGCGCCGCGATGAACTCGTGTTCCGCGTGGCGCGAGCACGACAAATCCCGGTGATGGTCACTTTAGCTGGAGGTTATGCGGTCCGTCTGGAGGACACTATCACCATCCACTGCAATACGGTGGTCGCGGCGAAAGAGGTCTTCGGCGGGGCATCCTAAGTGGTGCAGGTGACGGGCGGCGGGATGGATCTGCAATTTGCAAGCTGCAAGCACTCCTAATTGAACTGAATGCCGAGTGCTGACTGCTGAGTGCAATCCTCTGCTGCGATAGAATAGAGGATTGTCACCATGTTCGAGAACCTTCAAGACAAACTACAGCGCGCTTTCAAGAGCCTTCGCGGTCAGGCCAAGCTGACCGAGGAGAACATCACTGAAGCCCTGCGCGAAATCCGGCTCGCCCTGCTCGAAGCCGACGTCAACTTCAAAGTGGTCAAGCAGCTCATCGATCACATTCAGGCTAAAGCGGTTGGCCAAAACGTGATGACCGCGCTTTCCCCCGGTGAGCAAGTCATCAAGATCGTCCGCGACGAACTGGTCGAAACTCTGGGCCGCGACACTGCCCGCCTCAAGTTCGCGTCGCAGCCTCCGACAGTCGTGCTCATGGCCGGTCTGCAGGGTTCCGGCAAAACCACCACCTCGGGCAAGCTGGCCAACTGGCTCAAGAACGGGGGCCATCGGCCTTTGCTGGTTTCCGTGGATGTGTACCGTCCCGCTGCCCGCGAGCAATTGAAGGTGGTCGCGGAGGCCATCAAGGCCAATCTTTACGAAGGCCAGGTCGAAGAAGCCAACACGGCCACAGTCGAGCGCCTGGCCAAGGAAGCCCGTCGGGAAGCCGTGAATACCGGTAGTGACGTTCTTATCGTCGATACCGCCGGCCGTCTGCATATCGACGAGCGGCTCATGGAAGAAATGCAGTCGCTCAAGCGGCTGCTCAATCCGCAGGAAATTCTCTTCGTTGCCGACGCCATGACCGGCCAGGACGCGGTCAACTCCGCCGACGAGTTCCATAAAAAGCTCACCCTCACCGGCGTGGTGCTCACCAAAATGGACGGCGATGCGCGTGGCGGCGCAGCCATTTCCATCCGTCAGGTCACTGGCCAGCCCATCAAGTTCATCGGCGTGGGCGAAAAATACGATGCGCTCGAGCCGTTCCATCCCGATCGCATCGTCTCCCGCATTCTCGGCATGGGCGACATCCTTTCGCTCATCGAAAAAGCCGAGCAGCACGTCGATAAAAAGAAAGCTCAGGAGATGGCCACCAAGGCCATGGTCGGCGACGGCTTCTCGCTCGCCGACTTCCGCGAGCAACTGCGCTCGGTGCGCAAAATGGGATCGTTGCAAAGCCTCGTGGGCATGCTGCCCGCTATCGGCCCGTTCGCCGGACTTCAGAAACACGCCGACAAGGTGGACGAGAAACAGATCAACCGCGTCGAAGCCATCATCGGCTCGATGACGCCGTACGAACGCGATCATCATGAGGTGATCAATGGCAGCCGCCGTAAGCGCATCGCGCGCGGTTCCGGCACCAGCGTGCAGGAAGTCAATCAACTTCTCCGCCAGTACGCCCAAATGAGAAAGATGTTCAAGCAGATGGGCAAAGCCAGCTTCGGCCGCAAACTGGCGGGCATGAAGCTGCCGGGGATGTAGAGGACGTCGGCTGTTGGTCGTCAGTCGGCGGCGGATCTGGAGCTTCGCAAACGCGGGCCGCGACCATCTCGTCCTTTACGAACATTAACCTCTTCTTACACGTTCTTTACTCTTCCTTGGCCCGCAATGGGTTTGAATGAACGCGGAGGGATTTTCTGCAAGATTCACTTTTGAGTTCGGTCTGATCCTATAGGCCGAAGCAAAACTAACAGTCAGACTAGAGGCCATCTCATAATGCACCAGAGGAGTAAACAGAACGTTCCCTCAGGGGCTAAAGCCCGCGTTTTTTGTGAGTTCGGGCGGCACGGCTTCAAGCCGTGCCCTACCCAAAGCCATTTATGAGATAGCTTCTAGAGAGAAAGGAAGAGATAGAAATGAACAGGGATCGATCTTTGAAAACCGCTTGCGCCATCGTGGCACTGGCATTTGTGTTTGCCGTGACTCCGACCTGGAGCCAGGAGAACATGGGTACGCCGCCAGGAGGCATGGGGCGCGGCCACATGATGCCCAGCGCGCAGGAACGTACCGATCATCTCGCCAAGGAGCTGAACCTCAGCGGCGATCAAAAGGCCAAGGTGTTGTCGATTTATCAAGATGAGGATAAGCAAATGTCGGCGCTGCATTCGAACGAAGGCGGCTCCCGCGAGGACCGGTGGTCGAAGATGCAGCAGATTCATCAGAACACGGCCAGCCAAATCAAGGGCGTGCTGAATGCTGAACAAGCGAAGCAATTCGAGGCCATGGAAAAAAGGATGGGGGAAGGCCATCACAGGGGTGGTGCTGGCATGGCGCCGCCGCAGTAGGTTTGGTCTGGCGCGCAGTTTCCCCGGCAGGGGAACTGCGCTGCCTGCCTCGGGAAAAGTCTGTTGGGTGCGGCCTTCAAGACGCGGGATCATATCGTGTTGGATGGATCTCCAAGTCCCGTCCCGCACTCGATCCGTGCCACACTTCGCGCCGCAGAACAATCAACCGTGCTTCCCCTTCGGTAACTTGCCGCTGGCATGGTACCCTGTCACTCTGACCCCTGACAGAATTCCTTTGTGCGGGGGCGAGTAAACACTTATGCGTTTGACAGCAAGTAAATTCATGAGCTGTAAGTCGTTGGCAGTGTTGGTGGTTGTGGTTCTTTGTGGAGCGGCGTGGGCTGGCCAATGGACAGCCTTGGGCCCGGACGGCGGCGACGTGCGCAGCCTGAGTTATGATCCGCGGAATCCGGACCACGTTTACCTGGGAACCAGCACCGGATCCATTTTTGAGTCCACCGATGGGGGCCATAGCTGGGCGCACTTTGCCCACCTGGGAAGCGGCGATGACTACGTCATCGACCATCTCTCGTTCGATCCCAAGAATTCTCAGACTATGTATGCGGCGGCCTGGAGTGTAGAAAACCAGCAGGCAGGCGACCTGTTCTTCACTCGTGATGGCGGCAAGACCTGGCAATCGGTTCCGGCCATGCATGGCAAGTCGGTGCGTGCTATGGCCATCGCGGCTTCGGATTCGCAGATCCTGGTGGCGGGCGCGCTTGACGGCGTGTATCGCAGCAAGGATGCGGGCATGACGTGGCAGAAGATTTCTGCCGGCGACCAGATCCATAGTGTGGAGTCGATCGCGGTTGACCCGCAGAATCCTAACGTGATCTATGCGGGCACATGGCATCTGGCATGGAAAACCACCGACGGCGGCGCCAACTGGAGCCGCATCAACAAGGGTATGATCGAAGACTCCGACGTATTCTCCATCATCGTCGATTCCACCAATCCGCAAGTCGTGTTTGCCAGTGCCTGCTCCGGCATCTACAAGAGCACGACTGCCGGCGAAGCGTTTTCGAAGATCCAGGGCATCCCATTCTCGGCCCGCCGCACGCGCGTGCTGAAGCAGGACCCGAACCATGCGGAGATTGTTTACGCGGGCACCACCGAGGGGTTGTGGAAGACCTTCGATGCCGGCAAGAGCTGGAAGCGGGTAAGCAATCCGGAAGTGGTCGTCAACGACGTCATGATCGATCCGCGTAATTCGCAGCGGGTTTTTCTGGCTACCGATCGAGCTGGCGTTTTGGCCAGTGACGATGGGGGCCAGAATTGGGCGACCTCAAACCACGGCTACGCTCATCGCTACGTTTCCTCGGTGGTGACCAGCAACACGGACGCGGACACCATCTATGTGGGTGTGGTCAACGACCGCGAGATGGGCGGCGTCTTCGTTTCGCGTGATGCCGGCAAGCACTGGACACAAAAGAGCGTCGGCTTAGATGGACGCGACGTCTTCACATTAAAGGAAACGGCCAACGGTGAACTGGTGGCCGGTACCAACCGCGGCATGTTCATCCTGGCGCGCAATGCCTCGGAATGGAGTCCTATCAACACCATTGTTGAGGAAAAATCTTCTACTCGCGTCATCACCACCAAGTCAGGCCAGAAAAAGTCTGCGCCGAGCAAGGCGGAAGTCAAGTCGGTGCTCACGGCACACGTAAGCGACATCGAACTCACTCCGAGCCGGTGGCTGGCGGCGACGTCGGCTGGCGTGTACACCAGCACCAACCAAGGCAAGAGCTGGAGCGGCGGGCCGGTCATGGGCAAGATGGATTTCGTTGGCGTTCGCTCGAACGGCGACATCATCGCCGCCGCAACCCACAACACTGTGCTGGTATCGCGAGATAACGGCGCAACCTGGCAGGAAGGCGCTGGCCTTTCCGGTTACGTGAGCAGCATTCGCAACCTGACCATGACGCCAGACGGGCAAATCCTGGTGGCTTCCCGCGAGGGCGCATTCCGTAGCCCGAATGCGGGCGCCGGCTGGGAGCACGTGCAGAACGGACTGCCGGACAAGAACATCAGCTCGATCAGCTACGACGCAAAGCATAACCGCTTGCTGGCCACCAGCACCGAAACTGGTGTGGTGTTCGAGAGCGCCGATGGTCATAGCTGGCGTCGCGGGCCCGATGCGGGATACCCGCTGCGCAGCGTGAGCTTCGTCCGCGGACGCTTTGTGGCGGCTACGCCCTTCGACGGCGTAGTGGTGCAGCCCGAGAATGACGACAAGAGCGCTGCTGCCATGACGGACGGCGGGAACTAGCGCAAACAGAAGTTAAACGCAAGGACCGGCGAAATTTGCCGGTCCTTTTGCTTTGAATGAAGCGGTCTCAACGCTCAGAAGATGTGGCGTGGTTGAACCGGCCTTGCTGCGATCAGGGAGTACCGTCAGAGGGAGCAGACTGGCGCGCGGAAAACACAATGTGTTTATATCCGAGGAAGTTGGAAGCAAGACCACAAGCCGTGCCAGCGAGAGCTGCAACGGAAGGCCAATAGCTCTCCAGGCCGGGGATCGCCGGAACGAATGTGGCCACATAGGACGCGCTGGTTACGTTGATGAAAGCTCCAACCAGGCTCACCACCAGAAACTGGCTCGCTTGCGTTAGACTTCTTCGGCCTCCCCTTCCGCCGAACGTCCAACTGTGATTGATGACATAACTATTGGCCACCGCGACCATGAATGAAATGGACTTGAACACACTGAACCAAAGTCCGTTGCGGCCCAAATGGGTGAGAAAAATAAGAGAGTTCAGGACCGCGAGATCCAGCGCAGTATTGATGAGGCCGACGATTACGAACCGCTTGGCTTCCGTGAACGCACTGCTGTTGGACGCCCGGCGAACCGAGCCCTCCGTGCTGGTATCGATGTCAGTTTCAGTTTGCGATTCTGTGATCATGCTGTTCAAACAGCCCGGCATCCTCTTGCACTTTCGACGTTACGGAGCGGGTTACATCACGCTCCCAGCCGCCAGGTCAAAAGCGGCCGTGTTGCCAGGACATAGAAGAATTTAAGTTGGCAGCGCGATCCTGTCAAGTTGGAGAGCCCCCGTGCAATGAGGTAGAGGCTCTTCTCACCCGGCCAACTGGCCCGGAACCTTCCCATATAAAATCCTCGATTCAGGCATGAGCATCTTAACCCAGGAGACCGTGTTGGCAAGTTAAGATACTTGATTGCACTTTGAAGATTCTTAAGAAATGAGGACGACATGGCACTTGGCTCCAGTACAACCCCTGTGATCGCGACCGAGCGAGCGCGACTGCGACGGCTGGCGGCAGATACGATTCGCGGCTTGGCGATGGATGCGGTTCAGAAAGCCAACTCCGGCCATCCCGGCATGCCCATGGGCATGGCCGATGCAGCCGTGGTTCTGTGGACGCAGTTCCTTAAGCACAATCCGGCGAATCCTCAGTGGCCGGACCGCGATCGTTTCGTGCTTTCGGCTGGGCATGGCTCCATGCTGCTTTACAGCTTGTTGCATCTCACCGGATATGACCTGCCATTGAGCCAATTGCAGCAATTCCGGCAGTGGGGCAGCCGAACCCCGGGGCATCCGGAACATGGCCTCACCTCGGGCGTGGAAACCACTACCGGGCCGCTGGGGCAAGGAATCTCGAACGCGGTTGGGATGGCTCTCGCCGAGCGCTGGCTGGGTGCACATTTCAACCGGCCGGGCATGGAGATCGTCAACCATTACACCTATGTGATCGCCAGCGACGGCGACCTGATGGAAGGCATCTCTCACGAATCCAGTTCGCTGGCTGGGCATCTCGGCCTGGGCAAACTGATTGTGCTCTACGATAACAATGGCATCACCATTGATGGGCCGACGTCGCTGGCGTTCACCGAAGACGTGCTGGCGCGGTTTGTGGCTTATGGCTGGCATACGCAACGGGTTGACGGCCATGACTCGCAGGCGGTCGAACAAGCGATTTCGAACGCTCATGCTGAGGTAGATCGGCCATCGCTAATCGCCTGCAAAACTCACATCGGCTTTGGCAGTCCCCATCGGCAAGACTCAAACAAAGCTCACGGCGAACCGCTGGGTGTCGAGGAAGTGCGCCTGACCAAGCAAAATCTCGGCATGCCGATGGATGAGCAATTTTTTGTCCCCGAGGAGGCCCGGACTTTCATGCAGCAGTCCGCGGCGGCAGGCAAGGCTCGAGAGAAAGAATGGCGGGAAACGTTGGCGGCTTACGGCAAGGCTTATCCGGAGTTGGCAGCGGCTTTTGATAATGCTTGGCGTGGCGAATTGCCAAAAGGTTGGGATTCGGATCTTCCAGACTTCACCGGCGCCAAACCGATGGCAACTCGTGCGGCCTCCGGGGCTGTGCTGGACGCGATCGCGCCAAAGATTCCCTCTCTGCTTGGTGGCTCGGCCGATCTGACGCCTTCGAATAACACGCTGCCGAAGAATGCGCGCGAGGTGACGCGCGACGACTTCACCGGAGAGTATCTGCACTTCGGTGTACGCGAGCATGCTATGGCAAGCATGATGAATGGGCTCGCCCTGCACGGCGGAGTTCGCCCCTACGGAGGCACGTTCCTCATCTTCTCCGATTACATGCGGCCAGCCATTCGCTTGGCGGCGCTGATGGAACTGCCGGTGATTTTCGTCTTCACCCATGACAGCATCGGTTTGGGCGAGGACGGACCGACTCATCAACCTGTCGAACAGATCTCGAGTTTGCGGTTGATACCACATCTCGCCGTATTTCGTCCCGCTGATGCCACGGAAACCGTGGAGGCTTGGCGGTTTGCGCTGGGCCGCAGTCACGGCCCGACGGCGTTAGTTCTAAGCCGGCAGGCCTTGCCCGTCATCGACCGTACGCGCTGCGCTCCGGCGAAAGCTGCTGGGCGAGGGGCTTACATTCTGTGTGGGCCCGACGATCCGGAAGTCGTTCTGCTGGCCACCGGCTCAGAAGTGCAACTGGCTCTGGCTGCGGAAGAGATGCTCACGGCGGAGAAGATTAAGGTGCGCGTGGTCTCCATGCCCTGCTGGGAATTGTTTGACGAGCAACCCAAGGAATACCGCGAAGCTGTGCTGCCTGCGAAGGTCCGCGCACGCGTGGCCGTGGAAGCCGGAGCTACGTTGGCGTGGGCCCGCTACGTCGGGCTGGACGGCGAGGCTGTGGGATTGGATCACTTCGGCGCCTCTGCGCCGCAAGCAGTGCTGTATCGCGAGTTCGGGATTACGGCCGAGGCTGTAGCCGAGGCCGCCCGGCGGGTGCTGTCGCGGGTGAAGGGATAGCAGAACCAGGCATTGCGGTGCGAGACAGCCAAGACGAAACGGAGTCCCGCAGGGACGGCGCAATCAGCTAGCCGCCGCCTTCCCTCGCCACTTCCAATACACATACCCTGGCACACCGATCAGCACGATCGTCGTCCCCCAGAATGCCTCTGTGGGGCGGGTGATGATGGTGTTCAGCGTCCACGCAGCGCCCACCAGAACATAAATCGCGGGCAGCCACGGATAGCCCGTGCAGCGGTACGGCCGCGGAATGTCTGGCCGCTTCCAACGCAGAATGAACAGGCCAATCACCGTCAGCGTATACGACAGCACCATGCCGTAGATCACGTAGGTGTAAAGCTGGTCGTAGCGGCCGCTCAGAGTGAGCAGCGCAGCCCAGATTCCCTGCCCGATCAGGCTAAATGCTGGCGTGCGCCATTTGGGATGAATGACCGCCATACGCTTGAAGAAGACGCCGTCCTGCGCCATGGCGAGATAGACACGCGCCCCAGAGAGCGTACACGTGGCGGCGGCGCTGAAGCAGGAAATGGCGATGGTGGCTGAAAGCCAGACGGCGGCGCGCGGAGAGAAAAGCACTGCCGCAGCGGCATGCGCAATCGTTTCGTGTTTGGCGATTTCGCTCATCGGCATGGCATAAACATAAGTCATGTTCATCGCCATGTAGATTGCGCCAACCACGAGGATGCCCAGCACCATCGCCAGCGGCACATTGCGGCGCGGCTCTTTGACTTCTCCCGCGACCCAGGTGATGTACACCCATCCGTCGTAAGCCCAGAAAACCGCGATCAACGCTATGCCCATCGCCGAAATGAACTGGCTCGGGCTGAGTCCCATGCTCAATCCCGCGCCGTGACTGCTGAAATTCGCCCAGTGGCCTTTGCCGATGGCAAATCCCAACCCCACGAAAGCTGCCATGGCAGCGAACTTGGTCCAGGTGGAGACATTTTGCAGGAGCGCGCCCCGGCGAAGTCCAATCACGTTGACCCAGGTGAGCGCGGCGATCAGCGCCAGGGCCATAACATGGGCCCGGGTGAGAACGACGCCGGCAAAAGAAAAAACTGCATGCTCCTGCGAAATTACCGGAACCACCTGGCCCGCGTACGCCGCGGCGGCTACCGCGAGCGCGGCGATCGAGCCGCCGTTGGCAACGCTGAACAACATCCAGCCGTAGAGAAACGCAACCAGATCGCCGTACGCTTCGCGCAGGTAAATGTACTGGCCGCCCGAGTCGGGAAACATGGATCCCAGTTCGGCAAAAGCGACACAGCCGAACAAAGAAATCACTCCGCCCAACACCCAGACGCCGAGGAAGAGAATGGGCTGAGGCAGCGGCCCGGCAATGTCCTTAGCGGTGAGGAAAATTGACGAGCCTATAATGCCACTGGCCAACAGCAGAACCGAGTCCAGCAGGGACAGGCCGCGAATCAGCGTGGGCTTGGAGTCAGTTTGGCTCGCAGTCGCCGACGTCCCCGGGGAAAGGTCCATGAGTTATCCGATCCCCAGCTCATCCGGCGATTCCAGCGGAGTGCCACAGCGGCGGCAGATTACCGCGGAGCAATCGCCGCAGGTAAGCGGATCGGTCACCTCAGCTGCGCACTTGGGACAGTAGAGAAGCTCAGGCTCGGGGTTGGGCGGCGATTGCGCGTTTGAAGCCATCAGGAAGGCAAATGTAGCATAAAGCAGTGGCCAGTTGTCAGTGGTCAGTAATCGGCGAAAGACGGTCTTACTGACCACTGACCACTAGGCACCGAGGATGGAAATTTCATGGCAGAGCAAAGTCCCGACGAGAAGCTGCAACAAGAATTCAACCGCTGGGCTAGCCACGGCGAAGGCGAGAAGATGGAAGCCCACCATCTCGACATCACCGAGAAGACCATCCGGCTGATGAAGCTGCGCCCGGGCGAGCGCGTGCTCGACCTCGGCTGCGGTTCCGGATGGGCGACGCGCCTGATGGCACGCATTGTCGGCGAAGGACCGGAGGGTTTCGGGCAGGTGGTAGGCCTGGACATTTCTGACGAGATGGTCCGCCAGGCGCGCGCCGCCTCGAAGGATTTCGACAACGTCATGTATGTCTGCGGCTCGGCCCAGCAGATTCCGTGGGAAGAAAACTTCTTTGACAAGATGCTGTCGGTCGAATCGTTCTACTACTATCCCGACCAAGAACGCGTGCTGGGTGAGTTGTTTCGTGTAATGGCGCCGCAGGGACGGATGTTCATTCTGATCAACCTGTACAAGGACAATCCTTATTCTTTGCAGTGGGTGGACAAGTTAAAGGTACCGGTGCACGTGCGCTCGGCGGCGGAATATGTGGAACTGCTGAAGCAGCACGCTTTTGAAAATATCGAATGGCGGCAGATTCCCGATGACACTCCGACTCCGGATGACTACCAAACCAAGTCGTTTCGTACGCTGGATGATCTGAAAGCGTTCAAACGAACCGGGGCGCTGTTGCTGATGGCGTCGAAGCCGAATCTGCGCGTGCCCGCGCCCGGATACAGGGTATATTGACGGGTCAAGCGAGACGCAGCAAGCTGCGTCTCTACGGAATTCATCTCTGTAGAGACGTTGCTTGCAACGTCTTCTTGCGACGTCTCACTTCGCCAGCCGGTTGTACTTTTTCAGCACCTCGCGCAGACGGTCGTGCGGCAGGGCGATGACCGTGTGACCATCGACTCCCGTCATGGTATCGGCGGCGACCATGGCATTCACCACGGCTTCTTCCGTCGCCTGCACCGTCGCCAAGAAGATCGGATCGAGTTGATCGTTGGCCAGCATGGTGATGGTGTGCGAAACGCCAGCCGTCTTGGCTCCCGCATTCGCGGTAGAGAACGCAATGAAGATTTCGCCCGAGTCGTCGCCGGAATAACTTCCGTTGCGACCCAAGCCCAGCGTCACTCGCCGCGCCACACGCTTCAGTTGTGTGGGGATGAGTGGCGCATCCGTGGCGACCACCACGATAATCGATCCGGTGTCGCTTCCGTAAGCCGGGTGTTCAGGAATCTCCTTGCCCACGGGGACGCCGGCAATCCTTAGTTGACTGCGCTCGCCGTAGTTGCATTGCACCAGTACGCCAACCGTGTAGCCGCCTTGCTTGGCATCGAGCACCCGCGAGGCAGTGCCGATCCCGCCTTTGAATTCGTTGCAGATCATACCGGTACCGCCGCCGACGCTGCCTTCCTCTACGGCACCGCCGTGAGCGTTGTCGAGCGCATGAAAGACGTGCTCCGGCTTCACGTGGAAGCCGTTCATGTCGTTCAGCCAATCGTCGGACGTCTCAGCCACCACGGGCAACGACCACCAGTAGCCTTCCGAGTCCGGGCCACCTCGCTTCACCCTCCAGGCGATCACGGCGTCACGCACCACACCGACGCTGTGCGTGTTGGTGATCATGACCGGTCCGTCGAGAAAGCCGGAATCTTCCACCCACGTCGTGCCCGTCATCTCGCCGTTGCCGTTTTCCGTGAACCAGCCGGCGAAAACCGCATCCTTCGAATCTTTCCCGCGGGGAAGAACCGCGGTGACCCCAGTGCGCACCGGACCGACACCGACATTGAGCTTGCCCTCGCCGGAGATCAAAGTGGTGTGGCCGACCTCCACGCCTTTCACATCGGTGATGGCATTGAACGGACCGGTACTCCCATCAAAGGGAACGCCCAAATCGCGCGCCCGGGGCTTGCTCTGGGCCGACGCGAGCGCGGCTAACAAGCAGAAAATCGGCAAACTGAACTTTTTGTGGAACTTCGGCATGAGTCCTCCAGATCGAACTCGAAAGTATGAGCAGTGCCATGTAAACTGTGATGGTAAACACAGGGGATCAGGGATGCAAAACTGGAAAAAGGCGCTGATTGCGGGTTCGGCAACCGCGGCCACGGTGATGTTTCTGAAACGCAAATATTCGGCGGGTCTGGTGCTGACGGGCGTCGCTGCCGGGACGATTGCATCGGAGTATCCGCAGGAATTCAAGCGCTTGCGCAAGAAGCTTCCGGACTACATTGAACTCGGACGGGGCGTTCTGGATGTGGCTTCGCGGCTGGGCGAGCGCCTGGCGGAGGCGGTCGAAGATCGAGGAGTGCACTGGTACGAAGCGTTGCTGCCAAAGTAGCATTCCGCAGGAAAGGCAGAGAACTAGGCAGCTGTAGAGACGCAGCTTGCTACGTCTACGCCGGGAGCCAGCAAGACGTTGCAAGCAACGTCTCTACGGTATCCGCGGATTTTCGCCGAGAGAGATCGCCCTACTCGATCCCCAACTGCTTTCTCGCATCCGCGCTCAGCCGTTCCGGCGTCCAGGGCGGGTTCCAGACAATGTTCACTTTCGCGTCGCGGACGCCGGGAAGCTGCTCGACTCTGGCCTTCACCTGATCGCTGATCATGACGTGCGCCGGACATCCCTGCGCGGTCAGCGTCATCTCCACCGTCACGTCTTGTTTGTCGTCGGCAGCGGGCTGAAGGTTCACTCCATAAATCAAGCCCAGGTCCACGATGTTGACGGGAATCTCCGGGTCATAGCACTGCTTCAGCGCGGCCATGACTTCTTGTTCAGTGAGGGCGGGCATTCGATTCCTCCTATGCAAAACCAACATTAAGTCTAACCCAGCCAGAAAAGCTTGCGCCCGCGCCTTGAACGAGTGTTGATGGATCTCTATCTCTTGAGCACCGGCGAATCTTCGTTGGCTGTCTTTTGATCGTCGCCATGGATGGCGCCTTTCTCGTTGGCGTAAAACGACCGATGATCGGCGTCGAGTTGCTTGGGGGTCATGGTCAGTTCAAAACCGTCTTTACGCGGGTGGAAACTCATCTTGTAATCGCCCTGCTGAGGCTCGACCATGCGGCGGGTGAAGGTGCCAACGTGCACGAGCTGGATGAGTGAGGTGGCGTACTGGCCGTTCTTCCTTTTGTACAGGTGTTGCGCACGCATCAGGGTACGCGCATATCCCAAGGCGACGGCCTCGGAGTCGGAGCGAGCCGGATCACCGGGGAACTTGGGCTGGTAGGCCGTTTGCCCCGCCGCTAGGGCGCTTCCAGCCAGGACGATGGTTCCCAAAGTAACCAACGCGGCCCCTCTACGCATCAACCTGCCTATTGTTTTCATGCAGTTCTTCCCTGCTCTGCATTGTAAATGCATTCATTACCGGCGTAACTGAAAATGGCTTTACTTCCTTTGAAATGTGCACGATTCCTACTAATCTGCGATGTAATCCCTACTCCATAGGACAACCATGAAGGCCACAGGTGTAAAGGCTGCACCCATAAAAAAATCGCCGATCCGTATTGCTGTAGTGGAAAGCGATCCACTGCGGTTTGTGGGTTTCCGTGCCCTGTTTGACAGCGAGCAAGAGTTTGAGTTGATTGCGTGTTCGCTGCCTGACACCGAGGCCCTGCAGAATGTGGACGTAGTTCTGCTGGGCAGCCGCAGCGGGCAAAACCTGTTCGACCTGATGGCTACCCTGAAGGCAACCCGTCCCACGTTGAAGATCATCGTTACCGGCACGGGGATAGACGACGAAACCGTGCTGAAGGCTATTGCCTCCGGCGCCAAGGGCTACGTCGATGAGGCCGCCGGACCAGCCGAGTTCGTGCAAGCGATCCGCATTGTGAACGAGGGTTCGGTGTGGGCACCGCGCAAAGTGCTCTCGATGTTCATCGAACGGGTGTCATCGACTCAAGGACGAGGCTTCCCTTCCGGCCGCGTGGCTTTCACTGAGCGCGAAAAAGAGGTTTTGGAGATGCTGGTTGCTGGGCGTTCCAACAAGGAAATCGGCGCTGCCCTGGGGATCGAAGAACGCACGGTGAAGGCGCACGTAGCCAAGCTGATGCGCAAAGTGGGGGTGCAGAACCGGATCGCGCTCTCCGTGCATGCCATCACGCACTCGCTGGTGACGGCCAAGTAGGCCGTTACCCGGGGACAGTGACCTTCGTAATCTTGCGCCGTTTTCCCTCCTAACGCATACTCGCTTCACCTACCACAGAACCTGGGAGACGGGGTTGGGAGCGGAGATTAGGGTCACCGTTGCCAACCCCGAATTTTTTGTCCGCCACGCTAGGTAACTGACCCGGCACTCCAGCCACTTATCCCATCTCAACCCTTTTCCACCTGCCAGCATCCTTTACAATCAGCACGGGATTTTTCTGGAAAGGCAGTGTTCATGAACAAGGCTTTCTTGCTGTGTTTGGTTCTCGGTCTCTCGGTAACGGCCATCGCTAGCGATAAATCGGAAAAGAACAAGTCCGCGGAACGCGTGCAGGCAGCGGCGGACGTGCTGAACGAGATTCAAGCTGCGCCAGATAAGGGGATTCCGGAAGATGTGCTGGCCTCGGCGGAATGCGCAGCGGTGGTGCCCTCGATGCTGAAAGCAGGCTTTGTGTTTGGCGGCAACTACGGGCGCGGCGTGGCCAGTTGCCGCACTTCCAAAGGCTGGAGCGCGCCCACGTTCTTTCGCATTGAAGGCGGCAGCTTCGGCTTGCAGATCGGCGGCGAGGCCGTCGATCTTGTGATGCTGGTCATGAACAAGGACGGCATGAAGCATCTGATGTCCTCCAAGTTCAAACTGGGAGCCGACGCCAGTGTGGCTGCTGGGCCAGTGGGACGGCACGCCGCCGCCGACACCGACTGGAAGCTGCGCGCCCAGGTTTTGAGCTACTCCCGCAGCCGCGGCGTGTTTGGCGGGCTAGAACTCAACGGCGCCGTTGTCTCCCAGGACAAGAACGGCACTCGCGATTTCTATGGCCACATGGTGCTGTCCAAGACTTCGCTGCAAGGACAGGTCGAGGCTCCTAAGGAGGCTTATCCCTTCCTGGAAACTCTGGCCAAGTGGGCCAAAGCAGCGGCAGACAAGTAGAAAACGCCACATGCGGTTCCGGCTCATTAGCACGCTCGCGCTGCTCTCCAATTGCTGTACCTCACAGGCGCTGTCATCTCGACCGGAGCGTTCCCTTCCGCTTGCGGAAGGAACTGCGGAGTGGAGAGACCTGGTGTTCAGTACCGGCTACGCCTGTTGCGGAATGGCTCTGGCTTTGCTTTGCTTGGCTCTTCCCTGCTCCGCTGCGAAGAAGCCGGCGGCGTGGGTTGTCGCCATTCAACCTTCGCGAGTGGTGAATGGATCGCCACTGTTGGTCGAAGTCACGCCGCCGCAGCCTCTGAAGTCGCTTTCCGGTAAATGGCTCGGGCACGATGTGTTCTTCTCGGCACAGACCAGCGGTCACGCCTGGTATGGCTTGGCGGGCGTAGGCGTGGACGAGCATCCGGGGAGGGTCGCGCTCGAACTGCGCGGCATCACCGCTAAGGGAGACGCGACCTCGTTTGAACGCAAAGTCCAGATCCACAAGGCGAAGTACCAGCGGATCGCGGTGACCGTCCCCACCAAGTACACCGAACCCAGCCCTGCCGACCTCGAGCAAATCAACGCCGACAAGGCGCTCAAGGCGCAAGTGCTTTCCCGCATCGGCCCGGAGCGGGAGTGGTCAGGCAAGTTCGCCGCGCCGGTCAAGGCCAGCATCTCTGACGTTTTCGGCACCGCTCGCACCTTCAACGGCCAGACGCAGAGCGTGCATCAGGGGCTGGATTACGGCGTCCCGCAAGGCACGCCGGTGATGGCCGTGAATCGCGGCACAGTGTTGCTGGCGCAGATTCTGTTCTTCGAGGGCAACTGCGTGGTGCTCGACCATGGGCAGGGCCTGCTCACCATCTACATGCATCTTTCCAAGCTCGAAGTGAAGCCGGGCGAGCGAGTCGAGCGCGGCCAGCAGATCGGGCTGAGCGGAGGCACCGGCCGCGCCTCCGGCCCCCATCTTCATCTCGCAGCCCGCTGGCAGGGAGTCTACGTCGATCCGGCGGCGCTGCTGGCGCTGCGGATGCCGTAAGGGGCAGTTTCGTAGGACATCCCATGAAAAAAATGTCTCTAACTATATGATTATAAACGGTTAAACGCCGACATATCGAGCTAAGCCGTTGAATCTAAATGAGTTATACATCAAGCTTTAGACAACAAAGGACTTAACCGTGGTTTCATACCCGCCTTAGCGCCCAAAACTTGGGCACTAAGGCAGTGACAGGGCCGATCTGACAACTCCGCTGGAATCTTTACGCCCCCATAAAATATTGACGGGTACCTAAAAAATTACGAGGCTGTAAAAATCTGTACAGCAATGTAAGTTTTCGTGTATAGTGTTCGGCATGGACACCTTTCAACCGTGGAAAAAATACCCCGATCTGAACTGCTGATAGTCCGGCGGGGGAATCGCCCCCGGATGACGTTTCTGCCATTCGGCGTAGGCTTTCTGGTGCTGTGGGCAAAGGTGCTTGTCCGGTCCTACTTGGAGAGCGTGTTTGTCGCAGATCGGCAGGTCGCAGGTTCCGCTCTTTTTCCCCCTTAACTTTCCAGTCACAGAGCAGGTTGGCTGGGCGACTACAGGCGCAGTATTTCGATCTCTCACGTCCGGTGCAGATGACCCCGAACGATCCGTCCGGCATCTTCATGTGGTAGCAGGCCATCGGGCTTTCTTCTTATTAATAGCCGCTCTAACATCCGCAGCCGCCATCGCTTCGTAAGGGCTCCAGGCGGGATTGCCTTCGTTGAGGCGGTTCAGCGTGTCGAGAATCGGTTCGATGTTTTTGCCGGCCGCAAGCCATCGACCACAGAGCGATGCGAAGGCGTTGAGAACTCTATTGTAGTCTTCCCGGCTCATACTAAGGATCACCTGGCCGTTCTCTTCGCGATAGCTCATAGAAACTCCCATCCGTGTTTTCTGGCCTCTCGCACCGCTGCCGCCAATTCCAAAATGATTCCCGAGCAACGCCACGCGGTCACTGGTTTAAGTCTGAGTTCGCAGTCACGATGCAAAGCGTACCTCAAAAAAAGCCAGAGACGACGCCTGAGATAAACAAAATCTTCGGAGCAGCTCATACGCCCTCCTTGTTGTCTACGATTACTCCGCCGCGAATCCCGTAGCTTTTCTCAAAGGCTTGCTGGATAAAGCAGAGCAGCATGTAGGCTTCCATAGGGCCTTCGCTGTTTCGCTTGAGCAACTCGACTACTTTCCCATAGACTCGCGAGAATTTCTCTTTGCGCTCCGGAGTCATCTCGAAAGTCACAACTCCGGTGTCCCGGCTGCTCAAGCGCTGAGGTGGCTTTGGAATCAATTTTCCTCACACGAACTTCCTCATTTCTTCCGCCGAGCGGTTGCGCACCAGGACCGGCTCGCGCGTCAAGCTCTCTTGGATGATCTGCAGCAGCGTCGGCCCGTCACATTCGGCGGTCTTTATCTGGTCCGCCGCCTGCTGCGCTACCCATTCGAGGTCGGGCGAGTAGGTGAGCATCAACTCGATTTTTGCGGGCAACTCGGGAACGAATTCGTTCAGCCACTTGTGAATCGGCTGGCCGGATTTCAACTTTTCCAAATTGCCCGGTTCGAGCACCAGCAGAAGACAAATCCTGCCATCGTCATTGTGCAGCGGCGCTGCCAGCATAATTCTCCTCGTTAGGGTGTGATCTCGAAGACAACGCCGAAAGCGGGACTCTCGCCGCCCATCAGGGCCGTGCCATACAGATTTCCGGCGCCATCGAAGATCAGGCCGGAAAGGGGGTCTCGCCCGTATTTGCCGCCGAAGATGTAGAGCACCGTCTCCGTCCAGCCGCCGCCTTGGTTGGGAGTCAGCTCAAACGCCGTCCCGGATCCGCCTTTAGTCCCGCCATACGCGGTCGTGCCGTACAAGTTTCCGAGAGGGTCGAAGATCAGGCTGCCACGAGGACAAGCGCCGTCCGGCACCCTCTGGAAGGCATACAATATCGTCTCCGTCCACTTGCCGTGGGCAATGGGCGTCAACTCAAACACAACTCCACAGCCTCCGCCGTAACATGTGGTTCCGCCACCGTACTGAGTCATGCCATAGAGGTTACCAACGGCATCGAAGATGAGACCGCCCAAAGGCTCGAAACCGTCTTTAGTTTTCCTGGTGAAGCTGTGCAGTAGCTTCTGTTTCCACTTTCCGCCTGAGACGGGCGTCAGCTCGAATACTACCCCGCAAGGGTTGTTGTTGCATCCTTTTCCGCCGCCTTGCTGTGTCATGCCATACAAGTTTCCAGCGGCGTCGAAGATCAGACCACCAGCAGGCTGTTGACCGTTCTTGCCTCCCGTAAAGCTGTAGAGGACTGACTCGGTCCAGCCGCCACCCGAGACAGGCATCAGCTCAAATACCGTCCCACAGCCGTAGCCGCCATCACATCCACCGCCGCCGCCTTCTCCTGTGGTGCCATACAAGTTTCCAGCGGCGTCGAAGATCAGACCACTGGAAGGCCCTTCACCGTCTTTGCCTCCCCTAAAGCTGTAGATCACCGTCTCCGTCCAGCCGCCACCGGCGACAGGGGTCAACTCGAAAACCGTCCCGCAGCCGCTTTCAGCGCATCCGCCGCCGCCTTCTCCTGTGGTGCCATACAAGTTTCCAGCCGCATCGAAGATCAGACCACTAAAAGGCTCTTCACCGTCTTTGCCTCCCTGGAAGCTGTAGAGCACCGTCTCCGTCCAGCCGCCGCCCGCGACAGGGGTCAACTCGAAAACCGTCCCGCAGCCGTAGTCGTTGCGACATCCACCGTCTCCTCCTCCTAGTGTGGTGCCGTACAGGTTTCCAGCGGCGTCGAAGATCAGCGGGGCAGCGGGATTCGATCCGTCGCCTGCTCCGCCTCCTTCGAAGCTGTAGAGCACCTGCTCTGTCGCAGTTGCAAACAGCGGCTCTGCCGCAGTCAGAAATCCGAAAGCTGCAATGAAAGTTGCCACCAACAGCGCGATCCGTCGTCTTTTGTTTTGCATATACATCCTCCTTGATTTTGGTTTTCAAACTCCGCGAGAGGCAGCCGATCTCCGGGCCAGGCGGGAAGATCAGTTTGTGTTGCGGCCGGAAACCGGCTGCCCCTCGCGCAATTCAACTCCGTTCATCTCGCGGCAGTCATTACAATCCGAGCGATAGCTGTCATGCTGAAAACATGGCGCCCCGGGCACATAAGCAGAAGGCCGATTACGATACTTCTGTGCGCTGGGCTGCCTTCTGCACCATTGCCAGCTTCCGCGGTGAACGCTTTCAGGATCACCGCATTCTATGCAGTCCCCATTCATTTCCCCTCCGAGGCGATTTTCTGCCGCGTTTCATTCACTTCACGCTCGACCCAGGTCCACCAATCGCCGCCGTCTTGCTTGCAGGCGTTCCAGCCGCGCCAGAATCCGATGGTCAGCCCGTGGGCATATCCGTGTTGGGCGCCCTCTTCCGTTCCCCGCCGGTAGCCGCGCCTATCAAACCAGAGGCAGGAGAAGAGTTCCACGAAGACAGTGAACAGCGCCCAAATCCCGACCCAGATCACCGTTTGCATTTCTCTGCCTCCTGCGCCAGCTCCAGAAGCCAAGCCTTGAAGTCTGTCGCGTCGTTCAGTCGCGCTCCGTTTCGCAGATGGGCTTCGCAGACCAGGCCAGCCAAACGCCGAAGCATAGCACTGCGGAATTCGCTCAGCAAGCGATAGAACGCGGTCTCCCAGTCTTTGGCATTTCCAGGATTTGCGGAAAGCCCTCCGCTTGGGTAAGTTCCAGTCCGCATTCGCGGGTCGGAGTGTTCGATGTTGTCAGCCATGTGGCTACCTCCAGAAGTTGAGAGTCGAAGTCTTTCCGCGAAACCGCCCACCAGACAGCGGATAGGGCGAAGAGAGGGAAGAGGCCGGTGTAGAGCGCGACCAAGAGAATCGTTTTGGCGGGTGGCCCAGCCTTCCGCGCCCTTTGCGGAGGCTGGGGCCTTCTTCCGCAGCCTGCCACACGCTTGTGACATCCACCATTGACATCGCCACTCACTCCATTCCACAATATCGTGTAGATATTCCAGTTCTTTGACAATTAGCACGCCCTCCAGCCCACGCCAGCTCCATCCAGGCTGCGCTTCATCCCGCGTGCAGCGCACGAGTCGTTAGGCGTAAGCGCCCCGTGCCCCGGGTTGAGAGCTGAAAGCTGATGGCCGACGGCTAACCCCTTTGCCCTCTAGATTTTGCCTTCAACCCCTTTGGCATCTAGATTTTGGCGGGAAAATCCCCGTAAAGTCATGATTCCACTAGACCAGGGGGAGGGGGGTATACCCCAGAAAAAAGAGCCAAAGGATAATCGCTAACGGCCAAAAGCCAAATTCATCTGCTCGGCGTCGGCCAGGACCGGCGGATGCGTCCGCCGGCTGTCGCAATCGTAGTCGCGGCGGATGCGGTACTTCTGGCGCAGGCGAGCCATCAACTGCGAAAGGCGCTTGCGGTACGCTTGCGAAAGAAATGCGCGGCTGGCGTAGCGCTGGCGGTAGCTTTCCACCAGTTGGGGAAAGTTCGCTTCTAGAAATGGCAGAAACATTGCCGCCGAGCAGGGCTTCAGAAAAAGTGCATTGGCGGGTGGCCCAGCCTTCCGCGCCCTTTGCGGAGGCTGGGGCCTTCTTCCGCAGCCTGCCACACGCTTGTGACATCCATCATTGACAGCGCCACTCACTCCATTCAACAATATCGTATAGATATGTTTGTTCGTTGACAATTAGCTAATCAGTGAGCCTCGACCGGCGTCGCGTCGGCGGCTCACGCTTCCTGCGTTCCCGCCAGCGGACGCGAAAACTGTGGGGATGTCTGTGACTCGCCCACGAAGACGTCATCTCGAAGCCCCGCGTTCTCACCAGCGGGGCGAGAGATCTGGCGTGGAGTGTTGTTGAGCCCGTGATAGTCCGCGCCAGATCCCCTTCGGCGCGCTTCGCTTGCTCAGAGCAGGCTCTCACTCGGCTGGAGTACGCCGAGTTTCGAGATGAGGCCGGCGGATTAGATTCAAGATTTTAGGCCGATACCCCCAAAATCGCCCCCAATGGAACCAAGAATTTGCGTAATTGTTCCCCCGAAAAATAGTTAACAAACAGCAAACCGCGCCGGCAACGGGGCCGTTGGAAGCTCGGGCCAACTGCGGCAGCAGCCGCGAAGAAGCAATGACCTTCCACTGTCAGTACTCACCTTAGTGACGTTTCGTCCCAGTTTCTCTGCCTTTATCGTGTGTCTGTCGGAGCTAACGAGTGAGCACAGACCGCCAAAACGAAGATCGCTCTTCACCGAGCGCATGTTCGGGTTGTGCAGTTGCGCGATTCATTGGCGGGCCCTTTCAGCAATTACCGCTCATGAAAAATCTTTGATGCTCGGCCCAGGGCCGCTAGCGAAAAGACCACTCTAGCGTGATGAAAGGTTCCGGCGAAGACGACATAAATGGGAGCATTTCAGTGAAGAGCAAACATTCACGCTGGGCATTAGTAGCGGTGATGTTGATTCTACCTAGCAGCGGAGTTCAGCCCGGTTTCGTGTTGGCCCAGGAGCAGCATGGGTCGAGCCGCCAGGTCACGAAGCGGGTGACGCCCGACTATCCGGAGCTGGCAAAGCGCATGAACCTGACCGGCAAGGTCAGGGTGGAAGTAGTGATTGCCGCGGACGGGCGGGTGAAGCAAACCCGTCCGGTAGGCGGTCATCCCGTGTTGTTGCAGTCGGTGGAAAGGGCCGTGAGGGACTGGAGGTTCGCGCCCGCCGGGGAGCAGACCACGCAAGTGGTGGAGATGGAGTTTGCGGGAGTCGAGGTCCATTGAGGGAAAGCAGGCAACGAGAGAGATTTCAGCAAGTTGCAGAAGGGGTTACGGGATGAGGAATCGATGGTGGTTGCTGGTAGTGCTGGGTGCAGCGATTGGGTTGGGGAGAGCGCAGGAGCCGCAGGTATCGCCGGCACAGCTATATGGCCGGATCGCGGATGTCGGCGGCCATCCCGTTGCGGCGAAGGTCGTGGCGCGGGACGGAAAGACCGGGAGGGCCACGACTTCGATCGCAACCCAAGCAGATGGCGCTTATCGCCTCTCGAATCTTGCCGCCGGGCTATATGCAGTGGAAGCACAGGCTGAGGGATTTGAGACTTCGCCGAGTCACATGGTGAGCCTGGCAGCCGGGCAACAGGTTGAGGTCTCCTTTTCTTTGACGCCAGCCGGCACGGAGTCGATGAGGCTTTCAGTAGACAGCGCGGCGGAGCAGATGTCGGGCGACCGTGTGGGCGGGGAGTTCGAAGTCACCAAGCGCTTGATCGACAATCTTCCCATCGACGGACGAAATTATGTGCAGTTCAGTTTGACCGATTCGCAGGTCAAGCGGGATTCGGCTCCTGGCATTTCTGATCTTCCGGCTTCCGGGTTGAGCATCAACGGCCAGCGAGCCAGATTCAATCTGGTAAATGTGGACGGGGGGAACGCCGAGGATAGTGTGAGCAACGGCATTAGCTCCACCGTCTCGCAGGAGGCGGTGCAGGAGTTCAGCATTCTGACCGACAGTTTTGCCCCCGAGTACGGCCAAGCGTTGGGTGGAGTGGTGAATGTGGTCACCCGAGGCGGCGGAAACAACTGGCACGGCGACGTCTATGGATATCTGCGGAATCGGAATTTCGCCGCGGTGAATCCGTTGAGCAACGTTTCGAATCCGGCATACACGCGGGTACAACCCGGTTTGGTGTTGGGTGGTCCGATCAAAAAGGATCGGACATATTTCTTCTTTTCTTACGAGACCACCCGGCGCCAGGAGACGGGATTCTCCACTATTGGAGTGGGGAATTTTGGGCTGGTGAATATCGATGCATCGCGTTTCTTCGGTCCCGGGGCAGTAATTCAGGGAACGCCGGAACAGCAAGCATTCCTGACAGATCCGGCAACTCCGGTAAACCCACAAACCATGGCGTACGCCGCTCTGGTGGCTGGCGGGTCGGGGGTGGCCTTGAAAGGTGTGCAGCCGGCTTTTTTGGGTGGAGCAGCCACTTTCCCGACCTCGGGGGCGCCACTTCCGGCGTCGTTCACGCCACTCGGCCTAGTGGGCGGAAACTTCCCGGTATCGGAAGGGACGAGCATCTGGTCGTTGCGGATCGATCACCGGCTGACAGAGGCGCAGCAGTTCATGGTGAGAGCAACCGTGAGCCCAAGCACGATCAAGGGCATTCAGAGCAGTGGACCGTCGGGCTCGACCGCCGGTCTGACCTCGTTCGCGCGATCAGTGCAGCAACAATATCGCGATTTCAATATTCTGGCCACGCACGTCACCACCATGGGAGCGGACAAGGTGAATGAAGTGCGTTTCCTGGCCTCGCGCCGTGGGCTCTCGTTTGCTTCGGCACAAGGGGCAGGGGCGGACGTTGGGGACCCGGGTGTAGATCTTCCGGGCTACGCTTACATCGGAGAAGATCCGCTGAGCCCGTTGAGCTACGTAGAAAAGCGTTTTCAGGGCTTGGATCAACTCAGTTGGACGCACGGCCCACATTCCTTCAAGTTTGGCGGAGAGTTTACCGACATACCAGTATCCACAACGGAAACTGTACAGGGAGGGGGCGACTATATCTTCGGGGATACGATTCTTTCTCCGGGCCTGCCGGCATTTTCCACAGTGCAAAGCTATGGCTTGGGGCTGCCGTTGAGTTTTCTGCAGAGTATTGGAGTGGGAGAGGCCAGCTACTCCAACCGGCGAATCGGCTTCTTTGCTCAAGACTCCTGGACGCTCAACTCTCGACTGAAGTTCAACTATGGGCTGCGTTACGATGCCGAGTTCAACCCCGAGTCCACGCCAGGCACCGCAATGGCAACAGTGGCTGAGCAGGCTCTGGGTGTACGCGGAAGCTTGCCTTTTGACGGGCACGCGATCGCGCCCCGGGTAGGCATAGCCTGGGACCCTGCGGGAGACGGCAAGACTGTAATCAAGGCCGGGTACGGGATGTTTTACGATCATCCTCCTTCTGGCGTCAACGCCTATGCATCAATTTATGACGGGACGAAGGTGCCGCTGCTGCTGCTGACGGGTGGCACCCCCTGCCCAGTGGCAGGCGGGTCAACCAATCCGTTCAATTTGTCGGCGACCAATGAATTCCAAGGCACGCTGACCAATAGCAATTGCTACGGACCGTTGCCGGGGTATGTACCTAGTCAGCAACGATTCAACCCGACGGATCCAGGCGCGATCGCATTATTTTCGCAACAGGGATACCTGAGCAGCGGGGTCCCGCTGCCGGAGCAGCCCATGGGACAGGTGATCTCGACGCGATTCCGCTATCCGCTATCGCAACAGGCCAGTTTGCGGATTGAACATCAATTGGGCAGCAACTACATCGTGAGTTTGGGGTACCTGTTCAACGGCGGGCACCGACTGTTTCAGCCCATCGATGTCAACGCTGCCAATGGCACGGCTCTAGTGGACAACTGGGAACGAGCGGTGGCAGCCGGCGCGGTAACGCCCCGATCTTCCCCTTATGCGGTGGCATCTTGCGGCGTAGGCCCGGTAGGCGCGTTTGCCCCGGCGGCCTTGCTGAGCTTCTTCCGGCCTTCCGGAATCAACCCGTCGCTGACGACGGCGTTTGCGCCTTGCATGCCCCTGGCTCAGCAAGTCGCGGAGCAGTTTGGACTGGGAACCGGAAATCCGCCGATTCCGTTCAGTGATATGGATGCGTTGTCCTCGACGGCTACGTCGGCCTATCACGGGTTCACCGCCAGCTTACGTCGGCGCATGGGCGAGCACTATCAATTTCAAACCTCGTATACCTGGTCGCATGCCATAGACGACGCTGACGACTTTTATGTACCCCCACAGAACAGTCTGGACCCAAGAGCAGATCGGTCCAACTCCTCGCTGGATCAGCGTCATCGTTTCGTTTTCAGCGGAATTTACCAAAGCGGAAAGGTGGCGGACGGGAAAGGTTGGGATCGCCTGGTCAGCAACTGGACCCTGGCGCCAGTGATCGAAATCGCCTCAGGAACTCCGTTTAACCTTTTGCTAGGCACGTCGTACAATTCGCGGCCCGGCGTGGCCGCCTCAGCCGCGCAGACCGACCTGTGCGGCGACACCGCGGTGGCCTCCCGCTACTCGCCCACGGGGTATCTGATTGCCCCATGCACGAACGACGGAGTCTACGATGGCAAGGCGACGCTGCCGTTCTACGGGACTCTGGGCCGTAATGCGGGAACTATGCCCATGACGGCATTCACCGACTTGCGCATTTCCCGGCGCATCGGGCTATCCGAACGGTTCCACCTGGACGCCAGCGCGGATGTGTTCAACGCCATCAATCGCTTCAACGTGTCTGGCGTTAACACGCTCTACAGCATGGCGGGAACTCCGACGGCAGCCTTCGATCCACGCGTGTTGCAGCTCGGAATGAAGGTCAGTTGGTAGCAGGGTGAGTCATAGTGAGCAAGCACCGGAAGTAGCATGTCCGGAGAATGCCCGATCTCCCGCCGCTGAGTACCGCCCGATCCCGGCCGGTTGCGACGCTCATGCAATCCCACGCTGCGCGTTTGCCCAGCCGGCCCGCGACACCTCGGTGGGCAGCACGATCTTTCGGAGGCGAGAAGCTCAGAACAGGTTCATCTGCTCAGTGGCGAGGGCGAGGGGATACGTCCGCGGGCTGTCGCAGTCGTAGCCTCGGCGGATGCTGTACCTCTGGCGCAGGCGGGCCATCAACTGCGAAAGACGCTTGCGGTAAGCCCGCGAAAGAAATGCGCGGCTGGCGTAGCGCTTGCGGTAACTTTCCACCAGCTTGGGAAAGTTCGCCTCCAGAAACGGCAGAAACATTGCCGCCGAGCAAGGCTTCAGAAAAAGAGCATTGGCGAAAATGTACTTGCCTCCGGCGGAAGCGGTAGCGCGGACCAGGGCCTCCAGATCGCGTGGCGCATCGGTGATGTCGGGCAGCACCGGAGCGCAGATCACACCGGCGTGAACGCCGGCAGCGACAAGCTGTCGCAGCGCTTCCAGGCGCAGATCGGGACGGGGAGCGCGCGGCTCGAGAATCCGTGCCAGATCAGCGTCCAGCGTGGTCACGGTGAGGTTGACAAACAGTCGGTTGCGCTGGGAGATTTCAGCCAGCAGCGCGGCGTCGCGGACGATCAGGTCGGACTTGGTGACGATGCCGAGTTCCAGACCGCTGTGCCGCGCCAGTTCTTCGAGGATGCCGCGGGTAACATGAAAGCGGCGCTCGGCTGGCTGGTAGGGATCGGTGGCGGTGCCGATGGCGATTTCTTCGCCTGACTTTACGCGGCGAAGTTCCTGTCGCAGCAGCGCCGCCGTGTGCTGCTTGACGAAGATTTTCTGCTCAAACTCCAGGCCGTCGCGCAACTCCATGAACTCGTGAGTGTACCGGGCGTAGCAGTACTTGCAGGCGAACTCGCATCCTCGATAGGGGTTGATGGTCCAGGTGAAGGGCATGCGGGCCGAGCTGCAGCGGTTCAAAATTGAGCGCGTGGGGAGGGTGAAATATTCGACCTGATGCCCTTGGCGCAGAGACTCCGCCTGCGAGGCGAGACGAGCGATGCCGATGAGTTTCGGCTCCTGAAGCGGAAGGAGTGGGAGGCTGGTCATGTGATTCGCCTTTTGTTCGCCCATGGTAAATGGGCGCGAACCGGCTGTCAAGGATGGGTGAGTTAGGAGCTAGGGCAATCTAAAGTTGCAACCCCCTGGGCGGGCACGAATGAAAGGCACTGGAGAACACGTTTAGAGAGAACCTTGAGGACGTTGTCAGCGCAAGCTCTCGCGCCATTTGACCATTGCTTCCGTCAATGCATGCGAGGCCTTGTTGTAGGCGCTTCCCAGGACCATTGCTTCCTCTGCTTTACGCTTTTGACCCGAGGTGGCCAACTCTACCACCTTGGCCGCCTCCTGGTGGAACCGCGCGTGGAACTCTTTCACCGTGCGGTAGTGCTCCGTTGCCTTTTCGGCAGCCGTAAGCTCTGAGCTGTACAGCCATTTCCCGAAGGCGCACTGATCATCCGCCTTGACCGTGTCAGTCGTCACGTCGAATCTTCCGCTGCTGACGGCAGTTATCAGGCGTGCCTTCCAACCCGAGTGAGCTACGATCGCTTTCTGAAGTGCCTCGACATTAATCATGGTTTCCGCGAAGTTGCTTTTTGGCCTCGAAGGCAGGGGCGATTATACGCTCGTCCCGCTCGTCTGCGACACTGTGAACCGATTTTTTCATCAGAGCACTCGCGGCGGTCTGCCGTCCGCGCTGTCAAGCAGCAACTGCAGTCGCAGCGCGTTTGATCCTTGAAGTCTTCGACGGTGTTCTGTTTTAGGACACCACCGATCAAGAAAATTGGTAAGCACCGTGTTTCTTTAGAATCAAGTGCTGAAAAACTCAACAGCGCCAAACACCGAAATCTGAGAACGCGTCCCGTCTCAGTTGTAAAGCACTTTTATGCGTCAGGAATCAATCTATTTATTGACTCACGCGTATCCGCTCGTCTATAAGCTATTCCAATTTGCTTTTCATTACCTTGGGGATTTTCAGGGAGGCGTCACAGCAGTGCAGTTGCCGTTGCCAGAATGCGAAGCAGCAAGGCTCGATGCCCTCAGGAGCTTTGGCATCCTTGACACGCCGCCTGAGCGAGCCTTTGACGACCTGGCTCGTCTGACGAGTTATATCTGTGGAACGCCGATCGCGTTGATCGGATTCATGGACGTGGACCGGCTATGGTTCAAGTCACGAGTCGGGTGGGACATTCCCGAAGTCCCGCGAGAGATGTCGTTCTGCGCTCACACCATTCTTCAGTCGGATGCAATCGTCGTGTCCGACACGCTGGAAGATCACGACAGATTCGCAGCTTGTCCCTTGGCTTCGCATGGAGGCATACGGTTCTATGCTGGCGTCTCGCTCATGTCGTCAGAGGGCTACGCATTGGGAACGCTGTGCGCGATGGATTCTATTCCACGGGGGCTGACGCCCGGCCAGACGGAAGCACTGCGGAAATTAGCACGTCAGGTTGTCACCCTAGTTGAATCACGGCGGATGACATCCGGACCCGCGCTCACCGCTAGTTCTATCCAACAAAGCAGCGAATCCGTCGACAGTCCGTGGAAGGTCCAAGGGCTCTCCTTCTGGCGGGACATGGAGGAGCAAAAGCGGGCACATGAAGCTCTGCGCCACAACGAAGAGCGTCTGCTGCGCATCATCGGCTCGGCAATGGATGCGATTATCACCATCGACGGCAATCAGCGGGTTGTCATGTTCAATAAGGCGGCGGAGGAAATTTTCCGCTGCGCCGCATCTGAGGCTCTTGGGCAACCGATCGATAAGTTCATCCCAGAACGGTTTCGCGAGGTTCACCGGCAACGCATTCAGGAATTTGCAGGTACTGGAGACACCACACGGTCCATATACTCGCCGGGCACTCTGCTTGCCCTCCGCACGGACGGGGAAGAATTTCCGATCGAAGCCACGATTTCCCAAGTGGAGACTCAGGGCGAAAAGCTCTTTACGGTCATCTTGCGTGACGTCAGCGCTCGACTGCGAATGGAAACAGAACTGCGCCAAGCGCAGAAAATGGAAGCTCTCGGCCAACTGGCCGGAGGCGTAGCCCATGAATTCAACAATTTCCTGGGCGTGATTCTCGGCTATAGCGAACTTCTATCCGAAGAAGCAGGCGAGAACGAGAAATTACGCCGCTACGTAAGCGAGATCAGCGCAGCCACGCAACTTACAGCCTCGCTGACGCATCAGTTACTTGCTTTCGGCCACAAGCAAGTGCTGGAGCCGCGAATATTGGACCTGAACCGCTGCATTCGGGAGTGTCATAACCTGATCCGTCGATTAGTGCCGGCGAATGTCGATGTTGTTCCTATGCTAGCCCCCACAACCGGCAGCGTAAAGGCCGACCCAAGCCAAGTTCAGCATGTCCTGATGAACCTGGTCGCAAACGCGCGCGATGCCATGCCGCAGGGTGGGAAGGTAGTCATTGAAACTGCTGAGGCTGAACTGGATGAAGCATACGCGAGCCGCTACGTCGGGCTCCAACCCGGCAGCTATGTGCTGTTGTCGGTCAGTGATAGCGGGTCGGGAATGAGTGCCGAGACACGCGCGCACCTTTTCGAGCCGTTTTACACGACGAAGGAACCGGGAAAAGGCACGGGGTTGGGACTCTCAACCGTCTATGGCATAGTCAAGCATAGCGGCGGGCATGTCGTGGTAGAAAGCAGCGAGGGCAAAGGCACGACCGTCCGCATTTATCTGCCTCGTGTTCAGGGAGCAGCAGAAGAGTCCCATGTGGCGAAGCCCCATCCCGTCGTGCAAACCATGCCGGTAACTGTACTCGTGGTAGAGGACGAAGCCGCTCTGCGACAATTGATCTGTATCTCCCTGGAGAAGCGCCACCACAAGGTTCTTATGGCTAAGGATGGTGAAGAGGCGTTAGAGATCTTCCGCCAGCACGGAGCTGAGATTCAGCTGGTTATAACCGACCTGATCATGCCACGCATGGATGGCTTTGAGCTTAAACAACGCATCGCAGCCTTGAACCCGGATGTGAGGTTTCTTTTCATGTCGGGTTATGCGGAGCAGATTATGGGCCAATACAATGAGTCCCTGGAAAGCTCTGCCTTCCTGGAAAAACCTTTCCTGCTTGCGGAGTTGGCAAACAAAGTCAGGGGCCTGCTGGCCGGGGAAGTCGCGGCGTAAACAGCGGACGACATGGGTCCAAAACTGGCAATTTCGGCCCTTTCGGCTGTGGGATGACTCAGACTAGCTACCCAGCAAGGCATTTCGCGAGATATTCACAGTTGACAACAGCAGGCTCTTGGGCGCTAAATAGGGCCGCTGGGTTTCACAGCTCAGGGCGTGTCGCTTCCGTGCGAACTGAGAACAACGAGACCCGCCAGGAGAGAAGATGAACAAAGCCGACCTCATTGACCGGATTGCAGCAGGCTGCAACATCAGCAAGACCACCGCAGCTACTGCTATCGACACCACAGTCGAAAGCATTACATCTGCACTGAAAAAAGGGGATCGGGTAGCTCTGATTGGGTTTGGCACTTTCTCGGTGTCGCAGAGAAAGGCCCGCAACGGGCGCAACCCGCAAACGGGTGCCACCATCAAGATTCCTGCCCGGAAAGTGGCGAAGTTTACCCCTGGGAACGAACTGAGAAAGGCAATTCACCGCACCAAGTAGAATTGGTTTCACCTGGAATACGGCAGGGTAGCGGCCCTGCCGTTTTTGCTTTTTGGGGGAAGGCCGATGCGGCCCGATGCCGCCCGGGACTTCAGACTAGAAAAAGAATTTCAGAGCGAACTGCACCAGGCGGGGATCTCCGGCCTGATTGACCTTGCCAAACAGCGTTGGCCCATCAGAGAAATGGCCGTCGGGATTAGAAAAATTGGTGTGGTTAAACAGATTGAAGATTTCGCCGCGGAACTCGAAGTAGCGGCTTTCCGTGAAGGCGATGTGCTTGAGTACGGACAGGTCCCATTGGTAGGTGGGCGGCCCACAGCAGATGGTGCGCTGCGTGCCCACGTTGAAGTGGCCGATCGTCGGATCCTGAAAAGCGGACGGGTCGAACCAGAAGTTGCTGTTGTGGCGAGGATTCAACGTGTGGAAGGGCGCGACTTGTTGGGGCGCCTCGGTGCCCAGGAAGAAAAGGCTATTAATCAACTCGTTATCATTCTGGGTGTCCAAACGAATGGGGAACCCGGTCTGATATTGGGTGATTCCCGAAAGCGCCCAGTCGTTTACCACCTTTCCGGCCAAGCCTTGCTTCTTGGGGAAGGGCAGGTTCCAGTAGTAGCTGATGACAAATCGCTGGGCGGCGTTGAACAAGGAAAGCGCGCGGCTGGCCCGGTAGTTGAATGGATCGAGGGTCTCCTCAAAGGTGGAACCGTCATCAATCGACCGGCTGAAGGTGTAGGCTGCCTGAAACTGCAGGCCGTGAGAAAAGCGCTTCTCTAACATCGCCTCGAGTGCGTTGTAGTTGGAATTGGCGATGGTATCTTCAGCAAAAATGTCGGTGAAAACGGGAATGCCATCCACCGGGCAACCCGCTCCTGTGTAGGGATTGCAATTCGGAGAAGAATATGGGCGCAGCCCAACTAGAGTAAGCCCGTTGGGCCCAATCGTGGTCCCGGCGGGAATGACCGTCGGCCCGCTGGGACCGTAGGGAACGTGAAACCCTCCGCTTGGTATCTGCGTGTTCGGCGGGATGAAGAACTCAGTGTCCTCGCCCAGCGGACCACAACTGATGGGCCCACCGCCCTGCGACCCAGGAGCGGAGAGCACGTTGCCAGGATTCATGGACGATAGGGTAATGATATCCAAGCAGGTCTGCGGGTTAGACGCATTGATGTCATGCGAGGCCAACAGGCGATGCCCCTGCGATCCCACGTAGCCGACCTGAAGCATCATGTTCGCGGCTAGTTCGCGCTGAATTGTCAGGTTGTATTGCTCGCTGTACTGCGTGCGCAGATGGGGTTGGAACTCGCCATAGAACAGCATGGGGCGGAAGATCGACAAATCCACGCCTTGTCCCTTTGTTGGGGTCAAAATCCCGTTGTAAGGATTGGGATTTACTATGCCCTGCTGGCTTATGAAAGGCGTATTGAAAAACACATTGGAGATGGATGAACTGCCTCCAAACGGCGGCTCCGCGCCGAACTGGGCCAGCACCAATTGCTCGATGGGGTTGTAGAACATTCCCCAGCCGGTGCGAATGCTGGTCTTGCCGTTGTTTCCGAAGAGCTTGCCCAGCAGCCCGCTGCTGAAATCGGGGCTGTAAGCCAATCCGATGCGCGGGGCAAACGCATTGTAATAGGTGCTCGTCAAGGCTGGCGGGATACCTTTATCACCTGGTACAACCAGGCCGGTGGGAGTGACTCCGGTGTTAGCGCAATTGGGATTGCCGATCCCATACTGCGTCTGAAAATACTGGATGGTGGATGGACTGAGCTGACAAGGAAAAAGCGCGGAGTTTTGTCCTGGGCGGAAAGTCTCGACGTGGCCGCTGATGTCGGTCGGCGGGGAATTAAATTCCCAACGCAGCCCGTAATTCAGGGTGAGATTGGGAGTGATTTTCCAGCTATCCTGGGCAAACGGGTACACTGATGTACCACGGACGGACTCGCTTTGGGCAGATCCCTGCACGTAGGCGTCCGACAACCCTAGCAGGAACTCAGCGTAGTTGTTCCCGTCGGTCGGAACGATCGCGTTGGGCCCGCTGTCGTTGAAAGTGAAGTTGCCGTTCACATCGAAGTAATAGGTTTGATCGAACAGCGCCCGGCGTACATCCACTCCGAACTTGAGCGTGTGATTGCCTTTGACCCAAGTCAAGCTGTCGGTCCACTGAAAGCTGTTGCCGGTCTGCGGGAAGTACCCGTTGTAGTTGTTGCCCAGCACGACTCCGCCCGCAATGTTGATATAAGGGACGCCAGTGTTGCCGGCGGGCAAGCCTGGGGCGATGCCAGCCCGCCCCGGCGCCACGTGGCTGCTTTGGATGAAGGCATTGATTCCCGAGGAATCAGAGGTTCCGGTGAAGCAGAAGGCCGAAGCTGCACCCGTGCAGGAGTTGGTCACCGCACCGGTAGTCGCTGGCTTCAGGAAACCCAGCTGCCCTTCGCGCATGTAGGTGAAATGACCTTCATTGACCACGGTGTTGCTGAGCGTCCAGGTGTGGGTAAGGTTGACCTGCTGGAAGCGTGAATCGTTGAAATTGCCGAAACCCGGGACTGTGGCGCCGGACTCTTCAAACGTGTCGTAGGGCGAGATTTGCGTGATGTCGTTGTAGTAGTAATAGGCAGTAAAGTTCTGCTTGCTTGTGATCTTGTGGTCAAAACGCGCGGTGAACTGGTTTTCGTTGTCAGTTCCGGTGGGCACGGATTGGTTCTGATTTGACCCGACGTTGGCGTTTGGAATGTATTGCTGCAGTAAGTTTGCGGCGACCGGGTCCTGGCAAGCTGCTGGAATCACTTGGGTTGGAAAAAGAGTCGCCCAGCTGACCCCGGCCGCTGGCGGCGTCGGCGGCAGGCCGTTGGCGACCTGAAGCGCGTTGATGGCAGCGCCGCATCCTGGACGTCCCAGCAAGGCTTGCGCCACGAAGTCATACCCGGGAGCAATTCCACCGCTGAAGGACCCGGCAAGGCCCGAGAAATCCCCCGTCCTTTCTGCATCGGTCAGCACGTTGAGCAGTTGCCCCGGTTGCCCCTGGCGGATGCGGCGGCCTTCGTAGGACAGGAAGAAGAAGCTCCGGTCCTTCTTGACGGGTCCGCCGAAGGTTCCCCCAAACTGGTTCTGATTCAACTGCGGGCGAATGGTGTTGAAGTACCCCTGAGCATTGAGAACGGTGTTGCGGAAGTACTCGTAGACGTCGCCGTGAAATGCATTGGTGCCGGCCTTAGTAATAACGTTTACGACTGAACCGGAGTTGCGTCCATATTCGGCGTCAAAGGTGTTGGTGATGACCCGGAACTCAGCCACGCTGTCGGGGGTGGGCTGGACCGTTGGCAGATTCGCAAACTGATCGTTGGCGTCGCCCCCGTTCACACTGAAGTTGTTGGCCCGGGTGCGGCCGCCATTCACTGAAACCGAACCCGGATCGTCGGCGCCGAAGAAAGTGCTGCCGCTGCTGCCCAACTGCGACTGCACGCCCGGCTGCAACTGCAGGAACTGGTAAGTATCGCGTGTATTCAAAGGCAGTTCATTCACCGAGCGGTCGTTGATCACGGCGCCGAGTTGGGTGTTGGTGGTATCCACCTGAGGAGCTTCGGAGGTGACCTCGATGGTCTCCTGCATCTGGCCCAGCGTCATGCTGATATTCAGGGTCACGACCTGATTGATGTCCACGGTAATGCCCTTGCGGACATACTTTTTGAAGCCGGTCTGCTGCGCCTCGATGCGGTAACTGCCGGGCATCACTTCCACCAGCGAGTAATCGCCGTTTTCATTGGTTTGAGCGTCGCGGCTGATGCCGGTGGCTTCGTTCACCAAAGTGATCTTGGCTCCGGCCAACACCGCACCGGTAGGATCGGAGATCCGGCCCAGGATCCTGCCGGCGGCGCCCTGGCCAAAGCCCGGACAGATCAACATTGCGCTCAGGCTGAAGATGGTCAAGCAAAGGAATTGCACGAAACGCCACCGTAACGGAAGCATGGGACCCCTCCTTTAAGCTTGCTAGATGCTCAGACTTTGACCGCTTGCGTGCCAGCAGAACCTTGCTATAATGACGCAAGGTTAGAGAAAGCGGGATAGGCTGTCAAGAAAAAAAGTGAGCCAACGCCACGTTTTCCGCAGTGGTTGCGACAGACCCGCTGAACCGCGCCCAGCTATGAAGGCTACCACACCAACGCTCTACTTGAAGATCGGGGATGTGGCCAAACTGGCCGGTGTCTCTTCTTCGGTGATCCGCTCGTGGGAAAATCTGGGCCTGATCCGGCCGCGGCGCAGCGCCAGCCAATACCGTTTGTATACCCAGGAAGACGTGAAACTGCTCAAGCGCGCGCGTTTCTTGCGCAGATTTCGCGGCCTGAATGCGGCAGCCATTGTCCACGTATTGAAGCGCGAAGGTCGGACGCCGCCCAGGACAAGCGGTAGCAGCAATTCCGCAGGCACGCATCTGCGGCAATTGCGTTTGTCGCGCGGCTTATCTCTCGCTCAAGTAGCCAGAGGGGCCGGCATTTCGCAAGGGTTCCTCAGCGCCCTGGAGCGTTCCCACATGAGCGCGTCAGTGGGCACACTGCGCAGATTGGCGGGCTTCTACAAGACCAACATTCTGGATTTTTTTGACCCCTCGGATTCCAACGGCCGGCTGGTTACGCCCAAAGATCGCAAGACGCTGGAAGCTGGCCCCGGAGTTCGCATGGACCTGCTGGCCTGGGACAATACCGTCATGGAGCCGCATCTGTTTCGCATTGCTCCCAAGTCGGGCAGTGGCGAAGCCTACACCCACGAGGGTGAAGAGTTCTTGTTCGTTTTACGCGGTCAGTTGCACATCGAGGTAGATGGGGAGCAGTACCGGCTGAAGGCCGGGGACAGCTTCTATTTTGAAAGCGCTGCTCCGCATCGCTGGTTCAATCCGGGCCGTACCGAGACTCGCGTGCTGTGGGTTAATTCCCCGGCCACATTCTAGGACCGGCCTGCTGTCGCTCTGACAGCACATACCGGTTGACGCAATCGGAGGAAGGACGGACTTGCAATGACAGACAAACCGGCCGCCAAAAAGGTGGGACCGCTGCTGGGATGTGGGTTGCTTCTTGGACTGGCGGTCGCTCTGCTTGGGCGCCAGACGGTGCACTACACTTCGACAGACATATTCTGTGATCAAGCCTGCCATTCCCACCCGCACGCGACGCAATCCTGGATTCAGTCCGCTCACTATTCCAACCGGAGCGGCGTGGTTACGCATTGCACCGACTGCCATCTGCCGCCGGGCGGAGTCCGGTACTTGAGCGAAAAGGCCAGGTTGGGCGCGCGCGACGCCTACGGAAAGCTGTTTCTGGACGTCAGCAAGATCGATTGGGCGCGCGAGCGCCGGCTGGACCGCGCCCTGGCGTTTACCTACGATTCATCCTGCATCCGCTGCCATAACAACCTGTTTAGTCAGGGCCTCTCTAAGACCGCCTCGGCTCAGCCTGCCAGTTTTCAGGAAACGACCGACCAGCAGGTGCAAGAGATGCAGATCGTCGCGCGCCGAATGGAGGCGCATCTTTACTATCAGCGCAACCGGGATAGGTTGCACTGCATTAACTGCCACATTTTCGAGGGACATCGGATGGAGAAGAAACTGTTGCCCCGCGTCCCGGAAGTCGAAAGTGTACAGTTTCCGCTCACGCCGTCGGGCTTTCAGAACTATACGGAAGCCATCCCCGGAGCGAATGTAAAGTTTCACCTGATCGCGGTGGCGGGCGGGACCCTGCAGATGGGCAGTCCGGAACTGGGCCCGTGCCGCCAGCGAGATGCAGGACCAGTCCACGACGTGAGCTTACGCGCGTTCTGGATGGCTGAGAGTACTGCCAGCGGTCGTGAGCTGGCGTTGTTTTTTGCCCAACATAAGGGGCTGGCCAAAGATTCGAACGGCCCAGCGCTCACACAGCAGGCTGCTAAAGCCTATACCGAGTGGTTATCGCAAGTGACGGGAAGGAAATATCGTCTTCCAACGCAAGCGGAGCTGGAGTATGCGTGTGTTGCGAACGGCACCATGCCCGAATGGTCCAAATTCAACAGCCGGGCGGATCGGATTCCCGGCGTGGCCGAAGTGAATGCCTGGGGCTTTGCGGACATTCCAGGAAGCACACCCGAGTTCACCGTCGACTACCCGCAGGGTCTTGAGGCTGCGTGGTGGTCCTCGGAGCGCATCGGCGCCAGCTTCAGAGTCGTAAGGGAGCCGGGGGAAGGCGGACCGGCAAACCGAACCGCAAGGCAATGACACGGGCGTTCGACTGAACTGCGAAGAGTTTCAGAATGATGCCAATGTGAATCTCTTGCTGAAGGCTTAGGGATGGAACCTATGAAGGACAAACGCGATCATGAGTTGGGGATGGACCGCCCTATTACACGCCGTGATTTTCTGAACGGCATGGCAATCGGACTGGGCGGTGCGGCACTGGGATCTTATCTAACGGGTTGTACCCGGGGTGGCGTCCTGGGTGCCATGCCGCCGCAGCATGGGCCGGAATACAGCCCTCCCGCTGAAAGCGGGCTGCGCGGCGATCACCTGGGGTCTTTCGAGGCTGCGCACGGGCTGCGCGACGGGACGTTTTGGCAGACTGTGGGATCCCCAACCTCTACCGATGCCACCTACGACTTCATCGTGGTGGGGGCCGGGATCAGCGGCCTGGCAGCGGCCCATTTCTTCCGCAAGCAGGCTGGGGACAAGGCACGCATCCTGATTCTCGACAATCACGACGACTTTGGCGGGCACGCTCAGCGCAAGGAGCTCCACGCCGGCAAGCGGCTGCTGCTCAGCTATGGCGCGCAGTCGATCGAAAGCCCATCGCTTTTCAGTCCCGAGTCCAAGGGCTTGCTGGCCGACCTGGGTATTGATGTGCAGAAGTTCTACCACTACTTCGACCAGAAGCTTTATCCCTCCATGAAGCTGGGTAGCGGGATGTTCTTCGACCGGGAAACCTTCGGCGAAGACCGCCTGGTGGCTGGCTTCGGCGCGATTCCCCACCAGCAATTTTTCGCCAAGGCGCCGCTTTCCGAGAAAGCTCGCAAGGACATCGTTCGGCTCTATACCGAGAAAGTGGACTATCTGGCTGGCCGCACGCCGGAACAAAAAAAAGCGATACTGGCGAAGATCAGCTACGCCGACTTTCTGACCAAGTTTGCGAAATGCACTCCTGAAGTTGTGCCGGTCTTCCAAACGCGCAGCCATGACCTTTTCGGAATTGGCATAGATGCAGTCTCCTGTACGGCGCTTTATGAAGAAGGCGACGATTACGGCTATGGCTATCCCGGACTTGATGCGACGATGGGCGCCGGGGGAAACCGCGGCATGCACAAGCCTGAGCCTTACATCTTTCATTTCCCCGATGGCAACGCCTCCATCGCCCGCTTGTTGGTGCGGTCTCTGATTCCAAAGGCGATTCCCGGTCAGACCATGGAAGATGTGGTTCTGGCGAAATGCGACTACAGCCGCCTCGACGAGCCGGACGCCCCGGCGCGCCTGCGCTTGAGCAGCACTGCAGTACGAGTGCAGCATGACGGCGATCCGGCTTCCGCCCGCGAAGTCCAGGTGACTTACGCGCGAAACGGCAAGCTCTACCAGGTGCGCGGCCGCATGTGCGTGCTGGCTTGCTACAACTCGATGGTTCCCTATCTTTGCCGCGAGATGCCGGTCAAACAGAAAGAAGCTTTGGCCTACGGAGTAAGGGCGCCGCTGATTTACTCGCACGTCGCCATTCGCGACTGGACGTCCTTCCACAAGTTAGGCGTATTCCAAATCGCGGCTCCCGGAAGCTATCACGTGTATGCGGCAATCGACTTCCCGGTGAGCATCGGCGAATACAAGTTTCCCAGCAACCCCGAGGAACCGATGGTGGTGTTCATGGTGCGCACGCCTTGCCAGCCCGGATTGACGCAACGCGAGCAGCATCGTTTGGGACATCAGGAGCTTTTCGATGTGACGTTTGAAACCCTGGAGCGCAACCTCCGCGATCAACTGGCGCGCATGCTTGGCCCCGGAGGCTTTGATCCGGCAGGTGATATTGAGGGCATCACCGTAGGGCGCTGGGCGCATGGCTACGCCTACTCGCCCAATTCCCTGTTCGATCCTGACTTTGCCGATGATGAAATTCCCTACGTGGTCGGCCGCAAGCCTTTTGGGCGGATCGGAATTGCGAATTCAGATGCAGGCGGTATCGCGTATATGGACACCGCCATCAACGAAGCCTATCGCGCCGTGCAGGAGCTGAAAGGGTATCAGAGTTAAGTTTCGAACTGCCCCACTCAGGCCAAAACCGGGCTTGAGTCGGCCCGTCCTGCGAGGGCGGATTCGGCAGTTGGAATGAAAACCTGTCCGGTGGCGCATCGCTAGCGAAAAGCGGACTACGTCCCGCCTGCCCCAGTCTTTACGTGATTGGTACAATTGTGTGCATGGACAACGATGGCGGGCGGGGCGGAATTTCGCCCACTATTAGACACGGTGGGGCTGTAATTGGGTAAAAGTGTGAGGTGCTTATGGGCGACGCGAATCCGTTATCCGATGCGCTCAGGGTTCTGGAATCCGAGCCAGTGAAGAATCTGGTATCACCATCCACAAAGGAGGTCGGCGAACTCCTCGGCACCGTGGCGAACTTAGCTCGATTCTACGCTACCGACAACCTTGAGAGGATATTCAAGAAATGGGCGTCTTACCGCAAAGGGGGCGCCTTGGGCGCCGCAGAGTTCAGGAAGGTTATGCCCCTGTTGCCTTTGGCCTCGATGGTGAGCGAGGACCAATTGCAAGAAAAATGGGCTATCCTTTTGGAGAGCACCGCGACCGATTCCCGCTGCTTGCCTTCATTTGGTCCGACACTTTCTCAGCTGACGCCGGAAGAGGTGTGCTACCTTGATCGGCTTTGGAAGATCGACGCCACAATGAATCTGACCTATAGAAGACCATGGTCATACTTCGAGCTCATTCGTGTGCTTGACCCTAAAATCAATCAAGGGATGAACGCGACCGAATATCGAGTGTTTAAGGACCGTCTAACCGAAGCACAGGAGGCCGGCTATAGACGGCTAGAGCATGCGAGGCTCGTGGTACAAGACCTAATTCGCCTTGGTATCATCGGAGAAAAAGAGATATCCGAAACCGACGTGGGGTATTTGGAAGTCGAAGGTCTGGAAATTCCTTACCCGCGCGGCGAGAATAAGATTCGCCGCGAATACTATTTTTCGGAGTATGGCGATTCGTTCATGCGAGTGGTTACCCGAGAGGAAAGCTCTTTGTCAGATTATCCGGAAGTCGCTGGCTAACCGCCTGGTGCCCCAGGTTCACGCCCCGGTTTTGGGCGTTAACCTGGGCGACCCTCGTGACATCCATCCCTGACAATGGGTGAACCGCGGGCCACAGATACCCCGCGCCGGATTCCCTTCGGCGCGCTTCGCTTGCTCAGGGCAGGCTCTCACTCGGCTGAAGAACGCCGAGCTTCGGAATGACGTCATCAGTGGGTTCTGGCGTTATCCAATGTTTGCAGCAAACGCTCGACTAGTTTAGGGAGACGTCATCCCGATGCCCCGCGCTTTCACCAGCGGGGCGAGGGATCTGGCGCGCAGTGTTGATAGTCTCTGGTTTGTATTGTTCTGTCCAATGTTCTGCCAGATCGTACCAATGTGGGTTCATCGATTCGATCAGGCGAATCTTCTTGCTGCGCCGCCAGCCCTTGATCTCTTTCTCACGATCAATGGCTAAATCCGGGTAGGCAGAGGATTCATAGTAAGCGAGACGCGTGAGGTTGTAGCGGCTGGTAAAGCCGGGAACCAGCTTGTTCTTGTGCTCGAAGACACGGCGCGGAAGGTCCCCGGTGACGCCCGTGTACAAAACGTGCGAGCGCGGGCCGTTGGTCATGATATAGACGTAGAAGCGCTTGGGCGTTCGCATGCTGCTCAGTGTGAACGGCGATGCCCTGTTGGTTTGTGATGAGTGAACATCAGCAGGATGCACCAAAGCGCTTGCCGCCAAAACAGAACCTTGCTATAGTCGCACAAAGTTTGAGAACGGAGGGACAGAGAAATGCAAAGACTGCTCACCATAGCTGTCCTGCTGGCTGCGATAGCGCTGCCATCGGTTGCCGTCCAGTACGGTGCCAAGGCTGGCGAGGCTGCAGTGGCGGACAAGTGGATTGCCGCCTGGAATTCCCACGACCCTGACAAGATGCTTCCCGTTTTCACCAGCGACGTCTACTACGAAGACGTGGCGTTTGGAGAAGTGAGTTACGGCAGCGCCGAGTTCCGGAAGTTCGCGGCTTCTGAGTTTGAGGCGGTTCCCGATCTCAAGGTCGAGTTGGTGCGCGCTTCTGTGAGCAAGGGCCACGGAACCATCGAATGGACTTTCAGCGGCACGGACAAAGACATATATAAGACAGGGAAGAAATTTTCTGTTCGCGGCGTGAGCGTGATCGACGTGCGCGATGGGAAGATAGCTCGCAGCCTGGATTATTACGACGCGGCGACGATCATGCGGCAGGTGGGAGTGTTGCCGAAGCAGTAGACCTTTTCGCGGAAGGCGCAGTCCCTTGCGGCCTTTGCGTGTTTCTTTGTGCGCTTTGCGGTTACAGGTTTTCGCAGTGCCGGCAAGAAAAGGCTAACCGCTGAGGGCACGAAGTTCTCGCAAAGAACGCAAAGAGAACTAGGTCGCAGTAGACCTTTTCCGCGGAAGGTGCAGTCCCTTGCGGCCTTTGCGTGTTTCTTTGCGCGCTTTGCGGTTACAGGTTTTCGCAGTGCCGGCAAGAAAAGGCTAACCGCTAAGGGCACGAAGTTCTCGCAAAGAACGCAAAGAGAACTAGGTCGCAGTAGACCTTTTTCGCGGAAGGCGCAGTCCCTTGCGGCCTTTGCGTGTTTCTTCGCGTACTTTGCGGTTACAGGTTTTCGCAGTGCCGGCAAGAAAAGGC